>Ga0310345_10006457_pt1 | contig 10254 bp, 9 predicted proteins | sample HC15DNA20500_MG_FD_204667 | JGI IMG/M metagenome (GOLD analysis project Ga0310345, IMG submission 204667) | Marine microbial communities from station ALOHA, North Pacific Subtropical Gyre - HC15-DNA-20-500_MG | ecosystem: Environmental > Aquatic > Marine > Oceanic | place: Pacific Ocean: North... | reverse complement strand
TATCGACGATACCATTGCTCACGGGATGTATGTGCGTGATGCACTTCGGAGTTAAAAAGAGAGGGAATTGGTATGGGAAAAGAATTTTCTTGCAATGTTAAACCGAGGGCAGAAGAACCGTGGGTTTCAATTGCCGACGGAGAAGCACTTGCCGATTGGGATCATGAAACCGAGATTGCATATAACCAGAATAATCGACAGGTCGAAAAATATAAATTCTTTGTTAAAACGTTTGACGCCTTGAATGATAACGAAGTTTACGGTGCTTATCATGAATATGGGTGCCATCGGGTGCGGACCTTTCGGATGGCGTTAACCGAGGCGCGACGGCACGGAATGGACAACATGAAGTTCTTCGCATTCGATAGCTTTGCGGGGTTACCAGAAACGACGACGGCGACCAAAAGCCTTTGGTTGGAGAATCCGGCAGCGCTGACGACGACCGAAGAACGTTTCAGAGAGCTCGTCGAGGATCATGGTATTTACACGGACAAAATCAGCACCATCAAGGGATTTTACGATGATAGTCTGACCATCGAGTTACAGAAAAAATTTGTCGATGAAGAAGACAAAATTGCATTGGCCACCATCGATTGTGATCTTTACGAATCCGCCGTTCCCGTGTTCGATTTTATAGAACCGCTATTACAAGAAGGAAGTATTCTGTATATCGACGATTTATTTTGTGGTTACCGTGGAGTTGCGACGCGTGGTGTGGGGAGAGCTTTCCTTGAATTTCAGCAACGCAGTAGGTTTAAATTTTTTCGTCACTTGGAAATTGGTTGGTGGGGCCGGTCCTATATCGCTTATATCGACGATGATGCACCTAACGGCATCCTCTGAGGGCAACTATGGATGTTTTGGTCACAGGGGCAAATGGCTTTCTGGGTGGTACCTTGGTACGACAGCTGGAGGAGGTGGGTTGCAGGGTCGGAGCTCTTGTGCGGCAGCGATCGCAGTTAACGTTTGCGCCAAAATCTACTACGCAAGTTTACGAGGGAGATTTGACGTCGGCAGAAGCTCTAAAGATGGACGTGCCGAAAGTTATCATCCACGCTGCGGCGACATCGCCTTGGGTGGGGGTGCCACTAGACAGGGTTATACACGACAACGTAGAAGGAACACGCTCTTTAATTAAGTACGCGCTACGTGAAGGTGTTTCGCGATTTTTTTTCTGTTCAACTGTTTCTGCTTTCGGCAAAGTTGATACAGCTGTCATTTCGGAAGACACGCCGGTTTGTGATCCAGATGTCTACGGAATGACTAAGCTTTTGGGTGAAGAGATGCTACGTGATTGTGGTGACAACATGCCGTCGCTATCTTTTCGATTGCCTGCGGTTATTGGCGCGGGCGCAGTACGCAATTGGCTGTCCGTTGCCTTAAGAAAGATAGCCCGTCGTGAGCCCATCACAATTTTTAATCCGAATGCCCCGTTTAACAATGCGGTTTATGCACCGGATTTCGGGCGCCTCTGTCTCAGACTTTTGAGCGAACCACTGGTTGGGCATGAGATGGTAGTTCTAGGTGCTGCTGGCCATACAAATCCCAGAGCAGTGGTCGAACGAATGATGTCAGTACTCGACATCGAAGTGGGGGTTGACGTGCGACCTTCACCCCGAAATTCGTTCACTATCGATTGCAGAAAGGCGATGGAATCATTCGGTTACAAGCCGATGGAGATCGATGCAATGATTGAATGCTATACAAGGGAAAATATAGTCTAGTTAGGACCAGACTTACGCAACGAATCATTAATCGGAAATATTATCTATGACAGACAAGATCGTCCAATATCACGACAAAACGCTGCCCAACCAAGATGAACATACGTACCATTTCAATGGTAATGGCGAAGAATTGATGCCTGCGTTGCTTACCTCGATCTTGACCAGCAGTGGAATCAGTGATCCAGAGCAAAAATACAAACTCAAAGTAACTGAAAAATTTACTTTACCCGAGATGGCATCCAATCCGGTGATGCTTCGTTTCTATACATTGCTGACACATATGGTGAGGGCAAAAAACGTCCTGGAAATAGGTACTTTTATGGGCGTCTCCACGATGGCATTTGCGGAGGGCTTGGCTCCTGGAGGCAAGGTTTACACTTTCGAGAAATTCGACCAATTTGCAGAACTGGCAAGATCGAATTTCGCAGCAAACGGCTTTCAAGACCGTATTGAGTTAATATTGGGTGACGCATTCGAGAAACTCGATACGCTTCCTGACGGTCTAAATTTCGATGTTATTTTTATTGACGGAAATAAAGAGCGTTACCGGGATTATTTTGAATTGCTTGAGCCACGCCTTACCCGATCTGGTGTCTTGATCGTGGACGATTGTTTTTTTCATGGGGATGTGCTCAACGATCCGCCGACAAGCGATAAAGGTCGTGGCACTAAAGACTTTCTTGATGCGGCGGCCAAGAGGCAAGACTATTTGAGCTTAGCTTTGCCACTGTCCAATGGTATCTACCTCATGATCCGTAAATGAAACAGAAATACGAACATCCTGAATCCGCCCGTATTTTTTCGGACTTTTGTTGTGGCTGGGCTTAATTTAAAACATGGCAAAAATAGAAATTGATAACGTCACGGTAGATCTGCCGTTGAAGAACGATCGCCAATTATCGATCGCCAAACATCTGGATCGCTTGGCTGCCCGTTTATTAACAGGCATTAAAGAGACGGTTCGAGTGAGGGAAGCGGCACGCTCTGGGATCGGTGGGGCGATCCAAACCGATTCTAGAGGGCGCACCCATGTTCGAGCACTGCGTGATGTGAGTTTTTCTCTAAAAGATGGGGACAGGTTAGCAGTAATTGGTGCTAACGGAGCTGGAAAATCAACGCTGTTACGTGTGCTCGGACGTATTTACGAACCCACCGTCGGTCGAGTGACGGTCGAAGGAGAAGTGAAGACTTTGTTCAATATCCATGTAGGAATGGCCCCCGATGCCACGGGAGTGGAACTGATTAAATTGCGTTGTCACCTGTTCGGTTACGATGATGATCAAGTAGATGACATCACCGAAGACGTTGAAAACTTCTGCGAGCTCGGCGAGTACCTGCATATGCCAGTGCGGGTATATTCGACTGGAATGGTGGTGCGCCTTGCCTTCGCAATTATAACGGCCGTACCCGGCGAGATTCTGTTGCTAGATGAGGTTATAGGTGCCGGTGACGCCGCTTTCGTGGAGCGGGCGGAGAAACGTCTCAAGACGTTTTTCCAACGGTCCGCCATAATTGTTATTGCGAGTCACAATTACGCCATTTTACAGGAATGGTGTAACCGGGCCTGTCTACTCGAACATGGAGCGGTCACGTTTGAGGGTAGCGTCGACGACACATTGCACGCGTATAACGTGTCGATGGGAAGGGTTTGAGATGTCAAGCGTATTGATACCATCATATATCGATCTGAAAAAAGTCCTTAGGGACTTTCATCGAAGCTTTTCCGATGTAAGACCCTGGTTGGTCCTCTCATTTTTTGAGATCAGGCAGACATACCGGCGATCGTTTTTTGGGGTGCTGTGGATGCCGGTTTCAACGGCGGTTGTTGTATTAGTTATGGGATTTCTCATAAGCGCCGTTTGGGGGAACCCGATTGCCCGTTTCTTACCTTTTTTGGCAATCGGTTTGATTATATGGAATTACATCAACAACACGGTCCAGGCCTGTGCTCAAACCTTTACGGCGAGCGCCGACACCATTCTGCAATTTAATCGCCCTTATTCCAGCTATATTCTGAAAACCGTTGCTTCGGAATCAATCAGGACCGCCCATTCGATCCCAGTTTTTCTCGTTGTCGCCATAACTTTTGGAATTTTGCCTTCCGAAACATATTTCCTGTTGATGTTTAGCATTCCGTTACTGATCTTTAATATTACCTGGATGGGATTACTGATTGCTCTTGTCACCGTTCGTTTTCGAGACGTTTCAAGCCTTGTTCAGAATTTGTTTACGCCGTTGTTTTGGCTTACACCCGTGCTCTACGAACCCGAAACACTTTCCGGCCGCGTGCGCGACGTTATAAATCTCAATCCCCTTACGCATATCTTGGAGGTGGTTAGATCACCTTTCCTCAACCAAACTCCTTCAACTCTGAATTGGATCGTCGCTGTCGGCGTGGCCATTGTTGGATGGGCCTTTACCGTTATGTTTTTCGCGCGCTTCCGTTCTCGGATCGCTTATTGGCTCTAGAAAAGTAGCTGAAGGCTTGCGCCGCTCACTGAAACTCATTGCCTTTAATTTGCTGTTTACGATAGTTATTGTCGAAACAGCCAGCCTTATCTATTACTTTTATGAAGAAAGAGCAATATTCTATCTACGGGCCCCTGTGACTAGTACAGCGGTCGAGCCGAACGCCGGTATATTTTCACTAACGCAAATCGTTTATCACCCATATTTTGGCTACATTCTTCATCCCGATAGACATGATGTATTTAAAATTCCACATGCGAACGAAACGTTTAACTATAGGACGAACAACCATGGATTTCGAGTAGATGGATCGGTCTATGAAAGTGACCCCGAATGTTGCGATTATCCGATGCGACATGTTCGGGACGACACTATGGTTGTCGCGATATTTGGAGGCTCTGTTGGAGTGGGGCTTGCGACGATAATGCAAAAGACTGGTTACTTTGAGGAGTTACTCCGGGGTATCCCAGAATTCGAGCATAAAAATTTTAAGGTATTGAACTTTGCGATATCTGGATACAAACAGCCACAGCAACTTATGACGTTGTCGTATTACCTGCTTGCGCAACAACATTTCGATATTGTGATAAATATTGACGGCTTCAATGAAGTGGCAAGTAGCTTTACGAACGATACTAAATATAACGCGGAGATCCTCTATCCAGCTGCGCAACTATGGAAAGCGCTTGGAAACGTTTTGGAAGCAGAACATTTACCTTCGCTGAAATCCAAGTATCTCGAGCAGGAATATCATCGAATCAAATCGTCAGAAGCATATGCAAATGCTGAGGTGTCATGTGGCACTGCGACCTGCTTCACTTTGTATCGACTAATACACCACCACCACGCCAGTAAAGCAATGGTTGGACTCGATAAGGATCCTAATTTTGAATTTCATCGCATGTCTCGTTTCTTAGACAAATTTTCGGTACCTAAAGAAGCGGAGATTGTCGATCTTTACGGATACGTTGCGGATACTTGGTATGCCGCCTCGATAGCGATGAACGAATTATCTGGGCTTCTTGGGAACGCACTATATATCCACGTTCTGCAGCCGAACCAATGGATTGTAGAATCAGGCAACTACATCCCGCGAGACGAAGAGCACCCGTACAAGGAGTTTATTGGCCCGGTCCGTCAAGGATATCGGCGAATGCTCGAACGAAGTTCGGACTTCAATGACAGGGGGGTCCACTTTCTGGATGCGGCTCGACTATTTCCTGATATCAATGACGGGTTTTATATAGACGATTGCTGTCATTACACTCTTAAAGGTAACAAATATATCATGGAGAGAATTGCAGAATATGTTGCAGATATAGTGGGTGATTGCAGGGAACACGGTGAAGATAACTACTCAGTGTGCCAGCCAGAGAAGGTACGTGGAGCCGGAAGGAAAACAGTCCATTGACGAGTACATAAAACGGAGCGCCGAGTAGACCAAGTCTCTCGTAATCCTTGGTCCACCGTTAATAAAAAGCACGGGTAGGCTCGTACACAAATATCCGACCCTAACAGGATTTGGTAGTATCTCGGAGCGATTGTTGTACCGTAGCAGTCATACTTTTGGCCATCTAAGAGTCATGGGAACGTTATAGAAATGTCGAAGAAGAGAACAACTGCTCACGAGCAGCTATCTACAGAAATACAAGAACTCAAAACGTCTGATCGGGCGTTCGGATTTCTTTTTACTTTCGTTTTTAGCATTCTTGGTGCTTATGGTCTTTGGCAGGGAGATTCCGCTGGGTATTATTTCTTAGCCGTTGGCTTCGGGTTTTTCGTTGTAGCGCTTTTATATCCACGGCTGCTCCACCCGCTGAACCGACTCTGGTTTTTATTCGGCTTGTTACTTCATAAAATTATAAATCCAGTTGTTTTGGCTGTGCTTTTCTTTCTGACGATAGTGCCGATAGGGTTGCTGATGAGGTTATTCAGGAAAGATCCCCTGCGCCTGATGCGAAACGAGTCAATTGATTCTTATTGGATCGATGTTGACCCTCCGGGTCCGCGTCCGGATTCGATTAAAAACCAATTCTGAATGAAGACATGTAGTTTGCCGGAGGTTATAGACAGTTGATTGAATTTATAAAAGAAATTTGGATGTTTTTAAGGGTTAGAAAAAAATTCTGGCTCCTTCCGATAATCATTATGTTTTCGATATTCGGAGGATTAATCGTCCTATCACAAGGTTCTGCGATCGCTCCGTTTATATACACCATTTTTTAAGGTTCCGTCGCTAAGTGTACATACTCGGAATTTCGGCATTTTATCACGATAGCGCGTCTGCGCTCCTTTGTGATGGAAAGATATTGTCCGCCGCTCAGGAAGAACGTTTTACGAGGAAAAAGCACGACTCTGCGTTTCCGAGAAACGCTATGGCATATTGCTTGAGCGACGCCGGGATCACTGCCAACGACATAGATCAATTTGTTTTTTACGACAAACCGTTTTTGAAATTCGAACGCTTACTGGAGACGTATCTTGCATTTGCGCCTAAGGGTTTTGCGTCGTTCAAAATGGCGATGCCTGTATGGCTGAAAGAGAAGCTATTCCAGAAACGTCTCCTCATTGAGGAGTTTGTAAAGGCAGGCGCGGACAAGGAACACGTAACGCAGAAACTGCTATTTACTGAGCACCACTTGAGTCATGCCGCGAGCGCATATTATCCCTCGCCTTTTGATGAAGCCGTAGTCTTGACGATGGACGGCGTCGGAGAATGGGCATCTTGTTCTGCCGCCATCGGTCGTGGTCAATCCCTAGAGATAATCAAAGAAATACACTTTCCTCATTCACTCGGTTTGCTGTACTCCGCCTTTACTTACTACACCGGGTTTAAAGTTAATGCCGGAGAATACAAAGTCATGGGGCTCGCGCCGTACGGAGAACCGAAATTCAAGGATTTAATTCTCACGGAACTTATCGATGTAAAGGAAGACGGCTCATTCCACCTCAACCAGGAGTACTTTGATTATTGTACAGGCCTGACGATGACTAACCGGCGATTTGACGAGTTGTTCGGGGGACGTTTCCGTAAATCGGAAGCCCGATTGACCCAGGACCATATGGATTTAGCCGCGTCCATACAGGCGACGACAGAAGAGATCGTGTTGAAATTGGCGAAGGCGCTTCGTGATGAAACGGGCATACCTAACCTATGTCTTGCCGGAGGGGTTGCACTTAATTGCGTCGGGAATGGGAAATTGTTCAGGGAAAATCTGTACGATTCGATGTGGATCCAACCGGCGGCCGGGGACGCGGGAGGCGCACTAGGAGCAGCTCTGTATACGCATCATGCTTATCTTGGGAATCCGAAAGGGAAATTGAATGGCATGTATGACAGCATGGAAGGTTCCTATTTGGGCCCTTCGTTTTCGAATGATGAAATTGAACGTGAGTTGATTTCGGAAGGGGCAAGATTCTGCAGGGTAGATGAATCCGAACTAATAGAAGAAACCGCTACCGCCTTGCGGGATGGTAAAGCCGTCGGTTGGTTCCAGGGACGGATGGAATTTGGCCCTCGGGCGCTGGGCGCTCGCTCGATACTAGGGGACCCGCAGTCACCTACGATGCAGGCCACCTTGAACTTAAAAGTGAAGTACCGGGAAAGTTTTCGGCCCTTTGCTCCGTCGGTCTTGCGTGAAGATGTTGCAGAATGGTTCGAGTTTGCTTCTGATTCACCGTACATGCTGCTTGTAGCCGGAGTTAAAGACTCGAAACGTAGACGGATGACAGAAGAAGAGCAGGAGCTTTTCGGGATTGAAAAGCTTAATGTCCCCCGTTCCGAAATTCCAGCTGTGACCCACGTCGATTACTCAGCAAGAATTCAGACGGTGCACTCAGACACGAATCCTCGATATCATCGGCTCATAACAAAGTTTAAGGAATACACGGGGTGTTCCGTCGTGGTGAATACGAGCTTTAATGTGAGGGGAGAGCCTATAGTGTGTACACCGGCGGATGCATTCCGATGTTTCATGGGGACGGAACTCGATATGTTGAGCATAGGGGACTACATACTTAGGAAACAAGAACAGGAACCGAATTTAAGGCGGGACTACAAATCTCAGTTTGAATTGGATTGACTTCGCGATTGTTGGCAGCGGTCTCTCAATAGCTGACGTGACTCGCATCCGATTGAACCACCTATAGGCGTTGATTTCTGGTCGAGCCGAATCGATCTACAGTCAGTCGTTTCTAGACAAGCTTTACGCCGATTAAATTGAAGAATTTTTCGTCATCGGTACGTATATCGGTCATCCCTGTAATTTGTCGAAGTATTTTCCAGATATCTTCCAAGCCATGTTCGGCAGTTTGAGCCATCGCCCCTCTGCCATCGGTAAGCTTCGAAGAGTAGCTGTTTTTCGTATTCGCGTAGATCGGCGGTTGGGCGTCTAGGAATGGGCGGCGTGGTTCGCCACGATATACGGATATCTGAGACAATCGAGTTGGAATAAAGTCGTCGTTAGGGAATAACGAAGTTAATTTCGGTACAAGTCGATCCGAAATCTCGAGATTGCCCGCTGAGAGGATTTCACGCACACTTTCGATGAGATGCGGTATCTCAGCATCGAGTTGGCCTGCGAGAATGAAACTTTGAAGGCTTGCTTCATGGTGACCACCCGAAGCATGGGATTGTCCCAATTCAAACCATTCTTTTGAGGTTCGCGAGTTGCCGAAACCCAATGGATCGGGGCATAGAGTGTTATCTCCTTTCTTCGCCTTCGCATAAACGGAAAACACCTCGTCGTTATGGGCGATATAGTATTCCCTCGAATAGAATCCGTGGTAGATGGCTGCTGCGGTTCGTTTAACCGGTGAACCATACGCTTGGAATAAAAACCCCGCATGCGGCTGTTGCGATTGCTCAAGCGCGGCCATGCTGACGTTTACCATATAATCGAATGCCCAAGGGTGCATTTCGCCTAGGCAGTGGTTGCACGTCACGACGTCAATGACGGCTGGGAAAGTTGGCTCAGACTTATAGTAGTCCCACCATGGCAAATGGACGATCCTGGGCCCCGATCCGTCACGGATCCCGTCAATTAAGGTTTTTTTGAGGAATGCATTTGGTTTTTCTTTTACGAGTTCGATGAAATTATCGCCCAACAAGGTTTGGTATAGATGGCTCTGATACAGGTAGAAAGCCTGCGTCACATCCATAGAAATAACTTGAAATCCATCTAAGGCGAGCATGGCCCCTAGATAACCGCACCCCCCGCCGACCTCAAATATGACGGTGTCGTCTGATGGTAAAAGTAATTTTAGGTTTCTATAAATGCTCAGGGCGAGCAACAGATTTGCAGTCGGAATCCGGGCTTTCCCGTAAAGCTTTTTTGTCATCGTGAAAACATGAGCGGCAATTCTCTCAAACAACGCGACCTCGCTGGCCGTCACGACACCGTCAAGATAGACTTTGTAGATGTATTCGAATTTGTTCTCATGCATTACTTCGGCATAACGCGCTAACTCACCCGGGTCAGCCACTCTCGACGGATAACCTGTTAATTCGAAAACCGCGGGCTTGACACATTCGATGATCCGATTGGAGCTACCAAGGAAGGCCGCTTTTTCTGCTTTCGCGTACTGCCCGACCGTTATGAGACGGTTTAAATTTAGATACTTCTCACGAATTTTATTAAGCATCTTGGAAATAGCTTGGGTACCCGAGGTTTATGAGTGTCCCCACCGGCGACCGGGGACAAGTTGCATCTGATGCCAATTGACAAAAATAATTTCTTTGCTCTCCGTGTGTTGTCGACTAGGATGCGATTATGCCGCAATTTAAGATTGAAAGTGGTAATGGGTAAATTCCATTGGGGCCTTTCTTGATTATATTTGGTCGGATTATTTTAGTCCTACTTGGCGCGTTTGCAGGGTTTTTGGCCGTCGAAATAGCCTTTCGGGCATTTGATGGAAAACCGATCTTGGAACTCACCAATTATCTCTATGATCAGACTGACACCATCAACACGTTACAAAATAGTGAATACCATCCTGTGCTTGGGTGGACTTTAAAAGACAATATTCACGTAACCGATTTCTTCCCTGGTTTCCCTGA
>Ga0310345_10006454_pt1 | contig 10256 bp, 6 predicted proteins | sample HC15DNA20500_MG_FD_204667 | JGI IMG/M metagenome (GOLD analysis project Ga0310345, IMG submission 204667) | Marine microbial communities from station ALOHA, North Pacific Subtropical Gyre - HC15-DNA-20-500_MG | ecosystem: Environmental > Aquatic > Marine > Oceanic | place: Pacific Ocean: North... | reverse complement strand
GATTGGTGAGCGAGACGCCATATTCGGTCTGCTCGATCACGCGGTTGTCGGTCAGGCAGCGCCGCACGGGCGATTCGATGGAACGGCTGCCGTGATCGCTGTACAGCGCGAAGTACTCCTCCAGCGGTTTGCCCAGCGCATCTTCCAGGCGGCAGACAATGAGATTTTCCGCTGCCGGATTCATGTAGGTGATGCGCAGATCCAGATTGGTGGTGATGACGCCGTCACCCACCGCGCGCAGCGTGGTCTGAATGCGCTCCTTTTCATCCGACAGCGCTTCGACCGCCACGGCGCGCTCCTCGCGCAGGCGAGCGGTGCTTAACCCGACTTCCAGCAGGTCGGCCACCGCCGTTGACAGGCTGATTTCGTGTTCCGACCACGCCCGCGGCTGGGTGCTGAACAGGCAGATCAGGCCCATTTCGTCATATTCATGCCGCATGGGCGTCACCAGCGCGCCCCGGATGCCCTCGGCTTCGAAATAGGGGCGCGCCTCGCGATAGAGGCCGGATTCGTTCACGTCCGAGGCCACGGCCGGCCGCCCCCCGCGCAGCCGCACCACCAGCGGCTGCCCGGTATCCAGCACGAAGCTGCGCATGGAGGGCTCTCTCATGTCGACCCCGTCACCCGCAGCGGCCTCCAGCAGGCTGATGCGGCCATCGTCGCTTAGAGTGGCATGCATGGCGATGGTGCCGGGGAAAATGCGCGCCATATTGGCCAGCGTGGTTTCCACGACCGCGTGCGAGGATTCCTCGCCCACCAGCGCGCGGGACACCTTGTTCAGCAGCGACAGGCGATGCCGCTCCTGCTGCAGCGACAACTCGCGTTCCTTCTCGCGCTGGACGTTCTCGATCTGGCAGATATAGCGTTCGGCTTCGCCGCGGGCATTGCGGGAGACCGCAACGTTGAGGAGCACCCGGACGGGGTCGCCATTCGCGTTGACCAGCCGGTATTCGTCGCGGTGCGTGGTGATCGACTTCGCATTCATTCCGGATACGGCGGTCAGCCAGCGAGCGCGATCGCCGTCTACCAGCAATTCGTCGATCGCCTTATTACCCAACGTGGCCTCCGAACGCCCCAGCAGCGAACACAGCGCGGTATTGATACGAGTTATTCGCCGCTTCTCGTTAAGCAGCGCCATGCCCACTCCGCCCTGTTCGAACGTCGCACGGTAGAGCGCCTCGCTCTCTCGAATTGCCGCCTCCGAGCGCTGCTGGCTGGTGACATCGAAAAAGCTGAGCAGCACGCCGACCGTTTTCTGCTCGGGCGATCGATAGGGCACGACCCGAAGGGTAAACTTGCGCCCTTGATGATCGTTTATCGATATCTCATCCGGCACGCCGGACAGGAAGACCCCGCGAATATTCGGCAGGAAGCCGAGCAGATCGATGTCGGCATCGATGCTCGCAATGGGGGCTTCGGGCGCCAGATCATCCAGATGCAGCAGTTCGACCGCGGCCGCGTTGGCCTGACTGACCCGCAGATGCTCGTCCAGCACGACCATCGGGTAATCCAGGCTTTCCTTGATGTTGTCCAGGTCTTCGGCGAGCCTGGCCAGCTCGGCGGATTTCTGCTCCAGCGCGTTATTGGCGGTCAGCAGTCGCTCGTGGCTGGACTGGATTGTCTCGTTGGCGGTTTGCAGCGCTTCGTGGGTGAATCGCATCTCTTCATTGGACGACTGCAGCGCGTCGCCTTGCAGCTGCCGCTCCTTGCTGGAAGTGGCCAGCGCCTCGATCACGGTCCGAAGCTGTTGCCGCGTAGCGGCGAGCTCCTTTTCGAGTTCGGCCATTATGCCGCCCTGAAGGTCTTCGCCGACCGCGCTCTGCTCACTCTCGGGACTCTCCGTCACCCGGTTGAACGAGAGCGTCAGGAAGGTGTGCTCGTCGTGCTCGAGCGGCGCCACGCTGACGCGCACCCGCGCCTGTTCGCCCTCGATCTTCAGTGTCCGGATACCGCCTTCGCGGCCAACAGCCTCTCGGCGGCAGCGGTTCACCAGCGCCCGGACTTCGGGGCGAAGCGCCTCATCCACCATGGCAAACAGATCAAGCTCGGCGCTGCCGCTCGGAAAGCGCAGGAATGGCCGCAGGTCGCCGGTGAAATTGACGACGTTGTTATTCGCGTCCACCAGCAGTGATGGCGGGCTGTAGCGCTCGAGCAGCGCGTCCCGCATACGCACCGCCAGACTGGGCGTATTGTCCCCCCGGCTTGCGCCGGGCGCGGCATCCGATGCGGCGGATATCCGAACGCGAGGCTGATGAGCCTTCCCGCCGGCATCCGGCCCCGTATTGTCGAGTCGCCGGTAAATGCACCCGGCCGAAGCAATCGGTTCGAACAGGTCCTGCCGGTCACAGGTTTCCGTTGTGCCTAGAAACAGAATGCCGCCCGGCTTGAGCGCGTAATGCAGTATGTCCTGAATACGCGCCTGGGCCGCCTGGGTGAAATCAATGAGCAGATTGCGGCAGGCAATCAGATCAATCCTGGAGAACGGCGGGTCATCCATCAGGTTCTGCGCCGCAAAGACCAGGTTCCGACGCAGCGTCGCGCACACCGAATAGGCTTGTCCCTGTTGGTCCAGGTAGCGGTCGCGGTACGCCTGCGGCAGCGACTTCACCGCGGCGGCGTCATACACGCCGTTACGGGCGTGCTCGACTGCGGCCTGATCGATATCGCTGGCAAACACAATGAACGCCGGGGCATCGGCCCGCTCACGCACAGCCTCGGCAAACAGCATGGCAAGGCTGTAGGCCTCCTCGCCCGTGGCGCAGGCGGGCACCCAGATACGCAGCACGTCGTGGGCGCCCTTGTCCTCGACCAGTTTTTCAATCAGCGATTGAAGCGCGTCGAAGCCATCCGGGTCGCGGAAAAAGGCGGTCGCCGATGCCAACACCTCCCGCACCAGCGCCAGGGCCTCTTCGGCGTCGCTATCGAGCAATTCGGCGTAGGCCTGCAGGGAGGCGCAGTCACGCAGCGCCATTCTTGCGCCGATACGGCGATCCAGCGTGGCCGGCTTGTAGTGGCTTAGATCGTAGCCGCTCTTGCCGCGGACCAGGCTGATGATGTGACTGACGGCGTCCGACAAGCAGTCCCGCTCGGGTGACGCCGGCGACTGATCGGCGCCGTCATTCGCGGGCGCGGCGTCTGGGACGGTCTGGCGGGGCGGTTTATCGCGCGCCGCGCTGGCGGCCTCTGCGGTTTCAGTACCCTCGGGCGACGGCGCTTCGGGCTGCGCAGAGGCGCTGGCGGTATTGTTCACGGTCTTGGAATCTTTACGAGAGGCGCGGTTGCTGTCGGTCTGCTGTTTCTTGCGGGGCGTGGGCTTGCGCTTGACCGCCTTACCCCGGGTGGACGTGGTCTTGGATTTGGCCGTCGTCTTCTTCGAAGACGCAGCCGTCGCGGTCTTGCCCGTCTGTCCGCCGCTTCCGGATTTCTTGCGCGCGCGCGCAGGTCGGGCGGACGCCTCCCCCTGCTTGTCTTCCCCGGATTGCTCGGTCTTGTCGTCAGCCACTGTCTCGAACTCGCTGGATTACGCCCTCCGCGCACCCCTGGCTGACTCGCGAAGCCGCGTCTGTGGTGCACGTTTGTCTAATGTATCGGTCGCCACGAGGCTCTCTTGAGCCTGTTCGGCAGATATTTGTCCCAGGCCGGTCGGGCAGCGGTTTCGCTCTGCCGGATGGTCTGCACTTTCGATACCGGCCAGCAGACCCGCTCATCGCGCTCTTGACGCAGATGGGTGTAATTACCGGTCGGCGAGCCGATATATCATCTGATACATTTTATCGTTATTCTGCATCACAAAGGTGCCCGGCAAGCCAGAGTCCCCGCGGCGAACCCGGCGGTGCCCAAGATGCGCGCCAGTACAGTCCCCATGAGCCAAGTCCACAACGACAACGACAGCGGGCCGGATAACGAGACTGACCTCGTACAGGTATTCGAACGCACCGCTCTGGAACAGATCAAGGCGCTGTTGAACAGCATGTTCGACGGCGCTGACGATGCGTTGTTTTCCATGGCCGAAAAAGCGGAGAACACCCGCAACCAGACGCTGTACTTCGACACCATGCGCACGCTGCGCATTGATCGCCCGCGTATCGTCGACGGCTTCTGCGATGCCCTCAAGGCCAATCCGGACGGGCGCCCCAGGGCCGGCGGCGGGGGCGACGACGAGCCCACGCTGGACCTGGACGCCGGTGGCTCGGAACTCCGGCTGCAGGAAATGGACTCGCTGGAAGAGTCCATCGCCATCTCGAACATGATTTCGCGCGGACTGCAGGTCGGCGGTGGCCAGTATTCCGACTTGAAGGCCCGCGTGGCCTGGCTTCGCGAAAATCACCAGTCCGACATCCCCGCGGAGGCCTATTCCCCACGCGGCATCTGCGTGTCCTTCCAGGACGCCATGGAGCCGGTGGATCTGGATATCGAAACCCGGCTGCTCATCTTCAAGCTGTTCGATATCCGGGTCATCGTGGGGCTGTCCACGCTCTACCGCCGGCTCAACGAGCTGCTGGACGAGGCCGGCGTGCCCGTTATACGCAAGGCCGCCCGACCCGGCCAGAGCCACAGCCGTCCCGGCGGCCAGGGCCGATCGGCGCAGAATCAGGCCGAGGGTCAGCCGCAAGGCGGCGACGAGCACGGCGAAGGCGGGTACGGCGGGCAGGACTACGGCGGCTATGGCGGCAACCCCGGCTATACGGGTGAACAGTTCAGCCAGTTCGGCTACGCCACGCCGCCCGGCGGCGGCGCGCCGCAGCCCGCCTTTCCGCGACCGCCCTCCGGCATTTCCGGCTACGGCGGCAACCCGGGCTTCCAGCAGTCTTTCGCGTCCGGCGTAGCGGCCAGCCAGGCCGCGGGCGCCTCGACCGTGATGGGGCCGGTAGGCCTGTACGGCATTCCCGGACCGGTGCCGCAGGGCACGGCCGAGGGCGGTCCCGTACCCGGTGGCGTCAACCAGGGTCAGCTGCTCGGCGCGCTGGGTTCACTGCAGACCGTTGCACGCACGGCCGACCCGAACATGGTGGCCCGACCCGGCTGGGTGGGCGACCAGCTGCAGCAGTATTTCGGCGTTCGCAGCCCAGACGCGCTGGACAGCTCCATGCTGCCCGACCACGAGCGCGTGTTTCATCTGGTCAATTCGCTGTTTTCCGACCTGCTGACCGACCCGCAGATTTTCGACGGCGCCAAGGTACTGATCGCCCGCATGGAAATTCCCGTGCTCAAGATCGCCATGGCGGACCCGGAATTCTTCCGTCGGCATTCCCACCCGGCCCGGCAGATGCTGAGCGAAGTGGGCCAGCTCGGCGCCACCATCCGGCAGAAGGAATCGCCGGTTTTCGGCAAGATGGAGCGTATCGTCGAATCGTTGCTCACCGATTTCGATCAGGATGTGAAGGTCATCGAGCGGGTCAACCAGTCGCTGCGCGAGCTGGCCTATTTCGACCCCAAGAAGCCGGAAAGCGAAGGCGAGGCGCGGCGCAAGGCCCGGAATGCGGATGCCGTGGTCCGCGCCAAGCAGGTAGTGCTGGATGAGCTGCGTACCCGCAGCCGGGGCCACAAGCTGGCCGAGCCGGTCAAGAGTTTCCTGCTGCGCGCCTGGGGGCCGTTCATGGGCCTGCAGTACGCGTCTCACGGCCCCAAGAGCGACGAATGGGAGCGCGCCATCAAGCTGCTCGACCAGCTGCTGGCCGCCTGCACGCCCATAAAAACGGAAGATCAGTACGAAGAGCGCACGGTCTCCCAGCGGGGCATGCTGCACGATCTTCGCGTCGACCTGATGACATCGGGTCTGGATTCATCGCTGACGGCTGTGCGTCTGGCGCGGCTCGAGCGGCATCTGGTGCAAACGCTGGCCGAACAGGTGCGCGCGCTCAACGCCGAGCATGAAGACGAGACCTCGGGCGAGCGCCCGGCCATCGACGCAGCCGTGGAAGTGACCGCCGACACCGAGGTGCCCGAAGCCGTGGAGGCCCGCGAGGCGGCCGAAACCGGCGATGCGCAAAAGCTGCATGAACTGCTGGAAATGATTCTTCAGCCCAACACCTGGTTTCAGCTCTACACCGGCCCCGAGCATCGCCACGGCCGCTGGCTGAAGGTGCACTCGTTCAAGCCGGAAAAGGATCAGGTGCGGTTTTCCAACCACAGCGGCCAGGTGGTAGAGAGCAAGGCGCTGAACATCCTGGCCGAGGAACTCTGCGACGGCCGCTCGCGCCCCATCTTTGCCAGCGACCAGAAATTCCAGAAACTGCAGGCGCGTCTGACCTTCATGCTGCAGAACGCAACGGCCGAGGAAAGCGGCACGGCCTGAAGGGGCCCGTGATGGGTTACGCGGACGCTGCGCCGGACGTAACCCGCTGCAGAAACAGCTCAAGGTGCTCGATCAGCTTGACCGGCGCCTCCTGGGCCACCCAGTGCGACACGCCTTCCAGATAGACCACCTTTGCATCGACGCACAAGGCGGCGCTGGCGTCGGCCAACCTTGAATCCAGAAAGCGATCCTCGGCGCCCCAGAGCACGAACACCGGCTGCTCGAACCGGGCCGTCGGCCGCGCTGCCGTTTCACTGGCGTTGCGCACCGCGGCGCGGTACCAGTTGATCATGGTCCGCATGCCCTTCTTCCAGGCCTGGCGATAGCTGGCCCGCAATTCGCTATCGAGCAGGCGATCCAGACCCGCCAGCTTCATCCCGAAGGCGCCGCCGCCCGCCGTGAAAAGCTTTTCCGGCAACCAGGGCAACTGGAAGGCCATCACGTACCAGCTCTTGAGCATCTGGGCGGGTTCGCGACGCATGGCGGCAAGATATTCGCTGGCGTGCGGGGCGTTGATGACAAACAGCGACCGCACCCGCCGCGGGTGGCGTCCGAGCATGTGCCAGGCCACCAGCCCACCCCAGTCGTGGGCCACCAGATTCACCGACGACAGGCCGAGCGTGTCGCACAGCCCGGCGATATCGTCCGCCAGCCGATCAATGTGATAGGCCGACACGCTCTGCGGCTTGTCGCTGTCGGCATAGCCGCGCTGATCGGGGGCGATGCAGCGGTAGCCCAGCGCCGCAAAATGCTGCATCTGCGGCTCCCATTCCATCCAGAACTCGGGAAAGCCGTGCATGAAGACCAGCGGCTCGCCATGCACCGGGCCCAGCATGGCCACATGCAGTTCCAGCCCGCCCACGTCAACGCGCTGGTGCTCGATTTCGCCTGCCTTGCTCATTGTTCCGGCTCTCCGGTCTGACTCATATTCTTGAATGTGGCCAGCACCACCCTGCCCTGGGCGAAACTGACGATGATGCGGATGTCCTCGCTGCGCCAGATGGCCGTTTCGCCGTTCAAGCCGCCCAGGCTTACCGCGCTGGATTCGCCCGGCTCGCCCAGAATGGCCACCACCTGCTCGCGCGTCATGTCCTGTTCCACGCGCTCGAAGCCGGCCTGGGACACGCGCTCGGAACAGCCTGTCAGCGCTAACGCGAGCGCAACCGCAAGAAGCACCGCCCACGGCCCTGCCCGATTCATGACTGCACCCGCCGCCACGGCCCGTGTTGGCCCTCGTCCCGCACCTGGCCCTGGCGGGCCAGCCGCAGCAGATGCGCCAGTACCTGCTGCTCGGCCACGGGATGCAGCTGGCGGGGCACATCCTGATAGATGGCCTCGACCAGCTCGCTCGCGCGCCAGGTTCCTTCGCCCAGTGTTTCGAGAATCTGCTGCTCGCGCGCGTGGCGGTGCGCAATGATCTGCGCAAACTGCGACTGGGCGTCATCCATCACCCCGCCATGCCCGGGCGCAATGCGGGCGATCTGCTCGGTCTGCAGTCGCGCCAGCGAAGCCAGATATTCGTCCATATCGCCGTCTGGCGGCAGGATCACCACCGTGACCGCCTCCATGACGTGATCGCCCGCGAACAGCAGGTGCTCGTCCTCAAGCAGAAAACACAGATGGTCAGCGCTGTGTCCCGGCGTATACAGCGCGCGTAACCGCCGCCCGTCCAGCACAAGAGTGTGGCCATCTTCGATGGTCTCATCGGGCACGAACGCCTCGTTTCGCACGCCCGTGAGCCGCGTGGGGTGCGCCAGCACCGGCGCGCCGGTCATCTGCGACAGTGTGGCCGCGCCGCCGGAGTGGTCGGGGTGATTGTGGGTCACGAGTATCCAGCGAATCCGCCCGCCACCGGCGCGCACCACGGCGTCCAGGTGATCGGCGTTGTCCATGGCCGGATCGATCACGGCCACCTCGTCTTCGCCAATCAGATAGGTGTTGCTGCCGGGACCGGTCATCATGCCGGCGTTGGGCGCGGTAATCCGGCGCACGCCGGGTGCCAGATCCATCACGCGGCCGGGCTGGAAATCGCTGTCGCTCATGAAAAGTAGGAGCGCATCACGACGCGTTCGATGTTGCCCTGTTCGTCAAACTCGATCTTTTCGCCCTCTACGGTGGGCACCTTGGCCATGCCGCGAATCTCGTCCATGACCTGCTCAACGGTATCGTAGGCGCACAGAAACCGCATCTGCACCAGCGTGGGCGGCATCATGGGAAACTCGCCGGCCTCGTTGCGCTCGACCGCGCGCGCCGGGGTGACCCATTCGCCGGCCACGGTCTCGCTGCCGTCGTGGGTCGCGGCCTGACCGGCATCCACGCTGCAGGCAAAAAACCGCGTGGAGTAGCGTCGCGGTTCGCCGCGCGGCGTAATCCAGTGGCTGTAGTAGCACAATCGGTCGACCGGCAATCGCAGATCGAATGCGCGACAGATGTCGAGCAGCGAGCGTTCACCGGCATTCAGGGCATCCCGCGCCGCCCGCAGCTCGGCCGTTATCGACGGCTGTCGGCCCTCCGCGTCGGTCGCGATCAGCACGCCGGCCTCCTCGAAGCACTCCCGCAGGGCCGATACCCAGAGCGCCAGCCCGTCCTCCACGCCGCCCAGAATGCGCCGGGCCAGGTCGGGCGAAAGACCATCGCAGCGCGCCAGAATTTCGGGGTCGCTGTCCTGTGGATCGAGCGCACCGCCCGGGAACACATGCATGCCGGGACCGAACACGGTGCGGCGATTACGCCGCAGCATATAGGTCTGCACCCCGGCGTCACTGTCCCGCAACAGCATGATGGTCGCGGCCTGGCGTATCGGCACGTCGTCTTGAGTCATCCGGCTATCCTGCGTCGCTGCTTGACCCGGGCGCGGCTTGCGCCACCCGTTGCGGCCGGTAGCATAACCGGCGTGGCGGATTTTCAGAAAAAATCGCAGCCGATCACCGCGATCGACAGCGTCGTGTTCGTTTACGGCACGCTGATGCGCGGCGAATACAATCACCACTATCTGACCGATCAGACCTACCTGGGGCCGCATCGCACCGAGCCGCTGTTTCACCTGTACAACACGGGCCCCTACCCGGCGGCGACCCGCCCGGGCCGAAACGCCCTGCACGGCGAGCTGTATCGGGTCGACGCCGACTGCATGGCCCGGCTGGATGTACTGGAGGATTACCCGCTGTCCTACACCCGCGAGCAGATTGTCACGCCCGAAGGGCTCGCCTGGATCTACCTGTGGATCGCCTCGCTAAACCCGCGGTGGCCGCTTCTCGCGGGCGATTGGCGGGCACGCTAGTGGCACAGAGTGCCGCGTGACGCGGCGGCCAAGCCGGCGTATCCTCCAAGAAACCTTTTCGGATTGAAAAGAGGTCAACATGCCGAACAGCGAGAAAGTCTGGGATTGCCTGATCAAGAACGCCACGGTCTTCGACGGCAGCGGCGAGCTGCCGCGCGTGGAAGATGTGGCCGTCTGCAACGGCCGCATTCAGGCGCGTGGAATCGACCTGCCCGAGTCGGCCGCCGGTGAGGTAGTCGACGGCAGCGGACAGTGGCTCATGCCCGGTCTGCTGGATATCCACACCCATTTCGATCTGGAAGTGGAACTGGCCCCGGGCCTGCCCGAGGCGGTGCGCCACGGCACCACCACCGTGGTGGTGTCCAACTGCAGCCTGGGCACCTGTTACGGCGCGCAGCGACGCGGTGAACAGGACCCCATTGTCGACTGCTTCGCGCGGGTGGAAAACATTCCCAAACCCGTGCTCAAGAAGGTGGCCGATGCGGTCGACTGGCATGACTCCGCCGGCTATCTGGAGCACTTCGACCACATCAATCTCGGGCCGAATATCGTGCCTCTCATACCGCATTCCATGCTGCGCATCGAAGTGATGGGCCTGCAGGAAAGCATCAGTCGCGAGCCAACCGAGACCGAGCTCCGCGAAATGGAAAATCTCGTGGAAAAGGGCATGCAGGAGGGTTA
>Ga0310345_10006453_pt1 | contig 10256 bp, 6 predicted proteins | sample HC15DNA20500_MG_FD_204667 | JGI IMG/M metagenome (GOLD analysis project Ga0310345, IMG submission 204667) | Marine microbial communities from station ALOHA, North Pacific Subtropical Gyre - HC15-DNA-20-500_MG | ecosystem: Environmental > Aquatic > Marine > Oceanic | place: Pacific Ocean: North... | reverse complement strand
AGCAGCTTGCGGGTCAGGGATTTCTTTCACCGGGAATGCAGGGACCAGGCGAGGAGATGTTCTACGGTTTTTCACCGGAGGCGCAGGGATTGATGGGTAGTAGCGATAGTAGTATGTACGCAGGACCATCAATCACACCCGAACTTCTAAGGTATATGGCGCAGTCATGGGGTGGTGGAAGGATGTCACCCGACCAGTTGAGACAGGCGTTCCCAGAATATCTGCACTCCTTCATGCCACAGTTTGATCCCACGACAAGTTACAGATATGACCCCGGTGAAACATATGCTGTGGATCACCCTTATCTATTAGACGAAGAGGGGAAGCCTCAACAAAGACAAATGGAATCACAGGCTCAGTATAAATATAACTACGCTCAACCCATAGCAGCACCCAAGTTTCAGGAACTTCCATCGATAGATATTCAAAAGCAGGTGGGACTGGAAGCAGAACAACAGGCAGAAACTGAAGGGGCTGAATGGGACAGGGAAAGAAGAGGACTACTTAGAACAGGTGCCGGAAGAAATGTATTCGGTGCAGGGAGAACCTAGATGGTTACACCCCGTTCCCTGGTAATGAACCTTGGAAACAAAAGGTTACAAGAGCAATTCGAGGATCCTGAAATGACAGGACAGAATGTTGGCGCAAGGTTGGCAGAGAAGTCAGCACAGGGAAGAAGGCAATTCACAGATACACTTCGTCAGAATCAGGCAGATCAACATACAGCACAGATTAACCAGATACTGGCTAAAAACAGACAGGCGACACAAAATTGGAATAGACTCCGAGCAATGCAACAGGGGCAAGGAAATAATATGACCTTAGAAGGACAATACGAAAGAAGACAGGGAAGAGATACCAGGGAAAGAGATACTAGGGGTCGAGTGGTTCCGCAAAATATCTCAGAAGCTGGTGTCCAGGGCATGTGGAATCGCCCCCCACCAAGGCCACAACCAACAGGAACTCCACAGGGTGTACCTATGGCACCGGGGAATATGCCCGGTGTAAGAGATGTGGAAGCGGGCAGACCACAGCCACCACTGGGTTCCCGTACACGCCCTACCCCACAGGAACTTGGAATGACAGAACCATTGTCTGAAAGAACAGTTCCCACCCCAGAAGAAATGGGTATAAATCCGCTCCTCTTTGCACAGGGACCATTGGCATCACCAATAGCAATACCTCAAAATTTTGGCCAGAACTGGGTTGCCCAACAACAGAACCCATATGCATACGGTCTGGCGCAATCAGGAATTCTAAATCAAACCCAAACTCCGTTTCCTCAAAGGTTTTCGGGCAATATGATCAGACCCCAGTTTACTTATGGATTAAATCAAAATAATCCCATGTGGGCAAACGCATCACAGTTTAATGATATGAGCACGATTGGCAGTCCCTGGGATTACTATTCATCACCCCTCGTCCCTCAACAAAGTCGGGATATGGGAAACCCACCGGGTAATGTGCCAAGAGCACCGGGCTCCACTGGGTGGGAAGGTGTCTACAGACAGTGGAATCCCAATGAAATAAACCCGCAGGGAATGCAACAGATAATGCAAGATTACGGTGGACAATGGCCACCGGGTGCAATTATGAATCCGATGTTTAATCCACTTATGAATAGATAATGCCCAGAAAAGAGGCAACAGATATACATCCTGGTCTGATAGCATCGACGATTGCGTCGGCTGCCAAGAGACAGGATTATGGTTCGCAGATTGAAGGATGGGAAACATTCTCATCAGAGATGAAAGCGTTTCTATGGGTGAGGCAGTTTCATGGCAAAGACCCTGGTGCACTTGCCTACATAGGCAGATCACAATCATGGCTTACCAAGTGGGTTGGTAAAAATGAGGGATTTGCCATAGCTGCAAAACTGGTCAGGCAGAAATCAGTTGCGGTGGATGAACTACCGAATAATGAGATTAAGCGGGTCGCAAAGTGGCATCTCGTCCAGATGCTCAATGACCCTGAACTTGGAGTAGAGAAAAGGCTTGCGGTTATCAGGCAGATACAGGCGTTACCTGATGAAGAAGGACCAACCAAGGGAGCGGGAAGAGGAAAGGTAAAACCTAAGATCAGACCGGTTACATCAGATGAAATGAAACCCGGTGCCGTTATACCCGATAGAAGAACAAACAAAAGATATCTAGAGGACGAAGATGACGACATCGTTACTGAGGACTCGATACAGTCCGCATGAGGGACAGGTAGAAGTACACTCTATCAAATCAAAAGAGAAGTGGGTCGAGGCCGCACGAAGGTGGGGTAAGTCCCGATGTGCCCTTGGTGAACTTGAGGCTGCATACTATGAATCATTATCTCGTCCACTTGAACACATAAACAGGTATCAACTCGTTCCACCAGGATTCCATGCATGGGTCGTAGCACCTTCATACATACAGGGAAGACAGGCATGGAACGAACTGCTTCAGCTTCTTAACCCCGACTGGATAAGAGAAACTAACCAGGCCAATATGACGATCACCTTAAACGGGATCTCAGACGAGGTATGGGGACTCATAGAGATGAAGTCGGCAGATAACGCACAGGCTTTGCAGACAGTCGGGCTCGACTTTCTATGGGTATCTGAGGCGCAGGATATACCTAACGCAGCCGCTGAAAAGTTGCGCCCTACCCTACGTCAGGCAGGAAGAATGGGTAAAGCCTTCTATGAAGGTATTCCATCGGTATATCCAGAACACTGGTTCAGGCGTGGATGCGAAGCCGCCAAGCGTGGTGCTTATAAGAATCACAGATATTTTCATTACACTGTTTACCAGAATCCATTACTTAATGGGGATGATGTTGAAGAGGTTGAATCGGATAAAGAAGTTATGCCGGAAGCAGCATGGCGAAGAATGTACCTTGCTGAATTCTCACTGTCATCAGGATTCTTTTCTAATATTGAAGAATGTATTAGTGGTGATCTGCTAGAAGAACCATTGCCTGGCAAGAACTACGTTGCAGGACTCGACCTTGGTGTGTCCCGTGACTTTACAGTTCTAATAATTATGGATGCCGATGAACGTAAGGTTGTGTATCACAGGTTATGGGACGGCCAGTCCTGGGCACAGGTCCAGCAGCATATTGTTGCTCTCAACGAAGAGTGGGGTCTTCAAAGAATTATGGCTGACGCAACAGGTATGGGACTTGCTATGGTTCAAGACCTTATGGCGTATAATATGCCCGTTGAGCCAGTATCGATTCAGAAGAATGTCAGGGAAGAACTACTTGCCACCCTGACTGTAGCTATGGAACACAAGACAATACAGTTTCCAGCTATACCAATTCTTCTGAGACAACTCAGGGCTTTTCAGCATATCAGGATGTCGAGTGGAGCGTTCAAGGCACAGGCACCGGCAGGAGAACATGATGACGAAGTGTTCTCTCTTGCACTTGCGCTTTCAGCATGTAACGAACCACAGGGTTATCAGAACAGAAGACGTGGATTTGGTGGAAGATATATGCCGACGCAGATAGAAACGAATACCGGATACGGTATGATGGGCATGAGTCCGGGTGAAAAGATTATGAAAGAAAGAAGATTGAAGCGTGTCGAAGAGCGATGGGATAAGTCAGGAGTTAATCTGTAATGGTACTTGTTAATTTTGATACAGGCGAACCACTCGTTCCTGGCGATATAGTCCACGACGCTTCAAAGCCGACAGAAGAACACGTACTCCAGGTTTTTGATGTGTACAAGAAACACTTCCAGCAGTTTCACGGACAGTGTGAGGAAGAGGACGAATACTATTTTGGTACTCGCAACGTACCTATTCCTGACGATATGCCTATTGATCCCGTCAGACCCGCTACCCCACACGCCATAGTCAATGTTGCAACAGATCACGTTGATGTGAACAACCCCGCTATATTTGTTCCGGCTCCATCACCCAGGGCAAAGAACAGGTCTGAGAAAATTCAGACATTCCTACAGGGCGTATGGATGCATATACCCGAACATACAAAGAGAACGATTGTTAAACACTCGATTCAGTATGGAATAGGATTCATGAAGACATGGTGGGACGGTGACAAGTGGCCGGACGCACCGATGATAGATGCCTACGATTCTGAAGAGGAATACAAGGAAGCATTACGAGATCACCTCGATGAAAGAGATATATCGTTCCCATTCATAATCGATGCGGTTAATCCTAAGAATATAGTCTGGGATGATTCACGGGCAGGGATGAAATGGTGCATCGAGTTCTATGAGTCAAGTCCGCACGATATACAGACACTCTATCCTGAATGGACACCGATGACACCCAGTTCTGAGACTGTGACTTTCTTAGAATACTGGGATGAGAAATGGTGCGGAAGGATGGCAGACGGAGAATGGGTATGGGGTCCATACGAACATGGATATGGCTTTAACCCGTACACAAAAATCCAGCCAGCTGCATCGATTGACTATGATGTGGGCTCACCCGAAGACAGATACCAGGGAATCCTGAAACCAGTACACAGTCTGCTAGATTCCGAGGCAAGACTGATAACACAGTACGAGGCAATACTCAGGCAGTATGCGTGGAGAACTATAGATTTCTATGGCCCCGCATCTTCAGCCGAAGCAACTATGGATGAGTACGAACTATTTGCTTCAAAGAACTGGGTCAGACCGAATGTACAGATACAGCCGTCACCCCTTGCCATGCCACCGCAGGAAATACTTCAGCAACTTGGTATGGTTCAGACAATGATCGAGGAGGCAACTTTCCCTAACGTCGTTAGAGGAATGCGACCTTCAGGTGTATCCACAGGATTTGCACTGTCAGTTCTTGCGGGCACGGGAAGACTTGTGTTCGGTAAGTTTGCCGATGCTATGGCTCGTGGAATGGAACAGTCCAACCAGAGATTCCTGAAACTTGTGAACAACAAGGCTATGGGCAAGGTTACTGTTCACGGCAGAAGCACCGTACATGAATTTGACCAGTCGATAAGACCCGACGACATCAAGCAGTTTTACGAAAACAATGTCACTCTTAAAGCAGAGGCACCAGAGGAGAGAGAGCGTGAAGCACTCCTGGCACTCAGGCTTTGGAATGGTGGAAGCGGACTCATCAGTCTTTACGAGGCGCAGAGAAGAGTTGGCATAACCAATCCGCTTGAAGAACAGAACCAGATGGCTGCTGAGAAGTTGCTTGAGATGACACGCCAGCAACAGGCAGCTGAAGTTGCAGAGGCGGTTCAACTGGCAGAACAGAGAGCAGCTGCGGCTGATACGGGAACACCAACAGGAAACCAGCTTGGAACACAGTACTTACCAGGACAGGCACAGCTTCAAAGACCGGGTGAGGCAAACATACAGGGACAGAGGATGGCTACCGGGGCAGGACGTGAGAGTGTTTATCCACAGGGGTTAGGCGGTCTTGATATATTAGGATCACAACTGAGTACAGCAACAGGTGGCGGTAGACCAATGCCATCTGGACAGAGGGTAAGTTAATGGCAAAGAAGCAGACAGATTTACTAAGAGATCCCGTATCGTTGGCAAGTGCCAGGTACAAGGAACAGATTGATTCATTTAAGGCTCAGTTTATTCCCAAACCTGAAAACCCCATGAAGACACTATTACAGGAATTTGGTATATCACCTCAAGAGTGGAAGGATTCTTTTAAGAATGGTTAATGGTAATTTTGATTTAGGACCAACGGGAGAAAGAATCGTTGCAGGAGCACCTGGTCTTCGGGATGATTATCAGGCTGTAAACGGAAATAATCTTTTAAGTTCTAGAAAATGGTTAAAAGAACAACGAAATATTATAGATACCTTAGATAGTCGTGTCCTTGAGACAAGGAGACAACAGCGGGAAGAGGGCAGTGAGGAACAAGCAGGGGCACGTACAATCGGGGAAATTACAAACGCTATCAGGGATTTACTTGGCCAGGAAGCACAGTCTGTAATTAACTTATTACATCTGGGTGGCATAAATAAGGTAAAAGAAGAAACCAGAGCACAGTTACCTGGAGCCACTACTGCTGTTATTTCTCGATCCGAAGCAGCTGACCCTATGGAATGGACTGATGATGCAACAATAAAACTTTTGAGTGAAATGACGAAAGCAATTATGGATCAGCATTCACCCCGCAATGCTGCGGATACTGCGGAGACTCAAACGTGGGTAACAGGTCAACTCATGGAGCATTTTGCAGACCCTACCCGTAGGTTAGATGACAATAAGTTTGTCATGGGAAGCCCTGAATATCAGGGTCTTAACGATAGTACCCAACTAATAAATGAAACTGTTGATGTATTTGAAAGACTTACTGGCCGAGCATCAGACCCAAGAGAACTTTTTAAAAATAAAAGAATCGAATTACTTCGTAAAAAGATGCTTGAAACAGAGTTGATTTCCGAAGAACTGAATAACGCTCTGGAAAAAGGTATTAGCAAAAGAGATGGTAATGATGAGCTTGTTCAGATGGCATACGATACCTTCCAGGGATTGGCACGAAATGAATATGAAATTACCAAGAAGGCATTAAACGAATCCGGAACATCAGCCAGTTTGAATACTGCCTATAACGGATTCTTTTCTAATGCAGATGTTTCTGCAATGCTGGACGGTGACTTCGGTACAGATAATGCAAAACTAATTCCTGTACCTGGGGCAAGTATCAGAACTGCTATTGAAGAAGAGAATCAACAAAACAGATTAAACACTTTTGCCAACAATAAAAGTTTGGCGAATGCGGTATCCGATGTACTTGGCCCTGTGATTGTTTCAACAGAAGATGAAGATTCTATAGAAAAAAATACCCGAAATAGACTCCTTAATTATTTAGAATCTTTGCGATCACAGATTAGAAATAGCCAACCAGGTTTAAGTGACCAGGAAGTTGGTGCATTTTTATACGGAGAACTTATCAGTGCAACTATGCCTGATACAGAAGGACCTGGTGGTACATCTCTTATAGACAGATTCAACATGCAGGAATCAACAATTGTCGCAGATGAGAAAGCTAGAACCGAAGATGAAGAAGCGGCTAAAAAGGCTAATAGGGAAAGAGAGGCAGAAGCTAAAGCAGCGGCTAAAGCAGAAGAGTCAGCAGCTAAAGCCGAAAGGAAGCGACTACAGGGTGCCAGTTCAGCGGACGGTCTTGCCCAGGCAAAAGAGTATATTCAAAACCAGTTTACCCTCGATACCAGTATTTCAGCTGAAGGTCTTAACACGATGGCGGCTGAATGGTATCGACAGCAGCAATACGCACTGGCAAGCGGAGAAAATGTTCTAGATAACTCTGCAATATTCGGGCAGTTCAATGCCTCTCTTCTTGGACCTGGTGGATTCATAGATCAGGGATGGACAGACCAGGCTATTAAAAACCCTGCGTTAATGTATGAAACATATACTGATCCAAATGATCCCAGTCGACAGTTAAAGGTATCTGATGCGGCCAATCGTTCTGGATACCAGATGGCACCTGATGGACGGGTCGGACAGGCTGGAACAAGATGGGACCCTATTCGTAATGAAGAGGTAGGGGGAGCAACATATATTGACCCTATGACAAATCAAATTGCTGTAGACCAATTTGGTAATCCAATTCTTTTAAAGGGAAAGGAGATACTTGAGAATGCTCATCTTGTTGACCCGTTAACATTATTTAACTATCAAAGGACTATGGATATGAGTCCCGGTGAAATAGAAAATATGGGTATGGGAGGTGCACCTCCTGCATTTCCAGTACAGGATTTTTCAGCGTTCTTACCTGATCAAGAACCATTAACAAAAGGCGATATGTATACAATAGACGCTTTTGGAAACAAAATACCTTACTATCCATATGGTGATCCAAGTGATCCCGTACCTGGGGGACGAGCCTTCCCTGACTATCAAGGAGCCGATTACGAAAGGTATGCTAAATTTTTACCTCAACCTGCTCCACCTGATAGATATGAACAAGAATTAAAATTTAAAGACACGGTAATTCCATCTCAAGATCAACTTTGGGAAACTGGATCGGGAAGTTGGTTTGATTTGAATCCAAGAGATCAGGGATTTAGTTCAGGCGATGCCATTATGTTTGATCCACCGGCTCCTGAACCAGTAGAGTCTGTAAGTAAAGCGGACTTTATGGCTCTTAGCGAACCGGAGTTCTAATGCCACATCATTTAGATATCTACCAGGGAAGAACAAATAGCAATAGTCCTGCGCCAATAAGCAGTCCTATGCCTCAATTTATAAACACGCCACGGTCAGCGATAAAGCCATTGCCAAGATATGTGGACTATGGGCCACTTGGTCCAAACCAAGAGTATTTCACACAGGCAATGATTGATGCAGGGATAACAACACAGGCCGAATTGGCTCAGGCTTTTCGTGATATAGAAGCCACTCGGACTATGGATATATTTGGAGAAACAGGAGCCCCACCGCCAGACCCATTTAAAGGTCGCAGAGCAACTATAGAGGCTAAACCGCAAGGTTTCTGGGGTACTCTTGGATCAACATTTTCTCTTGACCCAGAGGGATCTGGCTTAACTACTTTTGGTGCTGCCCTAATGGGTCAGTCGTTGGTAGAGGAGGGTGTAAAACCTGCTGCGGAATGGTACAAACACCATCTTGCAAGACCTATGCACGGAATGTCTGTAAATGCTATATCGGCAGTTGAGCAATCCAGTGTAGAGGGAGAACGGCCAGACTATGGTGATATCGCATTAGAATATCAAAAACAGATGAGTCCTTTTCAACTCGGTATGACTGGTGGAACCAATCCTTTTCTCTCAGGTCCTCATATTGATTTTATCGATATGGCTGGTCGTGAAAATCTGCACGAGTTTGAAAAGAAAAAACGAGATAATCAAAACGCAGGTATGTCACTTAGTGAAGCTGCAAGACAGGCATACTACGATACAGAATTTAACCCTTATTTCAAGGGAGCACTTGAGGCTATCGTTGATCCGGCTGAAATTGCGGCTGAAACATTGATACCTGGCGGGTTACTTGCAAAACCTCTTAGGGCAGGTTTAAAAACAGGTTTTAAAGGAGCGGTAGTTGGTGGTAAAGGTGCAGGAGGTGCAATAAAAAGTACAGCAGGATTTGGATTAGATGCCTTCCGTGATATACGGGCAGCCACTTCATCTAATCCTGTTTATGGATTGATGAATGATATTAGAAAAGCAAAGATACCAATGGAATTTCCTGCTCCAAATATCCTGTATCAACCATCAGTTCCAGCCCCCAGATTTAAAACTCCTACCAGGATAATCTATGATGATATCAGTGCACGACCCGAAATAGGAGGAGTACAGTCAACCACGAGAAGACTTGAAATACCTATATTCTTTGAAAGGTTAAAGGGAAGAACTCTTGCCCAGGCGGGAGGACCATCCCAACCTGAAGATTGGTTACAACAAATTAGAGATGTTGCAACCCCAAGTGGTAGTGTAAGTCCAGATGAATTTAGTGATTTGCAGACATTTATAGAATATTCTGGAGTTCATCCAAGCAGATCCGGTGATGAAATGATAGGCACGTCAAGGATTAATCCCACCAATGGGAAGCGATTCTATGTCATGGGGGCATTTGATGACCCGGCAGGGTTAGCGAAAGCAGATACCAGAAATTACATAACGTATACCCCTGAAGATAAGCAGTGGGCGATTACATTGATGCCGGATGAAACTCCACCGTTAATTGATGTTCAGACCGGGAACAATATCACTAAACAGATAGATGATGTTATTGCCAATGCAGATGATGAACTGAGAAGAATAGAAGCGTTGGAAGCAAGAACACCTAATATTGGTCCTGAATGGTATAAGTTGCAGCAAAAAAGAAAGGCAGTCAACGCAAGTAAGGCTTCACAGATTGAACGTCTTGAAGGTAAAGCAACTGAACCTATCATCAAAGAGGTTCCAACAGTATCTGCAACCCTTGATGAACAATTAGAATTTTCTGAAACCTGGGGAAATCTATACGAAAATACATTGACTAAACCAATTAATAGTCAGCCTATAGAATCCACAATGACACGTAATTTTAATCAATACAGAAAACAATTACGGGATAATTATCAGCATGAAATAATGACTTACAGTCACGGTAGTATTGCAGATGCTCACCATGCAGCCCTAGTAAGAACTGCAAAACAACGTGGACTTCCTGAACCTCCCGTGCCACCAGGTAAAGCAGGATGGGCTGGGGCTACACCTGGAGATCCTGTTGGCCAGTTCGATGTTATGTTAAATCCGAAGAATTTATTACTTTACCTAAATAAACTTATTGACCCTAATGTATTAGA
>Ga0310345_10006452_pt1 | contig 10256 bp, 7 predicted proteins | sample HC15DNA20500_MG_FD_204667 | JGI IMG/M metagenome (GOLD analysis project Ga0310345, IMG submission 204667) | Marine microbial communities from station ALOHA, North Pacific Subtropical Gyre - HC15-DNA-20-500_MG | ecosystem: Environmental > Aquatic > Marine > Oceanic | place: Pacific Ocean: North... | reverse complement strand
ATGCAGGAAAATGCCAACACTCTTCAGACGCTAGGCATGCGAAGCGACAGTCCTGTTCTATACGACTTTGCGGTATTGGCCGCCCAGTATCGCCGAGCGTTCGTCCAATCCTTCGCGACTTACTTCCCGGCTGACGCGTACCTTGCCAACACGGCGGCAGAGATCGTTGCGGCGACCAACCAGGCTTGTCTAGCAGCAAGTTAGCGGCATGGGTATCGAAAAGTTCGTAGGCCAGTACACCGACGCCATGACTGAGCAAACCGGATGGCCAGACATCGACGAGGCGTTGCTTCAGCAGCGCAGCCAGGATTTCCTAAGGCTACAAAGCCGTACCCATGCTGTTCTGACGACCTGGCAAGAGGTACGTAGGGATCTTTTCGACGGGGGCGTCTGGAGTGGTGCAGGAGCAGACGCCGCAGAATCCTCAGCGCGAGCGGCGATAGATTCGATGGCTCAGCTTGAGGAGCATTTCGGAAAAGCCTTTGCCTTTTACAATTTCGCCTCTGGGGTTGTCGCCGACACGAAGTTCCAAATTAACGAGCGCTTAGAAGCGGCCCATGAAACGATCAACGATTTACAGAATCTTCCAGACGTTGATCAGCCGACAAAGGACGCCCTGGTCAGGCTATACGTTGCGTGGCAAAACGTACTCAACAGCGGCACGGTTACCGCTGCGGCGGGGAAGGTTCCTTCTTTTGACACGTGGATGCCAAGTCCGGCCACGATTCCCCAGCCAGCTACAGCGTCGCAGCCAACTTCCTCGCCTTCTCCGCCTAAACCGGCGTTCGTGACCAGTCACAGCGCTGGAGTGTTACGGCCTTTTTCAGAATCCAATTCCGCCACGACGTCTCGGCCCGAGTTTGTCGGTGCTTCCGAACTGGCTCAGCGAAGCTCACCCGCGGTCCCCCCGCCTGATGGACCAAGTACCGGGGGCTCTACGCCAGCAGAAGTTGCAGGTTCCCCTAGCCTCGGCGCAACGCCAGGTCCGGCGGGAAGCACCTCCCCTAGCAACTTGTCTGCCGGTTCGAACGGCACGACTAGTCCCGGTTCAACAGGGGCGTCGGGGTCAGCACACAACCAGATTGGCCAAGGTTCTTCGTCCGGCTCAGCTTCCAGCTCAGCGGCAACAGCACAGAACGGAAGAGCCGCGACTAGTTCAAGCGATGTTCCCAACGCGCCGAAGGGAGCCTCATCCGCTCAACCGGTCACTAATCGAGCCTCCTCACCCCTCGCCGCCCCAACACCAGCGAGTTCGCCGTCTTCTTCGCCCGCTCCAACGAGTCACTCCGCCGCCCTCGGGCCACCCGCAGGTGGTTCAGTCCCCGGTGCCAGTAGCGGCACCTCCGGTGCCGCCCCCGGCGGCGCAGCCCCGGTCGGCGCTGCTCCCGTGGGCGGCTCGACGGCTGCTCCGCCGCCGGTTCCTCTGGGTCCACCGACCACCCCCGCTCCGGCGGCACCTCCACCCGCCGGTACCGCTCCTGCCGCTGCGGGGCCCGGCGTCGCCCCGATGTCGGCGGCCAGCGCCAGTGGCGCCGCGGCAGCCCCCGCGCCCGTTCCCGTGTCGACGGCCCGCGCGGAGCGCGATGCGATCTTGGCCGCTTCCACTCCGGGGGGACGACGTAGAACCGGTGACGGCGACCCGCTCCAACGGGCACGCCACATCGGCGCCGCCCTCAACGTCGGCGTCGTGGACTTCGGCTTCTTCTGGGTCACCGGCGTCACCGCCGACGGCACGATCGTCGTCGCCAACTCCTACGGACTGGCCTACATCCCCGACGGGGTCCACTTGCCTGAGCATGTGAAGATGGCGACGGCCGACGAGTCGATCGCTCCTGTTGAACGCGCCACCTGGGCGACCTATCCGATCTTGGCTGTCCAGGGTTGGTGCCGCCACCACGACAAGCAGCTGCGCGCCGTAGTCGCCACTGAAGAGCAGTTCGCGAATTTCGATCCCGGAGTCGCGAAGATCATCCTGACCACCGAGGACATTCCCGACGACGGAACAATGAACGGCCGCAGCCGGTTAGAGGTCATCGCTCCAGACGCTGCGCAGCGCCTCAACGCAGTCGCCGACACCGGACTGACCGACCTGCTCCCTCCGGCGGCGACGGACCTCGATCCGCCCGCCGATCAGAGCGCCAAGCTATGGTTCGACGTTGCGAAGCCCTTGATGAGCACCAGTCCCCAACGGGGTACAGCGCACCTGCACGCGTTCGTCGCCTACGCCAACCACGCGCAAGAGTTGGCGCTGCACCGCGCGCAGACCGCTTCCGAGCCGGATCCGCAGCGTCGCGCCATCACCGACTGGATCTATTGGCAACACCTCGGCGTCCTCATGAACGACGCTGTCACCTCGGAGGCACTTGCCTGAGTCACGGCCGTCAATGCCGCAGGAGCACGGCTTGGGCACTGTCGCAGTGCAGCTTCAACGCCGAGAATGTCGGGGGCCGCCCCACGAATGTCATACCGGTCAAATGAAAATGGGTGTATCGGTTTTCAAGGTTGAGCCCCCAACCTTGAATTTGGCGCTTGAGATTTCAAGGTTGAGCCCGACACCCTGAATTTGCATCGTCGCAATTCACGTTTGGCGTCAGTCAGAACCGCAAACCAGCGTTTGGGGTCGTCGTAGCGCCACCGGACGCCCAGGACACGACCCGGAAGGACGTAGTTGCAGAGCCGCCGGGTGGTTGGTGCGGGCGGGCGCCTTCGCGCTGAATGGTGATCCTGGCAACGACAGCGAGGGTCAAGTGTAGGGAAATCCCTATATCCCCGTGCTCGTCGACGGCGATAGCGTCAAGCGCATTCGCAGCAAGTTCTCAGCCGGCCTGCTCAGCAGGCGATTCAAGGGGGTCACAGGTGGGTTCGACCGGCAAACATCGGCTGCAGACACCGCACGAAGGTGCCCACCGCCGCGTACAGGTGCGCTCTTACTCCCAGAACATCGGCCGGGTCGGCGGGCTGGCCGCCGCACTCGGTGTGGGGGCTGTGCTGTTCGCCGCGCCCTGGACGGCCGCCGCTGACTCCGACGACTCCTCATCGTCGAGCAGCGGCGCCAGTTCCTCAGCATCGTCGTCCTCGTCGTCGACTTCCTCAGGCAGCAGCTCCGACGATTCAAGTTCTTCGGGCCAGCGATCCTCGAATGACGACACCGACACCGACACCGACGAAGATGCCGAGGACGTCGGCGCGGAGATCGACGAGGAGCCTGACGACGAGAAGCCTGACGACGAGAAGCCTGACGACGAGGACGGCGACGACCTCGATACTGAGGATGACGCGGCTGACGACAAGGACGCGGACGACTTGGCCGCCGACCGCAACGACGACAGCGACCTTGCCGAAGTGGACGTTGCCGACGCGGCCCCCGACGTGGACGGTCTAGACAGTGGTGACGACGTCGACGGCTCCGCCCCGCACACGCCGGCACCCCCCACCGAGAGTCCCGTGTTGCCGGTGGCGGTGAGTACCGAATCGTCTCGACGTTCCGTGCTGGCCCCCGCGGCGGCCGCGGCGGCACAGCCCGCTGCCACTGCGACGGTGGACGATTCCGCTGAGACCCCGAATGCGGCAGCCGCGGCGTTCCGATACGCTCCCGCCACCTTCACCCAGGTCGCCACCACGCTGGTCTCCCAACAGGCAACGCCGCTGACCGAACCCGCGCCGGCATCTCAGGCCTCGGTGCTGGTGGGTGTGCTCAGCTGGATCGGCCAACAAATCGGGGTGTCCTTCGCCGACTTCAGCGTCTCTATTGGTGGCAACCAGATCATCCAGCGAGGCACCGCCGTCGCCATCTCCGACGGCTTCGGCTCCATCGCCATCGCTCGCGGCGAGAACGCCGTCGCCACCGCCGAGGGCTGGTTCAGCCGCGCCATCGTCCGCGGTGATGACTCCACCGCCGAAGCCACCGCCGGCAACTTCAATACCGCTCGCGTCTACGGCGACAACAACACCGCCACCGCAAGTGGCGAGGGATTCAGCCGGGCAATCGTCATCGGTGAGAACACCGACGCCTCGACGTTTGCCGAGGCTGGGTCTCGCAGCAAGGCCGTGATCATCGGGTCCAACAGCGTCGCCAACTCCGTCGCTCTTGACGGGTCCACGGCGATCACGCGCATCATCGGTGCCGGCAACGACATCTTTGCGTTCGGCCAGGGCGGCGCAAATTCGACGGGCCTCATCGTCGGTACGGACAGCGCGGCCAGCGCGAACGCGGAAGGGGACGGCGGCTTCGGCCAGGGCGTCCGGGTCGTCCTCTTTGGTGACCAGAACGACGGTTCGGCCGCCGCCACCGACTCGCGTGCCGTCGTCCTGGTGCGTGGTACCGACAACACCGGAACCACGGCAGCAACAGACGGCGGCAACGCCTACGCCCGGGTCGTCGGCACCGGCAACACCGCCGACGCCGACGCTTTCGGCGGACTCAGCCGTGCCCTGGCCGTTGGCACCGACAGTTCCGCGGAAGCGAGCGCGGTGGACGGTGTGGCCAGCGCCACGGCTGGCTCCGGGAGCACGGCGGTGGCGGATACCGATGGCGGTTGGGCGAAGGCTGCTGCCTACGACTCCAGCGTCGCCAGCGCCGACAGCACAGACGGCAGCCTGGCCAACGCCTTCGCCGATGACGACAGCGCCGCGTCCGCCAGCGCGAACCGCGGCTCGGCCAGCGCCGTCGCCACCGACGGCAGCGCCGCTGAAGCTACCAGCCAGACGGGTGTGGCCAGCTCCTCGGCCAACAACACAAGCTCCGCCACCTCAAGTGCCTTTGACGACAGTTGGGCCCGTTCCGTGGCCCGAGACACCAGTAGCGCCACCGCGTTCGGTGCAGACGGAAGTTACGCCAGTTCCCTCGCCCAGGTCAGCAGCATCAGCAACGCTGTCGCAATCGACGACAGCCGAGCCACCGTAAGCGCGCGGAGGAGCTCGGACGGCCTTGCCTATGCCCAGAACGACGGCCGCGCCATGGTCACCAGCGACACCAACAGCTCAGGAAATGCGGCAGCCGAGAACGGCGCACGCGCGTACGTCACAGTCAGCCGCAGTTCGACCAATGTCGCTGAGGCCGACGGATCTGGCAGCGTTGCATCGGCCACGAACATCGGCGCGAACAGCGTGATCGCCAGTCAGGCGGACAACGGCGGCCACAGCCGAGGCTTCATCCTCGGCAGCGACAGCGCCGCCCAGGCCGGATCCGACGCCGGCCGGGCCGACGCCACCGTCGTCGGCGAGATGAGCGCCGCAGTGGCCGACAGCGTCAACGGCTCGGCCAGCGCCATTGCCCTCGGTGATGGCAACCTCGCCGACGCGGAGGCAACCGACGGCGCCGTGGTCAGCGACCTGGCCACCGACGGAAGTGGCGGAGCGCCTTTGCAAACCGCCATATTCGAGGTGACTGCACTGGTGACGGTTCTCAAGGCCCAGATGGCGGACAAAGCCATGAACGCCATCACCCAGTACATCAACAGCTGACGGAGACCGAACGACGCGTCGCCCGGCAGGAACCGAGCACGGCGCCGAGGCTACAGATCGATGCCCGGGTTGTCCTCGACACGCCGATGCCGCCCGCCGGACTCCTCCCGGGCGGCCTCGGCGCCCTCGGCCTTGTCCTTCGCCTCCGGAACGTCCCTTGACTCCGGTGCGCGCTCCGCGGCCGGATCACCAGCCGCAGCGCCCTCCTGCGCCGCCGGCTCGGCATGAGGCCCTGAGCCGAGGTCGGACGAGCCGGCCTCGCCAAATTGCCCGACCATCTGCTGCACCTGCTGACCTACCTGCTGGGCGCCCTGCATCACGCCTTGCGGAGCCGACGTCACCGAACCCATCGCCTGCATCGGCATCTGCGACATCTGGCTGGCCATCTGCATCGGCGTGCTCATCATCTGGCTCATCGAGCCAGCCGCACCCGCCGCCGACCCCGCCGCGCCGGCCGTGCCGCCGGCCGCGGACGCCGCGGCACCACCGGCAGAGCCGGCGCCACCGGAAAGCCCTTCGGCGGCAGGGAGGTTCTGCATCTCCTGGCTGATCTGTCCGCCCAGCTGCTGATCGGTGGTCAGGTACGCCTCGGCCGCGGAGATGACGTTCTGCGCGGTCTTGGTCGCCTGCGCCTTCACCGCCGGCAGCTGCGTCGCGATCGGCTGTTCGATGGCGGGGATCTGCAGGTCGATCGCCTGTGTCAACGGGTCCGAGCCCACCACACCGAACGGGCCAGGGGGATCAGGCAATTGGCCGGCTGAGTAATTCAGCTCGTTGCCGGCGGCAGCCAGCTGCTCGGGATCGACCGACAGCGGTGGTGGGTTGCCCATGCTCAGCCTCCTAGAACCGCAGGTTCCGCAGCAGGTCGTACACCCCGGCGATCCACAGCAACATCGGGATCACCGCAGCGATCGCCGCGCCGTCGAACAGCTCGAGAATGCGTTTGGTCACCGGAGACACCCGCCGGACGCTCTCGGTGGCGCCGACGACGATCACCGCCACCACCGAGACAAGCACGTAGATCCCCAGCACCAGCCAGGCCCGCTCCGGGTACCACAGACACAACCGGACCATCACGCCTGTGGGAATGGCGATGGCGGCAGCGATCAGCGCCCAGGCACACCACCGTTCGGCATACAGCCGCGACCGGAACCCGCACACCACCGTCACCAACCCGGCGACGATCAGACTGTGCAGAAAGAAATGGCCTTGCACGACAACCGCGATCGACCCGGCCGCCAGGATCACCGCACCGGCGGTGAGAAACCCGATCAGCAACCGCTTGGCAAGCCGGCTGCGCTCGGTCAGCCGCGCCGCCGAGTCGGGCACCGACGCAATGATCGCCTGCCAGGTCTCGGACTCTTCTGAGGTGTCGGTCGTGGAGACGGGGTCGAGCAATTCGTCGTTCGACACGGTTTCGCCCGGCGCCGGAATCGGCGGCAACGCGATCCGCGCTACGGCGACCGTCAGTTTGGCCGCGTTCGTGACGACGATCAGTCCAAACGCGATCGCTCCGGCGGGTACCCAGCTGTCCCAGCCGTAGCCGAACGCGACCGCAGCGACGGTCACCGCCAGCGCCATCACCGCGAGGAACGCGGCGACCTCGGCCCGTCGACGCGGTCCGCCGCGGGAGGCCAGCACCATCAAGAAGATCAGCGCCCCGGCACCGGCGATCTGCGGTGCACCGATACTGTCCACGCCCCTCGGCAGCGGTACCGCCAGGGCCACCGCACCGCCGAGCGTGAACAGCGCGGCGACGAGCAGGCTTTCTGCCATGTCGAGGCTGTTGAACCGGTTCTGGGCCAACGTGCTTGCACCCGCAAGGCCCAGCCCGAATACACCCAGCGCCGCGGCCCACCACCAGTCGCGGCCCGTCGCCGACCAGGACAGCATCGTGACCACGGTGACGACCAACGCCACCAGCGGCACCATCCACCCCATGAAGCGGTACAGCGCGCGCCGGTCGAACTCCGGTGTCTCGTCGAGGACGGCGATCGCATCGATGACGTCCTCAACCAGCGGCCGGTACCGCTCGGTTCGGCTCACCGACACCACGGTCAACAGCGAACCGTCGACCACCCCGGCCTCGTCGAGTGACTCCGAGAGCTTCATCGGCGGGGCGCCGGGCCGGGCAAACGACCACACCCCCTGTGCGTTGAAGTCGAAGCCGGCCAGCACTTCCGGCGGAGTGTCGTCGAGGATCTCGGCCAGCACCGACACCGTCTCGTCGACGTAGCTCTCGATCGGCGCAGTCGAGGGCAGCACGAGGTCGGTCATCCGCCGCCCGGTCAAGATGGTGACCCGGGTGGTCGACGGACGGCCGGGGGTGACGCTCGGCGAACTGGCCGGGGTCGCCGTGGCGGTCAACGCCGCTCGAGCCTGTCGAAGTCGTCCGACAGCGCGGCCGCCAACTCGACGATCCGACGCTCGAACGTCTTGCCCAGCAGGTCCAACTGGATCTCGGTGCCGGCCGCGATGTGCTTGTCGAACGGCAACACGATCACCCGACCGGGGGCCACATGCCGTTCGAACTGCTGCACGAGGTCGTCGACGTCGATGTTGGGCTTGCCCGGGACGACGTGGTTGATCACCACACAGGACCGGCCGAGCAGATCCTGATATCCGTTCTGGCGCAACCAGTCCATGGTGATCGCCGCCTGCCGCGCACCGTCGATCGAGGCGCTGGCCACGATCACCAGGCCGGACACCGTCGACAACACGCTGCGCGCCGCCGGCTGGAACAGCCCGGCACCGCAGTCGGCGAGGACGAGGTTGTAGTAGCGCGACACGATGTCGGTCGCGCCCTGCCAGTCCTCGTCGTTGAACTCACGACGGGCCGCGCTGTACTCCTCGGAGGAGAGCACCTCCAGGTTGGAGCCGTTCATGCTGGTGTAGGCACGGATGTCGTTGTAGCGGTGCAGTTCCTTGTCGGACAACAGATCCGAGATCGTCGCCGCGGATTGCCGGCCGGCCCGGTCGGCGAGGTTCCCGCCGTCGGGGTCGGCGTCGATGGCCAGAATGCGGTCGCCGCGCACCTTGCTCAGTGCTGAGCCGAGCGCCACGGTGACAGCGGTCTTTCCGACTCCGCCCTTGAGGCCGAACACGCCGATCTGATACGAGTCCCGTGCGTTGCGCCGAATCCTGGCGTGCAGATCCATCTCATACATCTCGTCGGGCGACAGGCCGAGGTTGATGCGGGTCATCAAGTAGATCCAGTGCCGCCACCCACGCTGGGAGGGCATCTTGACCGCCGAGCGGACGCCGACGTGCGACAGCGCGTCGATCGCGCGGTGGTTACCCATCGACGCCGCGGACGTCGGCGCCGGTTGGGGAGCGGGACGCCAATCGGCGGCCGGGTCGGCGAAGTGCTGCGACGGTGCCGGCGCGGGCGCGTGGCGAGGGCCGGGCGCCGAAGCGGGCCGCTGTTGTTCGTGGCGTGCCCCCTGCGGCGCGGAGGTTTGGGGCGCGCGCATCATCCCGTTGTTCGGAACGTGCTGCGGGCCGGTCGTCTGCGTCGCCGGAATCTGGCTGGTGATCTCCGACTGCCGGGGCGGCGGAGCCGCCGCTGCCTGCGTGCGCGGCTGCGCGATAGGCATCGGTGGTGGGGTCGCGTCGCTGCGCGGCGCGGCCACATGCGGTGACGCGGTGTCCCGGCCTGCTGGCGGGGTGTCGTGCTCTATCTCCTCGTCGGCCGTTCGAACGGCATCCGGGGAGTGGAAAAGCCGGTCATAGTCGGCCGACATGTGTACCTCTCAGTGTTTCGGCATGGAACGCGGTGCACGCGGTGGGCGATCCCTCTATCTAAACCGGTCGCCCACCGGCGCACTCCACCGCGTTTAGGAAAAGGTCCCGATCACGCCCGCTTCGGTGGTTCCCATGGTCGAACCGGCGTTGCTGATGGCCTGAGCCAGGCTCTGCAGGGCCATGTTGAGTTCGTTGGAGTTCGCGTCCCAGCGCTGCTGGACCGCCTGATACGACATCGAGCCGTCGCCGACCCATGCCGACTGCAAACGGGCGAGCGACCCCTGGCCCTCGTCGAGCAGTCCCGCAGTGCGTCCGACGGCGGCGTGGATCTCGCCCGCGCCGGCCTCGATCGCGCCGAACTCGTAGTTGATCTGTCCCACTTGTGTTCTCCGTTCTCAGTCTTGGTCTCGGGGTTTGGCTAGATCTGCATCTGCGACGCGAGGTCGTCGGCGTTGTTCGCGTCGGTGTTGAGGTAGGACGATCCGCTGGTGTGGATGTTCTGCGAGATGTCGGTGAGCAGACGGATCTGCTGATTCGACGCCTCGTGGAAACGCAGCAGCGCGGCCTGCGCGGCCTGACCCGCACCTTCGCTGTGCAGACTCTGCTGCAGTGCCGCTGCGGTCGACTCGACCTGGGCGAGGACGGACTGAAGCTCGCCGGAGATCCGGTCGAAGTTCGCCGCCTCCGCCATCAACTGCGGGGTATCCGCATTCACCAATGCCATTGCTGACCTTCTCTCTGTTTACCTGTGCTCCCGCCGAAGTCGGCGGGCCCTCCCGACCCAGGCGGTCGGCAAGTCGTGGGGGACGATCACCAGTCGTCCTCGTCGTCCTCACTGAGGTCGTGTTCGAGTGGGGCCGGCGCGTTCAGGCTCGACCTGCTGCCGCCGCTTTTCCCCCGTTGGCCGAGCATGCCCATCGGTCCACCGCCCATGCCGCCACCACCGACGGGGGCCAGGCCGGCCGCGGCCGCACCCGCAGCCGCACCGGCGCCGACCGATACCGGCGACATGGTGGGCTGCAGTTCCTTGCCCACCAGGTTCGACATCA
>Ga0310345_10006451_pt1 | contig 10256 bp, 10 predicted proteins | sample HC15DNA20500_MG_FD_204667 | JGI IMG/M metagenome (GOLD analysis project Ga0310345, IMG submission 204667) | Marine microbial communities from station ALOHA, North Pacific Subtropical Gyre - HC15-DNA-20-500_MG | ecosystem: Environmental > Aquatic > Marine > Oceanic | place: Pacific Ocean: North... | reverse complement strand
ACGGGGGGGCACACGCAAGGAGCAACGATGTGGATGACAACTGTCCAGGAGGGCGGGCAGACGTTTGACGTTGCCTTTCGTGGCGGCGAGATCCCGAATGACGGAGCCCCACTCGTCGACAACCCGAGGCACCCAACCGTCGTGGAAGACACGCAACGAACCCTGCGCCGGCTCAAGGAGCTCGCGCCCCCCGATCTGTTCTTACACAATCACGCGCGGGAGACATCCTCCGGGCTGAACCCGGATCTCCCCGTCAACCCGAACTGTGCGAGCTGCCTCGACGCTGAGGGATGGATGGCGATGGTGGCAAGCGCCGAAGCAAGATTCCAGTCTATGCTGATGGAACGGTAGACAAGTCGAGCATTTAGCCGGTGCCTGGCAGGGAGTCAGAGACGCTGTTCGACTTGAGGTTCGTCTCCGTTGAATCGCCTGCCACGCACCCGCGTGACTAGCCCCGTCCCCGTTGAACCGTTAGTTTTGTCACGGGTTACAAAAGAGGAAGCTCGAACATCGCGAGGAAAGTGGCGTCCCCAAGGGGAATCGCACGTATGTGGACGCTGAAACTCAAGGAAAAAGTGGAGGTTGTCTCCTGAGGCCACCAGGAGATTACACGAGTCAGAGTTTGCCGAGCTTGGCGAATTGTTCAATGAGGCTGATGTGATCAGAAATATCAAGACCTTGCTTATGTAACCAACTATCAGAATAGTACGTGTCGGTATATCGTTCGCCATCGTCACAGAGTAGTGTGACGACGCTGCCTGCGGTGTGAGACTCGATCATCTGACTAATCAGTTGAAAGACGGCGAAAACGTTGGTGCCGGTTGATCCGCCAACCTTCTTCCCGAGTAGGCCTTCGATAAAACGCAGGCCAGCGATGCTGGCGGTATCGGGAACACGAATTACGCTGTCAATGACAGCTCTAATAAATGACTTTTCAACACGTGGTCGGCCTATGCCCTCGATGCGTCCACTCATGTTCGAGGTGAGCGTATGGTCCCCCGTTTGAAAATAATCATAGAAGACCGATCCTTCAGGATCTGCAACGACCAGTTCTGGACGCTCGCCATCGAGGGGAAAGTAACGAATGTAGCGTCCAATCGTGGCGCTTGTGCCTCCTGTTCCAGCTCCGACGACGATGTACCGAGGTATAGGGTATTTTTCATGAGTGAGTTGTTGGAAGATGCTTTCCGCGATGTTGTTATTACCTCGCCAGTCAGTCGCCTGTTCGGCACGCGTGAACTGGTCCATGTAGTACCCACCTAAGTCGTCGGCCAAGTCAACAGCCCTGTCATAGATAGCTGCTGCGGAGGCGCGTCTGATTTGTCCACCAAGGAATTCAATTTCCTTGATCTTGTTTATTGAGGTGTCCTCGGGGACCATGGCAATAAAGGGAAGTTTTAACAAGCGGCAAAAGTAGGCTTCTGAAACAGCTGTGGAGCCAGAAGACGCTTCGACGATGGGTCGGTCCGGTCGAATCCATCCGCTACACAATCCATGTAAAAACAGGGAACGAGCGAGACGGTGTTTCAGACTACGTGTGGGATGGGTTGATTCATCTTTAAAGTAGAGATGGATATCGTATCGATCGAGTATTGGGAGAGAGCATTTCAATAAATGTGTGTCGGACGAACGGGTGTAATCTGCCGTGATTTCCTTGACGGCCCATTGGATCCATGTAGCATCGGTATCGGTAGTCCCGTTTGTCATTGCAAAGCTTTCCTGCCATAGAGTTTAAATGGTAGGAAGGGCGGAAAAATAGCTGATTGGGAGAATGTTGTTATGCACCCACAACCGTGGGATGCGTTCGCTGGTGAGCAAAATGGTGTCCCCAAGGGGAATCGCACGTATGTGGATGCCCACACTCCAAGGAAAAGCGCAAGTTGCGACCTGAACGTGGTCTGGTCTCTTTGAGGCGTTCTGCGCCTACCGTGACATGGGGCCGACCCGTAGTTTGGTAAAAGTAGGGCGCGAGTTAGGTAAATCATCGCAACTCGTGGAGCGTTGGAGTACGAAATGGAACTGGGTCGAACGTGCCGCAGAATGGGGCGACGAGCAGAACAGGAAACACCGACGTGCCCAGACTGACGCCGTTGAGAAGATGAACGAGAGGCACGCACCCTTGCCGCCGCGATGACGGGGCAGGTCTTGCAGAAGTTGACGGCGACGGGCGCTCAGGACATCGACGAGATGACGCCCGCGAGTGGGACGCCGCGCACGGAAGCGTCCGGCCGGCGCATGAACTCATCGTAGTTTTGCCTGACTGTGCGTCGCAAAGCATACTTCTAAGTGTGCGAACCTAGACGTGGCTTCGGACGTAAAACCAATGGCAGGGAATGCGGAGAAGGGTGGCAGACCGCGCTGGAGGATAGCCGGCTGGGCTGCCGGAGGGTTCATGCTGCTGCTGGCCCTGGTTGCGAAGCAGTTCATCGGTGAAGTGAGCTGGGTGGACAGTCTCGCGCAAACCGGCGCCCTGCTCATCGGAGTTGGTGTTGTTTTTGAGTTGGTATCAAGGAAGACCGGCGAAGCCGCACACCGAGCCGCCGTCGGTCTCGCGCTCGGCTCAGTGTTGCTCCTCGGGTGGGTGAACGCAGCTGTCGGTATCATCGGGTCCGAGGACAACGAGGCTAATCTGATGTATGTCGGGGTGCTCGTTGTCGGGGCTACTGGTGCCATCATCGCGCGCTTCAAACCCGAAGGAATGGCGCGGGCGTTGTTCGCGACGGCGCTTGCTCAGACGCTGGTTGCGGTGATCGCGCTAGTCGGGCGGATGGGCACCCCTTTTAGCGGACCGCTGGAGATCGTGGCCATCAACGGATTTTTCGTTGCGCTATTCGTTGGATCGGGCTTGCTGTTTCGGAAGGCGGCGCGCAGCCGACCCGATCGGGTCGTGACGTCAACGCATTGAACCCCCTGCCCACCAGCGGTAGGATGGGCGCCTACACTGACCCGGAAACAACAAGAATAGCTGTCCATGAGGCTGAGAGAGACCGTGCGTGCCGTTGCCATTGTCTTCAACATACTGGCGCTGCTTGGGCTTGTGGTGTTGTTGCTTCTCGACTCCTCCGACGATGGCCCTTGGCTACTGCCCGTGGTGGTCTGCGCGCTGATTTCAGCACTTGCAGCGCTGCTCTGGCCTGGATCTCGGCGGTAGACTAACGGTAGGCCATCATTGAACTGGTCAAAGAAGATCTCCGGAAGATTAGGCGACAGTGATTCGCCGAAGCCCAACGCCTCGCCCACAAGTGGGACACCGCGCACCCGCAGTGAGTCACCCCCGTCCCCGTTGAACCGCTACTTTTGTAGCGGGCTACAAAAAGAGAAAGTCGGACATCGCTAGAAAAGTGGCGTCCCTAAGCGTTCCGAGTTGAAACTAGGTACAGCGCTGGCTGAAAGGGAGGGATGCCCTGCGGAAAGCCACCGAACTGACGGCCTAACACTTGAATTCTTCAGTATTTTGAGCTGCTAAACCCGACCGTTGGTACTCCCTGTCGGTATTGGAATCTGGTCGGCTAGATAATTTTAACCAGCCGTGCGCGTAGATCGCTCCTGTCGGTCGCGAGCTCTCTCTTTTCGGTGTGATTTCTTTCTGCCAGCCCGTAATGTCTGTTTTTTACCGTTTCGCGAAAACGAGGCATCCTTCGATCTATTCAGCTTTCGTCTTGATAGGGTTGTCGGTTGTCGTTTCGGCTTCCGGATCGGTCCTAATTTCGAAGCATCTGTGGTAACAATAAATCCGGAAACCGGTTCCTGTTTGATTGGTTTTTTGATGAGTCGCTCAATAGCAGCTAATTTATTACGTTCGTGAGGTGCGACGAGAGAAATAGCATTACCGCGGCCACCGGCTCTGGCTGTGCGACCAATCCGATGCACGTAATCCTCAGGTGTATCAGGCAGCTCAAAATTTACGACGTGGCTAATGCCATCAATATCAAGACCGCGGGCAGCGATGTCCGTCGCAATGAGAATGTCAAACTTTCCGTCTCGGAAATGTGCCAATACTCGCGTCCTTGCATTCTGACTCTTATTACTGTGAATGGCCGTGGCAGCGTAGCCGGATTTGTCCAATATCTTAGCTAACTGGTTCGCTCGGGCTTTAGTGCGAGTAAATACCAAAGTTTGATGCATGTTGCCGTTCTTTAGAATGGCTTTAAGTAACTCCTTCTTACGATCCGTTTGCACAGGGTGAATGACCTGCGTGATGCCACTGACTGGTGTTGCCCGGCGAGTAACCTCGACCATCACCGGTTCCCGGCTGGTACGCCGGATTAAGGCTTCAATGTCATCGGGCATCGTTGCTGAAAGGAATAGATTCTGACGTTTCTTCGGCAAGACAGAAAGGATGCGACGGACATCGGGTAGAAACCCCATATCGAGCATCCGGTCGGCTTCGTCTAGAACGATGGTACGAATGTGATTGAGAGGTGCCTGTTTTCGGCCAATATGGTCGAGAAGTCGTCCAGGAGTTGCAATCAATAGATCCAATCTTCTGGCCAGTTTTCGTTTTTGCGGTTCCATTCCGACACCTCCAAAAACAACGGCACTTCGAAGGTTTAGATGTTTTCCGTAACGCTCGGCCATGTCACCAACCTGTGCAGCTAGCTCGCGGGTCGGTGTAATGACCAGTGCACGAGGACCAACAGACGGCTTTCCGACAAACAATTGCTGAAGGATGGGCAACAGGAACGCGGCGGTTTTTCCAGTCCCAGTCTGGGCACATGCGATAAGGTCTCGACCCTCAAGAACTACTGGAATCGCTTTTTCTTGAATTGACGTGGGTTTGGCATATCCCGCGACAGCTCGAACTATTTCAGGACGCAGGCCAAGCTCAGTGAAATTCATACAGTTTGTACTCCAGCCCTCGCTCATCCACGCAAGGGAATCTACGCCTACTGATTTAGATGAACTGCAAGCGTTACTTGGGTAAATAGGTAATAGGTGAGGGCCGTTAGCTACGGTCGGCCAAAACTCACTGATTTTAAGCGGGGCTTCTGGTTGGAGAAAACCTGATCGCCGTTTCAGTTACAAGGCTAACACGTTGCGCTAGATGAGGAAAGTGGCGTCCCTAGATAGTTCTAGTTGGAACCAGGTACAGGGCTGGCTGAAAGAGATGGATACGCTACGGAAAGCCACCCAACTGACGGCCTAACCCCCGTCCCCGTTGAACCGCTTGCCAGTGGTAGGCTAGATGCCTCAATATTCGTCGTCTGAGAAATCGCATGATGAGTTCCTGTATCTGTATCTGACCACCGATATGCAAGATGGAGCCGTGCTCAGGATCGAGCCCGCTTCCTAGCCTTTCCGTCCTCTGTCTGCAGAACCGGAGGCCCAAACTGGAACATGGTGTTGCACACACCTGCGGGCTTGGTATCTACGAGGGTACTGCTGAGACAAAATGAACATTCCCTTCGACAACACCTACGCCCAGCTGCCAGAGCGTTTCTTCGCCAAACAGGGACCCACCCGTGTTCCGGAACCGAAGCTCATCCGTTGCAACCGCGAACTAGCGGCAAAGCTCTCGATCGATATCGACTGGCTGGAATCAGCTGACGGCGTCGCAATGCTCGCGGGCAACGCGATCCCCGAGGGTGCCGAGCCGATTGCGCAAGCCTATGCAGGACACCAGTTCGGTGGATTCTCGCCACAACTTGGCGACGGCCGTGCCATCCTCCTCGGCGAAGTCATCGACACCGACGGCGCACGTTACGATCTGCAGTTAAAGGGTTCAGGACGCACACCATTCTCGCGGGGCGGCGATGGTAAATCTGCGCTTGGCCCGGTGATCCGCGAATACATTGTCAGCGAAGCGATGGCCGCGCTCGGAGTTCCCACGACCCGGTCGCTCGCCGCTGTTACCACTGGCGAAAGAGTAATGCGCCAAGAAGGGCCGCTCCTCGGTGCTGTGTTCACCCGCGTTGCTGCAAGTCACATTCGCATCGGGACCTTTCAGTATTTTCTAGCACGCAACGATATCGATGCCCTGCGACTGCTCGCCGATCATGCCATTGCCCGGCACTACTCGGCCGCCGCCGACGCGCCAGATCCGTCTGTGGCTTTGTTAGAGGCGGTCACGGCTGTCCAAGCGGATCTGATCGCGCAGTGGATGTCTCTGGGCTTCATCCACGGTGTGATGAACACGGACAATACCGCCATTTCTGGGGAGACGATCGACTATGGCCCGTGCGCATTCATGGACACCTTCCACTCGCAGTGCGTCTTCAGTTCCATCGACTCCGGTGCGCGCTATGCCTGGGGCAACCAGCCCGACATCGGGCTTTGGAACCTCACCCGTTTTGCGGAAACCCTGCTGCCATTATTGTCGGAGGATTCAAGCAAAGCGACCCAGATCGCCGAAGCCGCCCTCTCTGGATATCGCGAGCGATTCGGCGGTCAATACATCGCCCGCTTCCGCGCCAAATTCGGCCTCCCACCGGAGGCACCAGTCGAGCTCGTCAAGGAGTGTCTCGATCTACTGGGTACCCAAGCGGTCGATTTCACTCTCTTTTTCCGTCAGCTCACACGTGTCGCCGGCGGAGAGGATTCTCAGGCGCTTGCCGCGATGTTTTGCAGTAGTGAGCCTTTTGAGAAATGGTTCGAGAAATGGCGTCGCGAAGCCGATCCCGCCAAGCATCTCGCCGACATGCGCGCTGCCAACCCGATCCTAATTCCGCGCAACCACCGCGTCGAGCAAGCTATCCAGGGTGCCTATACTGGCGACTTTACCCAGTTTCACCGTCTCGTCGATGCGTTAGCCGCGCCCTACACTGAACAGGTCGAATACGCTGATCTCGAAACACCACCGAGACCAGAAGAAATCGTCCGCGAAACGTTCTGCGGTACCTAGCCAGGGCTTCGGGTTCTCTGTCGTCGGAAGGATATTGGTAGAGGCGAAGGTTCGAAACGAAAATAATCGAGCGTTTAGTGAACCGCTACGAACAAGACCAGATGACGCGTCGAAGTCTCATCGCTGCACTTTCAACGATCTTTATGAGCAAGTCAGCGACAGCGACTCAATCACCCAATCCACGAGCAGGAGATAATGCCGTGTATGCACAAATTTCAAGAGTACAGATACAGCCAGGAAAGATGGATGAGGCGATTGGTATATTTGCTGACTCAGTTTTGCCGCTTGTCCGCCAACAAAAAGGCTTTAAGACCGTTTATCTATTCGTTGACCGGTCAACCGATAAGGTTGTCGTAACGAATATTTGGGAAACTGAGGCTGACGTAGCTGCCCTTTTGGAGAGCGGTTTCTACCAGGAACAAGTGGCCAAGTTTGCGTCCATCTTCGCCAGCCCTCCTGAGCGGGGGGTGTATGAGGTGGCTGCGGTCGCATAGTGAGGCGCTCATCGGTTGCCTCGTTCGACTGTAACTCAACGAAACAACGGGCTACTGTTCCTTGAGTACTACTCCCGAGAACCGCGTGACTCGGCCCCGTTCCCGTTGAACTGCTCGCCGCGCCGCGATAGGCTAGACGTTTCGGCGGCCTTTGGTCTTGGTGCCCTTACGCACCTAATGAGATGCATCAACGGTCAACACTGACCCTAGGGAAACACTATGCCACCGCTTCCGCACTGCGAGGACTTTCGAGCGGTATGGCGCTGGAAACAACCGTGATACGACGAACATGACTGGGTGATGGAAGGTAGCCGAGGCGGGTGGTTCAACGGCGACGGGGGTTACGGCTACCGCGGGTTGTTAGGTGTTGCTCTCAGCGACCTCAGGACGAAGCACCTCAATCTCTTCGAGAATCTTGTGGAGTTCGACCGTGAGAATCTCTCGGTCGCGCGCCTCAGATGCTAGCTCCTGTTCCACTACTTTGACATCCTTTGCTTCCTTAGAGGCTTTGCGTTCGGCGCGCCGATGCTTATTCCGAAGCTCGGCAAGGCGATCTGCTTTATCCCTCGCCTCGGATGTGAGCTCTGCGCCACTCAGCGCTTGCTCAGCCGTGCGCAGCGCTTGGTGAGCGACATTTAGCTCCAGGACCTCTTTCTTATGCTGCTCTTCGAACGTCTGAACCTCTTCAACTGAGACTTCGAGTTCCTCCTGCACACGGAGCCTAAGATCCTGTGCCCGGGATAAAACTTGTTGCTCAAGTTCCTCCACGCTCGCCGCGGCTCGCCGGATGGACTGGGTGTACTGAGCCCTCCAGCGATTGCTTCGTCTTTTGGCGGCACGGGCCTGCAGACGACGCATGGTGCTAGCCAAACGCTGCACCTGTCGGGTTAGAACGCTTTTCTCCTGTAAGTCCCTGAAAAGCCGCCGTTCTCGTGGGTTATGGTCTGACATTTCGTCTGACGCTAACGTGAATACCGAACCCTGTCAACCAACAGATCACCGTTGTCCTCCACTGATTCCAAGAACTGCGGTTTGAGCGAGCCGTACGAGAGGGCACAGTCGCGGCGTGACCTGGGCGTTCAACGGGGACGGGCGTTAGTAATGCGGGTGCGCGGTAGTCCACTCGCGGGCGAAGCGTTGGGATTCGGCGTCCGGTCCACAGTCAGCTAGTGCGCGGCACTAGGTCATTAATCACTCGCCACATTCCAATATTCCTCAAGTTTTCACCACGGATCCTCGTCGGCAAGTACGGCCCGGAGTTCTGCAAGGAGCGCATGGTATTCGCCTTCGGTCAGCTTCGTCCACGCCACTGACCGCCACCGCGCCCGATGCAAAGCGTCAATCGCTGCGGCCGCAGCCCGGCACTAGTGCTGAGCGACGACAAGACGAGAGACTCTGAATCCTGACGCACTACGGCATTAACTGGCAGTCTGGTCGCGTCCTGGTCCCTGCCGTGTGCGCGCGACTCTGTTATCGCGCCGGTATCTCAGGAAAGGAAGGGAGGCTCAGACCATGTCCTTCAGACTCTTGAGTGCCCTGACTTTGACTTTCGTTGTCGCGGGTCTTGCCGCGATATCCATGAGTTCACCCGGTTTGAACGGGTTCGGCACACCTCTGCTGGCCTTGCGGGCTGGAACCTTCTTTTTTTCGATCTTGATCAGGCCGGGAAGCGTAAACGCGCCTGCACCGCGCCGACCGAGGCTCTTGGAGATCTGCCCGCTTAGCGCGTCGAGGACCGCACTGACGTCGCGGCGGTTGAGGCTTGTATCCGCACTGATTGCGTTCAAGAGCGCGCTCTTGGTCATCGGTTTCTTTGGCGCGGGTTTGGCTTTCGTCGTGGTCTGATTCTTTGGCATTGTTTAGAGATTCCTTCTTGGAAAGATGGTGAATGTTATTTCTGATCAATGAAGTCTATCCGTTTTTGACAAAATGGACTCAATGGGGCGGACGCAGTGATCGGCTGGGCGAGCCCCGGACGGCGCTTTCCTGGAAGACGCTGGGGCCAGTCAATCGAGGTAGAGTCTGCTCGAGATGGAGCAGTTCGGTTCGAGCTTCGCCCCGCCACGCTTCTTAGCCAACGTCTGCATCTGCTCGATCGTGAGTTTGGTATTCATGTTGCTGCTGAGGTTCCTAGATTAGCGAGAGACGGCAGACGGTTCAACGGGGTCACTAAAATTCGGGTAACCGTGCAAGAGCAAATGGTTCCGAGTATTCCTGAATGGCTACACATGCTGCATGGATTAAGCCACTATTAACTTCTTGGCCTGCATGACATCTTGATACTTGGCCAGTTAACTTATCGATTCTGAAAACGGCCTCTGTGGCTTGGGAGTTCTCACAAGGAAAACTAGGTTCCATTGATTCATTCTTGCCTCCTCCTGTAGGAATGTTACGTGCTTCGAATAGCGGCGAGAAAAGTTTCTCCGAGGTCGTCCGCCTTCCGGGCGCCAACACCCTTGACGGCCAGGAGCGCGTCGAGGGTGGTGGGGCGTAGTCGTGCCATATCCCGAAGGGTTGCATCGTGAAAGATTACGTATGGCGGTACGCCCCGCGCCTGCGCGATCTCGAGGCGCACGGCACGCAAACGATCAAAGAGGTCACGATCGACGCCCTCCCACGATTCGGCCTCGGCGCGCGACCGTGCTCGTGTTGCTGCCTTCCGGAGAGGACGCTGCCGCGCGAGCCTCAGGTCTGAGCACCGCGTCTCGTCCTTCAGACATTCGAGACCGGCGGATGTGAGCGCGAGCACGGGATACTCACTTCCAGCTTGTCTCAGCAGCCCCAGCCCGGTGAGCTGTTCAATGTAGCCGCGGACCTCAGTGACCGACGAGTCAGGAAGCAGACCAAACGTACTCAGCCTTTCGTGCCCTCTGGCGACAACCTGCTCGGAGGTGTGTCCTCGTAGGATGTTCGCGACGTGC
>Ga0310345_10006450_pt1 | contig 10258 bp, 18 predicted proteins | sample HC15DNA20500_MG_FD_204667 | JGI IMG/M metagenome (GOLD analysis project Ga0310345, IMG submission 204667) | Marine microbial communities from station ALOHA, North Pacific Subtropical Gyre - HC15-DNA-20-500_MG | ecosystem: Environmental > Aquatic > Marine > Oceanic | place: Pacific Ocean: North... | reverse complement strand
CTGCCTGTGTTATTGACTTCTGTTAAGTTCTTTTTTAAATTATTTAACACTATTTCTTTTTTTAATGATTCCTGAATTAAATCATTCTCAAATAGATCAACTAAATTATTAACTATTTGTTCATTTATTTCAAGATGAAATAGTAATCCATAGCAATTATTATTATAATTAAATGCCTGTAATTTAGTTAAATTACTTGATGCTAATTTCTTACTTTTATTTGGAAGTGAAAAGACATCACCATGCCAATGAAATGCAAGAAATTGATCATCTATTCCTTTAAATAAATAATCATCTGAGCCTAAAAGATTTACATTATGCCAACCTAATTCCATTTTTGAATTTTTGTAAATTTTACTTCCTAATGCCGAAGCAATTATTTGACTTCCCAAACATATTCCAAGAATAGGTTTGTTATTTTTTATATAGTTCTTAACTAATTCGATTTCTTTTTTAATAAAAGAATATTTTTCTTTATCATTTACACTCATTGGACCTCCCATTATAATCAACGCGTCGTAATTTGTTGGATTGTATTCATTTGACTTTTCGTTAATATTAATACAATCATATTCTAATTTTTTTGTTTTCATCAAATCTAGAATAATTCCTGGTGTTTCTACCTCAATATGCTGTAATACCAATATTTTTTTTGTACTCATATGTATAATATTGAATTTTTATATAATAATCTTAGGTTCAATGATTATATGTTAAAATGTAATAGTTGTGAATTAGAATTTTCTGGAATGGAATTAAAAACTGATATAATATTTGATCAATTTTGTCCAAGATGTAAAAGTTTTGATATACAAGTATTGAATAAATCCAATCCAATTTATAAATCAATTATTGCTTGGTTTGTACTTTTATTATTTTTAAGCACTATTATGTTTCCAATTCTTTGGTAAATTTTTATAATAAATTTTTATGTGTAAGCTTTACTATAATTATTTGTAAATATATGGATGAAATAGAACCTGATGAAATTGAGGTATTGAACAAAATAAGAATAGCAAAAAAATTAGGTGATACAAGATTGATAATTTCACTTAATAGAGAATTAGAAATAGCTAGAGAAAAAAATGAAGTTCGACGAGATCCAGAAAGTTTCTTACAAAAAGATAATATCTTTTGTCACAATTGTAATACTAAGGTAGAGAAAATTCATAGATTTTGTTTTCAATGTGGAGTGTTTCTTGGATAATGAATACATCAGATATATTATTTGGAGGAATTATGGCATTTATGATGTCTTTTGTAATGTCTCTTGTAATGACATTCGTATCTATAGGATTTGTTCCTGATTTTCTTAATATTTGGTTTTCGTCATTTATCATTGGATTAATTGTGTCATTTCCAATAGCATTGATTGTTGCTCCAATTGCAGCTAAAATTGTAAAAATAACTATTAAAAAGTGACAAATATATTTTTATTATTTAAATATTTTTTTAATAATTTTATAAATTAATTTAATTGGTGGAATCGCTAATAGAAACATAACAGTTCTTTTTGGTTTAATAATTAACATTATTATTCCAAAAATATAAGAAAAACCAATTGCATATAGATATTTTATACCCGGAATTGCTGATTCAGGTTGAATTGGTATTCTTCCAATACCATATGGAAATATTTTAAAATAATCAAATATTATGAATAAAAAAAAAGATATCATTGTGTATAATAGAAATTTCCTTTGCATATTTTTTATTCTATTTGATAAATTTTTCAAATTATTTTCACTTCTAATTATTAAATAAATTGTTTTGCTCGTTTAATAATTAAGTTTGCAGTATTAAAAATTTCAACAAGATCTTCGTTACTAAATTCTAAAATATTATGTGTATTTTTCCAAATTTCAATCATATTTACTAATTCTGTATATATCTTCTCAGCTTTTTCTACATTTTTGCCATTTTTTTTAGATTCATTGATTAATATTTTTAGTTCATTTTTATGAATTTCTATTTCTTGGAATACTGACATAACTATATATTTGTATAATTGATAATATCAATATTATGATATTAGATGATAATGAAGACTCTGTTGATGAGGAATATGAAGATGATGATGAGTATTATGATGAAGATGAAGAAGTTGCTTATAAAATTATTTCCGGTTCTGAATCAAAGGTAGAAAAAGAGTTGAATATATTGTCTGGTGCAGGGTGGTCCATCGAAAAGTTTGATTCATTTATATCAAATAATAAAATTATTGTTGTCATATTGATGTCTATTATAACTGAAGATCAATTTGAATTAGAAATTGAGCGTGCAAATAAATTATTATATCCTAAATAGACAATAATTCTATCAATATTATATAATATCTTTTGGTTGTCACTCGTGATAATCATCATAATGTATTATATACTAAAAATTAAATTCATTGTCATCGGATCATTTTAGATAATTCTCATCTATGGTTCATATGGTTCGATTTGGACCCCTAACCATTTCGGTAAGGGGTTATCTAAATTATTCAGTTTTAATTTTTATTTTTGCCAAATTATTTTCAGCCCATTTTAAATAATTTCTATGTTCTTTCTTGTATTCTAATGAATCTTTACAGATTTTGTGTATTGATTCTGCATTTTCTTCCCAATAGTTCTGTAATTTCTTTGGTATTTTTAGATAACATGGAGGCTCATCTAGAAATAATGTTGATCGTGCCAATGTGTATAAATCTGAAGATCTTTCACCTTGTGGAATTTTTCCCATGAATTGTACTAAATGTGTCAATTCATGTCCAATAGTAAAATAAGTTAATCTTCTAGGATTTAATCTGATTGTGAATGTATTATATGTTATTCCTTTAATATTTCCTCTTATATTTCCTATTCCAATTGCATAATCAAATTCGGCATTTCCGTCATTAGCATGTGTTGTACCTATTGTTATTCTTTTATCAGATAGTTCGGGGAATTTATCTAAGGATTTAGTGAGCATTGAAATTACTTTGGTTTTAAATCGTTTTGGTAAATTTACCAAAGATTTTGAAATTATAACATTATCAGATAGAGCATGTTTCTGATTAATTTCATTTTCTATTTGTATTAATAAAATAGGTCTTTGTCCTTCAGACCAATAATCAAATTTTGAAATAATTAATTTTTTAACATTGTTATTTGAATTAAACCATTCAATATATGATTTTTTATCACCTGTTATTAGGTCACATTCATTTTGAAAACAATAACTTGCAATTGTTAGGTCACTAATGTTATCATTAATTAGTTCAGGAGGCGCTCCATTTTTACCTATTAAATATATTTCATCATATAGACTTTTAATTTTTGGCATATTTTTATACGCCCAACCAATAACATCATGATCAATCACTATTGTATTGGTCAAAAATATCATCCCACTATGTTTGTAATATTTTCAGTATATTTGAGTAATTTTAAATTTAAATCATTATCAAATACATTTTTTGATGGTTTTCTTTCTTTGAATCTATGATAAAATTTACCAGTTATTTGATCAAATTCATTTGAACATGCCGCTTTAATTATTGGAGCTGCACCATCTTTGGCAGAGAGAATAAACATTCCAAGTATTATATTAAAAGGCTTCATAAATCTGGGGGTCATATGCCTTCCTAAGTTTGTATTAACAAGACCTGGATGGATTGCATTACATGTTACACCAGTTCCTTCTAATGTTTTTGCGAATTCTAGCGTATCAATTGTCATCGCTAATTTTGTATCAAAATACGCTCTCCAACCCCTCATAGTATACTTTTTGTTTAATTTTTGAAAATCGTTTGAATTAAGATTTCCTGAATAATGAGCTGTTGAAGATGTATTAACTATTCTTGATGGCGCGCTTGTTTTTAACAAATCTAATAAAAGTCTAGATAATAAAAATGGAGCAATATAATTAACTGCAAATTGTAATTCTATTCCTTCTTTAGTCATTATTCGATCTTTAGGAAGAATTCCTGCATTATTTATCAGAATATCCAATCCATTGTTATTTTGTTTGAAATCACTAACAAATTCTCGAATTTCACTTTGCAATGATAAATCGCATTTGTAAACATTAATTTTATCATTGTTAGTAGATTTGATTATATTATCTTTAATTTTATTTCCTGATTCTAGTGATCGTGCAACTAAATTTATTATATAATTATTTTTAGCCATTCCAATTGCTATTTCAGTTCCAATTCCAGACGTTATTCCGGTTATTAGGACATTTTTTTCCATAATAATCTAAAACTTTGATATTATGATTTATAAACTGTGTAAAGATCTAATTTAGAGTTAAATAATTAGAATCGATTATCTCGAGTTTTATTCGCCCATAATAGAACAGCTATTACTGAAATTATTGATGTTGTAAGACCCACTAAAGCTGCATTTGTGATTTGCGTATCAAAAATACTGAATATCATTGGTACAAATGTTACAAGTAACTCAGATATTTGTGGATAAACAAGCCATCCAATAAATCCAACTAAGAATCCTACTATCCATATAGTGAATATTGTGGTTATTCTTCCCATGCTTTATAGATGTTGTAACACAATTTATCAAACTTGACGTAATTTGCTTGACCTAAAAGTAAATAATATTTTGTTATGTTCTCAATATGTCTAAATATTGTATTTGAAAATATGTCGAATATATCAATCGATACTACGAAATTATCAACTAAAGGTCAAGTTATAATTCCAGTTGATATAAGAAATAAACTTGCTCTTGAACCTGGACATAAATTATTTGTCCTTGCTTCAGACGAAGCAATAATTCTACAAAAAACAGCCTCAATTAATCAAGAAGAACAATCCTCATTTTTACAAAAAGCAAAAATTCTAGCTCGTAAAATGGGTTTAAATCTATAATTAATTAATTTTACATATTTCGGGTAATTCTTTTTTATGTTTATTATCTTTAATTCTTTTATTAATTAATTTAATAAATTTTAATTCTTGTTTTGAAAGATGTTCTTCTTCTAAATTATTTGTAATTAAGGAATATAATAATTGATCAATATCTTCATATGTCATTTGTAATTCATCTTCGGCATTATGATTTTCCCATAGTCGGGGCCCGCTTTTTTTATTTGTTATTTTATGTGAAATTTCTAATTTTTTTGACAGTATACGAACTTGTGTTTTAAATAAATCTGCAATCGGAGCTATGTCTGCAGCTCCATCACCAAATTTTGTGAAATAACCCAACATATATTCACTTTTATCACCAGTCCCGATTACAATTCTATTTAATAAATTTGCATGATAATATAAAATTGACATTCGTATTCGCGCTAATAAATTTCCTTGTGCGATTTTATGTTTATTTAATTTTTTCATATATTCCTGAGAAATTTTGTTTAATTTTATTATTCTGTATTCAACATTGAATTGTTTAGCAAGATCTATCGCATCTATTTCATCTTCTTCAGGAGTTATTCCTTCAATGGGCATAATCAATCCCAAGATATTATGTTTTGGTATTGATCTAGACGCCAATCCTAAACAAACGCTTGAATCAATTCCTCCACTCAATCCAATTACTATTCCATTTGAATTTGATTCCATTACTTTTTGTAAGATAAATTTTTCAATTTTTTTGATTATTATTGAATAATCGTAATCTTCAGGATTATATGACACATAATTAATTTACAGTAGAATCATTTAAGATTAATTATTGCATTCATAGAGTATGACTAAAGAGTATTATGCAATATTGCAAAAACAAATATCCAGTATTGAAATAATGAATATTCACAGACCTCCTCATTTAGAATATTTAAGAGGTATACATGCAAATGGCGAATTAATTATTGCTGGCAGATATAAAAACGGCAGCGGAGGGTTAATTGTCGTATATACTTTAAATTACGATAGAGCACTTGAAATTGCAAAGAATGACCCATATATAATCAATAACGTTCGAGAATTCGATTTATTGGAATATGGGGTATTTGATCCTCAATCGATTCCATAAACTGAATATAGTAACATCATAAACCCAATTACAATCATTATTGTTTCTACAATGCTTACTTGACGTAGAGATAGTCCTAATAATTCAAAAGATAAACCTGCCAATACTGATCCAATAGTCATTATGGCAAATCCAATTGCTAAAAATAACATATTTTTTCCTTTCGTTTTACGGTATGATTTTGAACTAAGATAAATTAGAACTGAGCCTAAGATTACAACAAGAGTTTTTAGAATTCTTAGTAATAATAATTCAAATTCCATTATTCTCGAGCCTCCTTTATATTAACAAAATTACGCATTAATTTATCTTCTGGCTTTTCTCTAAGATTAGTCGTAACATCGACTATAAGATCTCCATCTTCAAAAATAAGAGAAGCATTCTTTATTTTACTTCGATACAAATAGTATCTTTTTCCCTCTTCAGTTAACATTGATTTCTCCACTACCATTAGATTGTTATCTATTAATACCTTGACTTTTCTATATGTGGAAGTCATTGGAATACCTTGTTCACGCATAATATCGGTCACTGATTTTGAATTAACTATTGTTGAAAAAAGAATTTTTCTTGAATATTCATCTAATAACGCAGATATAATTGCTTTTTTCTTTTTTTCATCTTCGATAATCATAAATTATTACTTCCAAAGTTGGTAACCACTAACGATAATTATCTTCATATTATATATGGATATATTATGTAATAATAATTATGAAAACATACAGACGAAATATATCGGTTGTTACTGCATTTCTATTAATTTTTGCAATTGGTGCTACTATGGCATTAGATTATAAAGATAAAGTATCTGAACCATTAATGGGAAGATATAATTTTAATGATTCAACTGATCAACGATTTAGCAATTTTAACACAGTATTAATTAGATCGGGTTATGACGATTTTCTAGTTTCTATTGTCGAAGTTGCTATAGAAAATAAATAACAACATATTATGCTCGTTTATTTATAAACGACCGAGTCATTTTGAGGGCAATTTCTCCCCAACGTATTGCCCTCGATTGTGATAACTTTATCTAACATTACTGGAAATTATTTTTGACCCAATAGGAATAATGCAATATTTATTATAATTATTTGTGCCAGCTACCATAAAATCTAGGCTTCGTATGCTTTCGGAAGAAAGAGTGATGTCTTCTCCTAATATTTTTGACATAATATTTCCTGATAAAAGAACTAAAAATGCTGCAGATTTGTTTTCTAAATGGTTGATAGAAAATGACGGAGTTGTATCAAAAAATTCAATGAGCGAGTTTGCAAATAATTTACAATCAGGACTCATACTTGAAAATGGCTTAACTTTCAAATATAGTAGAAGAAATTTCTACATGACTTTATTAAGAACATTAATAGATATGGGTTTTATTCAGAAAAACGTGCCTATATGGGATGAAACTAGGAATAAGACTCTATATATGTATTCGAGAAATATATTCGACATACCTAATAAACCTCCTTCTGTAGGATTTTGGAGAATATCCTATTATATATGTAAAAAATGGAATAATCTATTTAACGGCTGAATCCTCTAAATTAGATTTTATCATATTCATTAATTCAATATCATTCATATCTAGTAAATTTGCCATAATTTTAATTGAATACAGATTCTTGGTGAGAGATTCTTCTAATTTTTCTTTTTCTAAGATCATTAAAGATTTGCCTTTTGAAGTAGACGCATATTTTTTATGATTACTTTCTGGGGAATATATTTCAACTAAATACTCATGTTTTAACAGATTTTTTATAATTAGATAGACTGAACCTGGACTGGGTTTCCATTTGTTATTTGTTTGATTTTCTATATACCTAATAACCTCAGTCCCACTAATTGGATTTTTTGATGATATATCCAAGATTACTAGTCTCAGTAATCCTTTAGGGGCATTTATAACTAATTTTGACATTTTTTCTTCATAAAAAAGGGGGTGGAGATGAATTATTATCCTCCGATTCTGAATAGTTTTGTTCCACATTCAGGGCATATGCCTTGTGTAGCGGGCTTACCATTTTTCATGGTAATTTTCTTTGGCTCGTTCATCTCACGCTTTGTTCTACATTTTACACAGTATGCTTCGACCATGTCAATTACCTCATTTCTACATTGCAAAATGTGTATATAAATCCGAGTTGAATCGAATAAAAACTGGTCTTAAAGGCAAAAATAAACCCGGATAATACTTAATTTTAAATTTTAAAAGATTAATTATTAATGATTTTCAATTAAAAGTATTAGAATAGAGTTAAAATATAAAACTAAGTCTATTTACATAGTTTTATGATATTTTGTCCAATAATCTAGTTGAACGTCAATAAAAAGACCAATTGTATCCGGTAGTCAATTGAGCGTATTTCGAGCAAAAAATCACAATAATTTAGAGTAAATAGAAGGCAGATGTGATAATAATTTATCTTCAAACGAGAAATTTATTTGGGATAATTTTGTTCGTGTAAAGGTGAGTGTGGGATTTGAACCCACGTATATACGCTCTGCAGGCGCACGCGTAACCGTTACAGAATATTATTTCTCCGCCAACTCACCGTATGACTTTTGTATAAATTATAATATTAGAGATTATCTGTTCTAAGCAAACATCAAGAACAATGGAATAAATGTCAAAGATGTTGTATTAATTAACTTAACAAGTACGTGTAAAGCAGGTCCTGCTGTGTCTTTGAATGGATCTCCAAGTGTATCTCCTACTATTGCAGCTTTGTGTGCATCAGATCCTTTTCCGCCAAATTTACCTGTTTCAATATTCTTTTTTGCATTGTCCCATGCAGCACCACCAGTATTCATCATAAATGCAAGTAAAGTACCACTGACAGTAGCGCTAAGTAAAAATGCTCCTACCGCAAATGGACCAAGAACTACACCAACAATTAATGGAACGACAACAGGTAATAATCCTGGAATAATCATTTCTTTCTGAGCTGCGATTGTACTAATATCTATGGCTTTACCATAATCTGGTAATTCTGTTCCTTTAAGAATTCCTGGTTTCTCTTTAAATTGACGTCTTACTTCAGCAACTACTTCAAACGCAGTCTTTCCAACAGCGCGAATAGCAAAAGAAGCAAATGCATATGGAAGCAATCCTCCAATAAACAGAGCTATAATGATTTTATAATCAATGAGATTAATTATTATACTTTCAACAGTAACTATTTCATTTGAAAGATGAGTTAAATCAATTAAATATGCTTGAAATAGAATAAGAGCTGCTAAACCTGCAGAACTCAAAGCATAACCTTTAGTCAAGGCCTTTGTCGTATTTCCTGCTGCGTCAAATAAATCAATTCTATCTCGTAGTGATTTATCTGCTCCAGACATTTCAGCCATTCCTCCTGCATTATCTACAATTGGTCCAAAACCATCCATACTCAATATTACACCTGCAACAGAAAGCATTCCCATTGTTGCTACGGCCGTACCATAAATTCCTCCTAACTGTGGAGATATTTTACCTGCATGTTCTAATGCAAATAGTTCGCCAAAGTAAAATCCCCCTCCTAATGCAAATATAATTACCAATATTGGAAGAACCGTACTTTCTAAAGCAACTGAAAACCCAGTAATAATATTAACGCCCGGTCCACTTTCTGATGCCTCAGAAATTGTATTTACAGGACGATATTTACTGGCCGTATAATACAAAGTTATTACAAATATCATTAAACTAGAGAAAACTCCAACTAATGAAGCATAAAACAAATTTATACTTTGTACAGTTTGAGTTATGAGGAAATATAAACCAATAATAACTAAAATAGTAGTAACTATCATACCATTTCTCATTGGAATCATTGGATCGGTAAAGTTTTTGGATCGAACAAATGGTAATCCAATAACTGTAGCTATTAATCCCAAGGCACAAGCCAATAAAGGTAATATTACAAATGCAGAGTTATCTAAAATAGAAGCAATTGCCACTCCTACAATCATAGCAGCAATATTTTCAGCAGTAATTGATTCAAATAAATCAGCTCCTCGTCCAGCGATATCTCCGACATTATCTCCTACATTATCTGCAATTACTGCAGGGTTACGTGGATCATCTTCTGGAATTCCAGCTTCGATTTTTCCAACTAAATCAGCTCCTACGTCTGCAGCTTTGGTAAAAATTCCTCCGCCTAATTGAGCAAATAATGCAGCTAAACTAGATCCAAATGCTAATCCAACGATTAATGAAATTTCCTGACCGTAAAGATAGAAAAGAGAGGAAACAGCTATAAGACTTAATCCGACATTGAATAAACCCATTA
>Ga0310345_10006449_pt1 | contig 10259 bp, 8 predicted proteins | sample HC15DNA20500_MG_FD_204667 | JGI IMG/M metagenome (GOLD analysis project Ga0310345, IMG submission 204667) | Marine microbial communities from station ALOHA, North Pacific Subtropical Gyre - HC15-DNA-20-500_MG | ecosystem: Environmental > Aquatic > Marine > Oceanic | place: Pacific Ocean: North... | reverse complement strand
AGTATATTTCCCCTTCATTTAAACTTTGATTATGAACCTCTTTCATATAGCGTGTAAACTCCGATAGAAAGGGGTATTGATTGCTTTCGTTTTTATTTATACAACTTTGAGTGAGCACGAGGGTAGACGCTAACAACAGTACTATTATAAATGCATACTTATTCTTCATAATTTATCTTGATAATATCAAAAGAGACAATGTTTTCATCATTGTCATAGACTGGGAAAACAATTCCTTCTGAAGAAACTGCTGGATTAAGATAGCTGTAGTTTTGGTAATTAGAGATGGTTGATTCTCCTAAATAATTTAATTTATCATCTAATACGATTATTGAGAAAGGCTTGATCGCGGCACTATTTATGCGATTAGTGGTTGAGTTCCTTAATGGTTGTGAGTGAGAAACTATTCGATAATATAATTTTCTATAACTATCAAAAATCAAGTTGTGATAAATACCTTGACTAACAAGGATGTTTCTTCCTGCTTGGGAGTTGTATTCCCTAGGAATAAGTTCAAAATCATTTAGAAATTTAGATTTTGCCGACACAAATGTGCTGTTGGAGGAACTGAGGTCTAGGATTTGAAGACAATGAGCTCTTCTATATGATATAATTAATTCACCTGGGTTGTTTTTGAATTTAGTCCATGAAAATTTGTAGTCATTGTAGAAATAATTGTTAGGATCGGCAGTCATAAGTTCAGGAAACATACCGAGTAACTTTGTTACTTTAAGATTAACCGGATCAAATTCTAACATGAATGGTTTTTCATAGAACTCAACGTCTTTATCCCAATTTAGTGGCGGGAAAGATCTAACGTAGATTTTATTCTTATAAAAAAAGAAGCTTTCCGAATTATTGAGCGGGTCTACTCCAGAAAGGTCACTATTTGGAGAGATTAATTTTGAGAAATCCCATTTGTCAACCACCTTTTCCGCTTCATTCATAATGACCATTCTTCCCCCAGATCCAAAAAGTATGATTGAATCTTGATTAATAAACTTTGCCTCGGATAGAGGGAGTTGTCTTAGTTCTACAGGGGTATTGGTATAAATCGTTTTGATGTAAGTTTCGTTTGTGAGATTAAATTTTTCGATGCGGTTAAGACCAAAGTTTATACCATACAAAAATTCCCCATCTTCACTGCTGATAACTGATATTTTAGAGTACAATCCAATTAAAGAGTCGTTATCTATTTTAATGGATCTAATTATTGAGTTTGTCAACTCTTTATATTGCTGTTCTAGCTTACAGTCATAAGTGAGACTTTCATTTTCCGCAGTTTTTTGGCATGAAAAGACGATTAGAAGATAAGATATAAGAACGTAATTTATTTTTTTCATTAATATATGTTTTAGGTTAAGAAGAGAAATGTACATTTCTCTTCTTAAGGTGGCCAAGATGTTATTCAGGCGTAGGTACGCAGTCCCATCCAATAGTTAAGGAGCATAGATTGCCGTCTCCATGACAATAGATTTTTTGTCCACTCACACACTCGGGTGTTTCAGTAGTTACTTCATGCGCTCCCCTGCCAGGTTCAGCTAAGGCAATATTGGTCGACCCTATTGATAGGATAACCATACAAATACATAAGGATAATAATAATGATATTTTTCTCATAACTTAAATTTTATTGAGGTTTTACTGGTTCACAATCTGGGCCATCAATTGATACATCACATAGATTTCCAACACCAGAACAGATGAAGGAAACCCCACTTTCGCAAATGGCGTTTTCAGACCTAGCCAATGTGTTACCTCTTTCTATATCCGCTTTTGTTTCAAACGGTGTTAAACCCATTATAGCTAAAGCCGTAATCATTAATGTTAAAGATATTTTTTTCATGATTATCTTATTTGAATTTACCTACTCTCTTTCAGGGTTTTCGGCAATCCCCTTTGTTTACTCAAATGAGCGGCAACAACACAATAGGGATTGAGAGAATTGCAATTCAGATAATCGGTATTGTGGATGTCTTTTGTTCGTTAGCCATGTGGCAGGATGAACTTCCTTCTTTCTTTTTCCGGATTTGAAAGTGTTTGAAGCTAGGGAATGATTTTTTTAAAAGCAATTATAAAACAATAAAAAAACAATAAAAAAACAATAAAAATACAATTATGAAAGTACTTACTTATTATCAGTCAAGTTAGAATTAAGGTATGAATGGGATGAAAAGTTAGGTTAATTGGTGGCTATTAAAAAAAACATGACTACTTTGTTAGTTCATGCAGACACAAAGACCATTTAGGGTAGTAGTTATCTTTCTAGTGCTGGCCATAATTGGAGTGGCGTTTATCCCTAGGCTCAACGTTAACTTTACTCCCACGCAAAGCGCCCCGATACTTAAAATCAGCTATAGATTACCCGATGCTTCTCCAGATATAGTGGAGCGTTTAGCCACTTCTCCTTTAGAGAATGCATTATCACAAATTGAAGGGGTAAACAAGTTGAAAAGTACCTCAGCGTATAACAGAGGTGATATTACCATGGTGTTTGACAAGGACACTGATATGGATTTCAGGAAGTTTGAAGTCAATGCAATCATTAGAAATATCTATAAGAAACTTCCGGAAAACCTTACCTATCCCATTGTACAGCAATCGGGAGGGGAGCAAAATGATGATGAGCAGATTTCGCCTATTTTAATGTATTCCATTAACGGGCCTTTTGCAGCCTTTAAGCTGCAAGAAGATGTAGACGAATACATCAGAAAACCGTTAAGCCAAATTCGCGATATTCACAGCGTTCAAATTAAAGGAGGAAATCCTCTGCAGATAACTATAGAATTTGATGCTCCATCTCTATTGAGATATGGATTGAATAAATCAAGTATCAACCAAGCACTCGGTAGCTCGACAAGCGCGGTTTATGCCGGACTGGCGAAAACGCCTTCAGGCCAGCAATATTTCTTAAAGACAAGTTCGCAAATACCAGATATTAGCAGTTTAGAGCAAACTGAGGTGTCAAGGATTGATGGGAAGCCTATATACCTGAACGATGTTGCTAAAGTTTTTGTGGAAGAACAAGCACCTAGCTATTACCAACGAATTAATGGTAAGAATGCCGTGTACATGTCAATAATGGCCAGGCCTATGGTGAATAAGGTGGTTTTGGCCGATGAGATTAAGGCGGAAATCGAAGCGTTAAAATCGGGATTGCCTGCCGGAATAGATGTTCGCTTAGAGCGGGATGACACAGAGTTTCTCCGTAAGGAAATGGATAAGATTTATATTCGAACAGGACTTTCCATCGGTATACTGGTCCTTTTTATTTTTCTTATCAATAGAAATGTTCGCTACCTATTCACGCTGTTCCTAGGCATAATTGTCAACCTCTGTATTACTGCCATTATCCTTTATGCGCTGAATGTAGAGTTGCATATGTATAGCATAGCCGGACTGACTATTTCCTTCGGACTGATTGTAGACAATGCCATAGTGATGCTCGATCACCTACATAAGAAGAAGAACTCCAGAATTTTCTTGGCTTTGTTGGCAGCATCACTCACTACCATTATGGCGCTTTTAATGGTGCTTCTGTTGCCAGAAGAAGATAGAAGGGATCTGACAGATTTCTCCATTGTAGTGTCTATTAACTTGGCAACATCGCTGTTGATTGCCCTGTTCTTCACCCCATCTCTTTACCAGCTTCTATTTAAAGAAGAATTGAAGAGGGCTTCTAAAATGGTTAGCATAAAAGGTTTGCGCAGAAGGGTACGCTGGTTTAGTGCATATAGTCGCTCTATTAAGTTCGTAGTAAAATATAGAAAGGCGTTTATCTTCATAGTCATTTTAGGTTTTGGTTTACCTGTGTTTAAACTACCACCACAATGGGAAGGGCAAGAATGGTACAACAATTCAATTGGTAGTGATAAATATCAGGACGACATTAAACCGATAGTGGACAAGGCGCTCGGAGGTGCACTAAGAAAGTTTGTTACCGAGGTGTATGAAGGCTACTATTATGGTACTCCTCAACGTACCCGTTTATTCGTTCGAGCTAGTTTGCCTTTTGGTACTACCCTAGACGATACAAATTATGTGATATCCAAAATTGAGAATTACTTGGTAGACGTAAAGGGGATAGATAAGTACGTAACACAAGTAAATGAAAGAACTGCCAGCATTGAGATAACTTTTGCGCCAGAGTATGAAAACTCTGCTGTGCCGTATCAATTAAAAGGCAGGTTACAGGCACGTTCATTAGACCTTACAGGAGTAAAGTGGTCCATTACTGGTATAGGTCAAAGTTTTAATGCTGGTGGAGAGAGTAACCAGAGGCCGAGCTATTCGGTGGTAATGAGGGGGTATAATTATGACGAACTGGAAACACAGGCGGAGATTTTTGCCCAAATGCTGGTAGATGGTAATAGGAGGGTTCAAGAGGTGAAAACAAACGAGAAGTTTGGCTACTCATCAGAGAAAACCAGCGAATATGTTTTAAGTTTTGATGTAGATCGCTTAGCAAGAGCTGGTATTAGCCGAAGTAGTATAATGAATACACTTGGAGATTTAACCGAGCCGAGAGGACGCTCTTTTGAGGCCAATTACCAAGATAAAAGGCTGCCAGTTGTCATTAAGGCTAATAGTGCTGATCAGTTTTCTAAGTGGGATCTAATGGAAGAAGCTTTACCTATAGATACCTCACGGTTTGTGAAAATAAAGGATTTTGCCACTCTTACCTTTGAAGAAACAGCCAACGAATTACTTAAAGAGGATAGGCAATACCTCAGGCGTTTAGCTTTCGATTATTTAGGTTCTGGAAAATTTGGTCGTCAATATTTAGAAGAGAGTATTGAGAAAATGGAGCAGTTGCTGCCCGTTGGTTATTCGGTAGAGACCTCTGGTAATTATTTCAGCTTTAGGCAACAACAACGCCAATATAGTCTCCTATTATTTCTTATGGTGGGCATTTTCTTTATCTGTGCCATTCTGTTCGAAAATCTGAAACAGCCTTTTTATATCATTATAACCATTCCAATTTCCTTCATTGGCTTGTTCCTTATTTTCTCCTTGTTCGATTTTAGGTTCGACCCAGGAGGATTTGCCGCTTTTGTTATGCTAGGAGGGTTGGTAGTAAACGCTTCCATCTTCATTGTTAACGACTTGAATAATACAAGGCTCAAAAAATACAATCGTTCGGTGCTAAGGTCTGTTATGGGGAAGGCACAGCCAATTATTCTAACCATTCTTTCAACCTGCTTTGGCCTGATTCCTTTCTTGCTAGAAGGTGATTCAGAATACTTCTGGTTCGCTCTAGCTATTGGTACTATTGGTGGTTTGGTGTTCTCAACCGTGGCGGTATTCCTTTGTTTGCCAGTGTTCTTGAGTAGGAGGAAGGCTAAAAATTGAGCAATATCTTTTGATTATCAGATTCTTATAAGAAATCAACCTTAATAGACATGCGAATCCAAGCACTAGCATTTTCCCTTGTACTCATTGTCAATATCTGTCATGCTCAGAAAAGCCCAATAGACGTTCATGCCTTCGATAAGGTTTTCCAACTAGAAGAACTCCTTGAGCCTGTTGACCTTCAGTCAGAGATATTCTTGGTTCAAAGAGCTACCTCAGATGATGAGTACTTATATGTGTTCAATGATAAGGAGAGCCCGGTTATAAAAGCATATCGCTTAGAAGATGGTGAGTATATGGGAGGTTTTGGCACGGTTGGAAAAGGCCCAGGTGAGTTTGACGGTTTCAATCGTGGAAGCTTTAATGCTAGAAAGGGGCAGTTAGTAACACAAGACCGGAAATATGTACGAATATATAATATAGACAAATCCTCAGACCAGCTAAAGTTTGAAAAGGTTTTAGAGGTTAGAATGCCAGAAGGACTAGGTATTGTGAATCAAGGGATTCTTGTAAATGACGGACTTTATGCTGGCTCTATTATGTTCACCTCGAAAGACTTTGTTTCCTTCCCTATATCTAATCTCTCTAAGGAGATTCGGAATGAAACCATTGGTGATTTTGGTGATTATCCGCAGGAATATCCTGACATCCCTACAACGGCTTATCACCATATTTATCAGGGAGGGTCAACTTATGCCTATGAAGGCGATGCTTTAGTGAGGTATTATTCAATGGTCCCGATGCTTCGCTTTTTTAGTCTGCCTGATGGTGAGTATTATGACATTCGTATAGAGCCTAAAAATGCTCAAATCAAGAATGTGGAACCCGACCCAAGGGGAAAGAGTATTGAAAATGGGATTCAAATGGTGGGATATTTTTCTAATACCAAGATTGGCAGGGATGTAGTCATCTCTGAATACCAAGAAAGGAAGTATAGAAGAGTGGCAATGACTGAGCGTGGAAATTTGGAAAGAGTGCCACTTACTGAGAAGTTTCTTCTAGTTTTTAGTCGAAAAGGAGAACTCTTGGCTAAACTTTCTCCTCCAGATTGGCTAGAGAAATTTCATGTAACCCCCGACAACCGACTCATTGTGTTCCATCCAGAAATCTCAGATCAGCTTTTCACTGTTGATCTCAACCAATTCAGGTAGAGTCTTTCAACTTAGTTTTTAGGTAAACGAATTTTTTAGTTATACTTGGGTAAACACTTTAAAATGAATTTTAGGAAATTGCCGTTGCTGTTAGGGCTAATTTTAATAGTCTCTTGTGGTCACAAAAAAGAAACTCTAGAGAATAAGCCTAATCCAGATCAGTTCCAATCTATCGTTATCAACAGAAATCCACCCGAACTTAAGTTCGCTGACCTAATAGAAAGGGTAGAAGTTGTTAAGCTAGAAGAGACCGAAGAATCACTTCTCGGTGTAATTTTTAATCTGACAATACATAATGACCTCATAGTAATCCCGAACACTAAGAGTAACTCCCTCTATTTCTTTAACAGAAAGGGTGAGTTTATAAGACAGCTTAATAGGAACGGAGATGGCCCAGAAGAGTATAGTTCGCTTTGGAGTTATTGGTTAAAAGGCGATACAGTAAAAATCTATGACAATGATAGGTCTCGGATTGTCAGTTATGATTTTGAAGGTGACTATCTATCAGAGTTAAAGCTGCCTAAAAATGCAACGCACGTTTATGAAAATGAAAGCGGTTACTGGACCGATTATAGCCACAGGTTTACAGGAGACTCTACTAATTATGAATTGGTGCGGTACAATCATAACATGCAAGAACCAATAGAGTTTTTACCATTTAATCAGCCCTTTGGCTTTCCAATTGTAACCACTACTAACTCTATGATTCCTTATAAAGATGCCCTTGTCTATAAACAGATATTGAATGATAGCACCTACCTGATTGAGGGGGCTGGTATTAAGCCGTTTATTCACTTTGATTTTGGTGCAGATTTTTTGTGGAGAGATGAAAAAGTGTTGAACAATCCTAGCATAGCAATGAACGAAATACGCGATGCCAATAAGGTATGGATGATTTGGCCGAAGATTGGTGAGCAGCTTATTTACCTTACTTATAATACTTCTTTTGAAGATTCTTTTCAGATGGTGATCGATAGAGCTACTGGCAAGCAATTTAGTTTAGATACTAGGAAAAATGCTGAAGAGAAATTGGGTTTAATGTTCGATCAATGGCTCGGTAACAATACTATGCTTATACCAATTAATTCACTAGACCTTGCCGAACTCTTAGAAGATCTTGATGAATCTCAATATTCTTTTAGAGAAGGAAGCTCACTAGATGTTATAGAGTCTTCTGAAAACCCTGCGCTTATGTGGGTTAAGTTCAAAAAGTCTTTAAAATAATCGGCTCTTATGATTAGATATACACTACACGTCTTATCGAAATTATTGATTGCAACGGTAATTTTAGGTTTCTCCTCGTGTCATTCAGAGAACATTAAGTCTGAAGCTGGTGATGACGTATTCCAATCTATCACCATAGATATAAATTCACCATCGGTAGATATTTCTGACTTAATTGATAAGGTAGAGGTGGTTAAACTAGAAGAAACTGAACAATCATTGATAGGAGCTGCCATGGAGGTATACTGGAATGGCAGTTACTTTACATTTACTTCAGAAAAACTGAAAACGCTGTATGTCTTCAATGGAGTTGGTGATTTGGTAACCAAGTTTAATAGGTTTGGAAACGGTCCGGAAGAGTACGGCTCAATTAACAGCTATTGGCTGAAATCGGATACTCTCGTCTTTTTCGATAATTCAAGGAAAAGACTCTTCAGATACCTTTTAGATGGGCAGTATTTAAGCTCTATGGAGACGGTCTATGATGTTAATCACGTCCAAGGATTGGATGGAAAATATTGGCTAGACCTGAGTTTTAGAGCGCAGGCTGACAGTTTAGCTGGGCAAATTGCTATGCTTGACAAAAGTTTCGGAAACCCTCGATACTTTCTAGAGACACTGGGAGATATTGGTTTTCCTACAGGTACGCCAGTTAATAGTTTTACACCTTATAAGAATAGCTTACTATATCGTCAGCTATTGAGTGATTCTGTATACCAAATTAATGACGAGACGGTTCGCCCATATTTGCATTTCGACTTGAAAGGTGAGTTTTTATGGACATTAGATGAGGCAAAGGATGAGCAAACCTCTCCTGTAAACCAGATTTTAACCTCGGGAAAGGTTTGGCTCTTCGTTCCTAAGATTGGCGAGGAGTGGATTCATATTGATTACCGTATTGGTTTCGATCAAGCTTATGATGACTTACTGTATCATAGGCCTACAGGTCAAATTACGTCTATCAACATAAGAAAGGGTGATCAAAGCCCATATGATTTAGCTTTTAACTCGTGGCATAATGGTAGAATGTTGCTTACAGTAAATTCCTCAGATATTGGAGAGTTTCTGGCAGAATTGGACGAAAATCAGATCTCATTTATAGAAGGCAGTACTCTAGAAGATATTGAGTCTTCTGAAAACCCTGCGCTTATGTGGGTTAAGTTCAAAAGTGAATTCTAGAGAAATCACCTTAAACCATTAGGCGTCAAATACGATGATTAGTTGACACCAGAAGTTGCTTCTGCATTGACTTCTTCTTCTACTTCTCGTTTCACGTTTTCGGTATCGGACAAATAAGCGATAATTCGCTTCCTGATTTCAGGGATAGAAAGGTTGCTATCAATACGTCCATTTCTAATGATAGATATTTGACCTGTCTCTTCAGAAACGGAAAGTATTAGCGTATCAGTGGCTTCTGACATGCCCATTGCTGCTCTGTGCCTCATACCATAATGTGCAGGTAGCTCGCGTTCGCTAACTGGGAGAATACAACGTGCCGCCAAAATTTTGCCTTGGTATATGATAATGGCGCCATCGTGCAAAGGGCTGTATTTGTTGAATATTGCTATGAGTAAACGCTTAGAGAGTGTAGCATCTAGTCTATCCCCACTGTCGGCATAAAATTTCAGTTCTGAGTTTCTAGAAAAGACCATTAAGGCCCCAGTGTTGGTAGAAGAGAGGTTTTTAGATGCCTCAATAATGGGAGTCAGGTTGAAGTGTTCTTTAGCTTCTTTTCGCTTCCAAATCATTAGGCTCTGCAAAACACCATCTTTTCGGAAGGTGGTTTTGCCTAGTACAATTAAGAATTTTCTAATCTCTTGCGAGAAGATGATGATGGCGGCTAGCACACCGACTCCCATAAACTGGCCGAGAATACCAGTGAGCAACTCCATTTCTGCCGCCCGCACAATTAAGAAAGCCAGGTACAAAACCAAGAAGCCAATTAATACCCTTACAGCAACACTTCCCTTTAGAAGCTTGTACACCTGATAGAGCAGAACACTTACCAGCGTAATGTCTAGCATGTCAATCCATCTGATTTCTAAGAACCCTATGTTTATAGCGTAAATCAAGTGTTTAAGGCTTTAAAGAGTTTAATAGTTTCGTGGGCTTCTTTAACATCGTGAACGCGTAAAAGGCTTGCACCGTTTTGCAATGCAATCATATTTAGTGCTGTAGTACCGTTCAAAGCATCCTGCGGTTCTATATTCAGGGTTTTATAAATCATAGATTTTCTTGACAGCCCCGCGAGTAAAGGATAGCCAAGTCTTTTAAGATAACTTAATTTTTGGAGCAATTTATAGTTCTGAGATATGCTTTTGGCAAAACCAAACCCAGGGTCAATAATGATGTCTGAAACTCCTCTCTGCTTCAGTTCATTGCACTTGATGGCAAGCTCCTTTCCAATATCTATCAGTAAATCGTCATATTGATTCAATGATTTCATGGTTTGAGGGGTTCCCCTCATATGCATAAGTATGTAAGGAACGTTGAGTTGGGCCACTGTTTCATACATGTTGCTATCTAAGTTGC
>Ga0310345_10006447_pt1 | contig 10260 bp, 15 predicted proteins | sample HC15DNA20500_MG_FD_204667 | JGI IMG/M metagenome (GOLD analysis project Ga0310345, IMG submission 204667) | Marine microbial communities from station ALOHA, North Pacific Subtropical Gyre - HC15-DNA-20-500_MG | ecosystem: Environmental > Aquatic > Marine > Oceanic | place: Pacific Ocean: North... | reverse complement strand
TCATACTTTATCTCGACCAAACGATTCGCTGTCTCATCTATACTCCACCTGACACCATCACATGTCGAATTCACCCGCGCATTGACAACAGCAAACTGCAGACTCATTCCTTCAATTGCTTTTTTCTGATCGTTCTCAGGCGGCTATAGTCGCTTGGCCGGGTCGCGGCTTTCTTTCCATTCGCTTGGCGCTGTTCGATGCACTGGTGACCGATATCTCGTTCCAAAGTCCCGTCGATCGACCCCGGCTTAGTCCGGCGCCCTTCAATACGACCTTCGATTACTTCGCCACCGCGCGCGGCCGTATTGGATATGCCCTCGGGCCAGTTCTGCCTTACGTGACCGCCGGTGCCGCATGGGGCCGGCGTCTGGGCGAAACGGCAAAAGGCACGCTTGGCCTGGTGGTCATGGTCGCAGTGGATATCTTCATCGACGGATTGGTGCTCGGCATCGGCTTCGCTGCCGGAGCCAAACAGGGCTTTTTACTTACGGTTGCGCTGACGACCGAAGTCCTGTTCCTCGGGCTGTCGCTTACCGGCGAATTGTCGGAAGCGATCCGGCAACGGGCAAAAGTTCTCGCCGTCATCGCTGGCCTCGCGGCCCTACTGCCGATCGGTTCTGCAGTCGGCATCCCAGTTAACATAACAGGGGTGTTATCTGACGCTGCACATGGTATCGTTTCATTCGTACATTGGCGCCGCATCCTCGAGGTATGATCCGATGCGTGGCTTATTGTTGAATTCCGTCAGAACGGTCGCCTTTGGCCTGACCACGGCGATGGCCTTGGCGATATGCCCGGTTTCGCTCAGTTTCGCCCAACGCGACCCGTTCGATCTCGCACAGGCTGGCTTCGTTGCGAAAGATCGCGGCGATTTTACGTTGGCGGTACGCTTGTTTGACGAGGCGCTTCAGCGTGGTCTTTTCGCGGACAAGCAGCGTGGCCTTCTCCTGCACAGCCGGGGCGCGTCTTACGAAGCGCTCGGAATTCGGGACCGCGCGTTGTCGGACTTCGACGCGGCCATCGCACTGCTTCCGGACTTCCCCAACGACTACCTCTATCGAGGAATCATTTGGGGAGACAAACGTGAATATGAGCGCGCTCTTCAAGATTTCATAACTGCAAGCAAACTAAACCCGAGCGATCCCTTCGTTTTTAACAATCTCGGCAACGTCTACCAAAGAATGGGGGATTTGGATCGTGCCCTTGAAAATTATGGGCGGGCGCTCGACCTGCGTGCCGATTACGCCCAAGCCTATTACAATCGCGCGCATATATATGTCTTGAAGCAAGACGAAGGACGCGCCCTTGCAGACTACGACAAAGCGATCTCGCTACAGCCGGCCTACGAAGACGCATACGTCAACAGAGCCGTTTTACATCTTCGGCACCGAGACATCAAAAGCGCACTCGCCGACCTCGACATTGCGATCGGGCTTAATCCGCGGGACGTCTCCGCCCTTGCAAATCGAGCGAGCGTAAATCTCGCCATCGAAAAATATGCAGAAGCTTTGAGCGACTTCGATCGGGCATTGATGCTGGATCCAGGGAACGCAGCCACCTACTTGGGTAGAGGGCGGGCGCGCCTGTACTCAGGTGCTTTCGATGACAACATCGGGGATTTCAAGACGGCCGTGCGGCTGCGCCCTTCGAATCCTTATCCTGTGATCTGGCTCCACATTGCGCGGGTTCACAAAGGGGAATCCGACCGGGAGGAGTTTGAAGCGAACGCAAAAGCCGTGAAGCGCGAAACTTGGCCGGGCGCGATGCTGGATAGATACCTGGGACTTCTTGACCGCGACCAGGTCAAGGCAGCGGCCCAACAAGGGACCAACCGCGAAAAGTCCAAACGGGATTGCGAGGCGAGTTTCTTTCTCGGCGAACTGGCGGTGCACAACGACCAGATTCAGCAGGCGAGAAATGCCTTGCGCGAGGTGACGTCGGGCTGCGGACCGGCGGAAACGGTCTATAGTGCGGCGATCGCGGAGACCAAGCTTCTGCCGCGGCAATGAGGCCTGCCTGAAATGCGCAGGCGCTGCAACGCGCATTGGCGACGGTGAGGCTGCGGAGAAAAGACTCGATTGAACCATCTCGTGAGGCGGTTGCAATGGTCGAAGAAAGGTCGATCCCGCGGAAGAGGGTGCTGAAGGCTGGCAAGATCGCATTCGGTGGCGCAGCTATCGACTGTAGTGTTCGAAATCTATCGGCCACGGGCGCCTTGCTGGAAGTTGAGAGCCCTCTCGGAATCCCGAGAGAGTTTGTGCTGGATATCGCGGCGGATCACTTCCGGCGCGAATGTCAGGTCGCATGGGTCCAGGAAAGGCGGCTTGGGGTCGTTTTCTTGGTGAACGCTAGTCCGGGAGGCTGATGTACACGGCAGGATCGGAGGAGGCTATTGATGTTGAAAATCGTCATCATAGCTGTGCTTTGCCTTAACGCGGCCGATGCCCGGGCCAGAGCCTCCGGCATCGCACAGGGCGGATGGTCCAACCTGTCGGCCGAGCAAATGAACCGATTTCCCACGGTTGTTCGCCTAGCGCTCCAAAGCGCGCAGAATCTCTGCGGTGGAGAAACGACGAGAATCCGAACCGGCTTTCTACGGTACCTACCCGGCCCTAGCGGGGAAGAATTCACGACGATTCACTTCGAACACTTCGAATGCTACGGCAAAGATCGGCTTTGCTCGCCGAACGGTTGCCTGCATCGCGTATTCGTCACGACAACCAGAGGCATGCGCGAAATATGGCGAGGCAACGTTCGCGAGATCGATATGTCTAACGAGTCCGGCATTCCGTCGATCGATTTCGACTGCGGACAGGGCGGCTCATTCTGTCACGTTCAACGAAAATGGAATGGCAGGCGATTGCAATGAGGAACGTCCGTGACGATTCGTTACCCGCCCGTCTCGGGGCTACTGGTTCCTACGTGGTGACTTGTGAGACTCGTTAGGCCTCGGCCGGCCATTTGGCTTGCAAACACGGTGAAGGCCGCGGTCGCTAACAGACCATCAATGACGTGCCCTGGCTTTTGTCGGTCAGGCCGTTCATCAGCACCGAGGGGAGCGCGAGTTGAAAATAACCGAGGAGATTGGCCGCGAATAGCGAGACGACGATTGCCAGAACGAGAAATGAGGCGACGATGCCCGCGGCGGATGCGGTGAACCCAATTCGAATTCGGCTCCGCTCGGTGTTCTCCTCTCGCACGAAAGAAATGCTTGGAAACCACCTTCGCTTGCCCATACCACACCTTGTCTTGATGATGATGATCGTGTGCCGCCGTCCCAATCTCACCGCTGTAGCCCGCATCTTGTTGCGATTTGCACGACTGGACGAAGGATCTATTGTACGATTAGGCAGAGGGATGTGACTGATTTGGCGGTGAGCGATGGGGGAGACCACCATTGTCCATCTGTCGCGGATGATTGCGCTTGAGCGCAAACTGGACAGCGTCTCCAATAATGTCGCGAATGCAGATACAACAGGCTTTCGCGCCCAGCAGTTGTCGTTTCGGGAATACTTGTCGCCAGCGAAGGAAGGCGAATCTTCCGACAAGAAGGAGCGCCCTGTTTCGCTCGTTGATGCCAGCTTCCAATATCCGAACGGCTCGCAAGGTCCGATTGAGGCCACGGGAAATCCGCTCGATCTTGCGATCGTCGGGGAGGGTTATTTCGCCGTCCAGACCCCACGTCGGTTGACGATGAGTCCCGGCAATTAATCCTCCGGAAGCCAGCGTTGCTGGCAACTTTGCATTGCAAGTTAACATGCTTGCCGATCGCTGAAAATGCCGGATTCTGATTGCTCTCAAAGCCGCGGGAATGCTCACGGCACGGCAATGCGAGCAACGCAAGTCAGTTCATCAGGCCAGGCGGGCGCTGAGTGAGATCGGGACGGGGTACCATAATTCGGCGGCGGAGCTAGATTGATCAAAAACTCCGGGCAACCCTGTCGATGCGGAGCCCAACAGCAGCGTCTTCAAGCCATATCGCCAGACCCTCAGTTTCTGGCCGATACCCGGGACGCGATCGGTGACAATCGGACAATGCGGGTTCCGCCGGAACCAATGTGCTTGTCGTCTGTTCCTTATCGTGTCGACGATTTTGGAGGAATAGATGAAACGATTCATTTTTGCGCTTGCAGCCGTGGGCGTCTTGAGCGGCGTTTTGCTTAGCGGCGGACGCGCCGACTCGGCGCCAATCGGCCCGCCGGACGGTATTCGCCGCGCCGTCGACACCTTAGGCCTCGCCTACACGGTGCAGCACGGTCCGACGGTTGGCCATGGCCAGCGGGGCGGCGGCACGATGCGTCGCGGCGGCGGCCATCGTGGCGACATAATGCAGGGAGGCGGTGGCCACCGCGGCAGCATGATGCGTGCTGGTCGCGGACACAGCGGCAATATGATGCAGGGCGGCGGTCACCGCGGCATCAGGGAAGTTCGCCACTAGTCGCGAAATCGGCGATGCTGCTCGCCGAGCGGATGCGGAACGAGCGGCTGCGCCAGTTCATCAAGGAACTGCAGCGGCATCGTTTTGGCCGCAGGGCTGAGACGCTGCTCGAAGATCAAATGCTGCTCGGCCTCGAAGACATCGAGCAGACGGCGGCGGGCGATGAGGCGATAGCGGATCAGTCGGCTCCGGCCTCGAGAGCTGCACGGGGCCGAGAAGCGGCGCACCAACCGCGGCTCGCTGCCGGCGCATCTACCGCGGATCGAGTTCGTCGTCGACATCGACGACAAGGCCTGTCCCTGCTGCCAGGGCGAACTGCACCGGATCGGCGAAGACAAGAGCGAGCGGCTGGACATTGTGCCGGCGCAGTTCAGGGTGCTCGTCACCATCAGGCCGAAATATGCCTGCCGGCGTTGCGAGGACGGAGTCGTGCAGGCCCCTGCGCCAGCGCGCCTGATTGAGGGCGGCATGCCGACCGAGGCCACCATCGCCCAGGTTCTGGTGTCCAAATATGCCGACCATCTGCCGCTGTATCGCCAGGCCCAGATTTACGCCCGGCAACAGATTGTTCTGGATCGATCGACGCTGGCGGACTGGGTGGGCGACGCCGCCTGGCACCTGCGTCCGCTGCACGAACGGCTTCTCACGAGACTAAAGGAATTACCCCGGCTGTTTGCGCACGAGACGACGGCGCCGGTGCTCGATCCTGGCCGGGGCCGCACCAAGACCGGTCAGCTTTGGGCCTATGCCGCCGATGACCGGCTATGGGGCGGCTCCGATCCACCGGGCGTGGCCTATGTCTACGCACCCGATCGCAAAGCGGAGCGGCCGATCGTTCATCTGGACGGCTCCAAGGGCATTTTGCAGGTCGACGGCTATGCCGGCTACCGCAAGCTGGCCGATCGTGGCGACGTCCGCCTTGCGTTTCAGAATCAATGGCTCCATGCCGAATACTTCACGTCGAGAATTGGTGGCTTTTCCTCGTTTCGACGCGAGATTGGGCCGTTTTGAGCGAGGCAAACGTGTCGTGCTTGTCCTATCTTAGGAAAGATGATGATCTTTACTCCGGCACGTTTTGCGAGCTTGTTGATATCGTCTGCGTCCTGCGAGCTTTTCAGAAGTCGTCCTACCATCTCGTAGGAGCGAACGATTTCAGCCAGCCGGCTCATTTCGCGGGTGGTCTCGACATTGGACTTGTCGAGGGCGCCGCTGATTAGCCGAACTTGTCCAGAGCCGAGATCGACCCGCGTTTGGCCTGTTGCAACAAGCTCTCACCCGCCGGTTGCAGGAGTTCGGGATTGGCAAATCCGACCAAGCGCAGCTGCCCCAGAACGGCCCGTTTGGTACTGAAAGTTTCCGTCAACCGCAACGCTGACCTCGCCGTCATTCGGCGGTACCTGGATGGGTCCGCTCTTACCCATGACCGGCTCTCCAGCCAGGGTGACGAGGCGTCCTGAACTGTCGATCGTCAGCGCACCGGCTCGGGTGTAGCGATCACCTTGTGCGGTTCTCACCACAAAGTAGCCCTCACCGTGAAGGCCAAATCGAGCGGGTTTCCGGTTGGCTGAAGCGCGCCCTGACTTGAGTTGCTGAACTGGAAGCGCGGATCGACCAGCGATATTGGACGCTCCTTTTTCCCCGTTTAATCCACCCCTTTTTAGGGCTTGAGATATTCCCGAAACGACAGCGCGCGCGAAATCCTGTGCTGTCGGAATTGGCAACGTTACGCGCAACGACGTCGAGCTTGCTTTCAAGCGCAATCATGCGTGAGAGGTGAATAAGCGTAGACTCGCCGATGTCCTACCTCGCTTTGCCGAATCAGAATGTCAGGATGTCACGAAGTTATGCATACCGCGATGAGCAGAGGTGCAAAAAAGACCGGCGCGATCATCTCGGAAGGCATAGGAACTGAGTCTACAGCCGGCCAATTTGGCCACGTAAGGCAAGTAACATCTTCAACGGACGGCGAGATCAAGTTCCGACTGTGCCGCGCTGTAGACCGCGTCGAATGCCCGGCATTTCGCAACCACCCGTTCCAACAGTTCCTTGGATTTGGTTGGATCGCCGCGATGACCTTCATAGTCGCCCACGAAAAAATCAGCTTCGCAGGCACGCTTGCCAGTTTCATCCTTCGTCGCCTGCGCCGCGGAGACAATTTGCTCACTATTGGACGTGCCGAGGTAAAGATCCACCACCGCACTGGGCCAAGTATCTCGCTTTATCCTGGCGGCATTCTCAGCAAATTCGTCAGCGTCCCGATCATTGGCATGAAGGCGGGCAATATGAAGCCAAATGACGGGGTAGGGATTTAACGGCCGCAAGCGCACCGCGGTCTTTAAATCTTCGAAGCTGGCGTCAAAATTTCCTAGAAACAGGTGCGTTCGTCCGCGCCCCAAATAAAGCGTGGGGTTACCGGGATCGATTTTCAGCGCCGAATCGAATTCATCCAGCGCCTCGCGGTAGCGGCTCAGCGTTAAAAGCGCGTTGGCACGGTTCTCCCGGAACTTGACGTCACGCGGCGAAAGCTTGATGGCAGCATCAAAATCCGCAATAGCCTGTTCGGCCTTGCCATCGACAACTAGCAAGACCCCGCGATTCTCATAGGCATCGGCAAAATTTGGTTCTAGCACAATCGCTTGATTGAAGTCGCTCAGCGCTTTCCCACGGTCTTTTTTGAGAATGTAAGCAACTGCCCTGTTATAGTAGAGCCTGGCCGCATCGGGACGCTCCGCGATCGCCTGGTCGTAGGTCTCGATCGCTCGATCAACCTGCCCAACCCGCGCAAGGGCGCTTCCCAAATTCATGAGAATGGTCGGGTCTTTTGGCACGAGCTTTCGCGCGAAATTCAAATCCTCAATCGCCTGCTCGTATCGTCGTTCGACGATCCAGATCAGCGCCCGATAAACGTACGAGTTCGGAAAGTCGGGAAGCAGCACGATCGCGGCATCCAGATCAGACAGCGCCCGCCCCGTCACTTCAAGTTGCTGGTAACTGGCGCCACGACCGTAATAGAGCATGCCTCGTTGGGCTGTCGAGAGGTTGCTCTCCAAAAGAGCGCGGTCGAATAGTCCGATCGCAAGCGCAAATTGCCCGCGCATTTTGGCGTCGAATGCCGCCCGCCCCACACCGAGCGCAGGCTCTTGTGCCCGCACCGGCGCGAACGTGAGCAGAGCAAGGATAAGCATCGAGATGGCGAGGGAGCGCGGCACGGCGACGGGCCTCTTTTCGAATAATTTCAGTTTAGCACATCGGGCGAAGGGAGGCGTTGTCCTTTTGAGCCGGAACCCACGGCTGCTCCGTTGTATGCTAGGACGCGATCCGGTACTGCGTCGGCGCGCAAAGTTATGGACGCAGGTCTCGTTAACCTTTCGTTAAACATTTCCGGCCAAACAGAAAAGCCTGCTCAACCATTCTGAGGAAACTACAATGACGGGCGCGGAGGCGATCGGTTCGGCGGAGGACGCCCTTTTCACGGTCGTTATCGTATCCGCGCCGCTGATGGCGGTAGGGACCATCATCGGAGTTCTCGTGTCGCTGCTCCAGGCTTGGACACAAATTCAGGAGCAGACCCTGATCTACGTTCCGAAGATAGTGGCGACCTTTATCACGCCCTCGTTGGGCTCCCTGCGTGTTCCAGCCGATCGTGATCACCGATTCCAGGCCATCGTGATCACCCATTCCAGAGCATCGTGATCACCATTTCCAGCCGATCGTGATCGCCATTTCCAGCGATCATGATCGGGGGCAACGGGGAGGCGCGCACCGCTGACAGTCTGCAACCCGGCTACCTTGGTCTTTTGCCCAACCGCAGAGGATCGAGATGCCGACAGAGAGACTGTCCATGCGCCACATTCGTGAAGTTCTACGCCTGCACTACAGCGCCGGCATGTCGCAGCGCGCCGTTGCCCGCAGCCTCGGCTTGGCCCAGGGCACGGTCAGCAAGTACCTCAACCGAGCCCGCCGCGCCGGCCTGACCTGGCCGTTGCCGCCGGAGCTGGACGACGATGTCCGGCTTGAGAACCGTCTATATCCGCCACCATCCGATCGGCCCAGCGACGAGCGTCCGCAGCCGGATTGGGCGCTGGTGCATCGCGAGCTGCGACGCCCGAACGTCACGCTGATGCTGCTGTGGGAGGAGTATTGCGACGCAAGCTCCGACAGCTTCAGCTATTCGTGGTTCTGCGACCGCTACAAGGAATGGGCCGGCCGCCTCAAGCCGACCCTGCGCCAGGTCCATATCGCCGGCGAGAAGCTGTTCGTCGACTATTCCGGCCATACCATGGAGGTGATTGACGGGCTCAGCGGCGAGGTGCGCAGCATGCAGATCTTCGTCGCCGTGCTCGGCGCTTCGAACTACACCTACGCCGAAGCCAGCCTCAGCCAGAGCCTGCCGGACTGGATCGCCTCGCACGTTCGGGCATTTGCCTATTTCGGTGGCACCGCCCGGCAGACGGTGAGCGACAATCTGAAGGCTGGCATCACCCGGGCTTGCTTTCACGAGCCGATGGTCAACCGGACCTATGCCGATCTCGCCCGCCATTACCGCACCGCCATCGTTCCAGCGCGGCCGTATCGGCCGCGGGACAAAGCCAAGGTCGAAGTCGGGGTCCAAATCGTCGGGCGATGGATTCTGGCGCGGCTGCGCAATCGCCGCTTCTTTTCGCTCGCCGCCCTCAACGAGGCGATCCACGCGCTCCTTGTCGAGCTGAACGATCGACCTCTCCGCAGCTGGGGGCGAAGTCGGCGCGAACTGTTCGAGGAGCTCGATCATTCGGCGCTCACCCCCTTGCCGGACGAGCCGTACGAGTATGCCGAGTGGAAGCGCTGTCGGGTCAACCTCGATTATCACGTCGAGATCGCCAAACATTACTACAGCGTCCCTCACAACCTCGTGCATCAGGAGGTTGAAGCCCGCATCACCCAAAAGACCGTCGAGATATTTCTCCGCGGCAAGCGGGTGGCGTCGCATCTGCGCAGCACCTTGCCGCATCGCCCGACCACGATTCCCGAGCATATGCCGAGCTCACATCGCCGCTATCGCGACTGGACCCATGAACGCATTCGTTCTGAAGCCGCCAAAGTCGGTCCCGATGCCCAGACCCTGATCGACGTCATCCTGCGGTCGCGGCCGCATCCGGAACAGGGCTTCCGCTCCGCCATCGGCATTCTCGGGCTGGTCAAGCGCTATGGCCAGGAACGCGTCGATGCCGCTTGTGCCCGGGCCCTCCTGCTCAACGCCCGTTCGTACAAATCGGTCGCCGCGATCCTCAAGAACGGCACTGACAGAACTGCTCCTCCCGCCGAGGAGGCGCCCATCCTCTTCCACACCAACATCCGCGGCCGCAGCTATTACAATTGATCAGGAGAGATCAGCATGCTCATTCACCCCACCGTCGATCGCTTGCGCACCCTCGGCCTCGCCGCCATTGCCGATACCTTCCTCGAACTGCAGAACAATCCCGAGGCGGCCGAGATGCCGCACGCCGATTGGCTCGGCCTCCTCGTCGATCGCGAGGTCACGGCCCGCGACAACCGCCGCCTCACGCGCCGCTTGACCAGTGCCAAGCTCCGTCAAGCCGCCACCATCGAGAACGTCGACTATCGCACCGCCCGTGGTCTCGATCGTTCGCTCCTCCAGAACCTCGGCACCTGCCAATGGATCCGTGATGCCAACCACCTGGTCATTGTCGGCCCAACCGAGCCCGCTTCATAATGCTCACCTGTCCATGTCGTTAGAGTTCCAGCGCTTTTTGCAGCGGATCGCCGGACGGCGGACGCCGCAGACGCCGGGCGGTCGCAGCGCTCTTAACATCGGCACGTTC
>Ga0310345_10006442_pt1 | contig 10262 bp, 12 predicted proteins | sample HC15DNA20500_MG_FD_204667 | JGI IMG/M metagenome (GOLD analysis project Ga0310345, IMG submission 204667) | Marine microbial communities from station ALOHA, North Pacific Subtropical Gyre - HC15-DNA-20-500_MG | ecosystem: Environmental > Aquatic > Marine > Oceanic | place: Pacific Ocean: North... | reverse complement strand
TATTTGCTTTGCAGGAAACTCCCCGCTTTCCTGCGCCCGTCTCTCCAGTGCTTTAATCAATACATCATAACCCTCGGAGCGTTCCTCCTCTTTTGCCCTTGCAACCAACACATCCCCAATACCCTTGCCCGCATCGGTGAGGCTTTTCCGCATCGCCGCTGCCTGCCTACCCGCTTCAGCCAGGTATCCCGGCGGCAATGACATCGGTGTTGCTTTCCCGGTCAGGAAAGGTGAAATGTTACCCTGTCCGCCTCCGCCAATTGTGAATGTTGCCATTGTTTATCCCTTGATTTTTGAGTCCATCCAGTTGCGAATGATGTTCTTCAGGCGCGGCTTATCCTTGATGAATGACGCAATTCTCTCCCCAAACCTGTCGTAAGCACGGGAGAACCATTTCGGTGCCTCCAGTTCCTTCCAGATAAAGAACTGAATCCATCTCGGATTCTCGTTGCCGTACACTTCGCGGGCTACCCAGCAACCCGCAATTGCCAGACCTGCGCCAATGTTTCCAAGCGCACTCAGTCCGCCTCCCATAACCCCACTGCGCCCGGCAGCAGTTGCCTGCCTGGCTGCCATCTCGTTCTGCTGGTTACTCGCGTACAAGCTACCCGCATACGGGTCGAGCGGATTGAATTGTCTGCCCGGTGCCATTCCTGTGGCTGCGCCTGCCACTCCTTGGCCCATGCCCATTGCCTGACTTGGGCGACCAAGAATTGCCATGAAAGGGTCTGCCCCAGTTTGCTGCTGCAAGCCTGCAACCCCACCAGCAAATTGCCTGCGTTCCGCCTGCCGTTGACGCCCAAGTTGATAGTTCCGCAAAACCTCATCTGCAATAGCCTGGTTGCCCATTCCCAATCCCCGCGATGACATGGCAGCGCGGGAGGATTGCTGTGCCTGGCGCAGTTCACCCGGTGTCAGGGATTGGCCCGCTTGAACCTCTTCAAGAGCCTGCCGACCCAGTTCATCGATAATCTGCTGGTTACCTGCTGCTGAACGTAGTGCCGCCGATGCACGTGTGCCGTATTGCTCCACAGCACCAATGTCCGCTGCCCGTTGCTTTGAGAGTGAGTCAGCCTCGATGCGGCTCAATGCCGGGTAAAGATCCTCTTCGTATTGCGCGATTAATCCACGTTGATCATCGGTGCCTAATAAGGCCCGCTCAAGGTTCGCCAGATTCAGGTCTTGGTACTTCGGTTGGTACTCTGCCTCCGAGGCATATAATTCGGGGGCCATGTCCACTTGGGCCTGAAGGGTCGATCTCATTTCTTCCCCATAATTCCTGGGTGGCGGGGCGGCTACTCTTGTTGATCCCATAATATTTTATCCTTTCTTAATCCGGCGTTGGTAACGCTTCCATTCGTGAACGTGATATTCATCCTTACCTCTACGCTGCCAAGCAACGTACTTCAGCCTGAACGGGGCTTTTCTTAAAAATTCCTTCAGGCAGTTTTCTCCGGCGGCAAGGAACACGAACCAACAGTTCGGCTTCTTGATGTCACCTGAGTACATCGCCCCGTCCTCCCACAGGGTAGGCTTGCCCATGATGAAACAATCCTGCCCACTCCACACATAACCGTCGCGAAGATACTCGGCCAGGGCAGACTCAAAGGATGCGCCCTTGGACTTCGCCTCAAACCATTTCTTTGCTTCCTGCCAGGGTTTCATTAGCCAGCAATCTCCGTTAACGTGATCGACGATACGCAATACACAGTCCAATCATCATCCGTTGCGTTTTTGGGTCGGTTTAAATAAAAATCATGATCGGTAGTCACTGTCCGGTTAGATACAGTTAGTTGATATAGCACCTCCTCAGTCGTCGCAGGAGATGCCTTGTGCAGGAGATTCGTCGTATAAACCGCCTCGTCGGAGTCCGACTTGCCCATCGAAGCGATTGCATTTCGCTGGTTCCCTGTCCCGCCTGTTGCAGAACCAATCTGGGCGGCACTCCCTGACCCGACCTTTTCGGTCAAGCCGTATGCCACATAATTACCGGATTCAGCCCCACCAGAGATCATGCACTGGACAAGAATTGTGCTAGTGTCCGAGGTGGGTGTGATTGCACAACTGAAGCCAGTCACATCCGTCATAGTGCCGCTGGTGGTATTAAACGTGCTTCCGGTGATGTCAGCGTAGACCACTTGCAGAACCTTTCCCGGAGTTCCCCATTCCAGTGCGCCCGCACCATCACTTGCTTTCAGGACCGTGCCTGCTGCGCCCACCGTTGCGGGCAGCGTCAGCGTGTGCGTTGCGGTTACCGTTTCGGGTGCCTTGATTCCAACATATTCACTATCTTCGGCATCCTGAAAACGTAATTCCTTTTCGGTCAACAGATTCACGTGATCAGAAAGGGTGGTCACCCCTGTCACCTCCACCGTATCGTCACAAGTGAGCGTTCCGGCGACGGTAGTATCCCCGCTTGAGTCTATTGACAACATATCCACCCCATTGATCTGCAACGCCGCTGTGCCGCCTGATGCGCCCTTGCCGACCCAATCAGTTACCTCGGTGGAGAGTAATTCAGTGGTGGTGACCTTTTTCAAGGCCGCCGCATCCGTATCCGAGATTAGCACGGCGTCGTCACTCGCAGGTGCTGCGCTCAGGGCGGACTGCGAACTCACGGCACCAACCAACAGGATAGCCGCGTCAACGTGTGCGTTGAGATTCGTTGCATCGACCGTGTTGTTTTCGGCAGAATATGTAGTTCCCTTTTGTAGTTGTGCCATAGATTTACTCCACGTTCACCAGTCGTCGGCCTGGGATGGTAGCTTCCACTCGAAACCCCCTCACCGTTGGACGACCAGTTGTTGCTGCGAATTGAATATCAAGACCGTATCCCTGTTTGCCGATACGGACCCTTTTTGTGTAATCTTCCACTACCCCTGACCCGAATGAAAGGATCTCACTGGATGAGTCCGGGTCTACCACACTGGCAGTCATCGTGATTGCATCACCGGCAAGCATACTAAAGTTTGCCTGTGCGCTGGCGAATCGCTTGCCGTTGAATGTGTTGAAAATGTACCTGCGACTCGTCAAGGCAGATGCAATGTTCGTCTGTGTGAAGTCGGTATTGATCTCTGCGGGCAGAGTGAATGGCAGGCGCGGGTTGGCCCCAGTCACCAAATACTCGTCCTTATAGGTTTCCTCAAGGAGAAACACACCTTCACTGTTGGTTGCGTACAGTCGTTTGCGTTCCCCGTAAAGCGCAATCACAAAGTCATCAATGCTGAACCCGGCTGGGTAAGTGTCAACTGATTCCCAAGCTGAGTTCAGGAACGAATAAACAGCCACACTGTTATTGTTCGTTGCATCGCCTGCGCCCACAGTTGAATCCAGTGGGAGTGCAATATATAGCCGGTTGTTATAAATCTCAGCCACCGCATTCTGAACGTAGTTAACGTTGATACGCTCAATGATGTCGGTGATTGGCTCGGACAAGGGACGCTGATTGCCGAGCAGTGCAAGATCAAGGGACGGGGTTAAGGTGTAAACGCCAAGGTCGGACAGGAAGAAAATGTTCTCGCCCGCATTGACGATTGTCTTGGTCGCATTGCAGCCGATCTCATCAGTGAGGGACTTGATATAGGAGTTGTCACCGGGACCGGATGCGTATGAATTGGGATCAATATATGCGTAGTAGATTGAGTTTCTCTCGAACAAAACAAACTTATCCTCCTGCCAGGGCAGGAACCCGGTCAGGTAATCATTTGCGCCCAGGTTAATTGACCACTGGTTGAACGTGAGATCCCAGGTATCGAAATCAAAATAGTCACTCACCGCTATTTTGTCCCTCTGCCTTCTTACCACTATTCTGTTATTAAAATAAAAGCCGAAATCGGATGGGGGAAAGTTTGCTGCGTCACCGCTGGTCACCGTCTGTGGTGCGACACTTACAGTTGAACCGTCCCAGTAGAGCGGCGGCTTTGCCGCTTGGGCGTAAATGGTTCCTTCAGCGGGGGTGGTTGCGGAACCGGCGAATGTGTAGGTGAACACATCTGCATCAGTGACGGTAATAACATAAGATCCATTATACTCAGCCTGATCAGATCCCGTAATAGTCACCTCATCGCCAGTGGAATAACCGTGATCGGTCTTGGTCACTGTTGCAGTGGTTGAACTGCTGGTGATGGTTACGACCTGGGCAGTTGCATCACTTTCCCCGCGCAGGATATAAAGCCGGTCATTGGCCTGGATGGTGTCCACCTTGTCCGCTGCGACAATCGTGCGTCCCGCAGGGAAGGCGACTGCACTGGTAGTATCGTCGGAGGTGTTGTAAACATAAATTGAATCACCGCCAACCAAGACGATCTTATCCACGCCATCGGTGCTGGAGTAAACGCCAGAAACGAATATCGTTTCACCCACTGCGCCCCCGTCAGTGAGTCGCTTACTGCCCTTGCGGGTTGCGGCTACTCCCCGGTCAAAGCGGATGTTCTGCGCGGACTGAACGTATCCAGGCCCGATAGCAGTCGGGTTCTCACGGGAAGCAATCCCGATGAACCCGGTTTCCCCGTCAACTTCGTATGAATTGCTTAATGCCATTATTCCTCTTTTTCAGGATCGGGAAGACTCCCCGCCAACCACCCGGCGGGGAGGCTCACCTTCCCTTTACTGAGTTCCCATTCGCTACCAGTCCACCAATAGACGTGACCAATCACATCATCCCCTAACTTTAATAAACCATCACTTTCCGGCACGAATACGACTTTCCTGCCAGTCACGCACCCGCTTGTTCCACCGCTTACGAATATCAGCAGGAACAACAGGAGCAGCAACCGAAGTAATCGGCCCAGACTGGTTCTTGATGATAGTTGCGATGATCTCATAAAATACTTTCAGGATTGCCGCCCACATCAGTCGTTTCTCTTGATGTTCATCCTGGCACCCGTGTATCCCATCGCAACGAGTGCCGAGGAAATGAGTGCAGTGATTTTCATGCCGGTAGATCCATCGGCAAATACGTCACTGGCAACGAGTGCGCCAATTGCCATTGCGGCCACAGATAGCCACATCTCGGAAGTTTTCCAACCAGGTTTTGGTGTTTTTGCTGTCATGTTATTTTCTCTTTAGTTGTTCTCTTATCTTCAAAACGATGTAGATCAATGTTGCAACAGAGATCGCCACCTTCAGTATTACATCAATCTCAAGCATCCAGTTACCGATTCCAGTAACGGAAGCTGTGCCAACCTTCATGTCATCCAGATTAATCATTCACCGTTCGGTCCACTCGCTTGCTGCTGAAAACTAAATGGCTTCTTAAATAACTTACTCTTCAACCCCTCAATCTCCCGCTCAATTGAGTCCTTCCACTTTTTGTCCGCTGTTGCCTTTTCAACGTGTGCCGCACACCATGCTTCGTCTATGTCCTCAAATGGCACCCAACTTTCATCATCAGGCTCAGGCAGATGTAACAATGTATCGCGAGAGGCGGCAAGCCCGACTCCATTGACGCCTATAATGCCGACTACAAGATCAAGCACCACGAATTCGCGCCCGTCCAGTTCGGGGATTACACGCGCCTCTAGTCGGTTTATTTCATATTTTATACTCATGTTACATCCTTCTTGTCCCATTGCTGGGCTTCTTCATTCCATTGATACGCTGGGGATGGATTAGCCTCTCCATCTTCCGCATCGGGATATGGCACGGGAGGGTTCCAATTACCTTTGACCTCATCCAGAATCCAGCTTGGGTAGGGTTGCTTGAGATGAAATATATCTAGTTGTTCGTTAAACACCCATCCCTTCCCGCAGTAGTTTGCTCGCAGAGGGTTTCCCTCTGGATGTTCACCCGATCTAGTGTTGTAGCTAGTCTGTACCCATGTACCGTCGCCGTGCAGCTTGGCGAGAAAATCAATGCCCATCTGCTCAGACTCATTACCGTCCGAATCAGTCATCACTCTGTTGTCCACGCAATGAACTCCGGTTACGTTGTTGTCTGCGTCTAAACGTGCGAAGTGTGCCATAATTATTCCCTATTGAAATTTCCACCGAATGATTACCACCCCGGAACCTCCGGCACCGCCGGGAGTGGTTGCACCGCCACTACTGTAGTCTCCGTAACCACCGCCGCCGCCTCCGCCGCCAAGATTTGTTAAACCGTCGTACCCACCTGACGCAGAAGCCACGCGCCCCGCACCGCCGCCGCCAGCACCGCCATTGCTGGCAGACCCCGTAGTAGTGCCGCCAGCACCGCCGCCGCCGCCAGCATAAGTAACCGGCGTAGCGGAATCCTTTATACTGCTTGCTTTACCGGCACCCCCTGCACCGCCAGTACCCGATGATCCTGTGCCACCATTCGCGGGTGCCGCGCCACCGCCGCCTCCAGAAGCATTGTCCGCATCCTGTCCTACGGAAGAATCTGTGCCGTCACCACCATCGCCGCCCTGAGAACCTGACCCCCCAAGATGCAGCCCCATGCTGTAATCAATCCCCCAATCGCTTGCGCCACCACCGGCGCAGCCTCCGGCAGCACCGTCACCGTAGCTTGGATGACCACCGCCACCGCCACCATCAGCGGTTACCAGCGCACTCGCAGACAATTCAATTACTGAATCGTCACCATCCCCCCCGACATTATTACTGCCGCTGGTGCCACCACCACCAACGGTGACACCATAATCATCGGCTGTTGCCGTAAGACTGCCCGTCTGGAATCCGCCAGCACCGCCGCCACCTCCAGCGGAAAGATTATTCGCCTGACCCCCGCCGCCGCCTCCGCCACCAATGACAAGATATTCAATCGCCGTGCTTCCGCCTGAATCACCAGCGTTGGTGACCGTAAAACCTGAATTACCAGTGAATTCCACGTAATAGTAATCACTGTCACTTGGGTCTAATTCTTCTGTGAAAGGAGAGTCAGGGGTAATGGCAACAAACGCGCCTCCACCTCCGGCAGCAGCAAATCTGTATGGATTGATTATGTTGCTCATGTCCAGTAGCCGAGTAGCCACACCTTCAGGCCTTTGGCCTGACTGTCTCCCTCAGATGTTACGTTCACTGCGACAAAATCATTCTCATCCAAAGAATAGGAAGTGGCTGCACCATCGAAAGAGGTGGCAGTTGCAAAGAACCAAGTGCTGGAACTCAAATCAGTGTTAAGCATATCTGTTGTTCCTGAGCCTCCTGTCGGGTCATCGGCATAATCCACCACTTGAAGGGTTAGCGCACTGATTTCGGCAGCGGTCAGGCTCAACTTAACCGTCGTCACCGTCATGGCGCGGGGGATAAGGAATGTCGCCTTTACTCCGGTTGAATCAATTGCAGTCGTCTCATCCGAACAGGCGATGCAGATTTCTGCACCAGCGGCTGGACCTCTCATGCGTCCATCTTGAGATGCAGTGCCAGAGGTGGGATCGATACTCAGCCATGTGGCGGTGGTTGTTCCGTTATTGTAGAGTTCGTATTTTCCGGTGTTGCTACACCACGATTTCCATTCCTCTTCTGTATTTTTGTAGGCAGACCCAACATAGGCTGCGGCACCGACTTCTGTTCGGGAATAGGTGTCGCCGCTTGCCTTATAAACGTCCAATACAGTCGTGCCACCCGTTGCGTAGCGACCAATGCCAACGTTACCTCCAAATTCGGTGTCACCCGCAGTGTCCACCAAAATTCCCTCCCCACTAGAGCCGTTGCCAATCGTAAGCGTATTGCTGCTGGAGGTATCCAGCCAAATTGCCTGCCTGACCGCTGTGCCGTCGTGGAAGTTAATTTGAGGGAAGGACGTCCCTTCAATCAGAACAGCATCAGTGCCGCTTGACACTCCTTTGACGTGCAGACGACCATCTGCTACCGCCGTGCCAATGCCAACGTCGCCTGAAGAGTCTACCTGAAGACCCTGATAATGAATCTTGTAGGCTTGTGAGGCTACTGTTCCGTTATCTGTAGTGACCGTAAGGGTATCAGCATCGGTAACTGAGACTATTGCCCCTCCGCTTGTGCCGTCAGCAAAAACAAACTCCGAACCCACCATTGTGCTGTCCCAAGTTGTGCCTGACCCTTCAATGGTAACACCTGATGCTGCTGATGCCGTACCCGTGCTGTACTGAACCGGGGAGACAGAAAGATTGTTTGGAGGAGTCTGGATGCCGATGCCGAGTTTCGTCCCGTCGAAAACCAAATCTGCATCACCTTCAATCGTCGTTGCCCCCGTCCAAATGGCGAGTTGATTGTCTACGGGGGTTCCTGAGTTGGATACGTTTCCTCCACCTGCTGCTGCCCAGCTTGGAATCCCACTCGCTAATGTCAGAACATCATCGTCACTGCCTACGACAAGTGGGGTCAGGGTAGTCGTGGTGTTAGCATAAAGAATATCTCCAACTGCATAGACTGTCTGTCCTGTGCCGCCCTTTGTGGCTGCGACTGCCGTCCCTTCCCATGTGCCAGTGGCAACTGTTCCCAACGTAGTAATCGAAGTCTGTCCTGCGTAAGTCGATGCGATGTCTATTGCATCTGCCGAGGCAGTAATCCTGTCCGCCGTTCCAGCAACATCGAGCGTTGGATTAATAGTGGAAGTGCCACTTTGAGTCATCCCATCCCCGGCAGTTACACTTGTTACTGTACCTGACCCACTAAGAGTGGTGTATTCCAGCGCAGTCTCACCCGAGTTGACGGTTAAAACCTGACCGGCGACACCAATTGCAGTTAATCCGGTGCCTCCATTGGTCGTTGCCACTGTACCGGCCAGGGTTACAGTGCCGCTCCCGGTCACTGGACCACCGGAAGTGGTCAAGCCCGTAGTGCCGCCAGACACGTCGACACTGGTCACCGTGCCAATCGGCTCGGCAATCCATGCCGGGATACCGGCAACATTACCTAGATAAGTATCCGATGCGCCCATCGTCAACTTGGAGAGGGTATTTGTTCCCGAGGCATACAGGATGTCCCCGGTTGCATAAGTTGAAGTGCCGGTTCCGCCGGTTGTTTCGTTGACCTCGCCCGCTAAAGTGATGGTGCCGCTGGTGGTGATCGGGCCACCTGAAGTGGATAAGCCGGTTGATCCGCCTGAAACGTCAATGCTCGTCACTGTACCGGATTCATGGGATTTCCCGTCGATGTAGGCTTTAATGCTCTGCTGGGTTGCAAGAGCATTGGGATCATCCGATGACATCGTATCCTCATCCAGAATCGTATCAACCGTTTCACCAGTGCCGATGGTTAAATCACCCGAAAGTGTTGCGCTGGCGAGGGTTGAGGTGCCGGTTGCCGTCAGGGTTCCTGCTGACTTCACGCCGACTGATGAAATCTGTAACGCAGACACCTCGTCACCCACTGAGCGCACTGCCTGCGGTGAACTGGTCAGTGTGCTGGCAGTCTTTAACAGGAGTTCATTGGTGCCAACCAGGTTGCTGACCTCAATTCGTTTGGTAACATCCGCGTCCTTGTCCAGGATGACCAAACTGTCGTCATCTGCGGCGGTGGTGAGTTCGGTTAATTGAGAAATCTTTTTGTCGGCCATTTTTATCCCCTACGTTAGAACTATCCTTCCACCATCCTGCAATAGAATCTTGCCGGAGTCCTGCTGTAACAGGAAAGCATTGCCGAGCCGCATCTTTGCAACTGCCGCCTTGTTCAATAGCCAGCGCATTTTACTGGTACTCGATTACCGAATAAGACGGTGTACCGGCTGCCGCAACGGACACCGCGCCCTGGTAACCGTCATTGGTGAAGATCCCGCCTGTGCCGTCCGCTGCACCACTCCCGGCGGACAGTGTAATATGATAGTCACTGCTACTCGCGCCTGTGCCAAGTTTGAGGTACAGAACCTCGTCGTCCTGGGATTGAATAGTGAACCGCTTCCGGTCCAGGTTTGCCGCCAGAACAGTGGTCGCCGTGGCGGGCGACGTTGTTGAGTTCGGGCTAGTTTTTGCTGTTTGTATATTCATGATAATCAATAAGTGTAAACATTCATTCTGCGAACCTGCCCCTCCTGGCGAACAACCTTGTCAACCTCTTGGGATCGCACGCCTTCCGCATCCGCTTCAGCAACCGATGCCTGCTCGTACTGCCCTTCAGACCGCAGATAGTCGGCCAATACACCGCGTGAGATGTATTCGCCGGTAAAGTAGGGTATATCGACCTTTGTCCAACTGGATGCGGCAGTGGTGGGACTCTGCCCCGCCGAAGTTGCTACCGCACAATCATAGAAGTTCCCGCCCCCAACCGCATTGGCAGACGGGACGAAACTTCCTGTATCAGTCGAAGTATCAAAATAAACCTGTGTACCCACCTCGTAGGCCAAAGTGTTATCCCAGGCATCCCCGAATA
>Ga0310345_10006441_pt1 | contig 10263 bp, 10 predicted proteins | sample HC15DNA20500_MG_FD_204667 | JGI IMG/M metagenome (GOLD analysis project Ga0310345, IMG submission 204667) | Marine microbial communities from station ALOHA, North Pacific Subtropical Gyre - HC15-DNA-20-500_MG | ecosystem: Environmental > Aquatic > Marine > Oceanic | place: Pacific Ocean: North... | reverse complement strand
GACGTGTCCGAGCTTTCGGGCGTTAGCCGCGGGATGTTGAGCCGCATCGAAAACGGCCAGGCGACTCCAAGCCTAGATGCGCTGTCACGGATTTGTCAGGCGCTCGGGATCTCTCTCAGTAATTTGTTCAAAAATTTTGACACCCCGGAGGGCACGGCGACTTTCATCCCCAAAGGCGGCGGAATGGATGTAGCGCGGCGTGGCACCAAGCGGGGTCATTCCTATGAACTTTTGTCGTACGATCAAGGCCCTAAGAAACGCTTTGAGCCTTTTTTGATCATTTTGGACGACGAGAGCGAGACTTTTCCGAGTTTCCAACATGAAGGCACAGAGTTCATGTATATGCTCAAGGGGAAAATAGAGTATCGGCATGGACGTCACACTTATACGTTGAAGCCGGGCGACGCGATTACATTCGACGGAAATATTCCGCATGGACCGGAAGAATTGTTGTCCCTCCCGATTCAATTTCTGTCGATCATATACTACGACGACGTAGGAACCTGATCGACCGACGCGTCTGAGGCATCGGTTATTCAAAATGGCGCACGGGATTTATAGCCATCCGACCGTTTAACGTATTGAGGGAAACATGGAGCAAGAGACCACCGCGATAACCGTTCTGTTCACCGAGTTTTACTACTGGGTGATGATCGTTTTGATGTTTTTGATTAAGGTCGGTTTTTGCGTTTACGAAGTTGCCGCCTCGCGTTACAAAAATCGGTTACACACCCTAATGCAAGTCACCATGCATATTCCGTTGGTCACGTTGGGCTTCTTTTTCGTCGGTTGGTGGATCTATTGGGCGTTCCCGAATGGACCAGGAATTACCGGCGGATTGGTTTCCGCGCCCCACGCCGTACCTTGGAGTGAATTCATGGGCCCGCATTTGGGCGGCGCGGACGATCCTGCAGGCTGGGCGCGTCTTAATGGTGTGTTTTGGGGTGCTTTTCTACTCTTTTCCTGGACTGTTGCAGCAATCGTGTCGACTGCGACGATCGAACGTATACGTTCGAACGCGTTTTGGATTCTAGCTGTGCTGATAGGTTGCGTTCTGTGGGTTATTGATGCGGCTTGGGGCTGGCATCCCGATGGTTGGATGGTGCAAAAACTTGGCTATCACGACGCCTATGCATCGGGAGTGATTCATGCCATCGCTGGTGGCTTTTCGCTGGGGGTATTGATCCCATTAGGCCAGCGCATCGGTCGATTTAGAGCCGATGGTACAGCGCGTGAATTCATGCCGCACGATCCCTGGTTGGCTACGATCGGGTTGTTCATTATTTTTACTGGGTTTTGGGGATTTTATGCCGCCTGTAATATACCGATGTGGGATGTTCAATCGGGCGATGGAGTATTTTTTTCCGCGACGAATATTTATCTGGGCCCCACGACGCTTTCTGCAATCACGTTCAACTTTTTGATGTCTTTGTCAGGAGGGTTCTTGGCCGGTTATTTAGTGTCAAAGGGGGACCCGTTTTGGACCTACTCTTGCGCACTTGCTGGCGTTATTTCTGCTTCTGCGGGCAACGATCTTTACCATCCGATACAGGCTATGCTGATTGGCGTCGCAGGTGCGACGATTGCATATAAAGCACATTATTGGGTGGAGAATCGCTTTAAGCTGGATGATGGTGTGGGGGCAGTGGCCGTACATGGTTATGCAGGCTGTTTCGGAGTCATTATCGCTGGATTCGTGTTGTGGGGTTATCCCGCATCGCCGAATCCGGACTATGCAACCATATCTCCCCTAGGACAAACGGCTGGGGCCGTTATTATGTTTTTTGTACTCGGCTTTTTGCCGGGGTATATCGTGGCGAATATTTTGAAAAAATTCGATCTACTAAGAATTCCAGAAGCGATTGAGCTAAAAGGGCTGGATGTCGGTCAGGAAATTGCGGCGGAGGCGGCCGCAAAAGAAATCGAAGAGGCTGAAAAAACTCATAATTCCGCTACCTAGGCTAGGCTTTAGGAGCCAATGACATGACTACAGGAAATATCGAAAACTGGGCCGGCGAGATCGCGCAGATAGGTGCCATTTATCCTTTTCTAGGTAGCGAAGTAATGCTTTTTGCCATTGGCGCGATACTGTGGTTCGGGTGGTTTATCGTTCAAGGTAGGATGGAAGAGCGTGAGTACCAGGAGGAACTGAACAGAGCTGATGACAAGAGATGAGAATTTTATAGTATTGAGAAGAATCTCTATCGCGAGTTTCATCCGGTTTGATGGGTCGTGTTCGGTCGACATCCTTGGTTCGCGCTTCAAGTTGTCCGCCTGGTGTCCATAATTCAGCTTTTGACTTTCCCTGATTTTGACCTTTCTACAAGAACAACGGTGCCTATTACGAGTGCGACGCCGATGAGCTGCAGGTGGGTAAGTCGTTGGTCTAATAGCAGGTAAGCGAATATCACGCTTGCGACGGGTTCTATGCTCATTACGAGAGCTGTGCGCACCGGGCCAACGATTGATATAGCCCGGAAAAGGAAAATGATAGAGAAAGTGTAAAAAGCAGGTGCCAAAATGAACCCAACCCAACCGTAGGGAGTTTCGGGTAACGCGAAAGTACCGGTCCATATGCAAATGCTAGCGTAACCGACAAGACACATCGTCAACATATGCAAGGTAATCGGTTGTGGGTCACTTTCTCCGCGGACAACGTCGTTGAGGATCATCATCGCTGCGATCATAACCGCCGCAGTGAAGGCTAGTGAGACACCCAAGACGTGTGGTTCGGTGCCACTGATATCTAAAGCCAAGATGATCCCGGCGAAGACGCCCACCAGAGACAGTGCGAAGGATAAACGGAAAGGTTCGCGACCCGTTGACCAACCTACGATCGCCACCAGAATGGGGTACGTATAAACGATTACCACTGCTAGACCGACGGGCAGATACTCGATGGCGCCAAGCAATCCGTACGAGCCAAGCCCCATCGGGATTCCTAGCGCTAGGGCGGCGTAGCGTTTCCGATTAGGGAGCCTCCGTGGCACGTCCCGTAAGCGGAGGGCTGTATACAGCACGATGCAGGCAACAACGACGCGTACCAAAAGGACTGAGATGGCATTGCTACCCCCCTCGAAAGCCATCGCCGAAAAGGTCGAGTTGAGCGCAAAACTAGTAGCAACTAGAGCGGTTAATGTTAGACCAGTCCATTTGCTTCTCGAGCTTGGGCTTCGCCCGATAAATGTCGAAAATTTCTTTTTCAGTTTCTGAAAGTATTCTGAAATAGGTGACGGTTGATATATATTCTACGCCAACATAAATAGATACTGTATCGTTACAAGATTGTGCGGTAGTTCTATCTAAGTTACGCGTGCCATGCATTTTTCGCGAATGGAGAATGTGTTCTCTACCACTCGTTGACAAAGAAACACGTGCGTTAAGGGATCAGGGCGACAGAGATGAAGGAACGGGTCGAAAAATCAAAACCATGGGGTTCTCATACTGTGCTGGCAGAAGGTTCTGGCTATAAGATCAAGTACCTCGAGATTCGGCCACAACAAAAACTGTCCTTACAGCTGCATGACCACCGCTCGGAACATTGGATCGTGCTCGAGGGTCGTGCGCGGATAACTTGTGGTGACCATATCGATGATTACGGCCCTAATGCTTACGTTTACATCCCGAAGGGCGCCCGGCACCGAATTGAAAATATCACCGAAGAGTTAGTTCGTATTATTGAGGTGCAACGCGGGGATAATCTTAGTGAAGATGACATCGTGCGCCTAGGAGATCTTTATGGTCGTGCCTGATCTTTGGCCCCGATGCGTACCGAAAGAACACGGAATGTTCTGTTCCGCATACGTGCAAACGCAAAGTTAGCATTAACTACTTAACCCCAGGGGCTCGTCAGCGGGTTTCGCTTTTTATGTAGAACGAAATAATGACCAACGAAGGATTTCCAAAACTCACGAGATGTTATCAAGGTGCTTTGATAGATAGCTCACGTTGGAAACATGTCGAGTTGAGGGCGGATGATATCGTCATCTCGACTGCCTATAAGGGGGGCACGACATGGATGCAGGCAATATGTGGGGCGCTTATTTTTCAATCTGTGGATCCTCCCGCCACTTTGGACGAACTATCGCCGTGGATTGATGCGGCGTTCCGCCCTATCGACAAGCTGCACATGAAACTTGAGTCCATGCAACACCGCCGATACCTTAAAACACACCTCCCGTTGGCAGCGCTCCCGTACAAAATAGATGCAAGCTATATCGTGGTTGGACGCGATGGACGCGATGTCTGGATGTCAATGTGGAATCATTGGAATAACATGAAGCCGGAGGTTATTGACAATATCAACGCCAACCCTAAGCGAAAAGGGCCGCCCATGCCCTTACCCCCCGGTGATATGAAGTCGGCGTTCGACGACTGGCTTTGTAAGGGAAGTTTCCCGTGGGAAAAAGACGGGTACCCATTCTGGTCCCATCATTATCACGCAGCGACTTGGTGGAAATATCGAAAGCTCAATAACATTCTACATGTGCATTTCACCGATTTGTTGAACGATCTGGATGGTCAGATGAGGCGGATTGCCAGCTTTTTGAAGATCCCTATCGACGACACTATTTGGTCTGAACTCGTGCGGTCGGTTACATTCCAAGAGATGCGGCAGAATGCAGGAAAGCGCGCGCCAGGTGCCGATGTGGATATTTGGAAAAGCACCGAAAATTTCTTCCATCGAGGAACGAATGGCCAATGGGCCGGCGTTCTCGATCCCAAACAAGTGGACGACTACGAATCTGCAATCAGAGCTTCTCTAGAACCGGCGCTTGTGCGCTGGTTATGTCACGAAGGCGAGTTTATAGATCCCAAGGCGTTATAGTGCCGCAGTCAGACTGCGATGCGGTTTTTTTTGTCGGGGTCGTATTGTGACAGAGCCTGCGTCGTTGCGGCACAACTAACCTTTGGACCTTTGATTTCAGGAGTTACTCCAAGAGTGGGGAGAGACGGTTCCAGATGAACCATCGCAAGTGACTGGTTGGTCAACTTAGAGTGCATCGAGACTGTGACTTTTCCCACGGGTGTTGAATTAAGCAGTAAATTTGAAATTAGAACGAGTGTAAATTTGGTCTAACGGAAAATTTAAAATTGTTTATATCCCAAAGAAACTATCAAAATTTGATTAGAAAAAACCTGTAGGACAGTCTCTTCATCACAAAGTAGCTGAACATGATCCCCTGACTATACTTGTCCAGCCGATCTAGGAGCGATTTGCCCAGGGATAGGGACGCGTTCCGAGGCGGTCCCGAAGGGTTGGACCCTCGAATTCCGTACGGAAGCGGTCGCGCCGTTGAAGCTCTGCGATAACCGGGGCAAACTCGTCTATAGAACCCGGCATGTGGACGGTGGAAAACATAAAGCCGTCGCTTCCTTCGGCGTCAACGATTTGCTCCAACTGATCGGCGACCTGTTCCACTGTCCCGACAACCTTAGGGACAATCGATTGGGCGTTGGCCACGCACAGGTCACGAACGGTCGGCTCTTCGACGTGTGGGTACGCGTACAGATGCGGGGTTTTGGTAGCCGCATCTGCGGTACTCGCCATCGTGAGCTCGAATATCGATTGGATACCCGCGAAGTCGTTGTGATCTAGGGCGGAGAGTTTTGTATCGAGCGGAACCTGTGCAAAGTTGTAACAGGCATAACCTGAACACCAAGCCAAGCCTGCCTCGGCCGTGGCTAGTTCGATTAACTGCTCATACTTCTCCTTGGCCGCCGCCTCAGAACTGCCAACGATTGGGAAAATCCCAGACAGGATCGCCAGATCAGACTCCTGCCGACCTTCGTTGGCGACTTGGTCCTTCACGTCACGGTAGTAGGCCTGCATGGACGGAAGATCCGGGCTGATAGTAAAAACACCTTCGGCATGACGGGCAGCGAATTGCCTTCCTCGGGGCGACTGGCCCGCCTGGAAAAGCACTGGAATCTCCTGAGGAGAACGTGGCAACTGTGCGGGACCACGGCAGCGGAAGTACTCCCCTACGAAGTTGAGCTCATGAACTTTGTTGGGGTCGGCGAATAGCGGTTGGTTGGGATCACGAACTAGAGCGTCCGAATCCCAGCTTTGCCAGAGCGCGTAGCAGATCTTCATAAACTCTTCCGCTCGTTCATATCTGGCGTCATGCTCACGTACGTCGGTCCCAAGGTTATCTGCCAATCCACCCGGGTTGAGGCCAGTCACGATATTAAACCCAACGCGTCCCTTGGTAAGATGATCCATAGTCTGTGCCATTCGAGAAAACGTCCAAGGGTTCAGTTCCTCGGTGTTGATCGTAGAAACAGCGCCGAGCTCCGGCGCCATCGCCGCCACCATGGACACGACTTGTGGAGCGAAGAACTCGAGGGTCTGACTGCCATAACGGAGTGATGTAGCCGGACTATTCTCGTTACTGTTATAAATGGCCCCACCGTCGCCGACGAAGAAGGCGTCGATCTTCATCGATTCGAGTGTCCGCGCTACGCGAACCCAGATATCCGGCTCGAGAGGATTGTAGACACCTCCGAGCATCTCCTGAGGATGGCGCCACCCGTCGGGATAATGATGAACGAAGGGCGGGAAGGTAAATAAAGTGAAGTGTAATTGCTTCTTAGAAGTCTCTGGCGCCATTGTGCTGCCACTCCTCTAGGCTTGTGTAGTACATCGGGCGGTCTTCTCGCCGCACCCAAAGTCCGGGAGACTGATGCACCGGGGGACATCATCTCAAAAGCGGTAAAAAAAAGATGCCGTCGTACTTCCTCATTAACTAAAGCGTGTAATTCCCAACGCTCGTGAATTGATCGTCAGGAATTATGTGGAAAAGGAAAAAGATCGCTACAAATCGTTATTCACTAACAGCGAAATATTCGCCGACCTCTACAATTAGAAATCACGCCTGCCAGTTGGGGGTTGCGATTTGAACAATTCTATTGAGATGAGTAGGCATTTCGATTCTTCACGTGGCCTTCGAAACGACTCTAACGGCCACCCTAGCGGCATGATTTAGTTGAGCTTGGAGCGCGGCTTTGGCCCCTGCACTATCTCGTCGCTTTACCGCCTCGATGATCCGGGTGTAGTTAGCAGCTGAACCTTGAGCCCACGTGTCGTCGTAATGTGGAGAACTGATCGCGCGTATGTAACGCACTCGTGCGCGCATACTATCGCTCAGCTTCGCAACCACATCGTTCCCACAGGATCGGTACATTATGTTGTAAAAGTGGTCTAACGCCTTTACGTGCCTTTGCCCATCCTGTTGCGCCAGTGCTGCAGGTAGACACTCTAAGGCCTTAATAAGGTCCAATATTCCATCATCCGGAGAATTTTTTATGAACAGGCTGATGGCCAGGGCCTCCAGCACGGTCCGTACTTCGAAGATTTCTCGTACCTGGTTGGGCGTGACGGTTGTCACCCTCGGGCCTACGTGCGGTTCAATTGTCACCATCCCTTCGGTTTCGAGGTGGCGCAGGGCTTCTCGGATAGTTGTTCGACTGACCCCCGTCAGTTTGCAAAGACGGTTTTCTGTTAAGCGCTCGCCTGGCTCGAATCGAAAGTCTATTATCGCCTGTCTCAGGGCTACTACGGTCTGGGTACGAAGAGATTTATCACTCCTATCGACCGTTAGCCTGTTGGTGCTTCGCATGGCCTTTTCCATATCGACCTCGCTATCCCCTGATGCGTATTATACGTAAGAGCCATTGGTTAAACTATAGACCCCCTATCCCGGGGCTATCTCCTTATCCCATTGTTGAGGAGGAAATATGTCTGAAGTTCCTCGGTATGATGTTGTAGTTATAGGTGCTGGCATGTCCGGTATGTATCTTACCTATCGCCTGCGTGAACTTGGCCTATCGTTTCGAGTTTACGAAGCGGGCACTGACCTTGGGGGCACTTGGTACTGGAATCGGTACCCGGGTGCTCGTTTTGATTCGGAGAGCTACACGTACGGGTATTCCTTTTCTGAAGAGTTACTCGAAGAATGGGAATGGAGTGAGCACTTCTCCGCGCAGCCTGAAACATTGAGTTATCTTAATTACGTAGCAGATAAATTCGATCTTCGAAAATCCATTCAATTTGAAACCCGAATCGAAAACGCGACCTATGACGAAGCGCAAAATATTTGGGAAATTCGTACGGGGCTAAGCGAATGCGTTCAAGCGAAATTTTTGATCACGGCGATCGGAGTGCTTTCTGCTCCCTACATCCCGGACTTCGATGGAATCGGGAATTTCAGGGGCGGTTCCTGGCATACTTCGTTGTGGCCACACCAACCGGTTAGCTTTGGCGACAAAAATGTCGGCGTGATTGGAACCGGAGCGACGGCAGTTCAGATGATTCCGGAGATCGCCAAGGACGTGGGACACCTGACGGTATTTCAACGTACCGCCAACTATTGTGTGCCCGCCGGGAATGGGCCGATCGACGCGGAAACGCAACTAAAAATTAAAGGAAGTTATCCTGAGATTTGGAAACGGTGTAGCGAAACATTTGGTTGTTTTCTGCACGGTTTTGATGACCGGTCGGCTCTCGAGGTCTCTCCGGAGACACGTCAAGCCTTCTACGAAGAGCTCTATCAAGAGCGCGGATTTGCGCTTTGGCTTGGCAATTTTGCGGATATCATGACGAACAATGAGGCGAACGAAACGTTGGCCGAGTTTATCCGTGAAAAAATCCATGCTCGAATCGACGATCCCAAAGTTGCCGGGAAGCTAGTACCAATGGACCACGCGTTTGGGACGAAGAGAGTACCGTTGGAGCATGGCTATTACGAGGCTTACAATCGAGAGAATGTGGCTCTCGTCGATATACGAGCGACGCCTATTGAGGAGATTACGGCTAAAGGGGTACGAACGACAGCGGCGGAATATGAGTTTGACATCATCATTTATGCCACTGGATTTGATGCCGTGACGGGCGCCTTCAGTAACATCAACATCCGCGGGGAAGGGGGTCAGTTGCTCAACGATAAATGGATAGATGGGCCTCTTACTTACCTTGGTCTTCAGACTGCCGGGTTTCCGAATCTCTTCACAGTCGTGGGCCCTCATAATGGAAGCACGTTTTGTAATCTCCCACGGTGCATCGAGCAAAACGTAGAGTGGGTAACCGCGTGTTTGCGCTACATGCGCGACAATAAAATAGAGCGAATAAACCCGACGGTCGAGGCAGAGGAAGCCTGGACAGCGCACGTAAACGAAACTGTAGAAGGTACGCTTATTCCGCAAACGGATTCATGGTTCATGGGCGCGAATATTCCTGGGAAAAAGCGGAATTTCTTGCTGTATGCAGGTGGATCCCCTTTCTTCAGAGAGAAGTGTGAGGAGATTGTTGCGAACGGCTACGAAGGGTTTGAGTTCAGCTGAGTGTCTAGCTGCCTGTTCGGAATTACACTAATGGGTTTCACTCCTGACGAGAATTACTCATAAGAAAGGTTGTCGATGGAAAAACCAGAAGCGGTGATCCGCTTACGTCTTGGGTCGGAGGATGCGCACTACGGTGGCGGTCTTGTCGCTGGATCGAAGATTTTGGAGATTTTTGGTGACGTTGCCACGGAACTGTCGGTGCGATACGACGGCGATGAAGGATTACTACGTGCCTATGAGGCGACGGAATTTTTGGCGCCGGTGTATGCGGGTGATTTCATCGAAGCGCGAGGGCGCCTGACTGATGTGGGCGACACTTCTCGTCGTTACGAACTAGAGGCATACAAGGTCATTGTTCCGCGTCCAGATGTCAATGATTCGGCAGCGGATGTACTCGATGAGCCTTTGTTGGTGTGTCGAGCAATAGGGATAGGAGTTGTCCACAAGGCTCGTCAGCGCGCCCGCCGGGAACTGCGCTAGGCTAGTTCGCCGGGCATGTCCCCGTACGGCCAGGGTAATGATATCGGTTCCCCTTTGACGTTAAAGATCTCGACCGGGGTTTGAAGGATCGCCAAAGCGATCATGTCTTCCGTTCCGGTAGTAGCTAGCTGATGTGGGGTGTTCGGAGGTACGGTGATTACTGTGTTGGGCTCGAATTCAGAACGGTCCCCATCTACCTTGCACCAGCCTGAGCCTTGGAGGATCACGATGATTTCTTCTCCGGAGTGATAGTGGGTAGGGGTCGGCTTTCCCGGCTTTGCAGTTTGGTACCAGACCTCCACGCTACCCGCCTGTTTTTTCCCCACGAGTGTCTGATGAATGACTGCGGGATGAACAATCTTCGCTATGTCTTCGATCTTACGTAGTGTGTACATCGCGGTTCCTTTTTTTGAGGCGGTGGTGTGTATCCTAATTTTTCTG
>Ga0310345_10006440_pt1 | contig 10263 bp, 12 predicted proteins | sample HC15DNA20500_MG_FD_204667 | JGI IMG/M metagenome (GOLD analysis project Ga0310345, IMG submission 204667) | Marine microbial communities from station ALOHA, North Pacific Subtropical Gyre - HC15-DNA-20-500_MG | ecosystem: Environmental > Aquatic > Marine > Oceanic | place: Pacific Ocean: North... | reverse complement strand
TTCTTCGGCCCGATTATTCGTGCGCGCCGTATCTGCTTTCCAAAAGTTACGAGAGGGAGTAGGTGTCCCAATCCTTGAAGAATTGAGGTTGATCATGGCGCCGAATGCCACCATTTACAAAGCTGAGCTCTCAATATCCGATATGGATCGTCACTATTATGAGACTCATAAGCTGACCATTGCCAAGCATCCATCGGAGACGGAAGAGCGGTTGATGATACGCATTTTCGCCTTTGCGCTAAATGCGCATGAGTGCCTGGAAATGACGAAAGGGATTTCGACGGATGACGAGCCTGACATTTGGCAGAAAAGCCTGAGTGGAGAGCTTGATGTGTGGGTTGCCTTGGGGCTTCCAAGCGAGAAGGTGATGCGTCAATCTTGTGGCAAAGCCTCAAAGGTAATCATCTATCCCTACGGTGGCAGGGCTGCGGAGATGTGGTGGGACAAGGTTAAAAACAGCACCGCCCGTTTCGACAACCTTCAGGTGGTAGGCCTTCCCAAGACCGAAACCGATGCGCTTGCAAAGCTGGCAAGCCGTGCGATGAAGCTTCAGGTTAATATTCAGGACGGCGAAGTGATGGTAAGTGCTGGTGATAGCATCGTTTACGTTAATCCCGCAGAGTGGAAGGGTGCCGCGTAATTAACCTTTTCTTTCCGAAGAAATTGACTCGACTTGCCCGGCGAGGCTCAACTGACGCAGATGTGGTTGCCAATGTCCTAAACTGGCCACTCGCGCCGCCGCACCAATCCTACTGGTCAACGCCAGGTTTGGTCTTAGGGGAATGTGCCTTATGGTGGCTGTACCCGCGAGATTGAAAGTAGAAGAGAAATAGGAAGTCTTTGCCAACGCTTGAGCATGGGCTGTAGAGTGCTACAGCACTACCGCCATCGCGCGGTGATATTTGATGGCGATAGCGTGAACCTCAATAGGAAGGCGCTCCCATGAAACTCTCGTCAAGGACTGCGACTGTGCTAATCTGCATGCTGATTGCCTCCTCTGGCATCGCGCAGACAGATGATGCTTCTCCCGAGGACCTCATGCAGCGGCTTAATGGAGTTGCACCCGCTGCCGTACTCGAAAATGCAACGCTCCTGAACGTTTCCGCAGAGGGCGAGATGACGACGCTCCGCCAAGGCAGCAACGGCTGGACGTGCATGTATCCCGGCACTGACCCGATGTGCGCCGATGAGGCCGCTATGTCGTTCCTGCAAGCATGGATGAATAAGGAGGACCCGCCGCAAACGCTTGGCTTCGTCTATATGCTTCTCGGTGACGAGGGAGCCAGCAATATTGACCCATATGCCGAGGGCGAGACCGGGGACAACGAGTGGATAGCCGCCGGACCACACGTGATGATCGTTGGCTCGGAGGCGAAACCGATGCTCGACGCTTATCCGCAGAAAGTTCCGAGCGGCGCTAACGAGCCGTGGGTTATGTGGCCTGGAACGCCCTACGCCCATCTGATGATCCCGATGGAGTGATGGTCGAAGGCGAAAACTGGAAAATTGCGGAGTGGCTTCTGTGGGGGGCACTCCGCGTTTGGGTGAAGCCCGAGAAAAATGGAGTGATCCTCGGGTCTGCAATTCGAGCATTGAATGCAATGGCTTGGAATAAAGAGTGTAGGCTTTAGTCGCTCCTGGCGCTGGCCTCCGATAGATACCAAGAGGTCAGATGAGGCTCTTGGCTGACCGATGATTAGGCAGCTCGATCGATTCTGAATTCTTCGATATCGATGCCGTTTTCAGTCGCTTCGACAACCCACTGCGGTCGCCGACCACGTCCACTCCAGCTCTGATCGGGATTTTGCGGGTTGCGATACTTCGGCGGCAGTCCAGTCTTAGTCTTCTTGCTGGCCTTCTGGCCGCTGGTCAACTCGCCGAGGCTAAAGCCCAGCTCCGCAGCCGCCTTTTCCGCAGCGGCGAGTGCCTCTCGACGCTTGCGCTCATGGAAATCTTCCACCGCTTTGTTGACCGCCTTTTGCAGCTTCTTCAGCTCGTCGAGGTCCATCTTGTCGAGGTCATAATTAGCCATTCTTGGCCTCCTTCTGTGAGTGGCCAGCGACCAAGACTGAGCCCGCTCGGGCTCATCCGCCTTGGTCGCCAATTCATTTTATCACATTCCGCGCGGGCGCGTGGAAGGCGTTCCTATCAATCCCATTCCCGACATCAAGCGTTCCTTGCCGCAGTGGGTATTTTCTCGAAGATTGTGACCTCTATGAATGACTTTGGCCTCATTCGAGGTAGTGCTGATAGAGAACCCTTAGCTGCCGTTTGGCTGAGCTTTGCGTGAGGAAGCAATCTCCAGTTGAGCGCGTCTTGGGTGTTAATCGAGATCCTTTGACCTCGTGCATATGGGGAGAGCCCGTCGACGAACGGCTGCATCAACTCTGCAAGCGCAAATGGGGCACTTGGTAGCCGAAGGGTGCCTTGAGCCCTTCAGGGCCCTGATGGAACCGGAGCGGCCTCGTGTAGCAGACCTTTCGATTTCAGCGAAATCCAAAGTTCATCCGGGATTGGCGTCGTGAACCATTCGAGGTTCTGCTGGAGTTCGCCTTTGTCCCGTGGACCCGGAATCACCGACGTGACGAGATCATTCCCAAGTGGGAATTGCAGGGCGGCCGCTGCCAGAGGCACTCCGAATGCATCAGCCACATCCGCAAGTGCGCGGGCCTTGTCGACGACCTCGGCCGGGGCTTTCGCGTAGTTCCAGGTCTCGCGGCCCACAAGGATGCCGGAGTTGAAGGGGCCACCGCAGATGATCGTGGTGCCGGCGCTCCGGCAAGCCGGGAAGAGCGTATCGAGCGGTGACTGCTCCAGAAGCGTGTATCGGCCCGCAAGGAGAAATACGTCCCAGTCACCGATCCCAAGCGCGTCCATGCAAACTTGGTTCTCGTTGACCCCCAAGCCGATCGCCTTGACGTGGCCGGATCTGCGCAGCTCGTCCATGGCACGATAACCGCCTGCGGCCAAGTCCCCGAAATGGCGCGCGTTATCGTCGCCATGTGTGAGGACGCCGATGTCATGCGCCAGCAAGATATCGATGCGGTCGAGCCCGAGGCGCTGGAGGTTGTCTTCGAAGGCTCGCATGATCCCGTCATAGCCGTAGTCGTAGACGACGTGGAACGGCAACGGATCGATCATGCCATAGTCCGCGGGATTCTCGACCCCGCCGGGCTTCAGAAGCCGACCGACCTTGTCCGACAAGACGTAGTCCGTACCGCGCAGCATGTCGCCGATGATGCGTTCCGACCGGCCGAAGCCATACCACGGTGCAGTGTCGTAGTAGCGCAGCCCTGCCTCTTGGGCGGCTCGGATCAGTTCGGCCGCCTGGGCATAATCTAGATCGACGAAGTTCCCGCCAAGCGGCGCGCCGCCAAGCCCGAATGTGTCGATCATCAGATCCGTTCGTCCGACCCGTCGCTGTTCCATGTCTTCGCTCCAACATTTGGTTCGCATTCGAGATTACCCGGGGAGACAAGTCCAACTCTCGGCACGGTTCGGCCGCAGGGAGAAAAATCCAGAATTTCATTTCGTGTTATTTCCGCCCGGCCAACCTTCCTTTTGAAGCCACGACGGACATCCCCAGAGAGGAGGGTAGGGGACCTTGAAGCTGCCGCAGCGGAGCAGCGCAATCCGAGAAAAGACAGTCGATGTTCGACTTCACTCATACTGAACCTGCGCGCGAAACCCTCGACCTCGCGCGTACCATCTTCCTCGACCATGGACACGACTTGGCGGATGCAGCACGTCATCTGGGCGGGGAGGCAGGCGAGAGCCGGGTCCGCTCTTGCGCGCTTCAGCTGGAGGCGGCGACGCGAATGAATCCTCGCATCCGGCGGGATCTCGTCGTGATCCATCGTCTACTCTCGCTCGAGAACGTCGGTGATCCCGACTGCCTTGAGACTGAACTGTTCTCGACTTTAGAGCCGGGTTCGGCGGAAGTCGAAACGATCTGCCTGTTGACCGAGTTGCTCGAGGATCTCCTGGATCAGATCGACCGGCCCTTGCTCGCGAGCGAGGACCCGCTCGCTTCCTGAGCCTCCGCTCGGCCCCTAATTCGGGGTCCGAGCCTTGACGCACTGCCGCTCCCGGCCGTGCAATCGATGAGGTGACGATGTTTCTCAAGGACGCTACCCAGCATTCGCTGGACGATCTCGCCGCAATGACGATCCGGCTCGGGCGTGAGCTCGAACGCTCTGCACGTGCCGTTTCTCTTGGGGGCAATAGCAGGGACCACGGGTTCGTGGCTCGCACCATGCGCCACCTGGCCGAGCGTGATCCCTTCGACCAGAGGCACGTAGTTTCCATTGAGGCGCTGCGAGATATCTTGGAGTCCGACCTTGCCGCCGAGGTGCTGCATACCGAGCGCCGGTTCATTGAGACCCATCTCGACAGGGACGGACAACACGGCGAGGTCCGGGACTGTCCCGTCTACAGCGAGCGCGGACAGGAGTTGCTGGACGTACAGATGACTCTGCTGCGTTTTGTTGCAGCCTATGACGCGACCCTCGACCGAATTGCAGCCGAGCGGGCTCTTCGTCGGCTGTTGTCCGCATAGGTCTCAGTCGGTCCCAGGCGCAGTAGCTACCTGACGAAAGCAGCCTCATGCGGGTCCTCCGAGACCTGCATGACCCCACGTCTTTAGAAAATATTTATCAATAAAATAGGTCACTTAGGCTCGACCTCCGCCGAGAGCGTTTCTGTCTCTGACAAACGGATAAATTTCCCGGCTCGAAGGACAGCTGAAAGTCGAAAGGGAAAATCAGCATGGACATGACATTAGACGAGGGTGCTTTCCGTCTTCCGCGCCCGGCCAATGCATCCCGCAAGATCAAAATGGGGGTGCAGGGCCACTTCACCGGCAGCCTCGTCGTCGGGGACGACGAAGGTTACGAGATTGAGTTCGAGAGCCACACCGAGAGGAACGTCGCACTCGTCACGTTGGCACGACCCAACGTGGCCGCCCTCGAAAGCCAGGTCCCGTTCAAGTGGATCAATCCTGCCGGCGCGCCCTCCACGCACTTTTTCGATTTTCGGGTTTTGTACAGCGATGGCACCCGTGCCGTGCTGATCGTGAAGAATGGCAGGAAGGCCGCACAAGCAAGTTTCCATGCTGAGATGGCCCACCTCGCCAGTCAGGTCACCTCGGATCTCGCGGATCGGGTGTCGCTCGTAACGGAGAAGCATATCGATCCAGTCGAGCTTTATAATGCCGAATTGATCCACAGCGTCCGGCGACCCGACCCCGAGCCTGATGCGGCCGTGCTGCACGTAATCGCTAAGCTCGCAGGAGCGGCCCGGATCGGAGAAATTGTCCATGCCGCCGGTTTCTCCGGCCGTGGCTTCAGGGCAGTCGTCCGGTTGATCCGGAAGCACGAGCTTGAACTGGTTTCCCATGAACGTATTGGGCGCGGATCGTTCGTACGCCGGAGAAGCGTATGATGATGGTCACCCCGAGCCCGCAGGTCGGGCGCTTTGCCTTCAAACAACATGACAAGGTGACCATCGGTGGGATCGCGTATCGCCCCATCGATTTTACCGAAGCCGGCTATGTCTTCGTGCGGCTCGATGGACAGGGCGTCGCCGAGAGCTTCAGCCGCGGCGAGATCTCCAGATTGGTCTCGCTCGGCCGGCTCAAACATGAGCGCGATGCCTTGCTCCCAGAGAACGCTCGGGCACGCCTCGAAGCGCCGACTGAGCTTCTTTCAATGATGCCTGCCGAGCAGCATCGGAGGGCAAGGAGGAAGGAGGCGGCCGTACTTGCATTCTTGGCGCTTGAAGCTGATGGCAAGGTCAATCGTACTGAAGAAAAGATCGAGAACGTCAAGGATGCCATCACGGGCCGAGCCGTGGAGCTCTTGAAAGGTGGAACTCAATACTCCGACCGAGAAAACGAAACAGGCGAGTTGTCGGCGCCCGAGTTCTGTCCGAGCACTCTGCGACGCTGGCTCAGTGCATACGAGAAGCTTGGAATATCAGGCCTGTTCGACAGTCGGAGCCAGCGAGGCAATCGCGACCGCCGGCTTTGCTTAAGGTCCCGCGTGATCATGGCCGAATGTGTTCGCGGCTACATGACCGTCGAAAAGAAGAGCCAGGCAGCGATTTTTACGGATGTGAAGCGTGCCTTTGAAAAGGAGAATGACGTCCGGCGCGTGGAGGGACGCCCCGAGTTGGTGCGGCCTTCCAAGGAAACGGTGCGGCAGGCAATCCACGCGCTCGACCCCTACCAGTGCGATGTCGCCCGCCTTGGCGTCGAGGCCGCACGCCGCAAGCATGCCCCAGTCGGAGTAGGGCTCAACCTGACCCGTCCACTCGAGCGGATCGAGATGGACACGTGGCAGGTCGATCTGATCACAGTGATGACGGATTCCGGCTTGCTCCAATTTCTCAGTGAGGAGGAAAAGGAGCGTCTCGGCCTGGAGGGTGAGAGGAAGCGCTGGTACCTAACCGTAGCTATGTGCGCCACAACGCGCTGCATTCTGGCAATGCGCCTTTCGCGGAGTCCGAGTTCGCAGGCGACGATACAAACCATCGACATGATGACGCGAGACAAGGGTTCTGGGCCGACGCTGTTGGCACTCTTACATCTTGGCACATGGGGGGCACCGGTCCCTTCATTTATACTGACTGCGGCAAAGAATACATTTCCTACGATGTCAGAGTTGCAGCCAGAGACCTCGGTATTTCTCTCACCCACGCACCGGGTGGCCACCCAGAAATGCGGGCGCGCGTCGAAAGGCTGTTCAGAACCATTTCGATCCAGCTAATGGAGCGACTGACCGGTCGGACCTTCAGCAACATGATCGAGCGGGGCGACTACGACTCTAAGGCACGCGCGGCGCTGACGGTCGACGATCTCTGCACAGTGCTGGTTCGCTGGGTCGTCGACATCTACCATCGCCAACCGCATGAAGGTCTCGAGGGAGAAACGCCTGGGGCCTGCTGGGACCGACTGGTCGAAGAGTACGGTGTTGATCCTGCTGCCGACATCGGTCGTCGACGCTTGGCGCTCGGCACCCGGATGAAATGCCCGATCAGAGAGGACGGCATTACCATTCTCGGTATTCGCTACAGTTTCGAGCCTACTGCCCATAAGGCTCTCCGGCTTGGCGGGCGCCTCGTGAATGTACGGTGGTACAGCGAGGATCTCGGCGCAATTGCAGTCGAATTGGACGGGGAATGGATCGAAGTGCCGGCCGTCCTCAGGCGCTTCGATGGCATGAATGCACGCACGTGGGTGGCGGCCCGCCGGGCGCTGCGGCACCGTTTCAAACAGGAAGCGATGCTGAACGAGAGTATCGTCTTTCAGACGCTCGACGATATCGAGGCGGTAAACGAAAAGGCCATGCAGCGAGTGGGCTTGCTCGTCGAGGATTGGAGCGAAGAGCGGCTCAAGCAGGAAGAAGACTACCTCTTTTCGGGTTTTCGTATCGAGCAAGGTAGCGGTCAGGCCGATACATCGGGCCCCCACTCTCCGCTCGGAGATGATCTTCCTACGGCTAAACAGTCTGCTCACAAACTCGTAAAGAAAAAATCCTCGAAAGTCTCGGACCGCGTTACCGGGTCCGCTTCGACGAACGAATTTTCTGCCTGTCCTCATGACGAGGATAGCCCGAAATTTGAGATCGAGGAAAAACGATGACGACCTCTGCCCCCCGTCCGATCCAAGACATCCGCGCTGTGACCAACGAACTGCGCAGCCAATATATCAAGATGGGGCGGGACCGTCAGTTCCGCGCCGCCATCGACCGCCTTCTCAACTGCGACGAAGCGGGCAACCTCATTCCTGACCTTGTCGACTGCACGGCGTCAGACGAAGCGCGCGGACAGGTCGACCACGGTCGCCTTATCCCAGCCTTAAGGGGGCTCAGCCGCGCGCCATCGCGATTGCGTCCTCGAGCCCGGCCTTATCCATCGCGCCGGGGTAGATCACCGTGCCGATGATGAAGGCGGGCGTGCCGCGCAGCTGGAAGGCTGCTGCCTGCGCGCCGTTGCGGGTGAGAAGCCCGTCCCATGTGTCGCGGTTCTCGCCATAGGCGGCGTCGAGCGCCGCGACGTCGAGCCCGGCCTCGGCGAGCGTCTCCTCGATCAGCGTGTCGTCCAGCCGCCCCTCGGTCGCCATCAGCGCGTCGTTCGCGGTCAGGTAGGCATCGAGGGAGGCCGCACCGAGCGCCAGCTGCGCCGCGCGCACCGAGGGCGCGCCGAAGATCGGCCAGTCCTTCATCACCAGCCGGACATTGCCGTCTGCCTCGACCACCTCGTTCAGGACCGGGTGGTTCGCCTTGCAGTAGGGGCATTGGTAGTCGAAAAACTCGACGATGGTGACGTCGCCCTCGGGGTTGCCGAGCACCGGGTTGGCGGGGTCGAACATCACCTCGTCGACGGTCGGGCGCAGCGGCTGCTCCTGCGCGCGCGCCGAGCGCGTCGCGGTCCAGAGCGTGGTGCCGCCCAAGGCGAGCAGGCCGCCGGTGAGCGCGGTGCGGCGGGTGAGGTTGGTCATGAGGTCTCTCCTTGGTTGGTCGTCTGCTGGGGAGTGGGCAGGGGCGTGCCCGGCGGCACCGTGCCCTTGCCGCTGTCGGCTTCGCTCAACACTACGACCTTGGCGCCCGCGCGGGCGCGCTCGTGCAGGTCGATGATGTCCTGGTTGAACAGGCGGATGCAACCGGCCGAGGTGGCCTTGCCGATCGACCATGGGTCGTTGGTGCCGTGGATGCGGTAGAGCGTGTCGCGCCCGTCCTTGAACAGGTAGAGCGCCCGTGCGCCGAGCGGGTTGTCGATGCCACCCTCCATGCCGCCGGCATGGGGCCCATAGAGGTCGGGATCACGGCGCAGCATGTTGGGCGTCGGCGTCCAGCGCGGCCATTCGCGGGTGAACGGGATGTTACCTTCGCCCGAGAAGCCGCGCCCCTGGTCGCCCACCGCGACGCCGTAGCGCATCGCCCGGTCGCCCTCCATCACGAGATACAGGAACCGCGCATGCGGGTCGACGACGATGGTGCCAGGCGCCTCGTCGGTCCAGTAATCGACCTCCTGGCGGCGGTTGCGTTCATCGAGATACTGCTCGGGCACGGCGGGAATGATCTCGCCCTCGTCCTCGACCGCCGCATACATCGCCCGGACCTCGGCGGGGAGCACGGGTTCGGCCTCAGAAGGAGCGGTGGGTTCGGGCGCTGGGGTGGCGGCGCAGGCCGCCAGAAGCGGTAGCAGCGCCAGCGACGCCAGCCGCCGGGGGCGGAGGATCTCGGTCATGGGGTGGTCCTTTCGAGGTCGTTGATGCCCGCTTGCAGCTGCGCGCGGGAGATTTCGCCGGTATGGGCGGCCCGCAGCCTTCCCTCGGCGTCGAAGAACAGGGTGGTGGGCAGGCCCAGCAGGCCGAACGCTTCCATCAGCGCGCCCTCCGGGTCGCGCAGCACGCCGGTCGTGCCCAGCGACCGCCCCGCGAGGTAGCTTTCGATCACCTCCGTCGCCTCGCGCTGGTTAACGAAGAGGATCTGCGCCCCCTCCGTCTCGGCGGCGACCTCCATCATCATCGGTAGCTCGCGGCGGCAGGGCGGGCACCAGCTGGCCCAGAGGTTGATGACAAGCGGCTGCCCCGCAGTCTCGGTGAGCGGAAACGGGCGGCCCGACAGTTCGGCGAGGTGGATCGCGGGCAGGCGACCGCGCGTCTCGTCGGGCAGCGCGACCCGCGCCACCGCGACGCCCGTTCCCGCGAGGGTGGCGGCCAGCAGCAGCGGCGTCAGCGCCTTGGGGTGGCGCAGCAGCGCCGCGAATAGCGCGAGGCCCAGCCCGAACAGCCCCGCCTGCGGCGCGAAGCCGCCCTGCCAGAGTCTCAGGGCGTCGAGCGGCGCCGCGCGGAAACTGTCGAACTGCGTCGCCACGAACCCCGCGCGCGCCGCGATCACCCAGCCGAGGACGGCGATGAGCGACCAGCGCCGCAGCGCCTCGGCCTGGGCGGAGCGGCGCCAGGAGGCGATCTCGGTGACGCCGATGAACACGAGCACCGCGATCACGGCGAGGAACCGCTCGCCCGAGAATACCAGCGGGCCAATGGCCACCGCGCTCATCGGATCGCCCGCGCCGAGGCCACGACCTCCTCCACGCCTGGCTCGCCGATCAGTCGGCTGCCCGGCGCCTCGCGCCCCTCGGCGTCGAGGAACACCATGGTGGGCGGGCCGACCGAGCCGAGATGATCGAGCAGCGCCTGCCCCTCGGTGTCGAACTCCGAGAGGTCGGCGGCGATGAGCGTGGTGCCCGCCAGCGCCT
>Ga0310345_10006439_pt1 | contig 10264 bp, 7 predicted proteins | sample HC15DNA20500_MG_FD_204667 | JGI IMG/M metagenome (GOLD analysis project Ga0310345, IMG submission 204667) | Marine microbial communities from station ALOHA, North Pacific Subtropical Gyre - HC15-DNA-20-500_MG | ecosystem: Environmental > Aquatic > Marine > Oceanic | place: Pacific Ocean: North... | reverse complement strand
CTGCAAGCAGCGTGTTTACGAGCTTAGCACAAGGCCGGCGGGCGACGAGTGCACCCGACACCGCATCGGGTGGCTCCGGTTAAGACTTCTCGATGCCCGCGGCCCTACATCGATGCGGCGAATGTGAAATCGGGGAACCCACCGACTCCGCGCCTCCACCTCAAATATGCATTCAACTTGCGGGCGCCCCAAGACGGACGTAACCGGCCCGCTCGGGAACCTTGACGGGCGCCCGATCGCGCATCAGGATTGCCGGCGATGCCACCCCACGCCCCCTTGCCGATCCGCCGGCCCATCGCCGACTTGCCATCGTCTAAAATTCGCGAGGTCGCGAACCACGGCATGGCCATGCCCGACGTCATCCCGCTCTGGTTCGGCGAGCCCGACTTGCCGACACCGGACTTCATCAACCAGGCGGCGGCGAGGGCGCTCGAGGCCGGGCACACTTCTTACACCATGAATCGCGGTATTCCCGAGCTGCGCGAGGCGCTCGCGGCATACATGAAGACCCTGCACGGACGCCCCTTCAATGCCGAGCGCGTCACCGTGACGGCGTCGGCCATGAACGCCATCGCCATCGTCATGCAGATTCTTATTGATCCCGGCGACAACGCTGTGCTGACAGCGCCGCTTTGGCCCAACATCTCGGCGTGCGTGCGTATCATGGACGGCGAGGTGCGACAGGTACCGTTGACGGAGGGTGAGGATCGCTGGTCGCTCGATCTCGAGCGCTTGTTCGATGCCGTCGACGCGCGCACGCGGCTCTTGTTCATCAACTCGCCGAACAACCCGAGCGGCTGGATGATGACGGCCGAGAAACAGCGCACCGTGCTCGACTTCTGCCGCCAGCGCGGGATCTGGATCGTCGCCGACGAAGTCTACGACCGCATCGTCTACGACCGTCCCTGCGCGCCATCCTTTCTCGACTTCGCAGAGCCCGACGATCTCGTCATCCGGATCAACAGCTTTTCCAAGTCCTGGTGCATGACCGGCTGGCGTCTGGGCTGGGTCACCGCCCCGGAAGCGTTCGGCCCGGTGATGGAAAAGATGAACGAATACAACATCGCTAATGCCGCCAGCATGGCCCAGCATGCAGGTGTCGTCGCCCTCGCCGAGGGCGAGGACTTCATTCGCGAGACCGTAACCCGCTACGGACGTGCACGCGATCTCGTCTACCAGCGCCTCGGCTCGATGCCGCGGGTTCGGCTGGCCCGGCCGGAGGCGGCCTTTTATGCTTATTTCTCCGTCGACGGCATGACCGACAGCCTCGCCTTCGCCAAGCAGCTGATCGCCACAGCCCGAGTGGGCCTGGCGCCAGGGACTGCGTTCGGCGCCACCGGCGAGGGCTACCTCAGGCTGTGCTATGCGAGCACACTCGAAACGCTGTCCGAGGCGATGACCCGGATCGAGCCCGTGCTCTCCTGACCGTGCGCCCGGGCGGGCGCCGATCAAAGCGCCATCCCAACCGGCTATGGAGCGAGGCCGCGAGCGGCTATACTCGGCACACTGCCGGCTGCACCGTCGGCCGTGCGAGCGACGAGGAGTGATGCGATGGACAGCGATGTATTGGCGGGCAAGGTCGCCGTCGTAACGGGTGCGGGGCGCGGACTCGGACGCGCCATGGCCCTCGGCCTGGTGCGTCATGGCGCCAAGGTGACGGCGACAGCGACGCGCCAGCCCGAGGAAGTAGAGCGTGTGGCCGCAGAGGCCAAGGCGGTCGCCGGAGCCGACGCCCTGCTCCCTCTCGTCGCCGACGTGACCAACGAAACTGACTGCCAGCGCGTGATCGACGAGACGATTAAGGCCTTCGGGGGTGTGCACGTTCTCGTCAACAACGCCGGCCGCGGCATGCGCGAGATCAGCGAAACCTTCGCAACCGTGCCAACCAAGTTCTGGGAGGCGGACAGCGACACCTGGCGCCTGATCATCGATATCAACGTCAACGGGCCGTTCCTGATGAGCAAGGCGGTTATCCCGCACATGATGGAGCGCGGCTGGGGGCGCATCCTTCAAATTTCGATGGATCACAACACCATGCGCCGGGGAGGCTTCTCGCCCTATGGCCCCTCCAAGGCGGCGCTCGAATGCGAGGTGGTAGTGTGGTCCCAGGAACTCGAAGGCAGCGGCATCACGGTGAACTCTCTGAGGCCGGGCGGGCTGACGCAGAGCGGCATGGTGTCAGACACCTTGCCGGAAGAGGTCCGCAAGCACATTCTCGATCCCGAGATCCTCGTCACCCCGCTGGTTTGGCTCTCGACCGAGGCGTCGGACGGCGTCACCGGCCGTCGCTTCTCGGCCAAGGATTGGGACACCAGCCTCGAACCCAGCGAGGCCGCGAGGCGCATCCAGCAACTCGCCGGTTGGACCGAGAGCCTCCACGGTCAGAAAAATACCTGACGGGCGGCGCCCACACCCAAGCCCGGCTAGGGGCGGTGCGTGCTCGGGGCGCGTGGCCCGCGCGCGCGGGTGCTCAAATACACGCCGACGAAGACCAGCGCGATGCCGACGACATGGTAGAGCCTGAACACCTCGCCGAGCAGCGCGACCGCAAGCACGGCGGTGAACACGGGCACGAGGTTGGTCATCATGCCGGCGCGCGTCGGGCCAATATGGATGATCCCGAGGTTCCAGAAGACCAGGGCGACAAGCGACGTGAACAGCGCCGCATAGAGGACCGTCGCGACGGTGACGGCGTTGAATTGGACACGGTCGTCGGTGAATACGATTTCGGCGCCGTAGATCGGCATCATGACGACGATGGCGGCCACGGTCATCGCCTGGAACATGACTATCGGGTGAATGCGTGCCGGCGTGCGCTTGACGAGGACGGTGTATAGCGCCCAACTGGCGAACGCGAGCTCGACCCACAGATCGCCGATCACCAGGTCGAGGCCGAGCAGGACATCGATATCGCCGCGCGCGATGACGGCGATGACGCCGACGATAGCGATCGCCAGCCCGACGCCCTGGCGCACGCTGATGCGATCACCGAGCAGCAGCCAGGCGAACAGAACGGTGAGCGGCGCCAGCGTGGCGTTGATCAGGCCGGTGTTGATCGCCGTCGTCGTGTGGAGGCCAATATAGAGGCAGAGCTGACCGAACACAGTCTGGGTCAATCCCAGCAGCAGCATCAGTTTCCAGTGTCGGACGACGAGGGAAAGCTGAGCGCGCAGCAGCGGGTAGATGAACGGCATCAGCACCGCCGCCGCGACGAAGCTTCGCCAGAACACCAGCCCCGCCGGCGGAATGTCGTCGCGGATTGCGCGGCCGACAACGGAATGCCCGGCGAGCAGCAGGGCGTTGATGACGAGCAACAGAACCGGCAGCCAGGGATGACGCTCGAGGAGACCCGCGCCATGCCGCGCGGCCGCCGGGACGCGATCACGCATGGCGCGTCGTCACAGGTGTCCCCCCTGGATCACCCGCTCACCCTTCCAACGCGATCTCACCTGCGACGGTGTGGCGCACACCGAGCTCGCCGATTTCAAGTGTCATCGTGACGTTGAGTGTCTCGCTGCCGGCAAGCGCGCCGCGCTCGACGCCTCCGTGCACGGCTTTTTCGATCTCGCGTTGCGAGGTCACACCGACCTGTTTGAGAAATTTGCGGATTTCCATGTTCAGGCTATCTTCGTTCATCATCCCACCTCCTCAGTTCGCCGATCCGTCTGCGCGAGTAGCGCCCCGCTCGCGATGGAGTGCGCCCTTACAATAGCCGATCGCCCGAGCCACAGCAGCGACCCCATGCTCAGCGCCGATCGTGAGGCAAATCCTGGCGAATTGCGTTAAATTCGCGCGCACCGAGATTGAAGGACGAACGCGATGGCGATTCCACGGAAAAAAACCAGGTCAAGGAATAGAAAAAAGGTAGCGATCGTTACCGGCGGCGGCACCGGCATCGGCCGCGGCTGCGCCAACGCGCTGACGCGCGCGGGCTACGCCGTCGCCGTGGTCGGTCGGCGTGCCGACCGACTTCAGCCGCGCCGGGGCGAGGTTCTCCATCCCTACCCCTGCGACGTCGCCGATGCGTCCCAAGTAGCCGCTACTGTCGGCGCCATCGTTGCCGATCTCGGGCGCATCGACGTCGTCGTCAACAACGCGGGCATCGTCCGTCGCGAATCGCTCGAGGACATCTCGATCTCCGGCATCGCTCAGGTGATCGGCATCAACCTGATCGGCACCATCAATGTCTCGCTGGCCTGTCTCCCGGCCCTCAAGCGCACCAAGGGAACGATCATCAACATGAGTTCGTCGCAGACCCACAAGCCACTCCCCGGAGCCGCGGTCTACATCGCCACCAAAGGCGCCCTTGAATCGCTATCGAAGGCCCTCGCCATCGAGCTGGCGCCCTCCGGTGTTCGCGTCAACGTAGTGAGCCCCGCGCTCGTCAGGAGTGATATCTACATCGCCGACGGCATGAGCGAGGCGGAAAGTGACCAATTTTTGATCGAGCGGCGCCACGCATACCCGCTGGGGCGAATCGGCGAACCGTCCGACGTCTCCGAACTCGTCTTGTTCCTCGTCTCCGACAAAGCGTCGTGGATGACGGGTAGCGTAATCCCGGTGGATGGCGGCCGCGGCGTCAGTTGAAAACGAGAGGCAATCGCCGCGATGCTTGACTTGATTGCGGTCGCAATGGTCTGCTCTGCACCGTCCGGCACTTACTCGGCCGGTCCATGATTTGACGCCAATACCGCGCCTGCGATGGCTGTATGCTAGCGCATGGCCGCCTACCCTCGGCTAGGGTCGATACATGAATGAGATGACCGCAGCGCATCATGTTGCTGCGCCGGAGCCGGCGCCATCGAGCGCTGTCGACCCGATCACGCTCGAAGTGCTGCGCCATCGGCTGTGGATGATCAACGACGAACAGGGCCGCCTCGCGATGCAGATCTCCGGCTCGCCGGTGGTTTACGAATCCAAGGACTTTAACTCCGCGCTGCTGACCCCGGAGGGCGATTCGATCTTCGTCGGTGTCTACATGACCCGCATTGCGCTCTCGCTCGACGTCGCGGCCAAACATATCATCGCCGAATATCACGACAATCCGGGCATCGAGGATGGCGATATTTTCATCACCAACGATCCCTGGGTCGGCGCCGGCCATCAGAACGACTTCCTCGTCCTCGCACCGATCTTCTGGGACGACGAACTGGTGTGTTGGAGCGGGTTGGCGTTGCATGACGTCGATGTCGGCGGCCCGGTGCCCGGCGGCTTCAGCCCGGGCGCGCGCACCGTGTACGACGAGGCGCCGCTCATCCCGCCGATTCGGCTGGTCGAACGGGGCAGGATGCGGAGCGACATCGAAGCGCTCATCTTGCGCAATACCCGCACGCCCGACGTCAATGGCCTCAACCTACGCGCTCGCCTCGCCGCCGTCTCGCGCACCCGCGAACGGCTGCACGACGTGATCCTCGAATTCGGTAAGGATGTGTTCGTCGAGACGCAGCGAGAAATGCTGGCGCTGGTGCGCCGCGCCTTTCTCCGCCGCTTGGCCGATTTCCCCGACGGGACATGGCGCGAAGAAGGCTACCTCGACCACGACGGCACCAACAACGGCATCTTCCCGATTCGCGCCACCCTGACCAAGAATGGCGAGCGCTTGACGTTCGACTTCGAGGGAACGAGTCCGCAGGTGGACGGCCCGGTCAACTGCACCGCCGGCGGCCTGCAATGCGGCGTCGTCTCGGCCATTCTCGCCACCCTGTGCTACGACATGCCGTGGTCGCCGGGCGCCCTGAAGGGCCTGTTCGAGATCCGCGCGGGCGAGGGCCTGATCAACAATGCGCTCTATCCCGCCGCGGTCAGCATGGCAACGATGAGCGCGATCTATGCGACTCAGCACGTCGTCGCCGGAGCCATTGCCAAGATGCTGGCCTCGGCCGGCGAGTTGGCGCATCGACTTGAGGCGCAGGCAAGTTGGACGCCAGCTTGGCAAGTCACGGTGATTTCCGGCGGCGATCTTCGCGGCCAGCCGTTCGCCGCCATGCTGCTAGATCAGACCGGTGGCGGTGGCGCCTGTCTCGATCGCGACGGATTAGATACCGGCGGCATCCCCGGCGCGCCGAGCCAGGCCATCCCCAACCTCGAAGCCTATGAGCACCAGTATCCGGTGCTGTACATCTATCGCAAGCAATGCCCGGACACCGGCGGAGCCGGCAGATACCGCGGAGGCGTCGGCACCGAGACTCTGTTCATTCCTTACCGGCATGAGAGACCGCTCGCCGCCAACGTGATCTCGCACGGCGTCAGCCAGCCGGAAGGCCGAGGGCTGTTCGGCGGCTGTGCCGGCAGCGTGCAAGTGCGCCTGTTGATGCGCGAAACTAATATTCGCGAGCTGTTCGCCAAGGGTGTCATGCCAACCTCCTTGGAGGAAATCCGCTCTACCCAAACCGAAGTCCTCGAAGCCAAGGATCGGACCGTCCTGAACCCCGGTGACGCCCTGATCGCGGTCGGCGGCGGTGGTGGTGGTTACGGCGATCCGCTCGAGCGGGCGCCCGCCAGCGTGTTGCGCGACCACCGCCTGGGCCTGTGCTCGCGCGCTAGCGCCGAAGACCTCTACGGCATCGCCTTCGACGGTCACGGCGACACCATCGACGAAACCGCGACCGAGCGGCACCGCGCGGCACTTTGCGCCGCCCGATTGGCCGAGGCGACTCCAGCCGACGCGTCGGCACGCCGGCTGTCCGGCGACGAAGCGGTGCGGCCGCTCGCAACGGCGGCGATCGGCAACGCGTTTGCCAAGGTCGAGCTTGATGGCGTGCGGCTGCACACCTGCCGCCGTTGCGGCACGGCCTACGGTCCCCTCCACGTCGATCCCAAGCGCTACGCGCAGGTGCGCGAGGTGGAGATTACCCAGGTGAGCCATTGGAACCGGTTCGGCCTGGTCGATAGCGTCAAGATCCTGGAGTTCTACTGTCCCGGCTGCGCGCTGATGATCGCAACGCAGGTGAGGGCGAATGGCGATTCAATCCTGTGGGACATGTCGTATGCCACGCCGACGGGCGATAAGGCGGCGCGCCGGGACGGTGACGGCAGCGAGAGCAGCCCGTGACCACGGCGGTCGCGCACGCCGCAAGCCCTACCACCGAGTGCTCGACGATCGTCGATCCGATCACGCTCGAGGTGCTGCGACATCGCTTGTGGATGATCAACGACGAGCAGGGAAAGGTCGCCATCCAGATTTCCGGCTCGCCGACCGTGTACGAATCCAAGGACTTGAACTCGTCGATTATGACGCCCGAGGGGGATTCGCTCTTCGTCGGTGTTTACACCACCCGCGTCGCCCTGTGTCTCGACGTGGCGGCCAAGCACATCATCGCCCATTTCAGCGATAATCCGGGAATTCGTGACGGCGACGCCTTCATTACCAACGACCCGTGGACCGGCGCAGGCCATCAAAACGACTTCATGGTCCTGGCCCCCATCTTTTGGCAGGACGACGTGGTGGCGTGGACCGGCATCGCCATGCACGACGTCGACGTCGGCGGGCCAGTTCCCGGCAACTTCACGGTCGGCGCCAAGAACGTCTTCGACGAGGCGCCGCTCGTTCCGCCCCTGCGCATCGTCGAGCGCGGCGTGGTGCGCCGCGATGTCGAAGCGCTGGTGCTCAGGAATTCGCGCACACCGGAGCTCAATGCGCTCAATTTGCGCGCCCGCCTGGCGGCAGTCAGCCGCACCAGAGAACGCATTCAAGACATGATTCGCGAGTACGGCAAAGAGACCTTTCTCGAGACCCAGCGGCGGCTGATGCAGCTTGTCCGCAAGGCCTTTGTCCGGAGGCTCAGCGATTTCCCCGATGGCTCGTGGCGCGCCGAGGGCTATCTCGATCACGACGGCAACAACAACGAGCTCTATCCGATCCGCCTCGGCCTGACCAAAATGGACGATCGGCTCATCTTCGATTACACCGGCACCAGCCCGCAAGTCGAAGGGCCGGTGAACTGCACCTGGGTCGGCATGCAGTGCGGCGTCGTCTCGGCGGTGCTTTCAACCCTGTGCTACGATATGCCGTGGTCGCCGGGGGCGCTGATGGACCTGTTGGAAATTCGCGCGCCAGACGGGCTGATCAACCGAGCCACCTATCCGGCGGCGGTGGGCATCGCCACCATCAGCGGCGTTTACGCCACCCAGCAGGTCGCCCACTGCGCCATCGTCAAGATGCTGGCCGCGGCGCGAAGCCGGAAGCACCGCCTCGAAGCTCAGGCGAACTGGACGTCCTCGGCCCAGGTCACGGGAGTGACCGGGCGAGGCGTCGGCGATCAATGGTTTGCCGCCATGCTGATGGATCGTACGGGCGGTGCCGGCGCCTGTCTGAGCAGCGATGGACTGGATACCGGCGGCATTCCCGGCTCGCCGAGCCAGGCGATCGCCAACGTCGAAACCTACGAGCGCCAATACCCCCTGCTCTACGTGTACCGTAAGCAGTGCCGCGATACCGGCGGCGCCGGACGCAGCCGCGGCGGTGTCGGCACCGAGCTGATGTTCATCCCGCACCGCAATACTACCCCGCTTACCTTCACCGTGGTCGGCCACGGCGCCAGCCAACCGGAAGCGCACGGCCTGTTTGGCGGTTGCCCAGGGAGCATCCAGCCGAGCCTGTTGCTCCAGGGCACCGGCGTGGCGGCACAATTCGCCGGCGGCTTTCTGCCCTCGTCCTTGAATGAGATTGACTGCCGCCAGGTCAAGCTTCTCGAGGCCAAGGACCGCGACGTCCTTAACTCGGGCGATGCGCTGCTCACGATCTCGAGCGGCGGTGGCGGCTATGGCGACCCACTTCTGCGTCCGCCCCAGGCGGTACATCGGGACTACCTGTTGGGCATCTCCTCGCCCGCTACGGTGCGCGACATTTACGGCATCGTCATCGACGAGTCCGACCGCTCGCTCGACGTAGCGGCGACCAGCGAGCGTCGCCGCCAAATTCGAGAAGAGCGCCTTAGCGAAGCGCGGCCGGCGGACCCTGACGCGAAGCGCCGGCCGGCTGTGCGCGGCCCGGCCACCGCGTCGTCGTATGACATGGGTGGCTGCTTCTCGACGGTGCGGCACAACGGCATGATGCTGCACGTGTGTAGCCAGTGCGCCAACCCCTATGGCCCAGTTGAAGACGACCCCAAGCGTTACGCGCTGGTCCGCGAGGTGCCGCTGGCGCGATTGAGCGAATGGAATCGCTACGCTGCCACGGACAAGGTGCGGGCGCTCGAGTTCTACTGTCCGAACTGCGCCGTGATGATCGGCTCGCAGGTGCGCAAGAACGGCGATCCGATCTTTTGGGACATGTCTTTCGGGCGATGAGGACCGAGCCGACTTGACTTACTTGGAGTGTCTGGTGTCCGATAGCGGCCAGCGCGGGCGGCGGCGAGCAAGCGCGCGCGACACGGCAGTAGGGCAACAGATGGGCAATTTGCCGCTCCGAGAGGTCACAGAGGACGAAATTCGTACGTTCGAGCGTGACGGAGTGGTCTGTCTGCGCGGAATAGTCGATGGTAGCTGGATCGAACGGATGCAGGTCGCCATGGAGCGCGTGCTCGCGCATCCCGGACCGCAGGGCGTCGACACCAATCCGCCGGGTTCACCTGGGCGGTACGCGCTCGACGTCTATCTCTGGACATTCGACGACGACTTCCAAGCGCTGGCTCTGCACTCGCCCCTGGCCGCCATCGCGGCGCGCCTGATGCGCTCGTCCAGAGTCAATTTCCTGTACGACTGCATTCTGACCAAGGAGCCCCATTCGCCCTATCCGACCCACTGGCATCAGGATCAGCCGGGCAATCCGGTCGACGGTCGGCAGGTGTGCGGCATCTGGATGCCGCTCGATGCGGTGACGATCGAGAGCGGCGCGGTCGAATACATTCGCGGGTCCCACCGCTGGGGGCTGTGGTTCGATTCTCCCGGCAACAAGTTAAAGGGCGGGCACAGCTTCTTCAAGGGTCCGAAGGAGCATCTCCCCAAGCCCAGCGACTACGGCGAGTTCGAGCCCATGCCTGACTTCGAGGCGGCGCGCGACGACCACGACATCGTCCATTTCGACACTGAGCCAGGCGATTGCGTCGTCAACCACCTGCTCGCGGTGCATTCGGCGCCCGGCAACACGACCGCCCGGCGGCGGCGGGCGGTCGGCACCCGCTGGGGCGGCGACGATTCCACCTTTGCCGTCCGCAAGGCTAGATTTCGGCTGATCCCGCCGTGGGATCCTGGCCTCCAGCACGGCGACTCTTTCCCCGCCGATCATGATCTTTATCCGCAGGCCTGGCCACGGCCCGTCGGAAAA
>Ga0310345_10006438_pt1 | contig 10266 bp, 5 predicted proteins | sample HC15DNA20500_MG_FD_204667 | JGI IMG/M metagenome (GOLD analysis project Ga0310345, IMG submission 204667) | Marine microbial communities from station ALOHA, North Pacific Subtropical Gyre - HC15-DNA-20-500_MG | ecosystem: Environmental > Aquatic > Marine > Oceanic | place: Pacific Ocean: North... | reverse complement strand
GAACTTTGAACTGCCCGGGAACCGTCCGGAGCCATGATTCGCATCAGCGGAACCACCGGCAACTCGAACGTCGAGGATTCGGCAGACAACGAGTAGGCAGTCCCCTTCTTCAGCTGGAACACGTGCCGCGTGATTTGGTTGTGCGTGTCAAGACAACCGGTCACGGCAACCGGGGGGGCCAATGCCACCCCTGGACCACCGCCGGGACGTACGACACCCACCGTTTTGAATGGGACCGTACGGATTCGAGCTCGTCCTGCGAACTCGCGACCCTGAACAAACCCGATCCCGCTGGCAGCCGGGATCTGTTTGGAAAACACGGACTCGACTTCTCGCAGCGATTCCGCCTCGCCTCGCACGGGGACCTCGGTCCCCTCCGGGATGTTCCAGCCAAAAATGGGCACGCTCTTCGTCCCCACTGCGACGGAAACCCGAGCGGCATTGGCAATGAATGGGCCCGTCGTAATGGTCAGTCGATAAACGTAGGTTGCCGCTCCCGAATAGGTGATGCTGGAATTGGGCTTCGACGGAAAACCGAACACACGTACGAGGTAGGTCCCCGTTTTGGTCGGTGTAAAGGCCAGTCGTGGATCGATCCCCACTCCATCGTGATTCTCGGCGACGACGAATCCATCCGAGGTAACGACCTGCAGGACCGAGTCGACCGGCGAATTCAACCTCGTGTTGGCCGCCATGTCGGCCACCAACGTCGAGCCGGCTTTGACGTACACGGCAAATCCGTCAACATCGCCTGCCGACTGCAGGATGCCATTCGCCACACCGTGGGATCCGGGACGACTTCCTTTTTGACTTTTGTCCGGCGCATCGCCGCCCTTTGTTGCTCCCGGCAGCGGCTGGGCCTTTCCGGGTCGGTTGTTCGGTTCCTTCTCTCGAAATTCGGCCAGGTTGCTGAGCAGGAACGGCAACGCAGGTGACGCCCCCTCGGCATCGTACAACCGAATCCAGACCCGATCGGCCGCCAGGTCTGCCGGAATGGTCACTTGAATCTGCCCCGAGTCTTTCAGGGCGGCAACTTTCACACCGGGCGCCCAGATCTTGACGGGCCACTTGAACTTCCCCGTGCACTCGACCTTCACCGTCGTGCCCCGCTGCCCGCCCGCCGGAAACAGGCGTGTCAGGGTCGGGGCGGCGGCATGGCCGTTCGCCGGCCACAAAATCAAAACGACGAGCATCAGCCACAGGGGCGACAGCAGCGTACGACAACGCACGACGTTGGCGATCGCGCCGAGCCGAACCTTCGCCCCGGGACATTGACCAGGGCTCTCGTCTTCACATGCTGCGGGAACTGTGGTCGTCACCGGATGCTGGTCTCGGATCAAGTCAGAGCTGGACGTCTCTTGCAGCACGACGCAACGGCCAAGCCACTAACCCATCAACTCCTTGATCGGGCGATCGTCGCTTACCAGGTGAATGGGGCGTCCCACTCGGTTGTAGACGATCGTGTTGGGGTCGATGCCCAACTTCAGGTAGACACTCGACACCAGGTTCTCCGGACCGTAAATGCTCTCGACGGCCGTATAGCCGTTCTTGTCCGTCGCGCCGATAATCTGGCCGGGGGGCGTACCACAACCGGCGACAAGGATCGACATGGCACTTGACCAGTGGTCGCGGCCTGGAGTCTTCGAGCCGGGCAGAGTCGAGATCTTCGGTGTCCGTCCAAATTCGCCCATCACCACAACCAACGTGGTATCGAGCATTCCCCGTTCCTCCAGGTCTTCGATCAGGGTCGCAACAACCGATTCGAGTTCGCGTCCCTGGGTTTTGAATCGCGGGAAGATGTTGGAGTGGTGATCCCAACCGCCGTTGTTGATCGTCACGAACGGGACACCCGCCTGGACGAGGCGGCGAGCCAGCAGGGCTCGTTGCCCCAGGGCGTTGCGTCCGAACCGTTCGCGTACCGCATCGGGTTCACGCCCGATCTCAAAGGCTTTTTGCGCCGTGGCGGATGTCACCAGGGACAACGCTTGCTGATAGTTCTCGTCCGCGCCCAAAACGGGATCTGCTGTCGCGCGATCCTGGAAACGACGCAGCGAATCCAGGTCGTCCCGGATCCGGCGTCGGCGTACCGCTCGTGCGTCGGTCAGGATATTCGGGATCGTCACGTCACGAACCTGGAATGTCTTGGCGTTCGGGTCATCGGCCACAACAAACGGTGCATGCCGAGCCCCCAGGAAGTTGGGGCCTCCCGAACGAGTTTGCGACGGAAGCGAGAAATACGGCGGAAGCCCGTTCTCTGCACCTCGCTGGGACGAAACGACCGAGCCCATGCTGGGATGAAAGCTAACGAACGCTCCGCAGCTGACCGGGATGCGGGTGGGGGAACCGGTCATCATGTAGTGGTTGCCCGCACCGTGGTTGTTCTGGTTGTGCTTGACCGAACGAACGACCGCGAACTTGTCTGCGATGGCCGACAGCCGCACCATGTTTTCCGAGAACACGGTGCCGGGGACCTTGGTCTGGATGGTCTGGAACTCGCCACGAATCTCCGCCGGAGCATTCGGCTTGGGGTCGAACGTCTCGAAATGGCTCGGACCTCCACTGAGCCAGATCAAGATGCACCCGGTGGCATTTTTGCCGCCAGTGCCGGCCACGGCCCGCAGTTCCATCGCGCTGGCAAGACTCCCCCCCATCAAGGCCCCCAGGCCCAGTTTCAGGCAGTCTCGTCGCGGCACACCCTCGCAGTTTCGATCGAGTGTCATGGCAGGTCCTTGGATGATCGCTTTTGTAGACAGGTAGTCAGTCAATAAACGAAAACTCAGGCGTGTTCAACAGTGCCCAAAAAAAGTCCTCCACCGACAGTCGCCGATCTTTCGAGGGCAAACTGGCGGCAGCCTTCTTTGATTCTTCGGCTGTTGGACGCCGAGAGAACATCAGCAAGTACGCTTCGTCGATGATTTCCGAGTTGGCCATGTCACTGGCCGCCAGGCGAGCAACACGTCCGCTATCATTCGCCAGTTTCTTGTTGAGCGCCGGCGAATTCATCAAGTGCAGGATTTGAGGAGTTGTGGAGTCCGATGACCGTTCACACGGCGGGTCCTGGTTCGGGTCCGGCCGTCCGAACGTGTCCAGAAACAGCGACGAGGAACGGTAAGTCCAAAGTTGAGTCGCCCGGGATCCGGGCGGCATCGCGGCGAACGTCTCCTCGGTGTCCAGAACGTCATTCACGGCGTCCAACAAGACCTCCGCTCTCATTCGATGCCGGTAGGCCCGAGCGAAGTTTCGCTGATCACCCACGTTTCGCAAGACCGGCGTCGAACTCAACTCAAACACATGCGACTTCATAATGGTCGCGATCAGGTGTTTGACATCGTAGTCGTGCGACCGAAAATCCTCCGCCAGGTACTCGAGCAACTCTTCATTCGTTGATGGGTTAGTCGCGCGAATGTCGTCGACTGGCTCCACCAATCCGCGTCCCATGATCTCTGACCAGACGCGGTTGGCCATGACCTTGGCAAAAAACGGATTCTCTGGCGACGTCATCCAGTCGGCAAGAACTTCTCGCGGGTCCTTGTCTGGACCGATGGTCAACGGATCGCCCAGCAAGACCTGGGGCAACACGTTGGCCCCCGTCCGGCCATGCCGAAGCGACCCCGACGGTTTGGTGAAGATCAGTTCCTCACCGCCGGAGATGGGCGGTGACAGTCCACCATTATGCCCCACCCGGGCGAAGAATGCCGCAAAGCCGAAGAAGTCATCCTGGCTCCAGACCTCAAACGGATGGTGGTGGCATTTGGCACATTCCAATCGCACACCAAGGAACAACTGGCTCACCGAGGAACCGATCTCGACAACGAGCGGCCGATCGCGATGGATAACCGTCGCCCCATTTTTCCAGGTACTCCCCTTGGCCGTCACCAGTTCGCGAGCGAACTGGTCGTAGGGAACGTTTTTCCGGAACGACTTGCGCAGGTGGGCGTCCAGCGTCCAGACCGCCTTGATGCCGACGCGATACGGATTGGGTCGGAGCAGGTCGGCCCATTTATTCGCCCAGAAATCGCCGTATTCTGGTCTCTGCAAGAGCTTGTCGACCAACCTGGAACGTTTGTCCGAGCTGCTGTCGGCGAGAAAGGCCCGCACCTCAACCGGCTTGGGAAGTCGCCCGATCACTCGCAGGCAGGCTCGCCGGATGAACTTGGAATCATCGGCCACGCCCGACGGCAGCATGCCCAGGACCTTGAGTTTCTTCCAAACCAACCGATCAATCTCGTTGTTGGTCGGCAGGTTCGCGTAAGTGTCCTCTGCGACTTCACCCGGAATCGGCAGCGCGATGTGGCAGACGGCGATGTTGTTCATGTACCGCGCCAGCACGGCGGTTTCGCCTGGGACTGGTCCAGCCTTCACCAATCCGTCGTCCGTCACGCTGGCAATCGTGCGGTCATTGGACTGGTAGGCAGCGCTTTCTGTCACGTCTCGACGACTGCCATCGGAGTATTCCGCGAACACCCGGAGATCCGTGGACTGTCCCGCCACAAGACTTTTCGTCGGCGGTTCCACCACGACTCGGACCAACTTGGGAGCGTCGGCCGGCGTTCGCGGATAGCCCCCTTCCAACCAGCGGACAAGCAACTGAAACTGCTTGGAGTCCACCGGAAAACGAGCGCCTCCGCCATGCGGCAGGCGGCCGGTGGCCTTTTTCAACAACAGGCTCGATGCGGAAGCAGACGTTGAGATTCTCCGCCCCCTGCCCTCTCGTGTGATCGCCGCGTAATCGAAGTCGGAATCAAACCCGAGCAACGACAAGGCGAAACCGTTTTGTCCACGCGACTTGCCGTGGCACGCTCCCGAGTTGCAACCGAAACGGGTCAGCAACGGTTGGATGTCGTGCTCAAAGGTAACCGGTCGCTCGCCGGCAGCGAGGTCGCCTATCGACGCACTGATGCTCATCGCGACGACCAACGCACGGACGCATTGGGGAAAGCGAAGCATGGAAGTGGCAACCTTTGGAGGCGGACGACGTAAACCAACCGGCAGACACGTTTTATCGCAATTGACACCCAGAATCAAGATGGCGATCTCTTCGTTGGTCACGGCTGGTGACCGAAAAAAACGAACAGCAAGACCTCGTCTGATGTGAAAGCTGGAATTGCCCCCTCTAAAACGGGTCCATGTGGTGAATCGTGCACGGCAAACCCTGTCATTTGCCGTCATCAACCGGCAACTCGGTGACCATGGAACTGGCTACCCGGTAACGAAGAAAACCCCTTCGGTGACAGGGTTTCGACGCCGTTTGTCCGACCGGGCCAAACGTTGATCCGTCCCTCGCGCCCGGCTGATACACGGCAAGCTCTCGGACGGCTCGGAGGTCCAGGGGGTTAGAGAACCTGCTCGATCACCCGGCCACGGCTGATGGGCAGCGGACGTCCGGAGGTGTCGTGCAATTCCGTGTCCGGCGCATAGCCCAGGCAATGAAAGACCGTCGCCATCAAGTCTCGAGGCTCCACCCTTCCAGAAATCGGATAGGCGGCACGGTCATCCGACCCGCCGTGAACAACGCCGCCCTGCACACCACCCCCAGCCAGCGCAATCGAGAAACAGTGGCCCCAATGGTCACGTCCGGCCCGAGCATTGAACTTGGGCGTGTGCCCAAATTCACCGACCCACAAAACGAGCGTCTCGTCCAGCAGACCGCGGTCGGACAGATCGGTCAGCAAGGCCGAGTAGGCCTGGTCCATCCACGGCATCAGGAAACGCTTCAGCAGATCGTTGTGCTTGTCGTGGGTATCCCAACTTCCGCCATTCGGTTCTTTGTCAACCTTGGCCCAGTTGATCTGCACGAGCGACACACCGGCCTCGACCATCCGCCGCGCCAGCAGGACACTTTGTGCCCAACGCGTCCGACCGTAACGGTCGCGAGTCGCATCCGACTCCTGCGACAGATCAAACACCGAGCCGGCTTTCGAGCGGCTCAGCAGTCCAATCGCCTGCTTTGTCTGACGTTTCAAACCAGATACGGCGGACGAGTCAGCGACGCGACCCGCGCGGCGATTGACCTCTTTGAGCAGAGCGAGTCGCTTGTCGAGACGCCGCCCTGAGATCTCTTTCGGCAAAGCGAGATCCGGAATCTTGAAGTCGGCCTGCGACGGATCGCAGGTCAGCAACCAGGGATCGTATTGCGGCCCCAAGACGCCGCCCGTTTGTCCCGGCCAGGGAATCACACCCATGTTGGCGATGCGATTGGGAAGCGTGACGGCCTGTGGCAGAGCTCTTAGGTCCTGGTCGACATACTTGGCCATCGCCCCCCAGTGCGGGGCCAGGTTGGGCAGCTTCGAGATGGCGCTTTCCGCATTCAGCGGAATGTGCGGCACACCGGTCATCATCTGGTAACCGCTTGACGAATGCGCGTTGTCATTGGTGACCATCGCTCGGAGCACGGCGATCTTGTCGGTCAACTGGGCCGTCCGCGGCATGAGTTCCCCGACGAACAGCCCGGGCGTTTTGGTGGCAATCGCACCGAACGCACCGCGGACCGCTTCCGAGGCTTGCGGCTTGGGATCCCACGTCTCGTGCTGCGGCGGCCCGCCCCCGAGAAACATCACGATCACCGACTTCGCTCGGCCGAGTGCCGTTCCCGAGGAGGTCACCGGCTGCCCGGCAGAGAGACCGCGCCTGCCGATCGCTGCGGCTCCCAGGCCGGCCCCGCCGAAGAGCACATCTCGGCGCGTCCAATGGCCGCCGTGAATCGATTGCGAGAATTCCCGTGCCCTCGACATGTCCGTCGCTCCGCCTGCTCCTGGTCGCCTCAGCGTGCCCCTTGATAGTACATCAGCTTACCCCTGAACGCTTCATTCCTCCATATCGGTTACCAATCCATGCACGGTTGCTGTCATTTCCCGACATGGAACTCGTCATCGACAAGACCAGCCGCTTTCTGGATCCGCACGATCGCTTCCGCGACTCGACGGCGTTCGTCGCCGATCCTGGCCAGGGCGGGTTTGTCCGTGTCTGCAACCTTTGCCGCGCTGACGATGGCCGAAGCTTCCCGGCGGATCTTGTCGAAAAGGTGCAATGCTGCACGGCCGGCAGCAGTCCGCGCAACCAGAACACGTAACGGTAGAATTTCGATACGAGCGATCAGCTTCCTATGGACTCCAACTCGCACAGTATTCCGGAGCCCATTTGCGAGCAATGTGGACCGAACGTTGGGCGTACATGCCGTGGGGAAGTGCTTCCTCGCCCACGACCCAGGCTTCCGCCGCATCCAATGTCGGCAACTCGATCACCCACGCCCGATGCCAGTCTGCCTGCGGAGACTGAAGCTGGAACCCTTCGAGCCGCATCAAGCCGTGCTCCCGGGCAATGCCTTTCATCAGGTCGACGTGCTGCTGGTCGCCTCGCTGTTCGGAAGTCAATGCTTCAGCCCCGGGCCGATACCGAGTGAACATCAGGACGACGATGCTGCTTCGATCGATATCCAGCTTCGGAATGATGTGAGGGTCTGCATCACGTGGAACAACTGGTGGAGCGGGTTGCGTCACCCATGTCACATACGGCTCTCGTTCAAGCGGTCGCGAGAGATGATATTCGTAATGGCCGTAGAGTCCGTACGGAGGAGCCATCTCGGCCTGGATCCACGCCTCAGCACCTTCCAGGGCCGGAAACTCGATCAGCCAAAAGCGTTGCCAATCGCCCTGTGGCCCGATCAAACGAAAGCCCTCCAGTCGCGTCATGTCGTGCTCACGGGCAACCGACAGCATCAGTTTGACATGGGTTTCTTCAAACTCCGTTCGCTCCCCGTCGCTCAGTTGATGCCACGAAGGCAACCGGCCACCCTTGAAGAGAACGACAACAGGGTCTCGGTCAGGCACTTCTCATACTCCTTGCTCGTGAAGCCACGGTGATTAGCCATCGGCGGCTTACATGACGAACGGCGGACAAATCGGTTGGTCTCCCGGTGAACCTACATCCCAATGCCCGTTCCACAAAACGGTGCGTGAGATTTTCTCTCCTGCGATGGCGGCTTGCCGATCCGCTGTCATTCGCCTGAGTGTGGCTTCGTGGTGGCATGCAGGGACTGTAGACTGAAGGCCAAACAGAAGCCCTGTTTGGCCCAAATTGCGTGCTGATCGAAGGTTTTCGGGTCAGGGATTGCCCCGAACAGTTCCACCGTCAGCCGACTCACTCGACTTGCGAGCTTGTTCACGATGACCAATCCGTCAGACCCTGGATCGCCAACTCCTCTGCTAGGTAACGAAAACACTTCCGACGACCGCACAGAGAACATGTCGGCAGCGGATCAGCCCGACAGTGAGAAGACGATTGTCGGGTCTCACGCCGAGAGAGAGAACGCAGCGCCCGACGATGATGGTCGCGGTGTTGCAGTGGACCCAGAGGCGACTGTGATTCCGGAGAGGATGCCCGACCACGAGGTCGGCACCATCCTTGAGGGCTTTGCTCAGACCCTTGTTCCCGAGTACCAGAACCTGGATCAGACACTTGCTCACACCAGTCTGAAACCAGTCCAGACGGAGTCTGCGGACGGAACAGCTTCACTGAAGTCGGTCACCCAGATGCAATCGCTTCGCCCGAGGAGCGTCCAGTCGGCAGATCCGTCGGCAGAACATACGACGGATCAGACTGTCCCTGGCACCGACAGCGGCACTCCCGGCGTGAGCAGGCTGGACTACCTGACACTGGACAAGCTGGGTGAAGGTGGGATGGGCACTGTGCATCTGGCGCAGCAGGTGGCCCTGGGACGAGAGGTGGCTCTGAAGCAGATCCATCGTCAGTCGAGCCAGAAACCGTCGGTTCGGGAAGAATTCCTGACCGAGGCGGTCCTGACAGGAAAGCTGGAGCATCCCAACATCGTCCCCATTTACGAGGTGGGGGAATCGGCAGGCGGTGAACTCTTCTATGCGATGAAGAACGTCAAGGGGCGAGCATGGGACGAGACCATCGACGCCCTGACACTGGACCAGAACCTCGAGATTCTCATCGACGTGTGCGACGCGATTGCGTTCGCTCACGCCGAGGGCGTGATTCACCGCGATCTGAAGCCCCAGAACATCATGACGGGCGGCTTCGGTGAGGTGCTGGTGCTGGACTGGGGACTAGCGGTACTGACCGAACCCGGGGAAGACGTGATCGCGTCGGCAGGCGGTACACCGAGTTACATGGCACCGGAGATGATCACTCCGCCGTATCTGCTGGGCCCACGAAGCGATGTCTACCTGCTGGGTGCGATTCTGTTCCGTTTCCTGACGGGCCAGGTACCGCATGCGGGGGAATCCGCCCGCAGTTCTCTGAAGGCCGTTTCGCAGAACGAGATCGTCACACCGGATGCCGACCGCATCAAACAATTGGACCCCACGGGCGAATTGTTGAGCGTGGCGATGACAGCGATGGCCACGGACCCGGCAGATCGTTTTCAGACGGTCGGTGAATTCCAGCAGGCGGTACGGGAGTTTGAGGCGCATCAGGAGAGCCTGAAGTTGGCCGCCCGCGCGGAAGCGGCTTTGCAGGCTGCCGAGCAGAGCGGGGATTACACCCGATATTCTGAATCGGTGTTCGGATTCCGCCAGGCAGTGGACTTGTGGGCGGGCAACACCGCGGCCGCCGAGGGCATTGAACGCTCTCGCCAGTCGTACGCATTGTGTGCCGAGCAGAAGGAAGACTACGAACTGAGCCTGTCCCTGCTGGACGAGTCGAACGCTGAGCAGCGGGCGGTGATCGGGCGTCTGACGGCAGCACGAGACGAACGCAATGCTCGCCAGGGACGTCTGAAGCGGATGAAACAGGGTCTGGCGGCCGCTGCCGTTTTGATGCTGGCCGTCGTTACGGGTGCTGCTTTCTGGATCAACCAAGAACGAATCGAAGCGGATCAACAGCGTATTGTTGCTGACGGCCAGCGAGGCATTGCTGTCGAAGAAAAGAACAAAGCTGAACAGGCCCGTCAGAACGAAGCCAAGCAACGCGAACTCGCAGACGAAAAAACAGAGGAGGCAAAGGCGAACCTGAGTCTCGCCGACCGTCGGCTCTACATCGCCGAGATGAACCTGGCGAGACTCAACTGGGAATCCGGGAATGCCTTACTGGTCCGTCAACGGATCGATCGATATCGAAGTCCATCCGATCCCGAGAAAGACCCCCGCGGTTTCGAATGGGGGTACTGGAACCGGCTGTGCCACGGCGACCTGCGGACCTTCAACGGGCATAAGGGGGTGATCCGGGGTGTCGCGTTCAGCCCGGACGGTACACGGATTGCCTCGGCGAGCGACGACAAGACGGTGAAGTTGTGGGACGCGGCCA
>Ga0310345_10006437_pt1 | contig 10267 bp, 9 predicted proteins | sample HC15DNA20500_MG_FD_204667 | JGI IMG/M metagenome (GOLD analysis project Ga0310345, IMG submission 204667) | Marine microbial communities from station ALOHA, North Pacific Subtropical Gyre - HC15-DNA-20-500_MG | ecosystem: Environmental > Aquatic > Marine > Oceanic | place: Pacific Ocean: North... | reverse complement strand
AGATATATTCCCGTATGACCATCGGATGGAGACTTACTTAAAGGCTACTAATCGGAGCGCTTTGGCTGAGTTGGCGGAGAAGTATAAGCATTTAGTTACCTCTGATCCTGAAATAGAACAGGATCCGTCTCAGTACTACGATCGTATTGTGGAGATTGATCTATCTAAATTAGAGCCGCATATTACCGGTCCGCATTCCCCGGACAGGGCTCGCCCCATATCTGCTATGGCAAAAGAAATCAAGGACAATGATTTTCCGGAGAGCATCTCGGTTGCCTTGGTAGGTAGTTGCACTAATTCTTCTTATGAAGATATGAGTCGATGTGCCGAAGTAGCTAGGCAAGCCTCTGATCACGGTATCAAAGCTAAGTCTTCATTCATGGTTACTCCTGGGTCCGAACAAGTTAGAGCCACTATTGAAAGAGATGGACTTCAGCAGACCTTGGAAGATATCGGTGGAACCGTTTTAGCTAATGCTTGCGGTCCATGCATAGGGCAGTGGAACCGTCCAGAAGTCAAGAGAGGCGACAAGAATGCTATAGTCACCTCTTATAATCGTAACTTCCCAGCTAGAAATGATGCTAATCCAGATACTATGAATTTCATTACGAGCCCTGAACTAGCTGTAGCGATGGGCATAAGTGGTAGTCTGGCATTCAACCCACTCACCGATACGTTGGTTGGGAGTGACGGGAAAGAGTTCAAATTAGATCCTCCGGGCGCTGCTCCTGAAGTTCCACCCGCTGGCTTCGATCCTGGAATATCGATGTATTCAGCGCCTCCAGATGATGGTAGTGATGTAGCCGTAGTGGTGGATCCTACTAGTAATAGATTGCAGGTGCTAGACCCTTGGGAAGCCTGGAATGGCGAAGACTTTCAGGATGTACCGGTACTAGTTAAGGCTCAAGGCAAATGCACGACTGACCATGTATCCCCTGCTGGTCAATGGTTGAGGTTCCGTGGTCATCTAGATAATCTGAGCGATAACATGTTCCTAGGAGCTGTTAACGCTTTCACTGACGATATTGGTACTGGGCAAAATCAATTGTCAGGAGAGCAAGTTCAACCTATTCCACAAATAGCCAGAGAATACAAGGCGCAAGGACTCCGCTGGGTCGCTATAGGTGATCACAACTATGGAGAAGGAAGTAGCAGAGAACACGCAGCCATGTCTCCTAGGATGCTAGGCGCCGCCGCGATTATAACTCGCAGTTTTGCACGGTTAGCAGAAACTAACCTTAAAAAACAGGGTGTGCTTCCATTTACATTTGAGGACACGGATGACTACGATCGTATAAAAGTTGATGACAGAGTGAGTATTGTTGGGTTAGATAATCTCGCTCCAGGCCAACCAGTCCAATGCGTCTTGAAGCACGCCGACGGGACTGAAGATACGGTAAATCTTCGCCATTCTCTAAATCAGCCTCAGATAGAGTGGTTCAAGGCGGGTGGTGCTATGAACTATATGAAATTACAAGAAGGGGCATAACTAAGCTATCCAGAAAATATGGGCAAGAAAAAGGGGGGGATAACCAAGCCCTCCCTTTTTCTTGCCCATATTTCATATTCTAAGAATTATTGAGAATACGGAACCTAGCCGAGGTCATCTAAACATGATGTGATTGGTTTGCTTAGGCAGGTAAAAATCGGAGTATCCAACAAGGTATATGGTCTCGCCTTGGATTCTCGTAGGTCCATTACCAAGTCTAAAAACCCGCCGGGATCGTCCGTTTCGAAACCCAAAACAAATTCTTGATCATCTAATCCAAAAGAATAAGATGTACTTATTTTTACCTGAGGGTATTTATGTCCTATAACGAAATGCTCTTCCATCAAAGCTTGTCGATCTGACTTAGGTAATTGGTACCAATCATGTGTCTTAATAAAGGGGTAAATAAAAAGGTATTTTCTACCTATTATACGCATGCTAGTTCCTTCCTGGCCTTCATGTTGGTGGGTGTCGATGTACGGAGAACGTCGTGTCATAGCGAGGTAGGAATGTGGTGTCAGGAGATAGCTTCCTAATTGAGTCTTGTTCAGTTGACTACATAGTTCGTTAACGGGTTCTAATTCTTGACTCACTTTCCACAGAAGGAGGTCGACATCACCACGAGTCCCAACCAGGCTATAGCTAGAAATAGACATTCGGTCAGAGAATTCGGCTATCACGGATGAAAATTCTGCTTTATGTTCTTCACGTTCTTTAGACGATAGTCTCCTCCATGATGGGTCAACTTTATAGAAAGAGTATTTTACAAAATCTCTTTGATTTTCCTGGGTCATAAAGGCTACCTCGTTAATGTTTATGAGTTAATGATCTTAACAATTTCATGTAGTGGTAGCAAATCAGGTGACTATTTAGATCCCGTTTGTTAGTTGGGTTTGTGCTAAAATTCTTCCAAAGGTTAAAGGTGAAGGAGCAATTGAGATGGTAGAACTGGGATCGGGACAATTCACTTACGAGGTAGCCGAGGGTTGGGGTATCCTGCCGGATGGATGGGGATTTAAGGAAGTTGCGGCTGTTGGTGCGGATGATAAAGGGAACGTATACGCTTTCAATAGGGGTGAACACCCCATGATAGTGTTTGACAAGGAGGGTAATTTCTTGAGGTCTTGGGGCGAGGGAGTGTTTCCACGTGCGCACGGCATCACAATGGGACCAGATGACACCATATTTTGTACTGATGACGGAGACCATACTGTGCGTCAATGTACATTGGATGGAAAGATTCTAATGACGTTAGGGATTAGTGGGCAACCGTCTCCATTCATGAGTGGTAACCCGTTTCATCGGTGTACCCATTTGGCCATAGATCCACAAAGTGGTGATTTTTATGTTTCCGATGGATACGGTAATGCCCGTGTACACAAATATTCGCCAGATGGGAAATTATTATTCTCATGGGGAGAATCTGGAACAGATCCGGGACAGTTTAATATTGTACATAATATTTGTACTGACAAGGATGGTTGGGTATATGTTGCAGACAGGGAAAACCATCGGGTGCAGGTGTTTAGCTCAGATGGCAAATACGAAACCCAGTGGATGAATATGGCGCGGCCTTGCGGACTATACATTGATCCTCAGGATGAATTGGTATATGTAGGGGAACTTGGCGTCGCTATAGGCCCCAATTCACAAGCATTGGGGGTGGGACCTCGTGTCAGTATATATGGAACAGACGGTGTTCTAAAAGCTAGGTTAGGGAATGAACCGGAAGGAGAAGAGCCGGGTCGTTTCATTGCACCGCATGGAATCTGTATAGATCCAGACCGTAATATATACGTCGGGGAGGTCTCGTGGACGCATACTGGTAGTGGTTTGACTCCACCGAGAGAAATTCGATCTCTTCAGAAACTTGTTAAAAAGGGCTAGAGTTTAAGAAATTAAATCTTCTTACACCATAGTTGATGGTTATTATTAATCAAATATCCTACGGACGGCAGAATAAGTATGGAAATTAGACTAGGTAGTCTGGTAAGGGATGCACGTGAGGCCTTCGGTACAGCTATAGTAATTGATGTATTTAGGGCCTTTACGACCGCCGGGATAGCATTCGAGAATGGTGCCAAACAAATCACGTTAGTAGCCGAAATCGAAGAGGCCCTCGAACTACAGCGAAGAGGTATTGGTGATGTATTAATGGGAGAGGTCGAAGGCAAACGGCCGGAAGGATTTGATTACGGCAATTCTCCATTTGAGATAGCGGAAGTAGATTTTACAGGTAAATCGATAGTTCAGTCGACCAGAGCTGGTACCGTCGGAGTAGCGGCATCTGAAAAAGCTGAGACCATTTACCTAGGTTCTTTCGCAGTTGCTCAGGCGACGGTAGATACTATTTTGAGAGATAATCCGCAAGTGGTATCGATTATAGCAATGGGAGATCAGGGTGTAGTTCGTTCAGATGAAGATGAACATTGTGGACTCTATTTGAGGAATCTGTTAGAGGGTAGAACGCCTGACCAGGAATCCGTAAGGTCTCTGATTCTTAAAGGTGGGGCCACACAAAAATTCTTTTACACCAGTCAACCGCAGTATCATCCGGAAGACGTGGAGTTAGCGTTACAATTCAATAAACATTCATTTGCCATGAAAGTTACGCGGCAAGAAGGGTTACTAGTCGCAAATAAAATACTTGTTTAGTTTAGTCGGAAATCCTACCTTGCCGGCGGTAGGGCGTTTGTAATCGTTGGGTAACAAATTTTAAGATTCTGAAAATCTGGCGGGGTCTAGAAAAGACACTCCAGGTACTTCTTGATCTCGATCTAAAACAATATCTTTGAGGCCATAGCACATCCCAGTGCTCCAAAGAATTCCTTTACGGCCTGCACCTGTTCCTAAGTAAAGATTATCCCATCCGGGTACTTTACCTATAATGGGAAGTCCGTCTGATGATAGTGGTCTCAAGCAGGCGGTTTGGTGAACTAATTCTGATACATTTAATGACGGAGCCATTTTTAGCAAGTCTTCCATTACCTTGTTGCGTCCCCACGAAGTAATTTGCTCATTGAATCCTGCTTCTTCCTCGGTTGTTCCAGCCCAGACCAAACCGTCTGGTTTGGATCCAACATAGCTACCGCCATAGTGAAGGGAGCAATTCAGTTCATCTCCCGGGAGATTAAGTCGTAGAATCTGTCCTTTTAGTGGCGTGATAGGTATATCCAATCCGCACCACTCTGAGGCGACATTGGCCCATGGGCCCATAGCTAGTACTACTGACCCTGATATTAGTTCTCCTCCGTCAAATTTTACCCCACTACAAATTCCGTTTTTAGATATTAGTCCAGTTACATTTCTCAAGATCATTTGCACCCCTAGCTTCTCTCCAGCTTGGGCTGCAGATAAGGTATAACGATAAGGTTCCGTAGATCCAGCACCTTTAACTAAAACGCCTCCGAGTGTTTCTGGATTAACGCGCGGTTCGATATCTCGAGCTTGTTTAGAATCTACCCAAAAGGTTTCAAAATCAGGGATCGGACTCTGCCATTCAAGATTATTTTTGGCTCGCTCTGCAGATGATTCGTCAAAAGATAATGTTAGCCTATTTCCAATGCGAAATTGGCTATCTATACCCGACACTTCGTTTAACTCTTCAGATAAACTTTTATGTTTGCGATTACTCCATAAGCTGAAATCCAATAATGGATCCGGAATGCCTGTTCCCTCTAAAGCACCCATTTCTCCGAAAGCAAAACCAGATGCATGACTTGCGACAGAATCCTTTTCTATGATAGTTACTCTAGCTCCTTCTTTTGCAAGTAAGTAACCTGTCAGGCAGCCCACGATCCCTGCCCCTACTATGATCACATCATTTGGTGTTATAGGCATATCTGCAAATTCCTCTCAATTTGGCACGCATTTCTTGTTAATCAGGAAGGGTCTAAAGCGGTTGTTTATGATGCTACTGGGTATGATGCGTGTTACAAGCCTTTAAACCATTCCTCAAAGTATTGTAGAACACTATCGTCACCCTGAGTATTCATCTGTGATACGGTTTGCTTGTTGGATGCCAATATTCTGCCATAAACTAATAAAAGGTAGGAATGACGATCACAGTTGATTATAATTTGTGGTTCAGTAGAAGATACAGGTGTGATCTTGAAAGTGGAGCCATTTGATATAACATCGTGAGAATAGGTTGGTTGTTGGTCAACGAGAAACCTGAAGCAAAGGTTTCGAGGCACCTCACTGCCCGGTCGGAATGTCATGGACAGCCAGGTTTGAGCTACCGACAATAATGCCAGGGATCCTTCTTCATCTAGATTAACATCCGAACCTATAGATGCTCTGATATCCCAATCATGGATGACCAATTCTTGGAGCCGCAGATCAACATAATCTTTGGCAGGAATAGCCCCTCTCCTGGCATGCCAACAGGGTGTGTCCCATTCTTCTTCACTGAATGACTTAAGGAGCTCATATAGCTCGGTATGATTATCAACATAAGCGCTAAATAAATTATTGCCCAGGTTTTTCCTTTGTTCGATGTCTCTTCGAGCATTACCAGTTGACATCGTAGATGCATCAGGATTTGAAAAACTTTGAGGTGCCTCAGCTATACCTTGCCGTCCTTTTACCATACTATCCGATTGTCTTTTGGCCCCTCCTGCCAAATGTGATACCACATCACCTACTTCCCAAAGATCACATTGGCTGGGAACTGACCATTCATTATCTTGAAGGCCATTTAAGTACACTTCCAGTCGTTTAACGATACGGTTTATGATTTCTATCTTTTCACCAATATTATCCATTTGAATATTCCTTTATGGTCTATGGTCCGAAGCATATTATTTTAGAATTTTACAAGTATGGAACCTTCTTTCTCAATTATAACGTCTGTTCCATTACAGGTATCATGATAGTCTACTGGTGGATTATGTTGGAAAATTTGGAGGCGCTTTGTTTAGGTGGTCTTGTTTAACTATTGCGGCAGTCGTTGGGCTATTATTTATGCTCTTTTTAGCAACCTGTCGGAGCATGTGAATCGTTTGGCAGGCGACCTCGATTTTTAACCACCCGGATTACTGTTTAAAAAATTCTGGCCTTAAGACGGATTGGACTGGCGCGAACGATTTTCTATGGATTACGCATGGACCTAGTTCTTTTAGTTTGGATATATGGTCCTTCGTCGGATAGCCTTTGTTCTGTGCAAAAGAATATCCTGGATATTCTTTATCAGCCCATGTCATGTATCGATCTCGTGTTACTTTGGCAATAATAGATGCGGCCGCGATGGAAAAGCTGATGCTGTCACCCTTGACTATTGTTCTGAAGGGTAGAGGAGATGATTTTATTGGTACGAAATCGAACAACAAGTTGTCCGGGCTCGGATCAAGCTTTTCTATGGCCTTGAACATTGCTTTGATAGTTGCGTTACCGATTCCTAGTATATCAATGTCTTGGGGTGTTTCTTCGGAAACTGCTACTGAAATTGCATGGCTAAATATGAGGTCGTAAGCGGATTCACGGCGCTTCTGGGTCAGTCTCTTGCTGTCATCTATTTCATTTAGCCAGGGTGCATTCTCGCATAGTTCTTTCGGGAGAATCACTGCTGCCGCGACCACAGGACCAGCTAGCGGCCCTCGCCCTGCCTCATCGATGCCCGCGATGAGCTGGTTACCGCTTTGATATAATTCGTTCTCCAGTTTCAGTCCGGGCATGTTGTAGAAAAAGTCTGTATTTCATTATGTTTCTTATGCATTGGTTCTATGATTCCTCCGCCAACTACTAGCTCATCCTTATAAAACACAGCAGCTTGCCCTGGTGTTAGAGCTCTTTGAGGTTCATTAAAGATAATTGAGGCGCCATCAGAAGTAGGGGTTAATGTGGCCGCGGATTCCTTTGCTTTATATCTTATCTTAACCTGAACATCGATCGGTTCTTGTGGAGGTACTCCCGAAACGTAATTAACCTTTGAAAGATTTGTCTCGTTTCGATATAAACCGGATTCTAGACCAACTATGACTTGCTGAGATTGGTGATCCAGCTCCAAAACATATAGTGGTTCACCTGTGGAAAGACCTAATCCACGTCTTTGTCCAACAGTGAAATTTTCTATACCTTCGTGAGTTCCTAAAACCTCGCCGTCAGTATTTATGATGTCTCCTGTTGATTTGCTGCTATTACGATCCTTTAAAAATTGTTTATAGTCGCCGAATGGGATGAAACAGATGTCTTGACTATCTGGTTTAAGTGCATTTGAGAAACCCGCGTCTTGTGCTATTTTTCTTATGGTTTCCTTGGGAAAATTACCAATAGGTAACATGGTATGTTTCAATTCTTCTTGTCCCATACCAAATAGGACATAGGATTGGTCTTTAGTAGGATCTCTCCCCCTCTTTAACACAAAACCATTTGGAGTTTCTTCTATTCTCGCATAATGTCCAGTGGCAATGTATTTGGCTTGTAGAGAAATGGCTCTGTTCATCAAAAAGCTAAATTTAATTTTGTCGTTACAGGCTATACATGGATGGGGAGTTCTGCCTTTTTCGTATTCTGAGCAAAAATAATCTATTACAAAGGTCTGAAATTCTTTTTGTACGTTAAGAACGTAATGAGGTATTTCAAGAATACTACAGACCTGTCTCGCATCTTCAACATCATCTAAAGTGCAACAACCACGATAATAGTCGGGTAGATCTACTTGGTCTAGACTATAAAGCTTCATAGTCACACCAATTACATCGAAACCTTGCTGGGTCAAAAGTAAAGCGGCTACTGACGAGTCCACCCCGCCGCTCATGGCTACTATAACTTTTTCTTTCAAATCAGTTTACCTCTCGTTACCAGACTAGCATAAAGATCGAGCTAATCACAATATTGGCCCTGAGTTGATTGCAATCTTAATCATGGATTTGCCATCACCCGCGATGTTAAGATGCTTTAGGATTAGCTTTTACTAATCGGGTATAAAATCGTAACTGGCCGTGATCTTCTCGGTAAATGCTTTATTTGGAGGTCAATATTAAATGCCAATCACATATGGATGTACCTTGCCAAGCAGAGGGTCTTTAGCGAGTCCAGAGATTCTTATGTCTTTAGCTCAGCGTGCGGAAGATTTAGGCTTTGATTCGATATGGGTAAGTGATCACGTCATCTTACCTCGTGAAGTCGAGTCATTTTATCCGTATGCCGCTGATGGAGTGCCAACGTTCACTCCTGACCAACCTTATTATGATCCCATAGCTACCCTAAACTTCTTGGCCGGATGTACTGAAAAATTGAGGCTGGGGACTCATGTATTAATCCTGCCCTATCGTAATCCGGTAGTTACGGCAAAAATGCTGGCTACGCTGGATGTTCTTTCCGGAGGACGCTTGACCTTGGGAATCGGAGTAGGTTGGATGGAAGAGGAATTCAAGGCGTTGGGTTTAGACAATTTTGAACAACGGGGTGACGTTAGTAACGAATACCTCCAACTATTCAAGGAGCTCTGGACTAAGGATCAACCGGAGTTTAACGGGAAGCACTATCAAATATCGGGTTCAGGTTTTCAGCCTAAGCCTTTGCAAAAACCGCACCCTCCAATATGGGTGGGAGGGCACACCTCTCCTGCTATTCGACGGGCAGCGGAGTTTGGGGATGGGTGGATGCCTATTGGTCTTCGGCCGCCTGCTATTCTGGAACCTGAGGAGCTAGGTGATAAGATTACTCGGCTGCGGGATTTGACTGTGAAATCAGGACGCCCAGCAGATGCTGTCGAATTGTGCTTTAGCACTGATGTTGTATTTGAGGAAAACCCGCCAGTTAATAGAAGAATGATGAGCGGCCTACCCGAACAGGTTGCAGCGGATCTGCGACAATACCAGGATTTAGGGGTGAGCAATTTTATTATCAGTTTCCCTACCGATACTTCGGAGGGACAGCGGACTGCGATGGAGAGGTTTTCTAGGGAAGTTATGCCGCTCATTCCTTCGGACATTTAGCACTGGGAGTTTTCCGTGCTTTCAGTTTAACCTGCCGGAGATCTGCAACCGACCTCAGAGTTTTTCCGCATCGCATACATTCCTTCATCACTGATTAATAAAACCGTAGTCTTATATGAGGATAATTCTGGAGTACTTCCAACTGCCATAGATAGAGCTGCTGCTGTCACGTTATCGGGGAGTTCAGTAATGACTATTGCATCGTAGTCTCCGAAGGAAAAAAGAAACTATTCATAGTTCCCCCATTCTCTCAATGGCGGATTTAACAATAGCAGCGCGATCTCGTGGATCGGAAATTAAGTCTGTTATCCCTTGTTTGGAATAAGTGGCTTGGATTAAATAATAATACATTTGAATTCACCAGGGTAGATTTTGATGGGTATCAGCTTATGACTACGTCCGATGTGCTGTATTGTTGTTCAAGTTCATAAATATTATCCAGACCTAATAATTTTGCTACATCCCACCTAGTTCCGAAACGTTCAGGGTTTACTTTGCCAGTTTCTTTCAGTTCCGTGAAAGCATCATGAATTTGCTTGTATACGAGCCAAATGGTGCTACCACAGATCATGAGACGGTACCCAAGAGATTCTACTTCTTGGGTAGGAGCCAGGTCCCCGTTGTACAATCTAGGGAGGTCTCCCAAGTCTGTAGCATAGTTTCTCAGGTCATCCATCGTATTGATCCCATCTACGAAAACCATATCCGCACCAGCATTGCTATAGGCTCGACATCTGGTAACTGTATCTTCCCACCCAGTTACCGCGTATGCATCACACCTAGCTATGATTACGAAATCTGGGTCTCGACGTGCATCTAGGGCAGCTCTTATCTTTTG
>Ga0310345_10006435_pt1 | contig 10269 bp, 7 predicted proteins | sample HC15DNA20500_MG_FD_204667 | JGI IMG/M metagenome (GOLD analysis project Ga0310345, IMG submission 204667) | Marine microbial communities from station ALOHA, North Pacific Subtropical Gyre - HC15-DNA-20-500_MG | ecosystem: Environmental > Aquatic > Marine > Oceanic | place: Pacific Ocean: North... | reverse complement strand
TAAAGAACTGCTACAAGGCCGCACCAAATAACAATTGGATCGGGAACTAATCTCGTTCTGGTGTCCGAGATGCCAATGACAATGATCCCTGCAGAATATGACATCAGGAGTGCTGCGGTGCCATTGACGAGAGACGTCAGGAACAACAGGCTGATCGTAAGCAACTGAACCCCCAACATGAAATATATGGGGCGCAACCGCTTGGGCATCGTGTGAGCCCAAAAGGCTTTTGATTGAGCATGCATGATCAGATTCCGCCATACAAAAAAGTGTTCTGTATCAAGAATAGCGGGATGCTCATTTTTTTTGGTAACAAAAATTGGAGTTAGGCTGTGTGAAAGAATTTTTGATCGCCCAGATTTGAAAGGCGCTTTCACGATGCCAAATATTTCCCCTGTTTCTGGTGACGTTGCTGAAACTGACCCGATTAGTGTCCTCGTAACCAAACTCCGCAAGCTCGACACCGTCAGAAGCAGATGTCGACATCTCATTCAGCAGCAGACCGTATCTGTGCCCGCGAGTGATAAGCCAATTCGAGATATTCTCCGTGATGAACTGCGAGAAGAAGGGGTCGCCTTAAATGAGGAAACCCGCGAACTTGGCCGCAAATTCTTGGATGGCGATTTGCTAAAAGGCACACAAGACGGAGATATCGCGAACCAAGCCCTGCGTGAAATCGCAGCCTTCCTGAAGTCATCTGAGCAGTCTGCTGAAACACTCAATTACACCGGCACGCAGGAAGACGGCGGCACATTTATGCAAAGCGTGATCAACACGTTGTTGTGTTCAGACGTGCCCAAATACGTGATTTGCCTTCAGAAGGCATTTGATCTGTTCGGAACAAAAGGGTTTGACGAGCAGTTGAAAGCTCGAATATCCAGGGAACCTATCTGCAAATTCTCACTGGATGTTGCTCTTCCATCTCCAGGCAATATTGGCCGGCTGCTAACGCAGGACATTGAGCCATCAACCCTTCCACCCTCAATATGGAATGTCTCGGTCCGCACTCTGGGGGCAGATAGTGAAGCATTGCTGATCGAGATACATTGTCATCAGTTTTCTTTGTATGCGGCGGCACCAAGGGCTCTGAGCATTGAGCCGACACCTGTGGATGATCGGGAACAAAAATTCGAGTTACCCGAGGGCGCACCACTATCCAAACAGGTTGATGCCTGGCTGCAGGACGCAGGCTTCACGCTTACGCCGGAGTTTGGAGTGCCGATATACACGCTCGAAATACCGGAAGAAAACTTCGCTCACCCTGAAGGAATGCGTTTCCGATTGGTTGGCTCCCCTGGCAGACACATTTCGTCAACTGGTCCGATCGGGCTCATCATTGAGGCGCCGGGGCGAGAAAATGTGGTTGAAGCACTTCCAAGATTTGAACCGGCCAGAACGAGATTGCTGGACCAATACACTATCAGTGTCACTGAGCGTCTTCCAAGGCCAGAACCGGTTCAGGATGAACCAAGCGATCCGGGGAACGAAACTGAGCTTCCGGCCGAAGCGACACCAGCAATAGCGGCGGATGGGGACGATCCGGAATCTGCCGATATCCTCGAACCTTAATATCCTTATTCAAGTGAGAAGAAGTATGCCAAGCGCTCAACGAAAGTGGAAAATTGATACCTCGGTCAACAATATGACCATGGGAAAATCGCTTGAGAATCTGTCAGTCATTTCGGGATGCTCAGTGGAAGTTCTCCAAAATTCGTTCCAACCGGGGCAACAATTGCCACCGGAAATGGAGCTGCACCTGAAAGACAGTGAATTTGATCTGATCTCGTCAATCAATACAATTGCTGACGCGAACTACAGAGAATTCACTTTCTCCAAAAGAGCTGAGCAGTTCAGCCTTTTCATTGCGATCAAGAAAACGTTGCAGGCCTTTTCGGAAAAGGATTGTTCGATTTTCGTTAAGACGCAGAAGGCAGCTAGTGCGGTGATAATTCCTATCGAAATGGAAATCATCAGTCAGCTGCCGTTCGTAGCATTTCAAATGATCACTGATCGTCCATATCCTGGCACATCAGGACGCGCTGGCCCGAAAAAGGGAATGCGTGATTCGTGGGAGGTGCAAACATTCCTGCTTGATGACAAAGGGGACAGTCTCCTGATCAAGGCAGCCGGCTCCGTCAGCACTGTCTATTTTGTTGTACCGGCCGCTGAAGCTATCAGTGAGTTGCTGCCCGTTGCAGAAAATAACCAAGAACATCAATCCCCTGAAATGTAAGGATGAACAGATAATGGCCACTAAAGAAGAAGTATTTGGCAACGGGCTCAATATCGAAATTCGCGAACTCGTTCCGAATATTGGCGGCGCCCCCAAATTTAACCTGACTGGGAAAGTGATTTTTCTGGAACCCAACCAGAACCTTCCTGCTATCGACGGCATGGAAATTCGTTGCCGAAAGGTGGAGACCGTCCAGCAAGAGTACAGCCGAATTGACGAAGACGACGAGGTTCTGACATACCAGACCACCCGTCTCTGCGATGTTGACGCTCTTTCCATTGATACTGGCCGCTTTGTGTTGCTCGTCGATGAAAATGGCGACATGGAAGAAGCGGTCTTTGCCATCCCCGCAAGTGACATTGCATCCCTACAGGCTTCGATCGTTGAAAACGGTCAGCCTGTCACGTCGCTACAATGGAACCCGGCGAACATGCTACGCAACGTCAGTGATCTATGGGCAACAAAGTTGGTAGCTAATCGGGCAGGGACTATCTCCAGCACTGATCTTGAGGAGATTCGGGATCAGTATTCTCGCACAGCCGACCTGCTTCGATCGATGGTAGATCATTGCGGCTTGAGCGCCAGAGAAATCAACTGGTGCAAATTGACACTCAATACTTTCCTTGATCCGAACAACACGCCAGAACATCAACGGGAATATGTTTCGAAAGTCATGGAATTGCGGTCAAACAGGTATATTTCGCCAGATGCCTCTGATGATTTGCTTGCCAAGCTTGCGGCCAATCCAATTTCGAGAAGTGGGGCAGGTGCCTTCGGTTCAGATTTGCTTTGGAACCGCATCGGACCCGAAGCATACAATTACGGTGTTCGGGTCGTTGGCCAGAAAGTATTTGGTGAAGATTTTGACGTCGGGATGACGGATGTTGTTATGTCAATCATCCCGCGGCATTCCGTAGAAAGCTTCTTGACCAAAATCAACGAGCACAGGCATGTCGGGCGGGCAAGCATCCGCTTTGACCAAATTCCAGGCTATGCACCTGATGTCAATATCTACGAAATGTCCCTCGGAGAAGATGGCGACAATTGTGCCTTGCTCCACGTTGTCGACCACACCGGTCATTATGCGTATTGCTGGCCAGCAACCAATGTGGAACTTCGCCCTGAGCTTCGCGCTGAAGATCAAATGGCATTGTCACCGCCAGCAGCAGGAGCTCTTCCAGCCCCTTCTCTTCGCCTGCCGGCTCCCAATGAATCTGATGAGGGCAGCCCGAGCATTTAAGATCTCCCGTACAGAAAAAGGCCCCTACAGGGGCCTTTTTTTGGAGTGCATATTCACATTGTCGCGGCCAAAGAAATACTTTGATCATATTTCCTTGCGCCACGCCGACCGCACCCCCCCAAATGCTCCGAAATATGCAAGGGGAGGGAGTCCGGACGCAAATAGCCCTGCCGAAGGATCTCTTCGAAAACGCGCTTTGTGCCTAAACAGTCTCCCATAGCTGAATGGGCATCCTGCATTTCTTCGCCGGTCAGGAAATTATACAACACGGATAATCTTGGAGGCTTCGGCTTCCCGATAAATTCTGGGCCATAATTCAGTGAAGGGGGAAAGTTGGTAATCCCTGCGCCTTCCCGCATCGTGCAGTACCTGGGAACATTGGCGATCCTGCTCGACAGAGACCTTAAATGAACATCGTCAGGACGAGCGTTCTCCATCGCTTTCAGATGACTTCGAACCACACCAAGATCATAAGGAATATTGTGTCCGATCACGACATCTGTCGAAGTTATCATATCGGCAAGCAGAGGCAGGACAGAATACTGATCCATTCCCACGTTCTGGGCGGTTTCGTAAGAAATGCCGTGCACGTTTTCAGCTTCATCCGGGATATCCCATCCATCCGGTCGGACAGTGATAGACACCGCCTGATGTATCCGGCCGGCCAGATCAAAAGAGAGGAAACCTCCCTGCACGATACGTGGCTGCATGTCATGACCAAGAGGCACATCCGGCAGCAAGAAGCCCGTCGTCTCAACATCCAAAACACCAAGGATGGGATTTTCTCGCTCTGTAGATTGCAAAACTTCACTCATCCGGACCTCCAAAAAAATTCGGTTACATAATCTTCCATTAGTCTACAGGCATTGCCCGTTACCGATTTTTTGTGCAGGACGATACCGAATGGCACTTCATATTCCACGCACTCCACAGGAAGCTCGTCACGCTCGTTACCGCGAGGAGAGGGGCGAATATCAACGGATAAGCCGTGGCATCTATGTCGACATAAAAGACGATCCAGATGAAATTATCCGCGCCAATCCTCTCTTCATAGCAGCCAATCTTTACCCGGATTTTCGCTTGGTCGGAGAAAGCGCCATTTGTCGTGGCGCAAATGACACTGGCGAAATTTTCATCTCCGCGAGAAGCAAGATCCGATACCGGCAGCTGGGCCCACTGAGCGTTATCCGGAAGCAGGAATTCGCCAGTGAGTTTGAGCAGGTTTCAATTCCAGAGAATGAGCGGACTGTTCGCGTGCGCGTATCGAAACCAGAGCTGGCGGTCCTGGAATTTCTCGACGGGTTCGGCTCGGGAAATACCGATGTATTGCGCGTGGGCGCTGAACGTCTCGATCGAATTCATGGCTCGCGTGAGAAAACAATAAAAGCCTTGTTGGACGAGGCCGCTCTTATGGGACGCCATGATCTTCAAGAAAAAATTGAAAAAACTCTGACCCAGAAGGAACTCGCAGCAATGACCGAAAACTTTTTTGTATTTTGGTATAACAGCGTTATTGGCAAACTGGGTTTCGACGGCACGCGATATTACTGGGAAGGTCGCGACGGATGGGTGATCCCGTTCCAGCATAACGGAAGATCATTGCCCCCGTTTCTTGCCAACCTGCGGGAAGAAGGCATGCTTAAACGTGTGCGCAATGAAAGTGATATCGAAGCGTTGCGGCGCGGGGGGCGCTTCCTTTCAAATATCAGCATTGCAGCCCCAGGAAGCGCGGTCGCACAACGGCAACCAGACATCATTCAGGAACGCTTGAAGGACAACATTGCTGACAGCGTGCATGGATATGTTTTCACCGGAAAATTTGATGTAAGTCTGGCTGGTTTGGTCGGAAGCCTTGAAGAAGGCGATTCTTGTGTGGGAGAAGTCGCCCGCATGATGGAAGAGCATAACCTGCCAACGATTTCGGGGGCGCAATTCAAAGCGGCAGTGTTCCTCAAGCCGTCTGGAGAGTTGGCAGCTGCCGGGATCGATAATAACCCGTTCAGCCATATTTTGAAGCTTTCCCCGGCCAATGACAGACACTTTGGTTTCAATGAGTATGTCTGCATGAAAGCATCTGAAGCAGCAGGAGTGACTATTGCCGAAGTAGCCATGGTCGATCTTCCTGCTTTTGCGGGCCAGAAACAGACAGGCTTGCTGGTTGAGCGATATGATGTTGCGGACCGCGACCATCCTGAACAGCGATACTTCCAAATCGATTGTTGCGCACAGCTTGGTTTAACTCCTGAACAAAAGGCGGAAGGGTCGTGGGAAACGATCGCTGAATTGTTGGATAAAGAAACCACTGACCCGGTGAGCGAGAAAGAGCAATTGTTCATTCGAGCTGTTTCGTCGTGGCTGATTGGGGATTCAGATGCACATCTGAAGAACTTTTCAATTCTTCGCATCAACAAGCATGATGGACTGGGCCAAAATACCAGCGCCTTCACCAAAGCAGTGATGGCGCCTGCCTACGACATCACATCCTCAATCAATTTCGTACCTTCTCCGCACTTTTGCCTGAGCTTGAATGGTAAGCATCGCGATCTGACCAAGCAGGATTTTCAAGCATTCGGTTCCTATTGCGGCCTCAACCGCACGGATGTTCAGAAGGTAATGGAAAATGCTGCACACGGTTGTGCTCGGTTCATCATGAACATTGCTGGACGGCCGGAGCTTGCCCCTGAGCAGAAGATGTTCATTGACCGACTGCAAGGAACGGTCGTGAAACGAATGAATGATTTGAAAATTGAGCTGCCCAATGTTGAACCGGTTGAGGCCACATTGGAAATTGCGACAGTCGAGCGGATCGAAGGTATCTCGCCCAATGATCAATTGGCAATGTCGCCGCAATCCAATCTGCTGTGAGTAAATGATGATGACCAAACTGGATAGAACGATACTTGCCCCAGTAGTCGAAAAACTGACGGCAGCAGTGATTAAAAACTTCTATCAGAAGGAACATTTATCAGAAGGTTTGGTCGGCAAGTGGATTTGGGATGTTCTTGCCGATCAGCGTTTTGACGACAAAACCCCTCGGGCTGCTGCCGAAGAAATTAAGTGGCTTGTGCGTCGCGGATCGGGCTTGTCCGGAAGTGAAATTGCGCCACTAATTCTCGACAAATTCAACAAATTTCACCCTTTCTCCTCGACCCGAGAAGTCGTTGCCCAGAAGCTCTTTAAGCATGCCCCTTTTCAAGACCCTCGCTACTTTGTGGATACCCAGCGGGGACATAAAATCGAGGACATCGCCCGCGCACGCTTCAGGGAAATTGCGCCATCAATGGGACTGCGCCCCAACGATGGCATTATCGACACGCTGCGCAACTATCGACACCCGACCATCAGCTCAATGATCGGTACTCCCGACGAAGCTGCTGATGATTTGATTAACCACAACACAATCGTTATTGCAGATTACAAAGCGCCTCGACCAAACGGAACCCAGTTGGAGCCTCGCGATTTTAGCTCATTAGTGAGCAATTTGCTGACCCCAGAAAATGAAGAGCTTCTGCCGGTAGATGAAAATGACGGCAAGCTGTTCGATTATTTTTTGCAAATGCATCAGTATGGCATTTTGGAGCGCGAGCGCAGAGGTGATCCAGATGTCAATATCCGGCTCATTCTTGTCCGATGGTGTGGTGTACGCGGCGACATTGTCATCGACGAATTACCTTGGTCTGAAGATATTGCCCAAATGATCTGTGAAACACATAAGGAAATCTGGGCCGACTTTGTGATGACAGGGACTCTGCCGGAATTCCGAAAGCTGCCCGAACTTGATGAACGCGATGTTTCAGATGAATTGCAAGAGCTTTCATCACACTATGTGATGGCAAAAATGCTGGAGAACGCAGCAAAAGAAGTCGCATCAGAAATTCAGGGAAAGTTCAAAGAATGGGTTTCGGCAACCGGATATCTCAGCACCAAACTGATGTTGGGCTATCTGGACGTCACCGGAAAGCCTCAATACGAGGAAGAAGCGATCATTAATCTCGCCATCCAGTATGGTATCGACCCAGATGAATTCCGCGGCCCGAGCAAATCGATTGACTATGCTCGAACGCTGGAGGAAATCGCCACGCTACTTAAAGACCACTCAAATGATGTAACACGGTTTGATCGCATTCAGAGCATTCTTGATGCTGCACCTGTTGTTCCTGGCTCTCTTGATACTGAGAAGCTGGCCAAAGCAATTCTGGATGCCGGGGGAGATCCAACTTTCATTCGGGACCAGTCCATCGCATTCCGGACACCGCAGGGGAAAAGTGAGCGAGCGCAAACCGTTAAAGCGGTGAAGTCTCTGGCAAAGAAAATGCTCCAATCAATGATCGATGCCTCAATTTCTCGTGGCCCAGATGACATGGCAGAAATTACGGCCCGAATGAGTGACAGTATAAAAGCTTTGAAAGACGAAGAGGATCTGTCAACGGCCGACTTGATCGAGCGAGTGAATATTGAGATTGCACATGCACTACAGAATGAGGTTGTCGACACCTCCTTCGCTGGTGTTACGGATGAGTTCGATATTGGTGGGGAAGGGCAGGCGCCAACCGTCAGCTTGCCACCAGTTCCAGGGGGCTTCCCGACACGCCCCGTTGAAGCGGATAGCAGTGAGAATCCTGCGACATTATCCCGGGGCGGATTCTCAGGGGTACGTGGTAACGGAACCGAGGGCATGCTTTACGACATGTAAGTCGGCCGACACACCAATTGTTTGAGGGGCTGCATAATAAATGCTGCCCCTTTTTTTATTTAGGGTCTTATCGAAAAATAAATTTGGTAACGGAAATCGAAATTACGGTGGAAATACACCAAAGTTCAGAACCCTGATTGGCGATGCTAAAGCCGACAAGCTGGGTAAAGAGCTTTCTGTCAGAAAATATTTCGAGTGCTAGGAGCATCGTATGTCGAAAGGTTTTGCAAAAGTTCGTACCCGCCGTGGTGGTGGTGCAAAGAAAACGTGTGTTCAGGTTACTGCCCTTGATGCCAGCAAAGACTTCATCATGGTCTGCGAGACCGGTGAAGGCAAAACGCCCTTCAAGCTCTACAACAAGGACGACAAAAAATGGGACCGCGTGCCGGTTGGCTCCAGCCTGCTGATCAGTGGTATGGAAAAAAAGAACGACGGTTTCGTCCCGGTGTTTCTTGATTACGGCAATCGCTATCCCACGGTCGACAAATTTGCCTTCCTGCCCGCAGTTTCGGTCGTTCGGGTCCCATCGAAGGAAGAAGGTGGCGATGCGTATGCGCGCGTCCGCTTCCTCGATCCGGAAAACGCGATTGCAATCGAAGACACGTCGCCGGCAGGCATCAAATCCTCGATCGAAAAAGTCCTCGGTCAGGCATTCGTTCCGTCGTCTCCCAGCGATCGCAGCTTCATCATTCGCTGGCAAGACCACGAAGGCAAGCTCCAAAGCTTCATGGGTTCGGAAGATCTGCCGCTTAATGTCGGCGTTGAAGATGAAGCAAATGCAGCCGGCATTCGGGTGCCGCGCGACGTAGCCAAGCGCGTCGAGGAAATTGCAGCAGCAATGCAGGACATCATTGCAGAAGAAGTCGAAGCAGGATCGACCAAATTCGAATTCATCCCGCAATGCACGATGTTTGGTTCGCGTTCCCTTGTGGACCCGCGCACCGACGATATGGAAAAGCTGAAAAACCTTCCGTTCCCGACTGCAGACAGCCAGTGGGTCGTTGCCAAAGGAATTTCCGAAACCACCCAGCGCGAATGGAAAAATTATGGCATCCAGCCGAGCTTTGTCTCATTCAAACCGATGTATGACAAGGTGGCTCTGGTCAAAGCCCTTGAAGACATGGTCGCCAAGGACTTCCAGAGCGTTCCGAATGCTGAAGCAATGATCCAACAGTTCATCCGAAGCTTCTATGTCGGTGACGAAAATCTGAACTCCTCGTCTGCTGCCGCGCATCTTAAGCAGGGTGGGGTTGATCCGTCTGCCTTCCAGACTGGCTGGGTTGTCGGAACCGCGGTGCCGGAAGGATATCCTAGCCCGATCCCGGTTTCTGCTATCCATACTGAGCTTCACAAGCCGGAATACGATCCGACCGCAAACGCGAATACTGGTCCGGCCAATGCTGCACCCGAAGGCGCGGGCGCGTCGAACAACAACGAAATGTCGGATGCACAGCGCGACGAAATCGAAAAGGCCGCTGCATCCGCTGCAGCTGATGCAGCAATGGGCTAAACACGTGGCGTATTGCTAATCTTTTAGCGATAGTCTGAAGCGAACCATCAATTGGTTCGCTTCTTTTTTTTTGGTAACAGAAATCCCTCATAAAATTTCTCTCAAGGATCAGAATTCTTTGGAGAAATACAAAATGGCTGAATCAACCGCTCAGCAGGTTGCTATTGAAGAACCGGCAGCAAGCACAAACGATAAAAATATCCCCTGGCCAGATTTTTCCAATGCATTGTTCAAGGATTTGGAAATCAAGATGTTCATGCTCTCGCGAGGGCGTCGATATCTGATTCTTCAGAATGGGGAGAATTACCCATTCCAGGCCAAGGAGATGGGGTTCGTTCGCTCAGCAAGTGGCGTATGGGTTCGCCCAGAAGGGCAGATAACCAGCCAAATGTTTCGACAATGGCAGCAAGTTATCCCAAATATCGGGATTAAAAAAGTAGCGCCTGAAGACGTTGTCATTGGTGACAGCTTGCAAAAGACGGCGGTACAGGACCTGCTCTCGAAATCGGATGCCCTTGGCTACAACCGGTTGGGTCAGTTGGTATACCGCCTTCACGAAAACGACCGCCGCTTCACAAAAAACCCTCGTGGCT
>Ga0310345_10006434_pt1 | contig 10272 bp, 9 predicted proteins | sample HC15DNA20500_MG_FD_204667 | JGI IMG/M metagenome (GOLD analysis project Ga0310345, IMG submission 204667) | Marine microbial communities from station ALOHA, North Pacific Subtropical Gyre - HC15-DNA-20-500_MG | ecosystem: Environmental > Aquatic > Marine > Oceanic | place: Pacific Ocean: North... | reverse complement strand
TTTGGTCACCGCAAGTCTCTCCCGTTCGTTTGATCGACCGTTGATGCATTATAATGCTTATTTGGTCACAATCAAGGGTGTGAGATGCAAACACATTCAAACATTTTATCACATTAAATCAATCGTGTAGTCATTTCCTTATCGGTTATGTATTATAATGCATCTCTTAATCAACAAGAATTTCCCAGGCTGAGTTCGTTGCCGGCGCCTTCCAAAGCCACGCATACGACCTCCACCTCATCGTCCGCAAGTCCCATCACCAAACCCTCTCCACCAGCAAACGCACGGTGACCGCATTCTCTCGCCAATCCGGCCAGCCGAAGAACCGCCCGCTGCTGTCCCAGTTCCTTCTTCAGCGCGCCGTTGGCCAGATGGATCACGCACTGGACAAGCCAACGCTCCCGGCTGTTGGGCGGGGCACGCATCCAGACTTCCTCGAGTACCTCGTGAGCTTCCCAATAGAAGCCGTGATTGAAAAGCCGCAATCCGTATTGCCATGCGACGTTGCCATGCGCGGTTGTTTCCCTGGTTTCCTTCGGAGCCAATGCCTTGACATGATCGAAGGCGTCATCGGGATGACGCTCACTCCTGCCCGGCAAGTATCGATGCGCGGGCAGGGCGATGGATTCTGCATCGGCGCTCACAGCGCCGTTTCGGAGGTCCGCGACGCGAGCGTCGCATGAGCCTGCGGCGAGGTCTGCACGGCGGTGCGTTGCATATGCAGACGCAAGCCGCGCAAGCCGCCGAGTTCCTCGCCGCCACCGGCTCTGCCCGGTCCGCCATGCACGCATTGCGGCATGACTATTGCGTGGCCGGTATGGTTCCTGCCGACGGTTTCATCGACGATCATGATGCGGCCGTGCCAGGGGCCGAGGTGCCGGACAGCTTTGCTCTCCACTTGCCCGTCGCCGGTGAACAGGCTGAGCGCCAGCGATCCGCCGCCGAATGTCGCCAAATCGATTGCCCCACCGATTTCCTCGTAGGGCATGACCGTCGAACACGGCCCAAAGACCTCGGTCTCGTGTACCGCTTTCCCTTCCTGGGGTGAATCGCAAAGCAACAACGTGGGCGCGACAAAGGCCCCGCCCTGCCGTATTGCGGCAGGCAGGCCCTCGGGAATGCCACCGCCGAAGAGAACCCTTGCTTCGGCGGACAGTTTTCCGATGCCTTCGAGTGCGGTCTCCTGCTGGCGCCTGTTGACTAGCGGCCCAACCCTGATGGCTTCGTCCGCAGGGTCGCCAACGCTCAACTTCTTGGCCGATTCCGCGACCGCGTCACAGAATTGCGTGGAGATGGAACGCGGCACGAAGATACGGCGGATGTTGGTGCAAACCTGCCCCGCCTTGACCGACAGGGCCTTGACCGTTTCGCGAACCGCCAGGTCAAACAGGGGCGAGCCGGGCCCGACATCCGGGCCGACGATCATTCCGTTGATGCTGTCTGCCTCGACATTCACCCGGACGCCGCTGCGCAGCACGTTTGCATGAGATCGCACGGAAAACCCGGTTGCGGCGGAGCCGGTAAACGCAATTGAATCCATCGGCCCCGCCGCATCGAGCAAGCCTTCACCGGAGCCGCAGATGAAGTTGAACACACCATCGGGAACGACATTCGCGGCGATCACGTCACGCATCATCTCGAAGGACAGCATCGCCGTCGATGTTGCCGGCTTGGCGAGGCTTGGAACGCCTGCCACGGTCGCTGCCGCAATTTTTTCCCACATTCCCCAAGACGGGAAGTTGAAGGCGTTGATCTGTACCGCGACGCCGGGGCGCGAGTTCCAGTAGTGACGCGCGCCAAACACCGGCTCCCTTGCAAGCTGGTCTTCACCTGCCTCAACCAGCGAATGCGTTTCGCCAAGGCCGCCGCCCAACCGGGCGTAGTATTTCAACGTGCCAATGCCGCCGTCGATATCGATCGCGGCATCAACCTTGGTGTTGCCGCTGTTCTCGCGGGCGATCTGCTCATACTTGTCGCGGTTGGCGGCAAGAACATCCGCAACCGATTTCAGCAATGCTCCGCGCTCGGCGAATGTGATGTTCCGCAACGCCGCGCCGCCGGCAACGCGAGCGTGGTCAAGCGCGGCTTGCAAGTCGAGACCGCTGCTGTCGGCTTCGGCGATCTTTGCACCGGTGACCGGGTTTACCAATGGCCGGGCCTCGCCATTGCCTGCCTTCCACTCTCCACCGAGATAACTTTCCAGCCGCATCAAAGATTCACCACTTCCTTTTCGATACTATCAAGCCGGGCGCAAAACTCGCCGACAACCTCCAGCGTTCTTCCGGGATATTCGGCGTGCGGCGCGTGCCCGCAATCGGGGATGATCTCGACATCGACCGGTGAGTACGCCCGGCTTTCGATCTCATTAATCTGCGCCATCGTGCCATACTGGTCATCCGCCCCCTGAACGGCGAGGACGGGAATGCGAAGATAATCGATTACTTCGGCGACGTTCCAGGCCGTGAAACGCTGGTCCAGCCAGGCATCGTTCCAGCCCCGGAACGCATTGTCGACATCGTCGTGATATTTCGCGAGCCGCTGGCGAAGGTCGCCTTCCTCGTAGTTCCGTTTTGCCTCGCCAATCGAGGCGAGACCCTCCGGTTCGGTGAAGAAATGCGGTGCGATCAGAACCAGCCCGCGCACGCGGAAATCCTCGATGCTTCCGGCGTAGATTGCTGCGATGGTCGCGCCATCGCTGTGCCCGAGCAGCACGCCATATCGGAAACCGATTGCGTCCAGTACTTCGGGAAGCACCTGCGTTGCCTCCCGGGTCATGTAGTCCAAGGGGCGGGGCAGCTCGGCGGGATCGGATTTGCCATAACCCGCACGCGAATAGACGAACACGCCGAAGCCCGTTGCATCGGAGAGTTTCTGCGGAAAGTCGCGCCAGAGCGCAACACTACCCAGACCCTCATGCAACATAACTATGGTCGGCGCCTCGCCGGGCGGGGGACCGAAGGCTACCGCCTCCAGCGTCTTGCCCGCCGTCTTGACCGATGTCCCTTTCTTCCAGTCGAACGCCGTCATCTCAGCCATCCCTCAGCTTGAAGCGCTGGATCTTGCCGGTCGCCGTCTTTGGAAGTTCTTCGACATAATCGATCCAGCGCGGGTATTTCCATTGGCCAATGCGTTTCTTGACGTGCTCCTTGAGTTCGGCGTCGAGAGCGTTCGCCCCATCCTTTAAAACGACGAATGCGCGCGGCTTTTCGAGGCCCTCATCGTCACGATGGGAAACGACAGCCGCCTCCAGCACGGAAGGGTGCTCGATCAGCGCCTGCTCGACCTCAAAGGGCGAGACCCATATGCCGCTGACCTTGAACATGTCGTCGGTGCGGCCACAGTAGACGAGGCGGCCGCTATTGGCCTTCTCGTATTTGTCGCCGGTGTGAGTCCACCAACCCTCAAACGTCTCGCGGCTCTTGTCGCGCAGGTTCCAGTATTCGATCGCACCGGACTCACCCTTCACCAGCAATTCGCCGACCCCGTCGTCACCTATATCAGCGCCCGCCTCGTCCACCAGCCGGACCTCGTAGCCTGGAACCGGCGAGCCAGAAGTACCGTACTCGACTTCACCCGGCTTGTTGGAAAGGAAGATGTGGAGCATCTCGGTCGAGCCGACGCCATCAAGGATTTCGCACCCGGTGTGCTCTTCCCAGCGCAGGCCGACTTCGCGCGGCAAGGCCTCACCTGCCGAAACACAGCGGCGCAGTTCGTGTTCGACCTTGAACTTTCCGCCTTCAAGCCCCGCGTTCATGGCGGCGTAGAGCGTCGGCACACCGTAGAAGATGGAGGGCTTGAACTTGTTGAGTATGTCGAAGACCGCATCCGGCGTCGGCCGGGCCGACAGAATGACCGTCGTGGCGCCGACCGAGAGCGGGAAGCTCATGGCGTTGCCGAGACCGTAGGCGAAGAACATTTTTGCGGCGGAATAGACCGTGTCATCATTCCTGATGCCGAGCACCTGCGCACCATAGGTGTCTGCGGTCGCCTTGAGGCTGCGATGCATGTGGCGCACGCCCTTGGGCTGTCCGGTCGAACCTGAGGAGTAGAGCCAGAATGCGCACTCGTCAGCGGACGCTTTCACCGGATCACGGGCCTGCGATTTGGCGATCTCTTCAGCGAACGAAAGACAACCTTCAGGCACTTTGTCGCCGATGACGAACACCTTCTCGAGCGTGCTTATCTTGCCCAGCAGCGGCTCGACGACAGGCAGAAGCTCCTGTGAGACGAACAGCGCTCGCGCGCGGCTGTCGCGCAGGATGAATTCATAGATATCGGTGGAAAGAAGCGTGTTGATGGCGACGGGAACCACGCCGGCCTTCAGGCTGCCCCAGAAGATCACGGGGAATTCGATCTGGTCTAGAACGATCATCGCCGCCCGGTCCTCCGGACGGATGCCGTTCCGCTCGTAAAGGCTGGCCATCTTTCCGGTTTCAGCAGCCAACGCGGCGTAGGAAATCTCCTTGCCGGTCAGCGCCTCGATGAAGGCAGGCTTGTTGCGGTAATCCTTGTCCGCGTGGCGGTCGATGAAATAGGCGGCTGCATTTCCCTCGATTGTCGGCATTGTTCCTCCCAATGCGTCGCGCGTACAAAACCAGGGCGGCGAGGCCCTCAGCATTTTCTGAAAATGCTATATAATGCATCTACGTGATGCAACATATTTCATAAGAATACGGCGACGCTATAGACCGAGATAGGTCTCGCGTATGGAAGTTTCCTTTTCCAGATCGGCGCTACTTCCCTTCCAGACCACGCTTCCGCGCTGCAAAATGAAGTGCCGGTCGGCAATGCGCATCAGGTCGGCAAGGTTCTTGTCGACGAGAAGGATGGACATGCCCTGGCCGCGGATTTCCACCAGTGCGTCCCAGATCTTTCTGCGCACCAGCGGCGCCAGACCTTCGGTCGCCTCATCAAGGATCAGCAATCGGGGATTGGTCATCAACGCCCTGCCGATAGCCAGCATCTGCTGTTCGCCCCCGGAAAGGAGATTGCCCATCGAGCCTACGCGTTCGCCGAGTTCGGGAAACAAGTCGAATACCCGCTCCACCGTCCAGGGATCCGCCTGACCCAGATGGTTTGAAGCGGTGGCGACAAGGTTCTCGCGCAGTGAGAGGTTCGGGAATATCTGGCGCCCCTCGGGCACGAGACCGATGCCCAGGTTCGCGGTACGGAAGCTTTTCTGGCCGACGAGTTGCCGGCCTTCATAGACAATGCTGCCGCCCGACGCCGGCACGATGCCCATGATCGTGTTGATTGTCGTGGTCTTGCCCATGCCATTGCGGCCAAGCAACGTCGCCACCTGACCTGCCTCGACATCGAGATCGACACCAAACAAAGCCTGGCTTGAGCCGTAATGGGTGGTGAGACCGCGGACTTCCAGCATCATTCTTCACCCAGGTAGGCGTGCTGGACTGCCTCGTTGCCTCGAATTTCCTCCGGCGTTCCGGTGGCGATCACATGTCCGTACACCAGCACCGATATGCGGTCGGCTAAGGCAAAGACGGCATCCATGTCATGCTCGATCAGCAGGATCGTGTGCTTACCCTTCAGTCCTTTCAGCAGTTCCACCATGCGGTGGCTTTCTTCGGTGCCAAGCCCCGCCATCGGCTCGTCCAGCAGCATCAGTTCGGCTTTGGCGGCTAGTACGATTGCCAGTTCCATGCGGCGATGCTCACCATGGCTTAGCGCGAAGGTCGGCATGTTCGCCTTCTCCGCAAGACCCACCGTGTCGAGCAGGGACAGGCCATCCTCTCGCAAATGGACCACGCTGCGCGCCGGACGAACAAAGCGGAAGCTGTGGCCCTCGCGCGCCTGCAGCGCCAGAGCAACATTGTCCAGCACACTCATCTCCATCATCAGCGAGGTGATTTGGAAGCTGCGGGCAATGCCCGCATGCGCCCGCCTGTGCGCCGGTAGCCCAGCGATGTTCTCTCCCTTGAAGATGATGCGACCGGTATCAGGCGCCTGAAGACCTGAAAGCTGTGAAATGAGTGTCGTCTTTCCCGCACCATTTGGACCGATAATGGCGTGTAGTTCGTTCTCCTCCACTTCGATATTGAGGTCGTCGGTGGCCTTGATGCCGCCGAAACTTTTGTTGAGACCCTCGATCTGCAGGATTGCGCTCATGCGGCCTGCCGCCTTCCGAGCAGGCCCATCAGACCGCCCTTGCCGAAGAGGACGACGGCCATCAGCATCAGGCCGAATGGCAGGTGCCAGTAGATCGTGAAGGTGGACAAAACTTCCTCGATAACGATGAAAGCGACGGCCCCAAGCACCGGCCCGATCACGCTGGCCGCCCCACCCAGAATCACCATGAACAGCAATTCGCCGGAACGCGCCCAATCCATCATCTCGGGCGAGATAAAGGTGGTGAAGTTGCCTAGCAATGCACCCGCGTAGCCTGCCATTGCGCCGGAAATGACATAAGCCACGAGTCGATAGAGGTAGGTGTTGAAGCCGAGCGTCGTCATGCGCTCTTCGTTTTCCTTCGCGCCTTGAATGACCATGCCGAAACGCGAGTTGACGATCATCCAGACCAGCAGCACGGCGGCGACCAGTGAAACATAGGAAAAACCGAACAACTGGAGCGGATCGTCAAAGGAGACGAGCGGCAGTTCCGAGCGTGTGTCGATAACAAGGCCGTCATCGCCGCCATATTCCTCGATGGAGACGAAAAGGTAATAGACCATCTGGGCGAACGCCATGGTGATCATGATGAAGTAGACGCCCTTGGTGCGCAGGCAAATGGCACCGGTCACCAGCGCGAACAGCGCTGCCGCGGCGATGGCGAGCGGAAATTGGACGAGGCCCGATGTCGTCGCCAAGCCCAGATTCTCAAGTCCGCCATACAGCCAGTGATGGGCCGGAATGCCTACCGCATAAGCGCCGAGACCCAGATAGGCGGCATGGCCGAAGCTTACCATTCCGCCAAAACCCAGAATGAGGTTGAGGCTGACGGCGGCGATCGCGAGGATCGTCAAACGGGTTGCTAGGTCCAAATAGAAGACGAAACCGGCCGCATAAAGAACCGGCGGAATGAGGCCCAGCGCCAGAAGAACCACTATTGTTGTTACCAGCTTGCGGTTCATCAGCGTACCTTGGGCGGAAACAGGCCCTGCGGGCGCACTGCCAGAATTACCGCCATGATGAGATAGATCAGCATGGCGGAAACGGCCGGTGCCGAGGTTTCGGCTGCCGCCGTCGACATGAAGAACTTGAAGATATCATCAAGGAACGAACGGCCCAGCGTATCGATAAGGCCGATCAGCAGTGCCGCGTAGAACGCACCCTTTATCGAGCCGATGCCGCCCACGATGATGACGACGAAAGCGGTAATGATGATGTTGTTGCCCATGCCGATATTGGCTTCGGTGATCGGGGCGATGAGCATTCCAGCCAGTCCCGCGAGTGCGGCGCCGAGCGCGAAAACAAGACTGAACAGAAGTTCGATATTGATACCGAGCGCCGACACCATTGTCCGGTTGGATGCGCCGGCCCTGATCAGCATGCCGAGGCGGGTGAAGTTCACAAGCCAGAACAGCCCCGCTGCCGCCGCCAGTCCTGCGCCAATAATGAGCAGCCGAAACGTTGGAATGAGCGCGCCGCCGGGAAGGCTGACCTGCCCGTCGAGCCAGTTGGGCAGGGGCACAGCAATGCCCTCGGGGCCCCAGATCAGGTGGGCGGTCGTGTCAATGACGAGTATGAGGCCAAAGGTGCCCAATACGTGATCAAGATGGCCGCGGGCATAAAGCGGTCGAGCGACGAGGCGTTCCACGGCAAAGCCGATTACAGCCGTTGCAGGAACGGCAATCACAAGCGCCAGAATGAAGTCGCCCAGGGCAAATGTGAGCGTGGCGCCGATGAATGCGCCCAGCATGTAGAGCGAACCGTGCGCCAGATTGACGAAATCCAGAATGCCGAAGACCAGCGTCAGGCCGGATGCGACCAGGAAAAGCAGCAATCCCAGTTGCAGACCGTTCAGGATCTGGATGATCAGAAGCGAGACGTCCACGATTTCCCCCGGCACGAAAAGGCCGGCCGGACAGGGTGCCCGGCCGGCCTCGCGTTTACGTCAGCCTACATTTTGCATTCGGCTGCGAAGCTATCGACGTGATCGTCATAGACTTTCTCGACAACCTTCGTGGTCCAGTTGCCATCCGAATCCTCGACAACCTCGCGCAGGTAGAAATCCTGAACCGGCAGGTTGTTGGTGCCGAACTTGAACTCGCCGCGCACACTGTCGAACTTGGCTTCCTTGAGCGCTGCCCGCAGCGCATCGCGGTCTGACATGTCGCCACCCACGGCTTCCACCGCGCTGGCGATCAGCATGATCGCGTCATAGGACTGTGCTGCGTAGAAGGACGGGTAGGTGCCGTATTTCGCCTTGAACTCGGAGACGAATTTCTTGTTGGCTTCGTTGTCGAGCGACGGATCCCATTCCTGGGTAATTCGGGAGCCCAGAACATCGGTGAACCCGGCCGCCTGAAGTTTGGGCAGCGAGATCGCATCAACTGTGAAAACCGAATAGAGCGGCAACGTGTCCTTCAGGCCGGCCTGCTGATACTGTTTGACGAAGGCGCCTGCCGCTGCTCCGGGATAGAAGACGAACAGACCCTCGGCGCCCGAGGCCTTGGCTTTCGCCAGTTCGGCGGAGAAATCGAGCTGGGCGTCAGCACCCCATTTGGTCAGGTCCTTGCCCTTGATCTCACCCTTGAAGGTGCGCTCCACGCCAGCCGTCATGTCCTTGCCGGCGGCATAGTTGGGCGCCATCAGGTAAAGCGATTTGACGCCCTGATTGTTAAGCACTTCACCCATCGCCATAGGTGTCTGGTCGTTCTGCCAGGAGACAGAGAAAAAGTTCTTGTCGCAAAGCTTGCCGGCCATTTCGCTCGGGCCGGCATTCGCCGAAATCAGGATCTTGTCGGCATCCAGGACCGATTTGCGCGATGCGAGCAGCACGTGCGACCAGATGTAACCGGCGACGAAATCGACATTGTCCTGCTTGACCAGCTTGTCGGTCGCCTGTTTGCCCGCTTCCGGAGCAAACTGGTCATCACCGAATATGACCTCCAAATCGGTATCTCCCGCCTTGCCGCCAAGATGCTCCATGGCAAGGTTGACCGCGTTTTCCATGTCCTTGCCAATCACTGCGGCCGGCGTGGTCAACGTCGTCACGAAACCGATTTTGACGGTTTCCGCATGGGCTGCTACCGGCATTGCCAGCATCGCTGCAGCCAAAACTGATTTTCTGAAAGCTGTCATGTTTCCTCCCAAAGGTTCGGGGCTTTGCGCGTGGCATCCGCCTCTCGACACGGTTTGCTTATGCATCATTGTGCATAAATCTGCAAGGGCATAGTGCAACATGTTGCACACTCAAGGCTGTGTAGCCCGGCCACCTGAGCGGCCACTCTATTATCGCGCCGCACAGGGAATCAACGGGAATAATATTGGCCAGCGGCTACGGGACATCGCTGTTCTGGCCATCCTTCCGGCTAACAGTAGCGGCATCGGACACCCCGGGGTTCATGCTCCCGTCGAGACACGGCAAATCCTTTCTTAAAGCCTTCCCGCTAAAGTCGCGGCCACTTGGCAGAATCGAGGGACTTCAGATTGACTACAGGTGGAAGTCGCGCCGTGTCATCCGTGCTGGTTGTCGATGACGACCCGGTGCTACGCGAACTGTTCGACGCAGTACTCAAGGATGCGGGCGTGGCCACTGTGTTGCGAGCGTCCGATGGCAATGTGGCGCATGCGATCCTTGCCGGGAGGCAAGACATCGACTTGATCACGCTCGATCTCAACATGCCGGGCTGTGACGGGATCGGATTCCTGAGACTGGCAAGCCTGCTTGGCTATGCGGGCCGGGTAATACTTGTCTCCAGCGAAACGCCGGCAATCCGCGAGAGCGCGGCGAAGCTTGCCCGGATGCTCGGTCTCAGCTGCGTTGCCGTGCTGCCAAAGCCGGTAGACTTTGCCCGGCTTTCAGCTCTGCTTCAAACCGGTGCCGGCGACACCCGACAAGCCCCTGTCAATATCGACTTGTCGATGGTTCGCGATGGTCTGGAGGGTGGGCGGCTATTCCCGGTCTACCAGCCGCGCATGGACATACAGTGCAACCGTCTTGCAGGAGCAGAGGCGCTGGCGCGGATACGCGACGCCGATGGCAACATCCTGAACACCGAAAAGGCGGTTGCCCTTGCCGAGGAGCACGGTCTGATCTCCGGCCTTACCTGGGAGATGGCGCGCCTGATTTGTGCCGACTACGGCGAATTG
>Ga0310345_10006433_pt1 | contig 10272 bp, 7 predicted proteins | sample HC15DNA20500_MG_FD_204667 | JGI IMG/M metagenome (GOLD analysis project Ga0310345, IMG submission 204667) | Marine microbial communities from station ALOHA, North Pacific Subtropical Gyre - HC15-DNA-20-500_MG | ecosystem: Environmental > Aquatic > Marine > Oceanic | place: Pacific Ocean: North... | reverse complement strand
ATAAAAAATATGTTAAAAAAATGATTATTGATCAACGAGATTATCAGGTTAATATTACGAAGTCGATTAAATCACAGAATTCTTTAGTTGTTCTTCCTACTAGTCTTGGAAAAACCGTAATTGCTCTCTTGACTATTGCAGATTCAATGATTGATTATCCAGATAAAACCTGTATGATTCTGGCGCCTACTCGTGTACTTGTTCATCAACATTATGAGTTTCTATTAAATTCATTAGATCTTTCTGAAACAGAAATTAGTGTAATTACAGGTGAAGATACTATATCTAAAAGAAAAACTAAATGGCAAAATCAAGTCGTTTGTGCTACTCCTCAGATACTCAAACTCGACATAGCTCGTAATATAGTTGATTTAAATCAGTTTTCTGTTGTTATTTTTGATGAAGTGCATCGAGCTGTTGGAGATTATGCTTATACATTCATTTCAAATTCATTGTATTCAATAAATGAAAATATTAGAATGTGCGGAATGACTGCTTCTCTTCCTAGTGAATCTCTTAAGGTGCAAGAAATTATATCAAATCTTCATTCTACTCACATTGAAGCTCGAGACCGAGATAGTGAGGATGTTAAACCCTATGTTCATACTACTGATGTACAAAGAATTGAAGTAGAATTACCTGAAGATATGAAAACAATTAGCAACCATATTCGAAATACTCTTTCTTCATATTCCTTAAAATTAAGATATGCTGGTCAATTGTTACCCAAAGATCCTTCATTGAAAGCTGTACTTGCAAAGAGTCATCAAATAGAAAATGATCCACATTTGTCTAAAAGATGGGATATTAGAAGCAATTTATACTCAATGGTGAGGTTAATTCATGGTCTAAACATAATTGAAACTCAAGGAGTGCATAGTTTTTCTCAATATGTGTCTCGTTTATCCGCGAAACAAAAGTCTAGTGGTGTTAAGAAACTACTCGAGAATCCTGATTTTAAACAAGCACTTGCTCTTACTAATCGTTTACAGTCCAATGGAGACGAACATCCAAAATTGGCCAAGTTAGAAACAATTCTAGATGATAGACTTCGGGGAACTGACAAGGCGATAATTTTTGCCAGTTATCGAGATACTATTGATAAAATCTTCGAAGTTTTACACGGTAAGGGTTATCATGTTGGCAAATTGATAGGAAAAAGTGGTCAAACAGGACAATCACAAAAACTACAATTAGAATCACTGGAAAAACTAAAGTCTGGTGAATATGATGTCTTAGTTGCAACTCAAGTTGGCGAAGAAGGACTTGACGTTTCTGAATGTAAATTGGTTATTTTCTACGATAATGTTGCGAGTGCTATTAGATTTACTCAGAGAATGGGACGTACCGGAAGAAAATCTCCTGGTAGTGTTGTATCTTTTATTACTAAAGGAACTCGAGATGAAACTAATTACTATGTAAGTCAACAAAGATTATCACAAGCTAAACGAACTGTTAAAAGATTTAGTAAAAATATAAATCCTGTAACGAAAAACGTCTTGGATAAAGACAAAACCGGTTTGGATAAATTTCTCTAATGTAAATCAAATTCTGATAATATATTTATTATTTATGCCTTCAAATTGTAATTATGCAATGTTCATTTTGTTCCATTGATCAAGATCTTCCTTTTACTTGTTCATATTGTAAAATGGTTTTATGTTCATCACATCGTTTACCTGAAAAACATGATTGTATTCAATTACATACGGTTCATAGTCACCGTGATATTGAATATTTAAATCCTCAACGAATTTCCAATACAAGGTCTTTTGATTCTAAAATTAATCAACTCTTGTCCTCAGAATCAAGGCATTTACTTCTTGGAATGATTCTAGTATTATTAGTTGGAATATCGTTTTTCTTTGTTAATTTCGGTGGATCTTATCCTGTCTGGACTGTACTTGTTCTTTCTATAATTCTAATGGGTTCTTTTTTAATACATGAAATGTCACATAAATTTATTGCATTAAAAAATGGTTTTAATGCTGAATTTCGCGTGAATTCTTTTGGTTTATTTCTGACTTTTTTAAGTATATTTCCAATTCCGTTTAAAATAATTGCCCCTGGGGCTGTTGTTATATCTGGTTCCCCATCAAAAAAAATTTTAGGGCAAATTGCATTATCTGGTCCGTTTAGTAATATTGTTTTAGGTTTTATATCTATAATAATTCTATTTTGGTCGTCTCTATCAAGTGAATGGCAATCTATCTTGTCTACTGCTGCTTTTATAAATGGATTTCTTGCTACATTTAATTTATTACCTTTTAGCATTATTGATGGTAAGAAAGTATTCGACTGGAATAAAATTATTTGGTTTGTTTTTTTCTTTATTTCTATATCATTTATATTAATCGTATCGTATAATATATGACTGAATTGAAAAAGAAATTTGAGACTTTTAATTTAAAGTTATTGGAAACTCCTCTTGTTTCTACTATTATTTCTAAAAGTTTGAAGTTAAGTCCTAATACTAAGTCTATCGATAAACAACTTAATGGATTGATATCTAAAGTTATAAAAAATAAAGAATTCTGTGGAAAAAAATCTCAATCATTATTATTACGCACTGAATTAACTAATGTATTACTTTTAGGCGTTGGAGATATAGATGAAATTAATCTGGATATTTTACAGGATGTATCAGCTAATGCTTCAGTTACTGCAAAGACATTAAAATGTAAAACATATGTTTTTAATTATGATTGTTCAAATGTTTCTGAAAGTGATATTGAGGCTATAGTACGAGGAGCTGATCTTGGTCTTTATGATTTTAATACGTATAAAAGTGAGAAAAAAAGTTTTAGACCTACTCTTATGAAAATTACAATTAATAATAAACTAGTGCCATCTCTAAACAAAATTATTAAACATGGCGAAATAATTTCCAATGCAATAATTCTGTCTCGTGATTTATCTAATCTTCCTAGTAATTATTGTACTCCTACCTACATTGCTCAACGTGTTAAAAAAATCTCTTCAGGTCGACCTATAAAAACTACTGTATTTACAACTCAAAAGCTTAAACAATTAGGATTTGGAGGTTTATTGGGTGTTGCTCAAGGTTCTGAACAACCTCCTTGTTTTATTATTATGGAATATTTGGGTGGTAAACGTAGAGAAAAACCAATTGTTTTTGTTGGAAAAACAATTACTTTTGATACTGGAGGAATATCTATTAAACCCTCTGCATCAATGGACGAAATGAAACATGACAAATCTGGTGGTGCTACTGTTATTGGTATTATGCAAGCTGTTGCAGATTTAAAATTACCTGTAAATGTTGTTGGTTTAATTCCAGCAACTGAGAATATGCCTGGTGGTTCTGCATATAAACCGGGTGATATTCTTACCTTCTATAACAAAAAAACTGCAGAAATTCTAAATACTGATGCTGAAGGAAGAGTAATTCTTGCAGATGCACTATCTTATGCACAGACTTACAAACCTAAAATGATCATTGATTTTGCTACTCTAACAGGTGCTTGTATTGTTGCTCTTGGAACTGTTGCTAGTGGAATGATTGGAAATGATAAAAAAATAATGAATCTTCTAATGAAATCTGCTGAACATACTGGTGAAAAAGTATGGGAATTGCCTTTGTGGGATGAATATAAAAAATTGATTCGCAGTGATGTTGCAGATATTAAAAATATTGGCGGTCGTGGAGCTGGTACTATTACTGCTGCTGCATTTTTGAGTCATTTCGTCGGTGAATATCCTTGGGTTCACTTAGATATTGCTGGAACTGCTTGGACTCAAGAAGGTACTCCTAAAAAATCCTATATTAAAAAAGGAGCTACTGGAGTGGGAGTCTTATTGAGTATAGACTTTTTGAGAAGTCTTTGACTTGTGTTGATATTTTTTTAGTAATCCATTCCACCAGGTGGACCGCCAGGTGGAGCTGAAGTTTTTGCCGATGATATTGTATCATCAATTCTTAATATCATATTAGTTACTTCTATTGCAGATTTTATAACTTGTTCCTTGACCTTTAGAGGTTCAAACACATTTCTTTTTGACATGTCAGCCAATCCTCCTCGTAAAGCATCAACGCCATACCATTTATTACCTTCAACTTGTTTTGCCCTTAATTCTACCTGTGTATCAATTGGATCCATTCCTGCATTTTCTGCTAAAGTTACTGGTAATGATTCCATTGCATCAGCAAATTTTTGTGCTGCTAATTGTTCTCTTCCAGAAAGACTATTTGCCCATTGTCTTAGTTTATATGCGACATTTGCTTCTGGTGCACCTCCGCCTGCTACAACATATGGGTATTCAAGTACATCTTTTACTACCATTAAGGCATCATGTAATGATCTTTCTGCTTCATCAAGAACTCTGGGAGAACCTCCACGAATGAGTATTGAGACTGCCTTTGGATTTTTACATCCTTCAATAAATACCCATTTATCACTTTCAATTTTTCTTTCCTCAACTAATGCAGCAAGTCCAAGATCTTGTTTTGTAAGATCTTTCAAGTTTGTAACCATTCTTGCTCCTGTTGCTTTAGCTAACTTTGTAATGTCGCTTTCTTTTACTCTTCTAATTGCTAGAATTCCTGCTTTAGCTAAGAAATGTTGAGCAATATCGTCTATTCCTTTTTGACATAAAACTACATTAGCTCCTGATGCAACCAATTGATCAACTGATTGCTTTAATATTCTATTTTCTTCATCAAGAAACTGCTTCATTTGTAACGGCTCGCTTATTCTTATTTCAGCACTAATCTCAGTTTTTTCAATTTCTAACGCTGCATTGATTACTGCTATCTTTGCTTTTGTAATTGATTTTGGCATACTTGAATGCACCACTTCTTTGTCAAGAACTATTCCTTTTATTAATGAAGTTTCATTCATTGACGCACCGGGTTTTTTATCAATTTTTATATTATCTAAATCAACTTTTGTTTCATTATTAATCTCATCTGCAATTAGTAATAATGAATCTACGACTATTTTTGAAAGATTTTTTGCTTCTTCTGCAACTAATTTACTCATCATACTTGTGGCCGCGATTTTGTGCAACATTTCTTTATTATTTTTATCAACTTTAATTGCAATTTTTTTCAATATAATTAATGCTTCATCTGCAGCTTTTCCATATCCATCTATTACCATTGTTGGATGTACTTCTTTATCTATCAATTCTTGAGCTTTGTCTAATAATGCACCAGAAAATACAACTGAAGTGGTTGTTCCATCTCCTACTTCATTATCTGTAGTTTTTGCAACTTCTACCATCATTTTTCCTGCTGGATGTTGCATATCTATTTCTTTTAAAATTGTAGCTCCATCATTAGTAATTGTCACATCTCCTATTCCATCTACCAACATCTTATCCATTCCTCTTGGACCTAAGGATGTTTTTACTAATTGAGCGACAAGTTTTGCAGCAAATATATTATTTCTTTGTGCTTCTTTTCCTTTAGATTCACTTGAACCTTCTTTTAAAATAAATACGGGTTGACCGCCATTTTGAGACATAGTTACTAGTCCGTACTTCTCAATTTTTAACTATTGTGTTTTTTTGACTAGTCATTTAATTTTATATTACCTTTTTTTCTGTATTCTTACATAATGGACATCAAATGGAGCATTTTTGTCTGGAATACATTTTCTTCTGATCACTTTGTTAAAATTTGGCTCAATTTCATTATTTTCCCCTGATACTAGTTTTTTTATATTTATTCCTCCTTCACAAATAATGTCTAATCTGACTTGTTTTTTTTCAATTTTTTTAATTGTTACTGAAAATATTTTTCTTGTAAAGTGTTTTCGTTTGTTGATTGAGTATATGGTTACATCTTTTTTATCAAAGAATTTTTCCAAATATTTTATTTTATTAACGTCTTTACAATTACATTCAAAATTTACTCTTGACTTCATAATAAAACCAAAGTCTGTTATTGGTCTGTTTTTTAATATTTCTGCATGTTTCATTATTATACCGTTGTTCATTTTTTTATCTCGGAAAAATGATTTACGTTTAATAGGTGAAACAATTTCTGCACAGAATGGTCTTCCTTTATTTTTAACTAAACTATTATTGTCTTCGCTACCAAACCATGATATTTTTACATTATTTGCAATAAATTTTTTCTTTAAAAATTTTTGTATTTCATTTTCTACTGATGGACTTTTTTGAAATCCTGAAAATTTACATATTTTACATCCATATGTTTTACATTCTTTACATCTTTGTTTTTTTTGCCTTACTCCGCGTTTTCTTTTAATGTAATTTCCTATAACAAATATTGACCTAGTCGTTATTTCTATATCGTCCATTAATGTATTGACAAGAATATTTAAATCAGGTTTATTTAAACTGACTCTTTTACCACTTTTTAATGCAATAAATTTTGATGTTTGTTTTGTAATTTCACTTTTTATTGATTCACCACCTTTAATTTTGTATTCAGCTCTGATGAAATCTTCTCTTTCAATTATTTCTGAATCAATTATTGTTCCTATCATAAAACTTGAATATTCAAATTTTTCTATTTTTTTTATTATTGTGCTCGATGTTTTATTTAAATTTGCCATTATTCCTTGACAAATAAAGCAATTTCTTTTATTGGATTTGTTGTGAATTTGAATACTAATCTTCTTTCCATATAGTTTGTTATTTATACGATTGTTTGAAAATTGTCTTCCTAAACAACTATTACATAATTGATATTTACGTAAAATTTTTTTTGCGTTTTTGAGTATTGTTTTATCCAGCTTTAATTAGCACCTAATTTTTTCATTAATTGTCTCATATTTCTTCCTTTACCAGCTTTAAACATTTGTTTAGATTGTTTGTATCGGTTCAATAATTCTTTTATTTCCTTTTCTGTTCTTCCTGAACCTTTGGCAATTCTTTTTATTCGTGATGAATTAATTAAATCTGGATCTTGTTTTTCTTGATTGGTCATGGATTGAATAATGAATTTCCATTTTTCCATATTTTTTTCAATATTATCTAAATCTTTTTCGGGTAATTGATTAGATGCTCCTGGAATGAGTTCCATAATTTTTTTTATTGATCCCATTTTGTTCATTTGTTCTAATTGTTCGTATAGATCAGTAATAGTCATTTTACCTGACATGATTCTTTGTAGTTTTACATCTTGATTTTCTATTTGCATATCTTTTACTTTTTGTAATAATGTCTGAATATCCCCCATTCCGATTAATCTTCCTACAAATCTAGTTGCAACAAATTCCTCTAAATCATCAATTCTTTCACCGGTTCCTAAGAAGAAAATACTTGCACCAGTGTTTGCAACAGCTATTAAAGCACCTCCTCCTTTTGCTGCGCCATCTAGTTTCGTTATTATAATTCCTCCTATTGGAGCAATTTCTTTGAATGCTTTTGATTGAGATTCAGATTGTTGACCAATTGTAGAATCAATTACCAGAAATATATTATCTGGTTTAATTTCTTTTGTTAGTTGTTTCATTTCTAACATTAGTTTTTCTTCCTCTTTGTGCCTTCCAGTTGTGTCAATTATAACTACATCTTTTGTATTTTTTTTAAAAAAATCTATGCCATTTCTGATTATTTTTACTGCATTGCTCTCATTTTCTTCTCCATAAACTTCAATTTTAAAAGGCTCACAAAGTGATTTTATTTGCTCTAATGCTCCTGGTCTGAATGTATCTGCTGCAATTACTCCTGTTGAATAGTTCTTTTTTGACATATATCTGGCCAATTTCCCAATTGACGTAGTTTTTCCACTTCCTTGTATTCCGAGTACTAGAATAATGTTTTGTTTATCTTTTTTTAATTCGAATTTATTGTCTGAACCCAACATATTTGATAATTCTTCGTATAATATCTTCACAATATGATCTCTTCTCGGGATTCCCATTGGAACTTTTTCTTTTAATGCCCGTTCTTCTACTTTTTTTGTTAATTCAAAAACTAGTTTTACATTGACATCTGATTGTAATAACGACCTTTGTAGATCTTTTATGAATTCTTTTATAGATTCTTCATCTATATTGTCATTTCCAATAAATTTTTTTATTGAATTTTGAAGTCCGTCACGAAGTTTGTCTAACATCTTATTTTCACTTGTTTATACTTATTAATTTGGGAATTTTTAAAGTTCCTCTATCTCCATGCCATATTTTCTCTACATTAATAGGCTCTAATTTCTTTGAATATAATGGACCATCAAGAACCAATGTATCTAAATCCCCTCCTTCTCCCACTGCATTAAACTTATACTTTTTTGCCAGATAAAGTAATTTCTCTATATTATTTTTATCTAAATGTCTGCCTAGCCATTTTTCTTCTAAGCCTAGTGCAGCTACTGATACTATGATAACATCTAAATTATTTTCTAATATCTTTTCATAAAGTTTTTCGGGTGTAATTCCCCATATTGGAGCATAATGTTTCATATTTACATCTTCACAGACTATGTCGAATTTCTTTTTTTGATAATTGGATTCTATTCCCCCTGTGATTAAATAATCTCCATCAATGTTTTTTAAGGCATCAGCAAGTACTCCTATCTCGTTATCTTTAGGAGCCTTAATTGGTATCCATTTTATGCCAACCACTTCTGCAATGGATTTTACAAGTTCTACATTGTGTGTATGATATAGCATACTTTCAGGATCTTCCGGAATGATTGTCATTATCCCTGTTATCTTGATTCCTGAGTTATGTGCTAAATGCATCGATAACACTGAATCTTTTCCACCTGATAAAAACGAAATTCCAGTTTTCATTATAAATTATCATTATATATCGAATTTCCAATTATTAACTTTCATTATTGGTTTATTTATCTCTGGAATCTATAATTTGTGGAAAAGTTTATAGATATGATTTAAGTTACTCTCCTTTAGTTAGGAACATTAAATTAGAGGCTTTATGAATGTTAATTGAAAATAATGAACAAAATATTCCCTTAGATTCTGCAGAAGATGATTATAGTAAGGATGAATTTGAAAAAATAAAAAAACAATCCGATTCATACTTTAAACAACTTCAATATCTTCAAGCTGATTTTGAAAATTTTCGCAAACAAACTAATAAAGAATTTGAAAATCAATCTAAATTTGGTAAACATGAGATGGTAAGAAGCTTGATTGAAATATATGAAGATCTACAAAGGATTTTGGAAAATGCAAATACGGAAGATTCTTCAATAAAAGGAATACAACTTGTCATTAAAAATATTGAGGCTATGTTTGAAGAACAATCCGTCGAGTTGATTGATTCTGTTGGAAGTATTTTTGATCCCAATTTACACGAAGCTGTTGATTACACAAAAAACTCTGATTTTGAAGATAATGTTATTATTTCTGAAATTCAAAGTGGGTATAAAATTCATGGACAAGTTTTAAGACCCAGTAAAGTAAATGTATGCAATAATAAAGTTGACACTAATGGAGTTAATATAAATGAGTAAAATAATCGGAATAGATCTTGGCACAAGTAATTCTGCTGCAGCCGTAATGGTTGGCGGTAAATCTTCTATTATTCCTAGTGCAGAGGGAACTAGTATAGGAGGGAAGTCCTTTCCATCTTATGTCGCCTTTACATCTGATAATCAACGTTTAGTCGGTGAACCTGCAAGGAGACAAGCTGTTACTAATCCTGAGGGTACTGTATTTTCTATAAAAAGAAAAATGGGAACTAAAGAAGTTGTAGAAATTGGTAGCACTAAATATACACCAGAGCAAATTTCTTCCTTTATTCTTCAAAAAATAAAAACTGATGCAGAAGCATTTCTTGGCGAAAAAATTGAAAAAGCTGTAATTACTGTTCCTGCTTATTTTAATGATGCACAAAGACAGGCAACGAAAGACGCAGGGTCTATTGCTGGATTAGAAGTTGTTAGGATTATAAATGAACCTACTGCTGCTGCATTGGCTTATGGGTTAAATAAAGATGAATCTGATCAAAAAATTCTTGTATTTGATCTTGGTGGCGGTACTCTTGATGTTACTGTAATGGAATTAGGAGATGGTGTATTCGAAGTAAAAAGTACTAGTGGTGATACTAGACTTGGCGGTACTGATATGGATCAAAAAATCCTAGATTATCTTGTAGAAGTGTTTAAGCAGCGATCCTCTATTGATTTGAATAATGATTCTAAAGCAATACAAAGACTTCGTGAAGGAGCTGAAAAAGCAAAAATTGAATTGTCTACTGTATTGACTACTGATATTAATCTTCCATTTATTGCTCAAGATTCTGAAAACAATCCTGTACATTTTGAAACCACTTTGACTCGTGCAAAACTTGAAGACTTAATTTCTC
>Ga0310345_10006432_pt1 | contig 10274 bp, 7 predicted proteins | sample HC15DNA20500_MG_FD_204667 | JGI IMG/M metagenome (GOLD analysis project Ga0310345, IMG submission 204667) | Marine microbial communities from station ALOHA, North Pacific Subtropical Gyre - HC15-DNA-20-500_MG | ecosystem: Environmental > Aquatic > Marine > Oceanic | place: Pacific Ocean: North... | reverse complement strand
GGCGGAGTATCGATTCTCCTGGTCCTGGTTATCGGGATCCTCACCCTGCGGGTGGTGGGTTTCGAGCCTCGGGATCGCAGCGCCGGCTTCTGGGTCAAGGGGGAGCCGGTCACCACATCCGTCACCGACTGGGCCTTCACCGAGCAGATCGAGGAAATTTACTTGGAAACTCGGACCTGGTATCTCATTCCCCACTCGGTCAATACCTATTGCGCCACCTACGACGGCCAGCTCTACATTTTCTCTGCCTACTACCAGGGAGGCGAGTTCCCCTACGGCAGGCTCTGGAACCAGAATGTCCTGCGCGACCCGCGCGTCCGCCTCAAGATGGGAAACCGATTATTCGATCAAACCCTGGCCTTCGTCGCGGAGGCGGCAGAGAAGGAAGCCGTTTACCAGAATTTCGTGAAGAAATATTCCGACTGGACCAGTCCGGGAATTGAAAATGTCCATATCTTTCAGGTCTTGCCAGGCTAGGGAGCGCTGGTCTGCGACCAGCGCGTTCCAGGTTTCACGTTCCACGTCAATCAAGAACTAGCACTAGCCCGGATTATGCATTAATCCGGGTTGGTTCTTCTCTTCCAATACCCCCGAAACGGGAATACTGCCGGGCCAGCCAGATCTCCAGCTCAACCAGCATCTCCGGATTGCCCAGCGCCTGAACCACCCGAAAGGTGGCGGCGGTCGGCTTGACGGCGATATCCGACATGAAAGCCGAGGTGGCCTGACGGATCCCGCTGAACTGACTAGCTGGAACCTCCCGGGTCACAGTGGCCTCATAACGGATGATGTTGTCCTTGCTGTAGCCGTTGTTCTCGATCAACTCCTGAAACCGGCCCAGGATGAACTCGGTCTGAGCTACCGCATCACCCGGGGATTGAACGGTTCCTTCAGCATCGGTGGCCCCGTACCCGGAGACCAGGAAGAGTTCACTGAAGTCCCGGATCTTCAGTCCCCAGTTGATTGAAGCCACCTCCACCTTGTTGGGATCCTCCACGGCGATCTTGCTCATCTCCCGGGCCGGCGCGGCCTCAGCTGGAGGATTGTTCTCGACGACCTGGGTACAGGCCCAGGACAGGCTCAGGGCACCCAGCACACCCAGAATCAGGAACTCTCTCGCTGTCTTCTTTTTCATGATCCCGCCTTCTCAATCAATAGCAAAGCAGTAGAACAGGCCGTCTCCGCCGGTGCCCTGCAGGTTTTCCTGGCTGCAGCCCCGGGATCCGTGGGCCGAGTTCCAGGAGGTGGGATTTTGGCCGCCGCCGGTACGATCAAAGTGGCCCACCATGGCGCTGCCCTCCCCGCTGCCCGTCCAGTTCTGACAGGTTGTGTCTTCACTCCCCGGAACTGCTGTCCCGTCCAGCTGAGAGCCCGTCAAAATGTCGTGCCGATTGGGTGAATCTCCTCGTCCGTTGGTCATCTCTCCCTTTTCATTGAGGACCGTCTGCTTGGTAAGATTGTTGCTGTCCGAGTGCAGATCATCCACATCCTGCGCCATCTGGACGCCCGAAAAGTTATACCAGGGACCCTGGCCGATCCGGTCACGGGCGTTCACGCCTGGCTGATTGCCCGAAGCGGTGGCGCTCAGATAGGCTCGCCAGGTTCGTCCGCCGGCCCCGGAGTTTTCAGCCAACGTCCCGCAGTGCTGATCCGCCCCTTCCAGGCCACCCAGGTCGGCCCCATTGCCGGGGCCCATGCTGACCAAAAAGAAACTCATCTTGGCGTCCTGTGCCAAGGCCGGGGCTGGACTAACCATCGCCAGTACCATGAAAATTAAAAGAAACTGCATCTTGCTCATCTCGGTTCTCCTTTTCGCTGGTTGTCTTGATTCGAGTTAATCCTCGAGAAGGGCTTCGACGTCGATGGTGATCAGGACGTCTTTGCCTACCACCACTCCACCGTCTTCCATTTCACCGTTCCAGCTCACGCCGAAGTCGTTGCGATCAATAGTGGTGGTTGCCACAAAACCCGCCCGGGCCTTCCACCAGCTGAGGAAACACCAGGGTAGACTGAGGATAGGCCCCCGGCACCCCGAGAAACAGCAGGACCAGGAGGACTGCAACCCTGCGGCCGCAAGACGCTCTGCTCTCGATGTATTGCACTCGGAGTTCCATGGCGATCACATACCGTACACCGGGAATCGTCACTGTGCAATAATCGAAGTTCCCATGATGAATCAAAGCCGGACATCCAGGCTGCTATTGACTTGCACCTGCCTTCTTCTCATGACCAGCTGTCAGACGGTTCGGGAAGCCGCCATCGAAGACGTTGAAACAGGAACGAAACTGAGCGACTATCGGATGATCTCCCTGACCGGCCGAAGAGACGGCGACCGGCTGCCCGTACAGGTCGTCTTCGAGGCCGGGTCTTCGCAGCTGCGGATGGATCTACGCTTTCGAATCGGGGTTCCCACTCGTCTGGAGTCGGGCGGGTACTCCTTTGAACAGGCGGACCGAACCCTCCAGGGTCGTGTCCGCGAACGCTCGGCGACCTTCCTGGGAGGTCAGTCCGACAACCCCAATCTGGGCGGCGTCTTCGAACTGCTCTCAAGGGAAGGGGCGCCCCTTTACAAGGTCTCCCTCCCCACCAGCGAGGTGAAGCGGCCTGATTCCGGAGCTCCCTCGATGACTCCGTCGCACTAGCCCGGATTTTGCATAAATTCTCGTCGCGAAGTGCCGGCCCGGCAACAAAAACAGAACGGTGTTTCCGGAGTGTGGAAGGCGCCTCAGTGCGCCGATTCTGGAGAGCCTTTCGCAGAGCGGCCGCTACAAGATCGTGCCAACCTGGAACGTGAAACGCGGGCGAGCGGAGCAAGCCCGCTCCGGGGCTATGCAAGTGCTATAGGTTGGTTTTATAATAGCTCAGACGGGCTAGATGGACAGATCAACCACAACTCTGAAAACGATCCTGGGCTCGATGGCCCTGATGTTGCTTGGCACTGGTTTGCTCCAGGCGGCCGGGCTGCAGAACCTTGATCCCGTTCCTTCCCACGATTTCGACTATCAGGCACCTCTTGATCGCTACTGCGCGACCTGCCACAACCAGCAGTTGAAGACCGGTGGACTGGCGCTGAGCGGGCTGGATGTCACCAAAGCGGCGGAGTTACCTGAGACATGGGAAAAAGTGGTGAGAAAACTGCGCACCGGGGCCATGCCGCCGGTCGGCATGCCGCGGCCCGACAAGGCCACCTACGATTTACTGGCCACCTATCTGGAGAGACAGCTGGACCAGGCGGCAGCCGCCCGGCCCAATCCGGGCCGGCCTATGCTGCATCGGCTAAACCGATTTGAGTACACCAATGCGGTACGCGATTTGCTGGGGGTCGAGATCAACGGGGAGACCCTCCTTCCCGCCGACGATTCAAGATTTGGCTTCGACAACATTGGGGATGTTTTGACGATATCGCCGTTGTTGCTGGAACGATATGTGTCAGCGGCCCACAAGGTCACCCGCATGGCCATCGGGGATCGTAACGCCTCTCCGGTCTCGGAAACCTACAGGATGCTTAAATACAATCTTCAGGATGACCGCATGAATGACTCTCTGCCTTTCGGGACTCGGGGAGGAATCGCGGTTCGCCATTACTTTCCACTGGACGGCGAATATGTCCTCGAGGTCTCCCTTGGGAAAAACTCCAGGGACTACATCCGCGGCCTGACCCGTTCTCACCAGCTCGATGTCCGCCTGGACGGCGCCCGAGTCAAACGTTTTATATTTGGCGGGGAGACGTATGGCCCCTCGGCGCCCATTTTCTCGTCGGCGATCATGGGAGATCCCCTCCAGGAGACCTATGAGCGCACGGCCGATGAGGCCCTTCAGGTTCGCTTCGAAGCCAAAGCCGGGACACGGCTGGTGGGAGTCGCTTTCCTGAAGGAAATCCGGATGCCGGAAGGCGCACGGCTGCCTGCGATGACCATGTATGACTGGCAGCAGTACAAGGGAGGTAACCCGGTGGTGGCCAGTATCACCATCGGCGGTCCGTACAACGCCCAGGGGCTGGGGGAAACTGCCAGCCGCCGCGAGGTCTTCAGATGCCGACCGTCGAGCGTCGAAGAGGAAGAGCCTTGCGCCCGGCAGATCCTCTCCAAACTGGCGCGGCGAGCCTATCGGCGGCCCTTGACGGATGAAGACCTGCGGGTTCTCATTGACTTCTACAGATCCGGCCGGAGCGAGGACGACTTTGAAGCGGGAATCGCAACCGCCCTGGAGAGAATCCTGGTGGGCCCCGAGTTCTTGTTCCGGATCGAATCCGATCCCGAGAAGGCAACACCCGATGGCGTCTATCCGATCAGCGATCTTGAGCTGGCCTCGCGCCTGTCGTTCTTCTTGTGGAGCAGCCTGCCGGACGATCAGCTCTTGGACCTGGCGGAGCAGGGCCGACTCCAGGACCCCCAGGTGCTGGAGCAGCAGGTACGACGCTTACTGGACGATCCCCGCTCGCGGGCCCTCGTCACCAATTTCGGCGGCCAGTGGCTACACCTGCGAAACCTGGATGCGGTTCGTCCCGATCCGACGGTCTTCCCCTATTTCGATGACAATCTTCGTGAGGCGTTACGGCTGGAGACAGAACTTTTCCTGGAAAGCCTTCTGCTGGAGAATCGCAGTGTCCTGGACATCCTGAATGCCGACCACACCTTCGTCAATGAGCGTTTAGCCCGCCACTATGGGATCCCCGGCATCTACGGCAGCCATTTTCGACGGGTGGAGCTCGACCAGGAGGAGCGCAGGGGACTGATGGGCAAGGGGAGCCTGCTGACCGTCACTTCTTATGCCAACCGGACGTCGCCCGTGCTGCGGGGCAAGTGGGTGCTGGATCATATCCTGGGCACACCACCGGCACCGCCGCCGCCCAATATCCCGGATCTGGTGGAAGAGACCGAGGACGGTCAGGCCCTCTCGATGCGCCAGCAGATGGAACAACACCGTGCCAATCCCGTTTGCGCCACCTGCCACTCACAGATGGATCCGCTGGGCTTTGCGCTAGAGAACTTTGACGGAACCGGCACCTGGCGAACCATGGATGCCGGCAGTCCCATCGATCCATCCGGAATCCTCCCGGACGGCACTCCTTTCAAGGGTCCGGTGGGACTCCAGGAGGTGCTGCTGGACAAAGGTGGAGAGTTCATGGTGACCACCACCGAAAAACTCCTCACCTACGCCCTGGGTCGAGGACTCGAGCATTACGATGGTCCAGCCGTGAGAGGGATCATCCGGGAAGCGGCGTCCAACGACTACCGCTGGTCATCGCTTATTTTGAGTATCGTCAAGAGTGTGCCCTTTCAGATGAGGAGATCTGAACAGCCATGATTATTACCCAAAAACATATTCCACGTCGGACCATTCTTAGAGGCATGGGGACCGTGCTGGCCTTGCCATTGCTGGACGCCATGGTCCCGGCCCTGGCCGCCGTGCCGAGTGCCGCCCAGAGGGCCAAGCGCCTTTCTTTTGTTTATGCCCCCAACGGGATGATCATGAACCAGTGGACGCCGGCGATTGAGGGGGCCGCATATGAGCTGACCCCCACACTGGAACCCCTGGCGGCCTTCAGGGACCGAATGCTGGTCCTGACCGGACTCAACCACAACTCGGCCCTTCCCCTGCCTGGAGAAGGCGAGTCGGCACCCCATGAGCGGGCCGGCGCCACCTTTCTGACGGGCGTCCACCCCAAAATGGAAGGAAACGTGAGCATCTCGGTGGACCAGATCGCGGCCCGGGAACTGGGCAGGGATACCCAGCTGGCGTCGCTCGAGATGGGACTGCACATCAGCAGTGTGGTCGGCCAGTGCGAAAAGGACTGGAGCTGCGCCTACCTCAACACGCTTTCCTGGAGTAACGCCATTACGCCGCTGCCTAGCGAAGGACAGCCGCGTGCAGTCTTTGAACGCCTCTTCGGGGACGGCAACAGCACCGACCCATCGGTACGGTTGGCGCGGCTGAGAAAGGACAGGAGCCTTCTCGACTCCATGACCGAGTCTGCCACTCGGCTGATGAGACGGCTCGGCCCCAGCGACCGCACACGGCTCGGCCAATACCTCGATGCCGTCAGAGATATCGAACGGCGCATCCAGATTGCCGAGGGGCAGACTTCCGGTGGGCTTCCGACGATGGATCGCCCGCCGGGCATCCCGACCACCTTCGATGAATATGCTGATTTGATGTTCGATTTGCAGGTACTCGCCTTCCAGACCGACATGACCCGCGTGGGCACCTTCATGATGGGCCGAGAACAAAGCAACCGGGCTTTTCCCGAGATCGGCGTCCCCGATGCCCACCACGGGCTGTCGCATCACAAGAATAATCCGGAGATGATCGCCAAGGTGATCCAGATCAACATCTATCATTCCAAGCTGTTCGCCAATTTCCTGGAGAAAATGCGTGCCACGCCCGACGGCGACGGGTCTTTGCTGGATAGTTCGCTGATCGTGTATGCCAGTGCTCTCAGCGACGGCAACCAGCATTCGGTAGCAAACCTGCCCGTCCTGCTGTTCGGAGACGGTGCGGGCCAGTTCAAACCGGGGCGTCACCTTCGCTTCGGGAAAGACGTACCGATGTCCAACCTGTATCTGACCCTACTGGATCACTTCGGGGTCGATGTGGAGAGCTTCGGCGATAGCACCGGCAAACTCGAACCTCTCTCCTTGGGATAAGACGGACGATGACTCAACCGGGCATCAAAATGAAAGGTCTCATGGGCTGGGCGATGCTGGCCTGGTTGGCCATAGCTTCTCTGCTGGCCGCAGACACCGATCTTCGGTTGCTGGAGGCCGTTCAAAGGGGCGACTCGCCTGCCGTGAGTTCTCTTCTGGAACAAAAGGCCGATGTCAACGGAACCCGGGCCGACGGGGAGACGGCGCTTCAGTGGGCAGCTTACCAGGATGATCTGAAGATCGCGGACCTCCTGATTGCGGCGGGCGCCGACCTGGATGCCGCCAATGAATACGGTGTCACTGCCCTCTCTCTGGCCTGCACCAACCGAAGTGATCCGATGGTCCGGATGCTGCTCGAAGCAGGAGCCAACCCTAACGCAGCCCAGTCGACCGGAGAGATGGTTCTCATGACCTGTGCCCGGACCGGCAGCCTCACCGCAGTGAGATTGCTGCTGGAGAAAGGCGCCGATCCCACCGGAAGGGAGACTCGCTGGGAGCAGACCGCTTTGATGTGGGCACTGGCCTCCGGACATTCCCAGGTGGCACGGACTCTGATCGAGCACGACGCCAACATCAACGCTCGATCAAGCGGGGGCTTCACACCCCTGCTGTTTGCGACGCAGCAGAACGACCTGGATTCGGTCCGACTCCTCCTGGCCAAGGGAGCCAATCTCAACCATGCCACCGAGGAGTACGGCAATGCCCTGACGGTGGCCAGTGCCAGCGGCCACGAGGCACTGGGCCTCTTTCTGCTGGAGCAGGGCGCCGAACCCGACCGACCCGATGCACACGGAGTCACGGCTTTACACTACACCATGGCCCAGGGACTCTCCCTTATCAACAGCCTCAATTACGATCCCGCCTACCGGGTGGTTCCGCCCAGCATGCATGACCTGGCAAAGGCACTACTGGCCAAGGGAGCCGACCCCAACGCTCGGATCGTCTCCAGATTGAGACTGGGCCCGGATGACCCCTCGACCGGCATGGGGATGGAGGGTGCCACCCCGTTTTTTGTGGCGGCGCTGGGCGGTGACGCTGAAATGCTGCGAATTCTGGCCGGCTACGGTGCCGATCACCGGATCAGGGCCAAGGGAGAGACCACCTCACTGATGGCGGCCGCGGGAGCGGCCCGGGGAGTCACCCAGGGAACCCTCAAGCAGAGATTGGGAAGGCCCGAGGAAGCCGTCAAGGTGGTGATGGAACTGGGCGCAGACGTTCATGCCACCCGGGGAAACGGCCAAACCGCTCTGCACGCCGCCGCCTTCGCGGGAGAGAACGAAGTGGTCGAGTATCTGGTGGACCATGGCGCCGAAGTGGAGATAGAGGACAACATCGGACAGACGCCCTGGTCGATGGCGACAGGCATCAGCCCGGCCCTGGGTTCCCGGGGAAGTTACGGCAGCCACCCGGAGACGGCCGATCTGTTGCTGAGGCTAGGCGCCAAGCCGCGCTCAAGAGAAGATATGGAAATCGAGTGATGGCAGGTCCTCGAGGATGAAGAAGTAAGCCTTATTGAATCTGAGTCTCGAAAGGAGCACCTAATGTCAAAACCTTCGAACCCATTCTTTTTGCCGGTCCTAGTGGGAGCAATTCTGCTTGCCTCGATGCCCATGGTGCAGTCCCAGCAACTGCCCGAGCTGGTCTCCCGGCACGGCTACGCCGAGACCATCTTCATCAACGGGAAGATCGTGAGTATGGACGATGCCTCCATTTCATCGGATCCCGGCAACATCTACCAGGCCCTGGCCGTCAAGCGGGACTCCATCATGAAGCTGGGCACCAATGAAGAGATCCAGACCCTGGCCGGAGAATTCACCCAGGTCCATGACCTGAATGGCCGCACCATGATTCCCGGCATCATTGAACCTCACTCCCACATCTATGGCCGGTCGCTTCGATATCTGGATCGCTTCGGTGTCAAATATCCTCCTGACGAGGTGACCATCACTCCCCAGGCGGCGGACAACCTGGAGGAAACCCAGGGCATTCTGCGAGATTCCATCAAAGCGGCCGTGGCCGACATGGACCCGGGGACCTGGTTGAGGGTCAATATGCAGGCCCACCCCGATCATCCTCTGGAGCTGGACCTGTGGGGAGACACCCGGCGTCTGACCAACAAGAAGACGCTCGATCTGTGGACGCCCGACAACCCGGTCATCGTTCGCCCCGGCAACCGGGGCTTTATCAACTCGGTGGCCCTCGATACGCTGGAGGAGTTTCTTCCCGGCTATTCCAATTCCATTCGCGATTCCATGCACATGGATGAGATCGGGGAGGACCCGGCCGAGATCGGCTGGGTGGGAAGCCAGGAGATGTCGGTGATCCAGTGGGAGCTCTACCTGGAAGACCTGGATCCCCTGATCCTGGCCCAGGTCTTAAAGATCCAATCCGAGGCTTTCGCGGCGCGCGGCGTGACCACTTTTTCCAGCCGCATTCAGTTCCCCAAGATCATGACCGGTTACGCCAAACTGGCCGAAATAGGCCAGATGCCGATTCGCTTCAGTGCCCACTACGAGGTTCACCGGATGCCCACCGACCCGATCCAGACTCGTCAGCTGTACCGCAGGACGGGTGTGCTGCAGGGCATCGGGAACGATTACTTCTGGTTTGACGGGGTGGCCTCCGAGCGCTGGGATTCACACATTCCGGAAGCCTGCCTGGGTAACGACATCGTGGCACCGCCTCACATCAAGATTCGAGAGACCTGCCCCAAGTCGGGCGACTTGCACTGGGATACCATGAAGAATGCCATCAAGGCGGGATGGCGCCTGAAGGGGGTCCATTCGGTCGGGAGCGACAGCCTGAGGCGCTTTATCCAGATGATCGACGAGGCTCGAGCCGAGACCGGCCTGACCGTACAGCAGATCCACGATGAGCATTATGCGGTCGAGCACTGCGACCAGATGAGCAAGCTCCCGGAGGTCATGGACAAACTCAAGGAGTACGGCATCATCATCAGCTGCGGCCCCAATTACCTGGAGACCTTCGAGGCCCTGATCCGTGATTATGGGGATTACAATGATCCCGAGCACCTCAGGAAATTCATGCTGCCTTACAAGACCTGGATCGAATCGGGCGTTCAGGTCGTGGGCCAGCACTTCGGCGGGGATCCTGCTCCCTTTTACATGCCTTGGCTCACGGTGAGCCGATCGCTGCGAGGCAACATCTGGGCTCCCGAGGAGAGCATCGACCGGGTTCGGGCTCTGAAGCTGTGGACGCCCTGGGCGGCCCGCTATGTCATGAAGGCCGACAAGCTGGGAACGCTGGAGGAAGGCAAATGGGCGGATCTGCTGGTTCTGGACCGCGACTACTTCACCATTCCCGTAAACGACATCCTCAGGATTCAGCCCCTGATGACGGTGGTGGGAGGCAAGACCATCTCCCTGCACGAAAGGCTGGCCACCGAGTGGAATACCGCGCCTGTGGGCGAGGAGTACAACTACGACCAGGAAGCGGTCGATGAACTCCTCCGCACCCACGAAAATGCCCGACCGTGGACCGGCGGGCCCGTAGGCGCGAACTAGCGTTCGTTCCTCAATCGGATGAGAGTCCGTAGGCGGTGGTCTCACCGGTAGCCCGAATTATGCATAGGTTCCCGTCGCGAAGCGCCGCCGGGACTACTTGCGC
>Ga0310345_10006430_pt1 | contig 10276 bp, 9 predicted proteins | sample HC15DNA20500_MG_FD_204667 | JGI IMG/M metagenome (GOLD analysis project Ga0310345, IMG submission 204667) | Marine microbial communities from station ALOHA, North Pacific Subtropical Gyre - HC15-DNA-20-500_MG | ecosystem: Environmental > Aquatic > Marine > Oceanic | place: Pacific Ocean: North... | reverse complement strand
CTCCCTTTAGATTATTGGGGTCAGTTAAAAGTAATACTCTAGTCTTAACCCTGCGAAGATATAGTTGTCTAGCAACAACGAACCCATCTCCTCCGTTATTTCCTTTTCCACAAACAACCAAAACCCTTTTCTCCAATAAATTCCCATAGTAACTTTCCATCTCATGGAAAACACCCAAACCAGCATTTTCCATTAAAAGTAACCCTGGAATACCATAGAGAGCAGTTGTTTTTTGATCAATAGTTTTAGCTTGTACTGATAGTAGAAGTTTCATGCTGGTTTTATTAAAAATTTCCGAACTTTTGGAAAAACGGAGAAATTTAGTAGCTAATACTAATTTAAGCGGTTCAGAATAATAGAGTCAAGTTAGAAAACTACTGCAAAATTTAAGCTACATCCACATATCGTTAACGCTCTTACTGCATTTTAACAATAGAAGTTAATCTTTTTATTTTTTATCAATGAGAAAGTACACCAATTTAGAACAAAACTCTTTTTTAATAAAAATACTGAAACAAAATACGTTTTAATATATTGATACTACCTCCTGACATCCCTCTCAAAAGCTTTTACTTTTCCACTGACTAAAAAACTTGACTTTTTTGATGATGACAAAAAAAGGCAATTGACAGAAGAGCCTTAGAAAAGCCTTTTATCAATTGCCTTTAGTTAAAATCTGGAGCGGGAAACGGGATTCGAACCCGCGACTTCAACCTTGGCAAGGTTGCACTCTACCACTGAGTTACTCCCGCAATTACCATGAAAGCTAAGGTCTTTTAATACGAAAGTCAATCGATTTTTGAATAAGAAAACGAGTTAGAAAAACATATAATAACTTTCTACACGCATATGAGATTAAGTTTGATAATTAACGCCAAATTCCCAGTCAATTGAAAAGGTTCTATGACCTCAAATAAGGATAGAGTATTTATCTTTTAAAACCACACCCCCCCAACAATAACAGGTTTGAATTTAACTAAAGTGTTTTTTGAACACAAAGAATCCTTTAATTGTTAGAACTAGATAAATTACTATTTTCATGGACTTCTTCAACCAATCGAAGCACATTCTCAACTGGAGTTTGCGGAAGAATGCCATGGCCAAGGTTGAATATGTGCCCCGGCTGTCCCTGCACACTATCAAGAAGTTCTTTAGCTCTACTAGTAACTATATCTGGACTGCTTAATAAAACTAATGGATCCATATTTCCTTGAATGGCAACATTTCTCCCTAACCTTGACCAAGCTTGGACAAGGTTAACTCGCCAATCCACACTAATAACATCTGCTCCAGTTTTTCTAATCAATTCTAGATAACCACTGGTCCCTGTAGAAAAATAAATAGTGGGAATACCAGGCTGAATATTTTCAATTACATATCGGGTATAAGGCAAAACCCATTGCTTGTAATCTTCTGGACTGAGACACCCAACCCAACTATCAAATAGCTGAACTGCTTGAGCTCCTGCAGCTATCTGTCCATTAAGATACTTGATCAAGCTTCTAGAAATTAATTCCATCAAAGCCTTCCAAGCTCCAGAATCACGATATATTAAACCTTTGGTGTATCTATAGTTTTTTGCCCCTCCTCCTTCTATCATGTAGGAAGCAAGTGTGAAAGGCGCTCCAGAAAAACCAATAAGAGGGATTTTGGATTGTAATCCAGCACGTGATTTACGAACTGCTTCAAACACAAAAGATAATGATTCTTGCGGATCAACTTCACGTAACTGACTCACATCAGAGTGGGATCGAATTAAACCCTGGATGGACGGACCACTCCCCACATCAAAACTTAATCCCAAGCCCATAGGTTCTAAAATTAAAAGAATGTCAGAAAAAATAATGGCAGCATCTACTCCAAGTCGGTGCGCTGCTGTTACTGTTACCTCAGCAGCAAGATCTGGGGTTTTACACAACTCTAAAAAGGAAGTTTTTGAACGAATTGCTTGATATTCTTCCATATAGCGACCAGCCTGACGCATGAGCCAAATTGGTGTAAAATTATTCGGTTGACAATAACAAGCCCTTATAAAAGGACTGGGGTTCACCCGATTGTAATTCTGCTGCAAAGTCAGGTTATTTTCCTCTTTTGGCTCAACTTTGATCCTAGTCTGTCCAGTTTTACGTTTGTTCGCTAAAAGCTTAGTCGAATGTATAGCAGTTTCCTGAACCAACTGATTCATCGTGGGTTTTTCTGGCTGCAAATCAACCTCAAGTCGTTCTCTTTTCAAAGCCTCACTGCAACTTGGACCTATTGATGCTGTTACCACATTAGAAAAAGAACGTCGTAATGAATCTCTCTGATGATACTGCTCCGCAATCTGGAAAAGATGGGATACTTGTATAGAGTTCGTAAAAAGTGCCACCTGACAATTCCCACTGATCAAATCACTCATAGCCTTCTTTAAAGGCCCAGTATCAACAGGAAAAGTCCATCGATAAACAGGCACTTGAAATACAGTAGCGCCTCTTGCTTTGAGTTCCCTTACAAGAGAATAGTTCGGGTTTCCAGATTCTTGTATGCCTATGGTAAGCCCAGAAAGCCTTGGAAAAATTTTATTAGTATCTAGAATTTCTAGAATTCCCCTCCAGGTACTTGGCTCAGGAATAGAAATAATCTCAGAAACACCTAAATTTCTTAGTGTCTCTAGAGGCTTAGGTCCCCTAGCAATTACGCCCACTCTTGCAAAAGCGTTTAGTAACTCTTGACGGTCAAAATTTTCCTCTAACACTCTTATCAATGTTTGCGTGCCAACTCCAGTCATAAAAATTACCAAAGAGATTTCTCCTTTTAATAATCTTTGACCAAATTGGATGGCACGTACATTTTCTTCTAATGGAGCCTCAGCCATTGCAGGGGCAATTTGTGCTAACCCATCATATCGTGAGATTAATTCCTGCATTTCCCCTGAATTACGACTTTCAAAGGCCACAACCCGCAAATTTTGAAATCCTAATTTCATATTCTAAGAGTAGTAAAAATACAAATTTCTATCTAAAGCTTTTGGGTTCACTTCCTTCCATATGTACTCCCTGGACGAATCATTTCGGCAATAGTTAAACCGATCAGTCCAGTTGGTATTTTTTCCATTAAAACACCAAAAGACTGTGAATGAACTGGATGTAGCCAAACTTGCCAAGCAGGTTCGAGTGCAGAAGGAATAGATTCATCTGTTTCTGCGTTTAAATAAAACCATGCTAACAGTGATACAATACCGGAACTATACCTTTCCTCTACATCTAGTCCCCAAAGCCCCTTATTATTTTGACTCCGGAGCAGCCAACGAATTGTTGGGTCCAACTCAGTGAATATCCAAGAAACTATTTTTTTATCATTTAGAAGATAGTGTGCTCCTTGAAATGCCTCAGCACAATAGTAGACTACCTTAATAGACTTTTCAGACAACGGCTTACCTTCTACAAAAGAAGGAATTTCACCAGTAGCTTTTCGATTATTCAGTATCCACTTCAAGGCCTCAATTGACTGTTTTTTGTATGCTCGGTTTTTTGTAATTTTGTATAGTTGTGAAAAAAAAAGGCTACCTGAAGCTGTCGATGCCGTAGAAGCCTTTATTGAAGCTTTACCCTTCACATAACCCGTTCCAAAAGCTCCCTGGTTTGGTCCTTTTCTGATAACCCAACTTTTATTCCCTACCAATCCAGTCTTGAGAGGATTTACTAAGGAACCTTCAACTAGAAATCGGCCATAATACTCTAAAACTTGCAAATATTTTTTTTTCCTCTCCTTATTCGCATATTTATAACCACAAGCTAGAGCTGCCGCAGCCAAATTGGATTCTGTCAGATCCAAATTACCCCCATTTACACTATTTAACCAAAGTCCACCAATGTTTTTTTTGGCCGTTTTGACCAAATGCTGCTGGCTACTAAAAAGGTCACACCATTCTAAAGCAGTATCGCGATACTCTTGTTTTTTCCCTGCCAACTTAAATCCTGCCAGTAAGGTTCGAACGAGACCAGCGGCCATTAACATCGAGGAGTGGTTGTCAGCGTTAACTGGATTAGATTCGACCCATTGACAAATTTCAGAAAGATACTCTTTAAGCCCGTTTTTTGCAGTTCGACTAAACAGTTCCTTAGCCTTAAAATTGAAAGGAACTAATATGGTCGCTAGAAAGATAACCAAAAAAATCAAACCTTTAGATTTCTTCTTTTCCATTCTTTTACCATCTCCTTAGGAAAGACATCTTTAAAAATCTTTTCGAAAGAATTATTAAATATCGTCAGTATGGTCAGTTAGGGGAAAGTACCATCAAAGAAAATAGCGCACAGAGATCAACATTAATTAATAGTAGCCTCCAAACATTCAAAATAAGCCAACAAAAAGCTTTAACAATCAGAGTTTTGCTAAGGAAATCTAGGCCGGTACCAGATCAAGTTTAGAAATTGAACTCTTTCGAATAATTTCCCTTAACTCGCATCCACCTTCTACAAGAAAATCATATATGCTTTTTTCGATTGAATTGATGTCTAAAAAAGAGATTGAGGTATTAGCTTGTGGATCCAAATCTAAAAGTGAAGTCTTTTCTCCCTGATTGGATAATGCCGCAGCTAAATTGATTGCAGTTGTTGTTTTTCCAACCCCATCTTTTTGATTGGCGATTGCCAGGATCATAGTCTGTTTTCCTGATATACACTCAGATTGGCTCTGGTTTAACGACTTTATGATCCCTAATTTAGATGGTGGTTTTCAGAATTAAAACCTTTTTTACCATACCATCTAACTTTTGGGTTTTCCTTACTAGAAGTCAAATTGAGGAATTAACAAATCAAATCATCAAAAACTGACAGAAAATGAGACCTACATTTTATATTTTCCAAGGTCTTCATCATTAAGATTTTCAAGCCATCGCTTTAAGTTCTCATCACTGGATTTTTCCTTAGTGGCTACAACTTTCTTAGAAACCTTGAGCACACTTTCCTCAACAAAGATCGGTGAATCCGTTCTTAAGGCTAAAGCAAGAGCATCACTCGGACGGGAATCAATCGAAATCAGCTTCCCATCTAGTTCTAACCAAATAATTGCGTAAAAGGTGTCATTCTTTAGTTCATTAACAACAACCCTAGAAACGGAACAACTTAAACCATCTATGAAGTTCTTTAAAAGGTCATGGGTCATGGGCCTTGGAGTAGCAATTTTTTCAATTTCCAATGCAATTGCATTAGCCTCATAGACACCTACCCATATAGGTAATAGCGCACTACCTTCAGCACCTTTCAGAATGACAATAGGTACATTAGTAACTGGATCCATCATTAGCCCACGAATTTTCATTTCAATTTGCATACCTAAGCTCCTAAGTTACCTCGTTGAATGGTTTCACTAATATTAAACCTTAGCACTCTACCAATTCTCCTTGCAAACTATTGGGGAAAAAGTTAGTTACCTGAACTTCAACCAACTTTCCTAACAATTCCTGTGAACCTGAGAAATTGATTATCTTGTTTTGAGTTGTCCTAGCTGTAAGAGTCCTTGTTCCTCTTTGATTTGTTCCATCAACTAACACCTCGTATCTTTTGCCAACCATCTTACTATTACGTTGCAATTGAATTTTTCTTTGAAACTGCTGTAGTACTTGAAGTCGTCTACTTTTTTCTTCTTCAGGAATAACTTCTGAGAAGGAAAATGCTTCGGTTCCTGGTCTTGGAGAATATTTGAACGAAAACATTGAATCATAGCCAACAAATTCTATTAACGACAATGTTTCTTCAAAATCTTCCTGGGTCTCACCTGGGAATCCCACGATGATATCTGTGGACAATGCAATTTCCCTCTTAGATTTTTTCAAAAAGTCAACCTTTTGGAGATACTCTTCACGTGTATAATCCCTCTTCATCCGACGTAGAACCTTAGTCGAACCCGATTGAACTGGAAGATGAATATGGTTACAAACCACGGGGAAACCCTCAATAACCCCAACGATATCAGGGTGAAAGTCACTCGGATGAGGGGAGATAAAACGAATTCGACGGATTCCTTGGATCTCAGCAATTTGCTTTAATAGATCGGTAAAACCGTTTGCCTGACCCTCAGGATCACTCCAAGAATTAACTGTTTGACCAAGCAAAGTTACTTCTTGAAACCCCTCACTAACCAAAGTTCGAATTTCATCCAGTATATTTCTAGTAGGACGGCTGCGTTCTGGCCCACGAGTATAAGGAACTACGCAAAAAGAGCAAAAGCGATTGCATCCTTCCATAATGGTTACAAAAGCTTTATATGGGTTTTTTCTTGTCTGAGCATTTATTTCAAATAAACGGTCTGTGTCCTGAGAGACATCAATTACTCGTCTCTCACCTCTCTCAACTCTGGCAATTAAATCGGGTAAAAAAGAGTAACTACTAGAACCAACAACAAAATCAACCCGTGGGGCTTTTTTAAAAATACTATCACCTTCCATCTGAGCCATGCAGCCAAGGAGACCTATCTTTGCATTTGGCTTGGCCCCATATGCCTGGTGAATTGCTCCTAAACGAGAAAATACCTTTTGGTTTGCTTTTTCCCTGATGTTACAGGTATTTAAAAGTAGAAGATCTGCTTCAGAAGATGTACGGGTTGAAGAATAACCCAATTTTATCAGGGTTTCAGCTACTTTTTCAGAATCGTGTTGATTCATCTGACAACCAAATGTCTCAATGAAAAATTTTTTTTCCTTTGACAACTTAACATCTACCATCATCAAAATCCTTATACCCTGCTGAAACAAGTTTGTTAACAACTTACCCAAGAGAATTACTTTTATTAAAACTAATCTCTTAAGTTAAGCTGTTATTCAAAAGTTCAGCTGCGTGTTTCAAAACATTACCTGTCAATTTTTTACCACTGATCATACGTGCAATTTCGTGAATTCGGTGCTCCTGAGTAAGTTCAAAAACTTGAGTCAAGGTTCTTCCCGCTTTCACAATTTTTTCAACATGAAAATGGTTATCAGCATAAGAAGCAATCTGGGGAAGATGGGTTACACATAACACCTGATTTGATTTAGAAATTTTTTGAAGTTTCTTTCCCACTGCATCAGCAACTTCCCCACCAATTCCTGCATCTACCTCATCAAAAACCAGTGTCTTACCATGACTGTCCACAGTACAAATTGTTTTTAAGGCTAGCATAATCCTCGACATTTCTCCACCGGAAGCAACCTTGATTAAAGCTTTAAGATCTTCACCTAGATTGGGACTTATCATGAACTCAACAACATCTATTCCCCTGCCTGTTCCTAAGGGAAGATGCTCTACCGCTGAATCTTCTTCTCTCCGATTCAAAATAGATAAAAATTTAATTTGGAAAAGAGTTTTTTCCATTGCTAAATGACTTAGTTCATTTTGCATTGACTGCTGTAGTTTTTGAGAAGCAGTCTTTCTTAAACGACTCAATCTTTTTGCCTTTTTTAAATATTCACCCAACAACAATGTTCGCTCTTGCTGCATGGTCTCAAGAGATTGATCACTATCTTTCAGGGCGACTATCCCATGCTTTATTTTCTCAGCATAAGCTTTTACTTCCTTGACTGAACTTCCGTACTTACGTTTGAGTCTCTCTATGTCATTTAAACGTTCTTCGATCCAATCCAAACGTTCTGGATTCACCTCTATTCGAGTACTATACTTTCGAAGTGATAGAGCAATATCCTCAATAGTAATAGAAGCCTCTTGGAATTGGTTTTTAAGATCCTGACAGCTTTTGTCTATTTCTTGTAATTCTTCTAACCAGCCAGCAACTTGTTTCAATAATCTGCCAGCTGAATTTTCGGTTTCATAAAGCAATTCATAAGCCTGATGGGAAGCTTGAAATAACCGATCTGAGTGAGACAAGAGATGACGTTCTTTCTGAAGATCGTCCTCTTCTGCCTCAGAGGACAACCCTACTTTCTCAATTTCATTTAACTGAAAAGAAAGCAACTCAATTGTCCGTATTCTCTCTTCCTCATTAATCTTTAACTTGCCCATCTTTTCTTCAAGTTTTCGAATCTCTCCATGCAGTTCCTCAACTTCGGTCACAATATCTTCATTATTTGCACAACTGTCTAAGAACATCAGTTGAGAATCATTATTAAAAAGGGACTGTTGTTCACTTTGTCCATGGATATCGACTAAATATTTGCTAATTTTTCTCAGAAATGTAATAGGGACCATTTGACTGTTTATAAATGCACGACCTCTACCATTCTGAATAACCTCTCGTCTAACAAATATTTCTTTCGGATTAAAATCTAAGCCAGCTTCTTTAAAAATTTGACGCAAACCGTCTTCTTGAAACACCTCAAATAAACCGGTAATAATTGCTTTGTTGAAACCGGTACGAATCATTTCAGAGTATGCTTTTGAACCTAGTAGTAGTCCTACGGCATCAACAATTATTGATTTTCCAGAACCTGTCTCCCCTGTTAACATACTCAAGCCTTTTTTAAATTCAAGAGTGACATGATCGACTAAAGCGAAATCTCTAATGTCTAATAATCTGATCATAAGAAGCTAACACTGGGAATCGGCAAAAAGGCAAACCCCATTAATCTATCGAGTTGAAGACATCCGATGAATCTATACCAAAGTTTTAAAGCGTTTTCTAACCGATTGAGTTTAACACAAGAGAAATAAGCTACACTGTTTGAAGATTGAACGAAACTCTGAAACCTTTATCCCAAGGGTCTCTTGCAAGAACAAAACTAAGTTTGTTAGTTGACGGATCAAAAACGAGTGTGATAAATTCTAGTTCTTTAAGCATGGGTTTTGAACTGGATATTTAGTCTATTTAATGAATTGCTAGGGGTACCTGTTTGAGCACTGACCCATCTAGTACTCTCCTACTACTCGCTCAAGGATCTGAGATCGATCTGCTGAATTTGATCCTTCAATCAGGCCCTATGGCCAAGGGTGTTCTAATTATCCTTATTTTTTTCTCTGTTTTTTCCTGGGCCATTAGTTTTAAGAAATATACCCTTCTTAAGAAGTTTCATAGAAATTCTGAAGCTTTTTTAAGAATTTTTCGCAAAAGTAAACGCTTTTCAGAGATTAGTGGTGGATGTGAAACCTTAAGAAATACACCCTTAGTTGAGGTTTTTCTTGCTGGCTACGAAGAATTACAAGGACAGCTAGCTAGTCAATCCTCAAATGAACCACCATCAGCAGCTACAAAACTCAAAACAGTTAACGTAATACAACGTTCCCTGTCTCGTGCAGCTTCTGTACAACTGACTCAACTCGAAAGAAATATGAGTTGGTTAGCTACAACTGCTGCTGTAGCTCCATTTATTGGTCTTTTTGGTACAGTGTTGGGAATTATTGGTGCTTTTTCAGGATTGGGAATGGAGGGAGCTGCAACCATCCGTGCTGTGGCCCCAGGAATTTCTGAAGCCTTGATCGCAACTGCGGCCGGTCTTTTCGCAGCAATACCAGCAGTGGTCGCACATAACTATTTCGTACATCAACTTAAAGAACTCGCTGCGGCAATGGATGATTTTTGCTTAGAATTTTTAAACTTAACGGAAAGAACTTTCCTTTAGAAAATTGAGAATTCTGCGTGCAGAATTAGACCCTGCATTGTATGTTAGATGTTCTTTCCTTCATCAGAAACTGAGCTCAAATGGCATTCACTAACCTTCAAGGACGAACCCAAACTTCATTGTCTGAGATCAATGTCGTTCCTCTCGTTGACGTAGTACTTGTTCTACTAATTATTTTCATGCTCACGGCACCTATTATCCAGTCAGGAATTGAAGTTAACGTCCCTAAAACTAAAACAGTTAATGAATTGACAAAGGAATTACTTGTTGTCAGCATCAATCGAAAACAACAGCTTTTTGTAGGGTCTGATCCTATCAATATCAATGAATTAGAGTTACGTTTAAAAGCTAGGATTAAGGATTCTAAATCAACTATGCTTTATCTTAGAGCTGATGAAGAAGTTCCCTTTGGAACTATTGCCCGGGTTATGGATAGAGCTAGACAAGCTGGCGTCACAAACATTAATGTTGTAACCCAACCAGAGAAATAGGATTGAATACTTACCGACACTCCATTCTCGAAATTCAACATGAAAAATTGGGTCGTTCTCTTTATATCTCTCTCCTCACCCATGTATTCCTCGGGATTTTATTCTTTATCCTACCTTCATACATCAATCCAAGTCACGATCCTTGGGGTAGTAGCAAGACTGGTGGTGGTGCAATTCCAGTTGGATTAGTTAATCAATCAGCAATTAGAGGATTAAAATTGCCGAGACCTACTCTAACCACTTCAAGCAATGTCTCAACTGA
>Ga0310345_10006428_pt1 | contig 10276 bp, 17 predicted proteins | sample HC15DNA20500_MG_FD_204667 | JGI IMG/M metagenome (GOLD analysis project Ga0310345, IMG submission 204667) | Marine microbial communities from station ALOHA, North Pacific Subtropical Gyre - HC15-DNA-20-500_MG | ecosystem: Environmental > Aquatic > Marine > Oceanic | place: Pacific Ocean: North... | reverse complement strand
AATCATCACCACAGGCGGCGAGCACCAGTGACATCAGCAGTACCAAGACGAGTCGCTGCATCAGCACACCTCTCAGGTACCGCCAGTATAAATGCCGGCACGGCTGCGTGCTGATCGGTGGGGGCTAGCTGTACACAGCCACACCGCACTCAGCGCAGGCGCAAAATTTCTACTTTCCCGCCTGCGCTGAGTGCAGCAGCGTGGTGTCATTCGCTCAGAGCAGAGTTCGAGCTAACCCCGGTGATAGGCATTTTTTGTCAGAATAAGACATGAGCCGCTATCGACTAGGTGCTGACGCAGAGATGCGTGTCGTCCAAATCTTGCGAGATGAGGGCTGGCAGGTTATCGGCAGTGCAGGACCCCAATCCCCCTTTGATGTGGTAGCTATGGGACCATCGGGCCGCATCGCCGTACAAGTGTCCCGTAGTAGTGGTGCGACCAAGTCATCCACCAAGGAGCTTGAGGAGGTTCAGGCCGCTGCGGAGTGCCTACCAGCAGGGATGACCGTAGAACTATGGGTCTATAACAGAGGGGCTAAGCCTCAGAGGATCCCGGTGCGTCATGCTGGCGGTGTTGGTTGAGTAGGGTCTGACCCGGCACGCCTAGCCACGGCTGCGTGCTGATCGGTGGGGGCTAGTAGGGGCCGAGCACAAACACGCCCCGTGCTTCGAGCCGCTGCAGAAGCGCTAGTGAGGCTGCGTCGAGTGGGTTGCCCGAGACAAACAGCTTCTCCAGCTTAGGTAGCCGTTCGATCTCAGCAGGCAGGTTGGTGAGCTGGCTTATCTCAGGTGGCAACTGGGTGAGACCTAGTTCTCTGAGGTCCAGGCAGTACGAAGACTAGTCGCTGCATCAGTGCACATCTATTCGGAAATCGTAGCCACCGGCGATCTCGCAAATATACCCTTGAGCGTCGAGCGTGATGCTCACTGAACCACCATCAAACTGCTGTGGAAGCGCGCAGCCATCAGCGGCCCCGCCTAAGGACTTGGTCGATGACTTGTCTGCGCGCTTCCGCAATATGGGTAGCTGACGGTGTCTGTATCGGCTTGCCTAGCGCCTTCTGTGCCTGGTCCCAGAGCATGCCATCCCAATACGGGTTGGCTCTTAGCCTGGCAAAGACCTGGGAGACGTGGGATTTAGGACGGGGTAAAATAGGGGTGGTAGCCACTTCGGTGGTTCCTTTCTAAGACGGCGGCTTTGTCTCGCCACTCAGCCCGCCGTCTTATTTATTACCTATAGTATACCAATTATGGTATACTAGTATCAACATATATTACTGCTCTACCAGGAGTGATACATGGTTTGATCTCTTATTGCAGTATGGACACCCACTGCATACTTCTCACCCAATCTGGTATACACATGATATGCTAGTAGCCGCTATGGCCAACAATAGGAATCCTGACCCTAACGAGGAGCTTAGTCTGGCCGAGGCCGCGCAGCGCTACGGCTACAAACGGCGCACCTTGTCCGCTGCGGCTAAGCGAGGATCACTCGTGGCCCGCAAGATTGGCAGCATGTGGGTTGTGAAGGCCATCGATGTGGTGACCTGGATTAATTTCGGCAACCACGATGGTGGCGCGAAGGTCCACTACAAGCTAAAGAGGAGACCGCCAGAGACTAAATCGCGGCGTGGCAAGGCTACGCGCTTTAGTCTGTTGTAATCGGGGTCGGAGAAAAGACCCAATTGAAGACGATGGGCCTGGCGTGAACCATTTCACTTAATTTTAAGACGTAGACACTATTAAGTGAAATGGTGTTGGTGCGCTTCGGTCAAGGGGTGACACTGCGTCATTATCGAACAGCGCTAGCATTACTAGCGCCAGTCAATCACAACGCCGAGATGTTCCTCAGGGCGATCTGCTAATGCATCGTGGATCTGGAGGGCCTCGTCTGCTGGGATTCGGTGAGTAATTAAATCTTCGGTTTTGATGCGCTTCTGACGCATCAGTTCAAGAGTGAGTCGATAGTTTTCCAGCAATGTCCAGCGATCCGTATCGCTACCTGGTTGACCTGCATTACCCTCGTGGGCGCCCATCACAGTCACGCCGGGTCTATGAATGTCACTGTAGGGATCAATCTCGACTGGGCCGCGTGGGCTACCTATCAGCATAACGCGTCCCCGTCTGGCAGCGGCTTTCAACGCATCGTTGATTACAGCTGGATTGCCCGTTGCTTCAAGCACCACATCGGCACCGTGGCCATCAGTTAGGGCCGTGAGAGCCTCCCACACATCCTCGCGAGCTGCGTTGACTACATGGGTGGCACCGTGCTTTTGGGCTACTTCTAATCGATGGTCCCAAAGGTCTACAGCAATCGTTGCCCCGGCGCCATTGACAGTTGCGAGTTGCTGGGAAAATTGGCCGATCAGGCCCTGGCCAAAGATCGCGACTCTTTCACCTAGTCTGATACGAGCATGACGTACTCCGACCATGGGAATTGCACACAAATGAGCGAGGGCTGCCTGCTGAAAAGTAACCTCATCTGGGATAACTGCAAGACTTTTTCTTTGTGGGGAAGGGGCTGTCTCAATACCCTGTTCTTCAACTACGGCCCATTCGGCATGTCCCACGGAACAACCTACCCGGTCTCCGGGCTTGACTGTGCGGACGCTTTTCCCTACAGCCTCTACGGTTCCGGCAAATGCGTATCCAGGACGGGAAGGTACTCGCATCCCACTTCTTTCTGCGAACCTATAGTTAATGTGGGTTCCACTGTAAGTGGCCAGTTCCGTCCCAGCACTAATCGCGGTGGACACGGTGCGGAGGAGCACCTGATCTGGCTGAAGTTCGGATGGCTTTGGTAAGGGGACCTCCTCCCAGACTGCCGACCGAACGGATGGAAAGAAGAGTCGTCTAGCTGTTGCTGGTGGCATCATCTCCGTTCCTCAACTGTACTCAGTTGTTGACATTTCTACTGCATCAACAAGCTGGTGCGCCCGATTGGCCATGGGTGGTAGCGCCAGTATGACGCGACCACTTCCCCGACTAGTTGTTCGGCCCCTACACCTCTCAGACGCCGCCAGTATAAATGGCGGCAGCAGCGAACGCGTTACCCGAGTGATCCAAGAGCCGGAGCTGCTGAGAGCGTCAATTGCCGGTGCGTGATGGCTGGACCGTGTGGGGTAACGAACTAAAAACGGGGCTTTAAACAAAAAAACCGTCCCATTCCTCTTGCTGGAGGGAGACGATTTCGGCTGAGGATGTCAACCGCGTTCAACAATCAGTTGTATCGGCCTACTTTAACTATAACACATTTCAACAGGTTTAAGATGATCCGGTCGGTCCCCTGAAGGAGGCAAATCGATCAATCATGACCTTGAGTACGGTCACACAATTATCAGCGCCTAGCTATTCCCCAGCATAGATGTGAATTGAATGCACCCCTACCTCAGTAGAAAGGGTATGCAAAGTAGCGTCCTAAGCGTCCTAAGACGCGTCCCGATATTCCAATTCAAGTGGTGGTGCGCCCAGCGCACCACCTACTTAGCATCACGGCATAGATGTGCAACGGTTGCACCCCTACCCCAAGATCACCGCGACAAACTGATAGCGAGTCTGGTTACTGCGGAGGAACCTTAAGCATCCAACAAATCGGCATAGCTGATTTTTGGCGGCGCAGATAATAGGGCTCCTAATTTTTCCAGAGTTCCGTCGTTGGTTAAATATTCCAAAAACTTCAGATGATGTTCTTTGGAGTCCCAATTTTCCGTCAATATAATCCTGTTTGGGTCATCTTGATCAGTGGATATATCAATCTGACTACAACCGTCAAACTGCCTGGTTTCAGGAAGAGCGTTTCGGCAAATTTCAATGAACTTATCGGCGTTTCCACTTGCACAATTGAACTCTGCGATTACTTTTACGGCCATAAAATGAACTCCTAATCATAAATTCGTATAGGTCAGTAGCAATGTTCCAGACAAAATAGAAGATGGACTACTAACACGCTATTTATGGAATATTGAGATAGGGGATCGTCCCAGCGCACCCCCTACCCAGACCATCACCACTGTGTTTGCAGCCGTTCGATAGTGCTGGTAGGCAGGCATTCGGCCGGCTACAGGCCCTGTCGGGGACGTTTTAGGAACGCGGCGTGGTGTGCTTTCCCCCTCACGATAGCCCTACCACACCCCTACATACCGTTCACTTGGTGACAGGTACGGGCCACTTGGAGACCACTTCGGGGGCACTTGGGGGCATTTACGGTTCGATTAGGTCTTCATTGCCCTGCAGCCAGTCCAAGAACACCGCCGAGCGGACCCTGAGCCTGCGACCAGGGAGTCTGACGATGCCAGGCAGCTGGTCGACCTGGGCCATGCGGTACAGCGTGGCCTGACCTAACCCGAGATTAGGGAGTCGGGCGAGCTGCGGGATAGTGCAGAGCGCTGGGAGTTCGTCGTTCGCATTCATGGAATCAAGCCGCTTCGTCTAAGACGCCGTCGATAGTATCGGAGAGAGCAGCACTCGCCAGCCAATGACCACAGCGAACCCAGCCCGTGCGTTCTTGGCCCTGTTTATCGAGGATGGTAATACGAAAGACTATTTGACCGTTCGATGACGTCCAGGTGTAGGGCCCTTTCCTGAACCACGCTGTTTTGGCAGAAACCAAGCTGTAGCCCTGGTCGTCGACCCAACGCTGTAGATTGCCGCGTGCACGTGTATGTGCCTTCTGGTGGAGCCCCAATAACCCGCCAAGGAGACCTAGCCACAAGAGCCCCCGGAACTCACCAAAAAAGATGAAGGCCACCACGAATGCCACTGCAAGTACTATCAGGTATGCGCCCGCAAGAGATGGCATCACGTAGCTCGCAGCCACAGCCAGTACCAGTGGCGACGTGGCGGTGGTTCTGGTTCAACTTCTTCCGCTGGCGGGGGCAGGAGCTTTTGAACCTGCCCCTGAAGCAGTTCATTCTGCTCCTGCAGCATCTCGTTCTTTACTTGAAACGTGGTGGCCGTTTCGCCCACCGCTCGTAATTCTTTGTGAAGCGCTTCTTTCTCCTTCTGAAGCTCGTCCTTGTCCTTCTGGAGGCCCCCTATTTGTGTTGTCTGCTGTTTCACGATATCTATAAGCCCAGACTCCATAACATTAGCCTGAACATTGTTATTCTGCTCATTATCAGCATGTTCATTAACTGATAATGAACGGGGATGCCTTGTTAGAAGGAGTTGCTCTTGAACTCTTTCAATCTCTTCCTTAGTTATGAAATACAAAAAGGCATTAGCACCGCGTTCTTTTTTCTGAAATTGTATCTTGCCAGACTTCATCCATCTTCTAATGGTCAATGGATGAACCATTAGCTGTTTTGCAGCATCATCTACCTTGAACATGCCTTCAGCAGAGTTCATAACATTACTCATAACATACTTAGAACGTGCTAAGTATACGAGTGTATCGCTGGGGAAATAAGAAAGGCTCAGGGTTTATAGACCCCGAGCCTTAGTAGTGCGTGGAACTCGCGGCGTAATCAGCCGGCGGGGCGCGTCAGCCACTCTTCGAACGCTGCGGCCAGGCTCGTGGTGATGTCGGGGTCGGCGCCAGTGGTGATGTCGGCCGACAAAAGCTCCACAGCAGCCTTCAATGCGACATGGCGGGCAATCATCGTGTCTTTGCTTAGGGCTGCGGGCGCTGTGGTCGCTTGGACGTCGCTCGGCGTGCTCTCAGCTCGAACTACGGGCGGGCTCGTCGGTGGCTCTCCCTGGGCTTCAGCGATCTCGCGGATATAGCCCTGACCATCAAGCGTGAGGCTCACTGAACCACCATCGAACGCCTGCGGGTTTGGGCAACCATCGGCGAACTTCGAAATGTTCCGCCATTCGGTTTCCCCTGCGAGTTTCACGCCGCGATCATTGCAGCGGTCGATACGACCAACCACGGTGGTGGTGCCGGAGGCGCTCATGCGCGCCCCCTAGTCTCGGCCATCTGGCGAAGAATTTGCCGGCGGGCTTCACGAATGTGGTGGGGCTTGGGGGTGGTCTTGCCACCCAGGGCAATAAGGGCACGGTCAAAAACCATGCCTTCAAAATACGGATTCCTACCGACCGAAGAGATGTAGGGCTGCGGCGAAGGGTTCGGCTCCTGCGCTACACTGATGGTGGTGGCCACTTTTGTGGCTCCTTTCAGGCGGCGAGCCCAGTCTCCAAACGAAAGCTCGCTGCCTTTTCTTTACCTATAGTTTACCGAACTCGGCAATATAAAGCAATGTAAATGCCGGGCAAGGGTATTCAGTCACCCTGGTAGTTCATCGCTAGTTTGCCGATAACGGCATGTACTGCTAGGCTAACGGTATGGTGAAACCGCCGCTCAGCGAGCAGTTGATGACGCTCACAGAGGCCGCACGCAAGTTCGACCTCCGTGACCGCACACTTCGGGCCGCTGCGACCACCGGTCGATTGCGTGCCCAAAAATCCGGGCACATCTGGTTGGTCTCAGCTGCTGCTGTGGGCGAGTGGGTTGCTCATCAGAGCCACATTGGTGGGCGGCCACGCCAAGACAAATCAGAGGATGGCGCCAGCGAGTAACTACGACGCAGCAGGGTCTGCGTATTTCGACGTAGCGTTACTGGGGTCAGAGAAAAGGCCCACATTAAAGACAAATGGCCAGGGTTACCCCTGACCGCTTGCAAAATTAAGCCCTAATCACCTTAATTTTAACGGCGGCGGGCACCCTTGGTCAAGGGAGTCGACGTGCCAAAATTTCACAGCAGCTTCACCACGGTCCCCCACTCCGTCGCACGCAGTCCCCACATTTCACCTAGTGCCAAGGCACTCTACACCTGTGTCTTGTCGTATGCCTGGGATACCGACCGTGCCTGGCCGTCGCAAGCGCGGTTAGCTGCGGACATGGGATCCAGCCCCACCTCAATACGCACCTGGCTTAGCGAGCTACGGCAGCACGGCTTGATCCAGGTCAAGAAGCGTGGGGCCAAGAATTCCCCGAACATCTACATCTTCCAGCCAGTGGCTGAATCGGCAGAGACACCGTCAAAATCTGACTACCGTTGGTCAGGATCTGATGGTCAAAATCTGACCACGAATAAGCAACAAGTTCTTAAACAAGACTCAAAGAAACAAACAGGAGACCCAGTTGTTGCCAGCCTAACGGCTTCAGGGGTTACCGAGTCAGTGGCAGCAAAGCTCGTACTTGAACATGGTCCTGGTCATTGCCAGACACAATTAGATTGGTTGCCCTATCGGAAAGCCAGGAACAAGGCTGCTGTGTTGGTGAAAGCGATCCAAGAACGGTGGGCCGCGCCAGCAGCAATAGACACAAAGCCAACGACGTCACCACGGGTAGGGAGCGCTGGTACCAGTCTGGCCACGATTATCGGGCAGATCACCGCTAAGCAAGGGGTTACAGGGTCCGATTTCTTAACAAAACTAGCAGGGTAGGGGTGCGGAATTATGCGCCCCACGCACAAATCAATATTTGTTAGAAGTTATTTGTAGCTAAAGTGGTTAAATACTGAGGTTGAAGTACTACTAAAAACAGAATTTTTCCTTCTATGGTTAAGCTAATAAGACATATAGTGAATCAAATTTCACTGCTTGTTCCTTCATCCATTTTCTGAGTCTTTCTGCGCCCTGAAGAACTAACAAACATCCCAGCTAGGTGGACCTGCTGGATTCCTCATCCTTTCCTTGAAGATCGCTGTATGGGCGTTGTATTGCGATTTTTGAGCTGTCAGGACTACTTAATAGCTCATCCCCTGCCCCTTTAGTAGCACCCCCTTGGATTCCTAGTAAAAAGCTATCTGATCTGATGTAATAAAACACTTATTTATAGTGTATATACATGAATGAAGATAAGCGTCTATTAGTGGTACGAACTGCATCCGATGACCAGTGACGGCCAGCTAGCCCATATTCGAACGAGGCTGGGCTGGCTTTACGACCCAGATTCAGTCACTAGGCTACGGCAAGCACGGGACGCAGCAGAGCCGGCACTAGTGAGCGCCTAACGGCTTACGCACGCTGAAATTAATACGAAGAACCGTCCCCACTCCAGAAAGAGATGTAGGGACGGCTCATCTAGAAAAGGAGCGAGGCATACGTCCCCACCCCTTTGCTATTTCTATTGTAAACCCCATGTCAAGAATGTTCACCCCTGGCCTGTCCAGCAGGCACAAAGGTTGTGTCATGGATACCGACGAGTTCATCAGTAGGTTCGATAGTGTCAAGAGGAATAGTTTGGGTTATCTGGCTCGGTGCGGCTTGAAGAGTCGGAGGCCATCATCAATCGCCGCAACCCGGAGGCCAGCCGGGAATCCCTGGCCAGGGGCCAGAGCCTGCATATCCACGATGGGACACGACACGGCTGGGGCACCTGGGAAGAGCAGGGCAACTTCCATTGCCTTTTCGTCAAGACCCTGGCCTATCTGACGGACGTGGGACTGGACGATGGGGGTACCTCGGTCATTCCGGGGAGCCATAAGCTGTCGTGGCCACCGCAGGAGAGCATTGAGGCCGCGCTGGCGGACGGCAGGTTGATCCATCAGGTCGAAGCGCAGGCTGGGTCAGTACTGCTCTTTCCCGAATCGCTGCTCCACAGCACGACGCCCATCCGGAGTGATACCGAACGAGTGATCCTGGTGTCCGGCTATACACCGCCGATGCTGCGCGAGTGGCCCGGTAACGAGATCAGCCCCGAGTTTGTGACCACGCTTCCGGAACATCTGCGCCCCCTCATCTCCGGCAGCGACAGCTGGCACTGGCGACGACGGGGGTAGGTTTGCCCTGTGAGCTGATGTTGATCCTCGTGCCGACCGCCTTCGAAGCGCGCAGGCTCTTCGATGACAGCGTGCAGCAATCGCTCACCAACCGCGGAGCCGCTCGCTGTCACGTCGGTGAGCACGAGGTCCAGGTTGCCATCAAACCCTTTGGCCTGGCTGCCCAAAGGGTTTGATGGCGATGATCACTCAGGGTCAGTTGCCTTGCATGGGCTGGGCCAATCAACGCTGCCGGGATCATTTGGAGCGAGTGGCGGCTCGCTTGCTAATGAGCGGGCTTGATCCGTATCAAACCTACGACAAGCTCGCCGACAGCTACGACGGCTGCGGTACGGCCGAGGACCCCTACCTTGAAGGCTTCGAAGAGGAGGTATCGGACTTGATTGCCGAAATTATCGAATTTTCTGACGGGAAGTTAAGCTACTTTAAGTAACTTTAAGTTAATTATATATCCCCACCCCCCTTAAGGGGGGTGGGGATATATATATATACATAGATATTAAGGAGAAAATGTTGGGGAAATTAAACGCAGTTTGGGAATCATGGGAAAAGGTATGGAAGATAGCGCGAATGACTAGAAACCGTTCACTCGAAAACACTGAGCCGAGCCAGCCAGCCACGGCCTTACCCGCGATTGCTGCCAGTGACGAATGGCTGAGCACGCGTGAGGCGGCCGAAGAACTCGGCGTTACGCGAGCGCTGGTGCACCGAAGATTTGCTGCGGGGCAGATCGCTTCCGTGCGCCTGGGCCGATATTACTACGTGCATCGGGACGCGTGAGAGGCTTACAAGAAGGCCAATCTTATAGTCAATGTGCGCCGGAAGAAGGCTTAAGGGGGGGCGATGGAAATAACGATGGTTCCACTTGGCGGCCCGCCACTTGAAGAGATCATGAGGTGGGAAATGGGGCTGCTAAGCGTGGATCCAGTCAATGATTTACCGGCCGGTGAGCAGCTCCGCTATCCGCGCGACCCCATCGCTAGTGCCAAGGAGACCATCAATTGTCGGTGCATCATGATCGCTATACCCGTGCTCTAGGGGGCAAATGACAGAAAATGGCAGAAAATGACCACCAAACAGACGAAATAGCGCTGGTTCTGGCACTTGCGACCGGTTCCAGTAACAAGGACGCAGCCATAGCCGGGGGCGTGTCCGAAAGCACCCTGTATCGCCGGCTTGAAGAGCCCATCTTCCGCGACGAAGTCGCGCGGGCCAGATACATGGCCACACTGCAAGCCTGTGGGATCTATGCTTCCGGAGCTGCCAAGGCTATGCAGAAGCTCATAGACCTACTTGATGACGAGCATCCGCCGAACATCCAGCTTGGCGCCGCCCGCGCGATCTTAAGCGAAGGCTTCAAATTCGCTGAGAACAGTGCAGTCCAGAGCCAGAGTCACGCATCTCCCGAGGATACCGCTATCGCGAAGCGCGATCATGCCATGGCTAAACGGGCGGCGGAAAAGGCCATCGAGGGCCGAGAGAGGCGGGAGAACCTACCGTTCTCAGAACGAATGATGGATGGACTGTTTGACCGGGACTGAAGGGCGC
>Ga0310345_10006427_pt1 | contig 10277 bp, 10 predicted proteins | sample HC15DNA20500_MG_FD_204667 | JGI IMG/M metagenome (GOLD analysis project Ga0310345, IMG submission 204667) | Marine microbial communities from station ALOHA, North Pacific Subtropical Gyre - HC15-DNA-20-500_MG | ecosystem: Environmental > Aquatic > Marine > Oceanic | place: Pacific Ocean: North... | reverse complement strand
ATTCAGGAGTGTGGCGACTGCACCGCGCTGATCCATCCCCCGCAGCCGGTGTGCCGGTACTGCCGCAGTCACAACATGGGTGTGCGCGAGGTGTCCGGTCGGGCGGTGCTATCGGCATTCACCGTCAACCACCGGTTCTCCATACCGGGCCTGCCGGCGCCCTATGTGGTAGCACAGGTGGCAATCGAAGAGGATCCGCGGGTTCGGTTGACCACTAACATCATCGACTGCGACCCCGAGGAGCTCGAACTCGGCCGCGTGGTGCAGGTCGTTTTCGAGCAGAACGACGACGTGTGGCTGCCGCTGTTCACGCCGACGTCAGAGCCCGAGACCGCACCCCTGCCGGATGATGAGATACCGCCGCGCGATTTCGCCAAGTTCGTGCGTCCGATGCTCACCACCGAGAAGTTCGAGGACGCTGCGGCGATCACCGGAATCGGGGCGTCCCAGATCGGTCGACGACTGATGGTGTCACCGCTGTCGTTGACCATCGAGGCATGCGAACAAGCCATCGCCGACGCCGGCCTGACGCTGGCCGACATCGACGGGATGTCGACGTATCCGGCCATGGATGCCATGGGGATGGGTGAGGGCGGCGTCACCGCGCTGGAGGGCGCGCTGGGGATTCGCCCGACCTGGTTCAACGGCGGCATGGACACATTCGGCCCGGGCGGCTCGGTGATCGCCGCGGTGATGGCCGTGGCGACTGGGATGGCCCGCCACGTGTTGTGCTTCCGCACGCTGTGGGAGGCCACGTTCAACCAGCTGATGAAGGAGGGCAGGCTATCTCCACCGGGCGGAACCCGGGTCAACAGTTGGCAGGCGCCGTTCGGGGCGACATCCGCCGCACACACGTTGGCGCTCAACGCGCAGCGCCACTTCCACCGCTATGGCACCACCAAGGAGACTCTGGGCTGGATCGCGCTCAACCAGCGCGCCAACGCCACACTGAACCCGACCGCGATCTATCGCGACCCGATGTCCATGGACGACTATCTCACCGCGCGGCCGATCACCACGCCGTTCGGGCTCTACGACTGCGACGTGCCCTGTGATGGCGCTGTCGCGGTCGTCGTGTCCGCGGTGGATGCCGCCCGCGATCTTCCGAAGCCGCCGGTGTACTTCGAAGCGGTCGGGACCCAGATCATCGAACGCACCGACTGGGACCAGACCACGCTGACGCACGAACCTCAAGTGCTCGGCCAGGCTGCGCACCTGTGGACGCGAACATCGTTGCGGCCCGGCGACGTCGACGTAGCCGAACTCTACGACGGATTCACGTTCAACTGTCTCTCGTGGCTGGAGGCGCTCGGGTTCTGCGGGATCGGTGAGGCCAAGGACTTCCTCGACGGAGGGACGGCCATCGCGCGCGACGGCGTGATCCCGCTGAACACGCACGGCGGCCAGTTGTCTCACGGCCGCACCCACGGCATGGGTCTGATCCACGAGGCGGTCGCCCAGTTGCGGGGTGAAGCCGGACCACGCCAGGTCGACGATGCCCAAGTGGCGGTGGTCAGCAGCGGCGGCCTGACACCGAGCGGTGTGATGCTGCTACGGACGGAGGCCTGAGCCCACGTGACTGGACCTGCCCCGCGTCCCCGCGTCGTTGTCGTCGACGGCATTCCGATGTCGGGGCTCGACGCGGCCGCGCCGGAGCCGCGGGCGGTCATCGTCGCCGCGCATGGCGGCGCGACGTCCTCGGCGTACTTCGACTGCCCGGGCAACCCGACGCTTTCGCTGCTGCGCGCGGCGGCGGCAGAGGGTTTCACCGCTATCGCCCTGGACCGACCGGGCTACGGTTCTTCTGCGGTGTACGCCGGCGAGTTCGCCGACCCGGAACGCCGGGTGAGTGCTGCGCTGGCCGCGGCCGAGAAGATGCTGGGCCCGGGAAGCCGTGGCGCGGGGTTCTTCCTGCTCGGCCACTCGGCCGGTTGCGAATTGGCGCTGCGGATGGCGGCCGCCGCGGACGACGTGGTCGGCGTGGAGTTGTCCGGCACTGGTCTGCGTTATACCGACGAGGCCAAAGCAATCATCAGCGAGGCCACGGTCACCTCCCGACCGGCGGGGTTACGCGATCTGCTCTGGCAGCCGACCGATCTCTACCCCGCCGAGGTCCTCACCGGTGGCCTCTCGGCACCCGGGGTGGCCTACGAGTCCAAGGTGACCGCTCACTGGGCGCGCCGGGATTTTCCGGCGATTGCCGCGAGAGTGACTGTGCCGGTGCAGTTCAGCGTCGCCGATCACGAGAGAGTATGGGAAACGACGCCGGAGTCGCTGAGCGCGATCACGGATCTGTTCGCGGGTCCTGTCCGGCTGAACCACATGGCAAACAGCGGACACAACTTGAGCGTCGGCAGAACCGCAGACCGGTACCACCGGAACGTGCTGTCGTTCCTCGAAGAATGCATCGCAGGCAGCGGCCGCGACCGAGAGCAAGTGGAGGCGAGTTGATGCGCGTCGGATTCATCGGACTGGGCAGCCAGGGCGGGCCCATGGCGCGGCGGATCGCCGAGGGGGGCTTCGAGACCACGCTGTGGGCGCGCCGACCGGCCAGCCTGGAGCCCTACGCGCACACTCCGGCGAAGACGGCTGCGACACCGGCCGAGTTGGCTGCCGCCAGCGACCTGGTGTGCCTGTGTGTCGTCGGTGACGACGACGTCCGCGAGGTACTCAACGGAGACAACGGCGTATTGGCCGGGCTCGCCGAAGGCGGCATCGTCGCAATCCACAGCACCGTTCATCCCGACACGTGCCGTGACATCGCCGAAATGGCTGGCGCACAGGGCGTCTCGGTCATCGATGCACCGGTTTCCGGCGGCGGCCCCGCAGTCGAGGAGGGCACGCTGTTGGTCATGGTCGGCGGCGACGAGGAGGTCGTCGAACGGTGCCGGCCGGTGTTCGCCACCTACGCCGACCCGATCGTGCACCTCGGCCCGCTCGGTGCCGGGCAGAGCACCAAGATCTTGAACAACCTGCTGTTCAGCGCGAATCTGGGCAGCGCGGTGAGCACGCTGGAGTTGGGTGAATCGCTCAGCATCGCGCGGGACAAGCTGGTCGAGGTGCTCAACCGGGGGTCGGCGACCAGCAAGGCGGTCGGCAGTATCTCGATGTTCGGCGGAACGCTGGAGGGTCTGGCCCCGATCGCCGGGGCATTGCTGCAGAAGGACGTCCGGCACGCTGCCAGCCTCGCGTCCGCCGCGTCGGCCCCGGAGGGGGCGGTGTTCACCGCGGCGGACGCGGCGCTGGCGGCCATGGAGTACGGCCGATGAGCGCTTGCGCGAAGAGCAGAGCAGCACGATGAGCGCTTGCGCGAAGAGCAGAGCAGCACGATGAGCGCTTGCGCGAAGAGCAGAGCAACCCGATGACCCGTGTCGGTTTCGTCGGTGCGGGCCGCATGGGCACCCCGATGGTGACCCGCCTCGTCGGCGCCGGCCACGAGGTCCGGGTGCTGGCGCGCGCCGGCGAGAAGGCCGCTGCGCTGGCTGAACAGGGAGCCGAGCCGGTCACCGACCTGGCTGCGGTGGCCACCGGCGCCGACGTCGTCGTGGTGTGTGTATTCAGCGACGACCAGGTCAAGGAGCTGTGTCTGGACGGCGATCTGGTCGCCGGATCCGCCCCAGGCTCTGTCCTGATCCTGCACACCACCGGCAGCCCGAAGACCGCGCAGTCGATCGCGACGAAGCATCACCACGTGGCGGTCATCGACGCGCCGGTCAGCGGCGGGCCGCACGACATCGCCGCGGGGTCAGTGACGTTGTTCGTCGGCGGTGACGACGAGGCACTGGAACGGGCCCGCCCTGTACTGAGCAGCTACGGCGATCCCATCCTGCACACCGGTCCCACCGGGACAGGCCAGGCCGTCAAGCTCGTCAACAACACCCTGTTCGCCGCCCAGATCGGACTGGTCACCGAAGCAGTCCGGCTCGCCTCCCGGCTCGGCGTCGGCGAGACGCCGCTGCTCAACGCGCTGACGCACGGAAGCGCGGAGAGCCGAGTGCTCTCGATGATCGCCAGGACCGGCTCGGCCGAGGCGTTTCTCGCCGCCGTCAGCGAGTTCATCGGCAAAGACATCGCGGTGGTGCGGGACACGGTCGACGACCTCAACGATGACCTCGGTGAGTTCGACGAAATTCTGAAGACGGTGACCCCATGATCGCGCGCGCCGCCGTTGCCCAATCAGCTGACTTTCGAGACCACGTGTCCCATACTGGAACCATTACAGTGAAACAGCCTTCCGTAACGTTTCCGGCTCTGCATACCGCGCCGAGGAGGACATGATGACAAAGCCCACTTTGGTGTTCAACCCGGTCGCCCAGGAGTACTTCGACAATCCCTATGAGATCTATCGGCGAATGCGCGACGAGGCGCCGATTTACTACGACGAAGAGCAGGATTTCTACGCGCTGACCCGCCATGCCGACGTCGCCGCAGCGTTCAAGGATCATGACGGGTTCTCGTCGGCGCGCGGCTGCGATCTCGGCATGGTCCGCTCAGGCGACGTGCCGCAGAAGTCCATCATCTTCATGGATCCTCCCGATCACCGCCACATGCGCAGCCTGCTGAACAAGGCGTTCACACCTCGGGCGATCCAGTCGCAGCGCGACACCGTCGTCGAGCTCGTCGAGCAGTACTTGAGTAAGGCCGACCCGGACAATTTCGACGTCGTTCAGGATTTCTCCGGACCGTTCCCGGTGGAGGTCATCACCCGGATGGCCGGGGTACCCGAGGAATTCCGTCAGCAGGTCCGGCACTGGATCGACACCAGCTTGCATCGCAAGCCCGGTCAGATCGAGATGGACGACGAGAACATGCAGGCCAACATCGATTCGGGGATGTATTACTACGGCCTGGTCCAGGAGCGTCGCAAAAATCCCCAGGACGACATGATCAGCAGGCTGATCGCCGCGCAGATTCCCGGCGAGAACGGGGAGATGCGCCAGCTCGACGATATCGAGATCACCGGCTTCACCACGCTACTCGGCGGTGCCGGTGCCGAGACGGTCACGAAATTGGTCGGCAGCGCGGTGGTCGAGTTCGCCCGACACCCCGAGCAGTGGCAGAAGCTGCTCGACGATCGCAGCAAGATTCCCGCGGCCGTCGAAGAATTGCTGCGCTACGTCGGGCCGGTGCAGTACAACGTCCGCTACAGCCTCAAGGACGTAGAGTTGCCCAGCGGCAGGATTCCGGCGAACAAGCCGGTGTTCCTGATGGGCGCCGCCGCCAATCGCGATCCTCGGGCTTTCGACGACGGCGAGACATTCGACATCGACCGGGACCGCACCCAGGCGCAGAACCTCGGTTTGGGCTACGGCATCCACAGTTGCCTGGGCGCGGCACTGGCCCGCATGGAAACCGCGATCGCGCTGGATCATCTGCTCGACTTCATGCCGCGGTTCGACGTCGCATTCGACCGTCTCGAGCGGGTCAACATGCAGAATGTCGCCGGCTACCACCATGTTCCCGTGAAGGTGTTGAACTGATGACACAGAAAATCGACGTCGACTTCGGGCTCTGCGAAAGCAACGGCGTATGCATGGGCATCATCCCAGAGGTCTTCGATCTGGACGATGAGGACTATCTGCACGTGCTGCAGGACGAGGTGACGCCCGAGAACGAGCAGCAGGTGAAAGAGGCCGTGCGGCAGTGCCCGCGGCAGGCCATCGCGATCCGTGACGAATGACGGCGACTGAGCTCGTCTTCGATCCGTTCTCAGAAGAATTCTTCAACGGCCCCTGGGAGATCTATCGGCGACTGCGTGAGGAAGCTCCGGTTTACTACAACGCCGAGCACGACTTCTACGCGCTGTCGCGCCACGCCGACGTAGCCGCGGCCTTCAAGGACCACGAGACGTTCTCGTCGGCCTACGGGCTGGACTTGGCGATGGTGAAGTCGGGCGAGCCGGTGCCGATGAAGATGATCATCCTGATGGACCCGCCGGAGCACCGCAAGATGCGCAGCCTGGTCAACAAGGTCTTCACCCCTCGCCAGATCGCCAACTTGAAGCCCATGGTCGTCGGCACCATCGACCGGTGTTTCACCGCGGCCGACCCTCAACGCTTCGATGTGGTACAGGAATTCGCGGCATTCTTCCCGGTCGAGGTGATCACCCAGATGCTGGGCGTACCTGCCGAACGTCGTCAGCAGGTGCGCCAGTGGGTGGACACCTCGCTGCATCGCGAACCCGGCCAGATCGAGATGTCGGCGGAGGGACAGCAGGCGATCGCCGAAGCGATGGCGCTCTACTACGAGTTGATACAGCAGCGGCGAGCCGAGCCGCAGGATGACATGTTCACCCGCCTGGTACAGGCGGAGATCGAACGGGAAGACGGGCAGAAGGAGAGCCTCGATGACTTCGAGATCGCCGGCTTCGCAACGCTTCTCGGTGGCGCTGGCGCCGAAACCGTCACCAAGCTGATCGGCAATGCAGCCGTGACATTCGCCCAGAACCCAGACCAGTGGCAAATGCTGCTCGACGACCGCGACAAGATCCCCGCCGCGGTCGAGGAGCTGTTGCGATACGAGGCGCCGGCCCAGTACAACGTGCGCCGGTCGATGAAAGAGGTGACGCTGCACGGAGTCACCATTCCCGCCGGCAAGCCGGTCTTCCTGCTCGGCGGTTCAGCCAACCGCGACCCTGAGGCATTCACCGACGCCGACAAGTTCGACATCGACCGGGACCGCACGGAGGCTCAGAACCTCGGCTTCGGCTATGGCGTGCACAGCTGCCTCGGTGCCGCGCTGGCCCGGATGGAGAGCGCCATCGCGCTGGAGCGGCTGCTGGATTTCATGCCGCGCTACGAAGTGCTGTGGGACGGGTGCCGGCGAGTCGCGATGCAGAATGTCGCCGGCTGGTCCCATGTTCCAGTGCGTGTCCTGAGATAGCTAGCCGTACCAGCTCCAGCGACCGCGATCGCGCGTTCGCACGGCGACGCACCGCCGTTCTTGGCGTTCCGGGATCATTCGTGCGGCGAAACCGCGCCTCCGGCACCCTCAGAAGCCGGAGACGATCACCCCATTGCAGTCGGCCGCAGCCTGGCGCAGCTTCACCGCTTCCTGATAGGCGTCCGAGTAGTACCACTCTTTGGCGGCATCGACGGATTCGAACTCCAGCAGCACGGTCTGGGTTGCCGGCCAGTCACCTTCGATGACCGTGGGGTTGTGTCCGATCGACAGAACCGTCGCGCCGGCCATGGTCTTCGACGCCAGCTTGCCGTATTCGGCCATGCCCGCTGGATCCTTGATTTCCTCGGTGATGATCACATATCCCTTGGCCACGTTGATTCGTCTTCCAATCAGTCGATTTCGCGGATAGCCCGCTCGGGGCAGTTCTGTACGGCTTCCCTCGCTGCGTCTTCCAGCCCAGGCGGAACGTCACCGGGATCGGCCACGGCCCAGCCGTCTTCGGTCATCTCGAACACCTCGGGACACAACGTCAGACACATTCCGTGCCCGGCGCAGCGGTCCTCGTCGACAGCGACTCTCATTCGCAGACCTTCACTCGCACACGCTCACGCGAGGTCGAATTCGAGGTGCAGCTCGGTGAGCCCGCGCAGGATGTACGTCGGGATGTACTGGTAATTCCGGCTTTCGGCGGGGCCGTGTTTGCTCTCCGAGATGCGGATATCGGTGGTGCGGTCGAGCAGCCGCTCCAACCCGACGCGGGTCTCGGCCCGTGCCAGCGGCGCCCCCGGGCAACTGTGGATGCCACGACCGAAGGCCAGGTGCTGGCGGGCATTCTTGCGCTCCGGATCGAAGTCGTCGGGGTCCTCGAAACGGCGCGGGTCCCGGTTGGCTGCACCGTTGATGACCATCACGGTGCAACCCGCGCCGAGGGATTGGTCTCCGACGGTGGTGGGCACCCGAGACAGCCGGAAGTCTCCTTTGACCGGGCTTTCGATCCGCAGGCATTCCTCGATGAAGTTCGGCAGTAGGCTGCGGTCGGCGCGCAACTTCTGCTGGATGTCAGGCCGGTCGCCGAGCACCTTGAGCGCGGTGGACAGCAGCCGCACCGTGGTCTCCTGACCGGCGGAGAACACGTTGGTGGCCACCCGCACGACGTCGCCGACCTCAGGCATCTTTCCGTCGGGGAAGCTGGCCGTGGCCAGTCCGGTGAGAACGTCGTCACGGGGCTCGGCGCGCCGGTCCTCGACGTAGGTGGCGAACACGTCGTAGAGGTACTCCAGCGGCGTCTTGGTCAGCGTCTTGTCCGCGTTGCCCAGCCCACTGCCATGGGTGCCACGCGCGAGCCGCTCGAGCAGTTCCGGACGGTCCGCCTCGGGCACCCCGAGCAGATCGGCGATGACCCGCAAGGTGAACGGTCCGGCGAAACCCTTGATGAACTCGCCTTCCCCCGGAGCGAGGAAGTCGTCGAGGATGTCGTCGGCGAGCTGCCACATCGCGTCCTCGTTTTCCTTCAGACGCTTGGGCGTGATCAATCGCATGAGCAGCGCGCGATGATTGGTGTGGGTCGGCGGGTCGAGCGTCGGCAGCTGATCGCTGAACGGGATCTCGTCACGGTGCTGCTCGATCAGTGCGGTGACGTCTCCGTCCTCCATGCCCTCCAGGGACACCGGGAAACCGGGAAACGGCCCTGTCACCGAGATGCACGACGAGAACGTCTCGGCGTCGTTGTAGACGTCCACCGCCTCCTGCCAGCCGGTCACCATGGTGACGCCGTAGTGCTCCTCTTTGGCGACGGGACACTTCTCGCGCAGGGCTTCGTAGAACGTGTACGGGTCGTCGGTCAATCGGCTGTCCCGAAAGAAGTCGACCTTCGTGAGGTCCTCCGCCATGTCACTCCATTCGACAATCTCATCGAGCGAGAATGCTATTCTCATCTTTGCGTATCAGGTTTTCATACTGGTCGGCCGCCGTCAACGACGGCTCCACTCAGGCCCCGGCGGCGCGACAGGAGGATCACTGCCAACTGCGGAAACCCGATAGCTCCGCTGAGTACAAGCAGTTGATGACCGGCAGCAACGGAGGTTGCAGCATGCCCGATAATGTGACGACGCTCGAGAACGAGCCAGATTTCGCGCAGCCATGGGCGCCCCACCGACTGCGGATCTACACCGGCGTTGCGATCTTCACTGTCGCCATGTTTGTTCTGCTGACCGTCGGCGTGAGCGTCGGAATCGTTCCACCGAGCTTCACGGTGGACGTCATCGCGAACCTCATGTTCGGAATCCCCGTGATACTTCTTCCCTTCGTGCTGTTGTGGGATGCGCCCGGGGAGAAACGAACCCGAATCGACAAGGCTGCCGAGCTGACGTTGTTCTATCTCCCCTACACCGCCTGCAGCCAGATCGGCTACGAACTCGTCTTCCTGATCGGTCACCCGCTGGGCTTCTGGACCCCGACCGATGATCCGGGTTGGAAATGGCTGTGGTGGCAGTACGCACTGGCCGACACCCGTTACGTCAGCGGAAACCCCTGGATCTTCGCCCTGGAGATCGTCGGCGTCTGCACCGGTGCGACCGTTTTCGTGATGTGGCTACGGCTCGTCCGGCCGACGCTGCCCACCGAGTCACGCATCCGTTGCCTGTGGGTGGCATTCGCCGGTTGCGCGGTGCTCATGAGCAGCACCGCCGTCTACTTCCTCGCCGAGGTCGGCGCCGGGTTCGCGAACATCGGGCAGGGCGCCTACGGATTGGGGTTCAAGTTCATCGCGGAGAACATCCCCTTCATCGTGCTGCCCCCGTTGGTGTTGTACGCCATTCATCTTCAGATCGACTACCTGACCCGGCGAGCCGGGGTCCACCACGCCCACCTCCCAGGACAGAAAGATCCGACGTCAGCTGCGCAGTGATGTCGGGCCTTGTTCTCTGACGTTCCCGGCTTTCCGGAGTGCGGAATTAGTTGGACTCAGGTCAGCTATTGTTCGCTCTCTTTCAGTCCGGTAATTTGCGGATATGGCGGCAGCCCGAGCGAACCCCGATGCTGACCGTGGTCAGCGTCGCGCGTCGTTTCAGCGGGCGAAGTCGCGCGAGACCAAGTTGGCACTGGTGCAGGCTGCGATGGCGCTGTGGCGCACCCAGGGGTATGCGCCGACCACCGTCGCCGACATCTGCACCGCCGCGGGCGTCTCCAAAGCGCTGTTCTACTTCTACTTCCCCCGCAAGGAGGATGTGCTGTTCGAAGTGGGCGTGCTGTCTACCCAGTCGGCCCACCGCACGATCCACGACCTGCTCGACAAGCCCTACGAAATCGAACCGGTGCTCTGCGCAGCCCTCACCGCCTTCGAACGGTCCATGGCGCGCAACCCCCGCGATCTGATC
>Ga0310345_10006426_pt1 | contig 10277 bp, 4 predicted proteins | sample HC15DNA20500_MG_FD_204667 | JGI IMG/M metagenome (GOLD analysis project Ga0310345, IMG submission 204667) | Marine microbial communities from station ALOHA, North Pacific Subtropical Gyre - HC15-DNA-20-500_MG | ecosystem: Environmental > Aquatic > Marine > Oceanic | place: Pacific Ocean: North... | reverse complement strand
GGTTAAATTATGTGTATCTGTATAATTACTTCCACCAGAAGCAATATATCCAAAATAATGTTCTTTAAACATTGCCGCCAGATCCCCACGTCCTGTTGTCATATTTGTTCCTCCACCATAACTATTGTTTGATTCTGTTGTCATATTAATTGAAACAGTTTGTGAAGAAAATCCTGGATGAACATTATCAGATGAATATAACCATGCATGTGTCAAACTACAATTACCAGCAGTATATGATCCTGCATAAGATAGCATATCTCCTAAATTTGTACATGTATCAGTTGAATGCATCATTCTACATACATTTTTCCATGGAGTTCCAGATTTATAGCCCCCAAGAGCATAACCAGTTGTTATAACTGTACGATACTTCCAAGGTCCCTTACCACCTATAAGTTCCCATTCACCCGCTGGCGCATTACCAACACAAAAAATAAACAGTTGTGATAGGTCAGTATCGTAAATAACTTGACCATCAACTCCGGCTGGCCTGGCGGCTGTAGTATATCCTGCAAATTTTACTGACATTTTATACCTCTTCTAACATTAATTTATAGCGTTTTCCGCTTTTTCTGTTTATCAAATACATGTGTTCTTCTCCCTCCTGAAACGTCCATGTGCCTTTAGTCCCATCTATTTCATTACCAGCATGATCAGGATGATCATTACTCATATTTATATCATTGGTAAAAACATCATCACATGATAAATCTCCATTTACATCAAGTTTATATACAGTCGTACTCGAAGAACCGATAGCAACATTGCCTCCGCTAAAATAAACATCAGCGCCTGTTGTTGTCCACGGAGAACCTCCTGCCATTCCTGTACCATCTGTAACTTGAATATCATCTCCTGCATCCGTAGTATAATATAATTCATTTGGTGTAGCAGTTTTAATCCACAATTGACCATATGCGGCAGTATCTCCATCAGCAGATGCTTGCTCTTTTACTTTAATTGTTCCATTAGCGGTTATTGCACCACCAACTGACATTGAGCCGCCATCATCCCCCACCAGATCCCCTGTGATAAGAGCCGATCCTTTACCAGAATGAAGTGATGTTCCGTGTTTAGATAATTGTCCTCCTCCGATTATTCTCATTTTATGTTATCTCCATTACGCTTATTGTTGCATTGAATGAATTGGTAGTATTGGTTGCTACTTTAATAATATCACCCGTTTCTAAAACGCATTTATTGCCTGACATCATTTCCAATACACCACCAGAATCTAAAGAAGTATCTTTAACCCAATATACTGATGTACTAGGACTTGCATCTACAATTTGAATATCTACTTCAATTCCTGATCCTGTTATATTTGTTACAGAAACCCCTAAAACAACAGCAGTAGTTGATCCAGGAACAGTATAAAGAGTTTCTAGAACATCCGCAGTATATGTTGATTTATCAAGAGTCTTCAACTTAAAAGTGTTTGCCATATTTTATTTATCCTAGTGCTATTGCTAAAGCCGTTGCATCATCTGTTGTGGCGGCTGGTTTCCCTGGGCTACCAATATTTATGTTAGTTCCATTGACTGTTGTTGCATTGAATGTTCCAGTTAAGGTTGCTACTGTTGGAGATCCTGTAACAATTATAAAATCAGTTGTACCCCCAAAACCAGAAGTAGCATGAAACTGAATGCGAGAATTTCCTCCTCCAGGAGCGTTAGTACCATCTGCTCCAGAAGTTCCAGAAGTTCCAGCAGTTCCAGAAGAACCTTCTCCAATAGTTAATGCGGCATATCCTGTTTGTGGATAAGGAAATATTATTTTTACACAATCTGCACTTATATACTGAGTTGATTCTGGAATAATTACATTGTAATTACTATCACAAACTTCAACATTTAACGGTCTATTATTAAGAGTATGATTTATTAACCAAACCATTGATGATACACCCTGTACATGAGTCCAAGAACCACCTGCCGCCCCATCAGTTCCAGAAGTTCCAGCACTTCCTGCAGAACCAGCAGAGCCAGCACTTCCTGCAGAACCAGATGATCCAGCACTTCCCGCAGAACCAGCAGAGCCAGACGATCCAGATGAAGCATATGTTAATCCAGCAGAGCCAGAACTTCCTGCAGTTGCCGAAGTTCCAGATGATCCAGCACTTCCAGCACTTCCAGCAGAGCCAGAACTTCCTGATGAAGCATATGTTAATCCAGACGATCCAGCAGAACCAGCACTTCCAGCAGATCCAGCACTTCCTGCGCTTCCTGCAGATCCAGCACTTCCAGCACTTCCAGCACTTCCAGCAGATCCAGCACTTCCTGCGCTTCCTGCAGAGCCAGCACTTCCTGCGCTTCCTGCAGAGCCAGCACTTCCTGCAGAGCCAGCAGATCCAGCACTTCCAGCAGAGCCAGCAGTTCCAGCAGTTCCAGATGTACCAGAAGTTCCAGATGTACCAGAAGATCCTTCTCCAAAAGTTAATGCCGCCCATCCTGCTATTGCAGTAGGAAATATTATTTTTACATCATTAGAAGTTATATATTGAGTTGATTCTGGAAAAATTACATTATAATTAGTATCTACAACTTCAACGTTTAATGGTCTAGTTCCTAAATTATGATTTATTAACCAGACAAGCGAAGGTGTACCTTGAACATGAATATAAGAACCGCCATCTTGTCCAGACGATCCAGCAGAACCAGCACTTCCAGCACTTCCAGCAGTTCCAGCAGTTCCAGCAGTTCCTGCAGTACCAGAACTTCCAGCAGAGCCAGCAGATCCAGCACTCCCTGCAGAGCCAGAACTTCCTGCGCTTCCAGCACTTCCTGAAGAGCCAGCACTTCCAGCAGATCCAGAACTTCCTGCGCTTCCAGCACTTCCTGCAGAACCAGCACTTCCTGCGCTTCCAGCAGATCCAGAACTTCCAGCAGAGCCAGCAGATCCAGCACTCCCTGCAGAGCCAGAACTTCCTGATGAAGCATATGTTAATCCAGACGATCCAGAACTTCCTGCGCTTCCAGTACTTCCCGCAGAACCTGTTTCTCCTGCTGTTCCAGATGATCCAGATGAAGCATATGTTAATCCAGACGATCCAGCACTTCCAGAACTTCCTGCGCTTCCTGCAGAGCCAGCACTTCCTGCAGACCCAGCACTTCCAGCAGAACCAGCAGAACCAGCACTTCCTGCAGAACCAGCACTACCTGCGCTTCCAGCACTTCCTGCAGAGCCAGCACTTCCTGCAGAGCCAGCACTTCCTGCAGATCCAGCACTTCCAGAAGAACCAGATGAAGCATATGTCATTCCAGACGATCCAGCACTTCCTGCAGAGCCAGCACTTCCTGCAGAACCAGCACTTCCAGAAGTTCCAGAAGTTCCTGCAGAACCAGATGATCCTGAAGAAGCATATGTTAATCCAGATGACCCTGCAGAACCAGCACTTCCAGAAGTTCCAGATGTTCCAGATGTTCCAGAATCACCAGTTCTAGCAAATGAAACAACTATATCTTCAGCATCATCAAATAAAGTATTTTGTCCTCCAACTTTTGCACATTCTATTTCTTGAAAATCTGTATTATCAGTAATGCTTGAAATCGTAAACAATACATATTGATCAGCATAAAACCTTTTATGAATATTTACATGACCTTTAATAGCAGAAGTAGATGCCTGCACTTGATTTAAGAAACTTTCAACGCCTGTACCATCTGTATCAGTTTCACTTATAGAAATTCTATTAACTGTAGAAAAATCTGTAGGTGCAGTTCCAGTATTAATTCCTACTTCAAGTTTACCAGCACCTGGATCACTTGCGGCTCCTGTAAATGTTGTGTTTTCAAAATCATACTCAAAAGCCGCTCCACCAAATTCTCCATCTTCTCCTGATGATCCAGCAGTTCCAGCAGTTCCAGCACTTCCTGAAGATCCAGCAGTTCCTCCAACTCCCGAACTTCCAGAAGTTCCAGAAGTTCCAGATGTACCAGAAGATCCTTCTCCAAAAGTTAATGCCGCCCAACCTTTAATTGCAGTAGCAAATACTATTTTTACATCATTGGAAGTTATAAATTGAATAGATTCTGGAATGACAACATTATAATTGATATCAATAATTTCAATGTTTAATGGTCTAACACCTAAATTATGATTTATTAACCAAACGAGTGATACTGAACCCTGTACATGAATATAAGAACCGCCATCTTGTCCAGACGATCCAGCACTTCCTGCGCTTCCAGCACTTCCTGCAGAACCAGCAGAGCCAGAACTTCCTGATGAACCAGCAGATCCAGTACTTCCTGCAGAGCCAGCACTTCCTGCGCTTCCAGCAGAGCCAGCAGATCCAGCACTTCCTGAAGAACCAGCACTTCCAGCAGAACCAGAACTCCCTGCGCTTCCAGCAGAGCCAGCAGATCCAGCACTTCCTGCGCTTCCCGCAGAACCAGCAGAACCAGCACTTCCTGAAGAACCAGATGATCCAGCAGAACCAGATGATCCAGCACTTCCTGCAGTTGCCGAAGAACCAGATGATCCAGCAGTACCAGAAGTTCCAGAAGTTCCAGATGTACCAGAAGATCCTTCTCCAAAAGTTAATGCCGCCCAACCTTTAATTGCAGTAGCAAAGACTATTTTTACATCGTTAGAGCTTATAAATTGAATAGTTTCTGGAACAACAACATTATAATTGATATCAATAATTTCAATGTTTAATGGTCTAACACCTAAATTATGATTTATTAACCAGACAAGTGAAGGTGTACCTTGAACATGAATCCAAGAACCACCATCTTGTCCAGAAGATCCTGCGCTTCCAGCAGTTCCCGAAGTTCCAGAAGTTCCAGATGAACCAGACGAAGCATAAGTTAATCCAGATGATCCCGAAGATCCAGCACTTCCTGCAGATCCAGCACTCCCTGCAGAGCCAGCACTTCCTGCGCTTCCAGCAGAGCCAGCAGATCCAGCAGATCCAGCAGAACCAGCAGAGCCAGCACTTCCTGCAGATCCAGCAGAACCAGCAGAACCAGCAGAACCAGCAGAACCAGCACTTCCTGCAGATCCAGCACTTCCAGCAGAACCAGATGAGCCAGCACTTCCAGCAGAACCAGATGAGCCAGCACTTCCAGCAGATCCAGAAGATCCAGCACTTCCTGCAGAACCAGAACTCCCTGCAGAGCCAGCAGATCCAGAAGATCCAGCACTTCCTGCAGAACCAGAACTCCCTGCAGAGCCAGCAGATCCAGAAGATCCAGCACTTCCTGCAGAGCCAGAACTCCCTGCAGAGCCAGCACTTCCTGCAGAACCAGCACTTCCAGCAGAACCAGCACTTCCAGCAGAACCAGCACTTCCTGCGCTTCCTGCGCTTCCAGCAGAACCAGCACTTCCTGCGCTTCCTGCACTTCCAGAAGAACCAGATGAAGCATATGTCCATCCAGAAGATCCAGCACTTCCTGCAGAACCAGCACTTCCAGCAGAGCCAGCACTTCCAGCAGAGCCAGAACTTCCTGCGCTTCCTGCACTTCCAGAAGAACCAGCAGATCCAGCACTTCCAGCAGAACCAGCAGAACCAGCACTCCCCGCAGAACCAGATGATCCAGCACTTCCAGCAGAACCAGATGATCCAGCACTTCCTGCAGAACCAGATGAAGCATATGTCATTCCAGAAGTTCCTGAAGATCCAGCAGTTCCAGAAGATCCTTCACCAAAAGTTAATGAACACCATCCTGATATTGCAGAAGCAAATACTAGTTTTGCAGTATTAGAACTTGTATATCGAACTGATTCTGGATAAATTACATCATAAGTAGAATTTACTACTGTTATGTTTAATGGTCTAACTCCTAAATTATGATTTATTGTCCAGACTGATGCCGCTATAGTTTGAGTATGAATAAAAGAACCACCATCTTGTCCTGAAGATCCAGCACTTCCAGCAGATCCAGAACTTCCTGAAGATCCAGAACTTCCAGCAGAACCAGCACTTCCTGCAGTTCCATGACTTCCTGTTCCTCCAGAACTACCAGAAGAAGCATATGTTAATCCAGACGATCCAGATGAAGCATATGTCCATCCAGACGATCCAGCACTTCCAGCAGTTCCAGATGTTCCAGATGTTCCAGAATCACCAGTTCTCGCAAATGAAGCAACAAGTTCAGTATTATTTGAAAAATCATTTAATGAAGAATCTAGATATGTAACATTTACATAATACCATGAAGGATTTGGAGTACCATCGAATCCATTGATAGTATATAAGAAAAACTGATCCGGATCTGACTTATCATAAACCCGAAAATGACCTTTTGGGGTACCAGAAGAATCATCAATTGACTGTAAAAAATTATCAATTGTTGTTCCATCTTGATCAGTATCACTTATTCTTAATCTATTAGCAGTGGTGGGGTATGTAAAAGAACCAGAAGTTAATGTAAATGCTAATTTACCTGTTCCTGGATCATCTGTTGATTGATTCGTACTGTAACGATATGCGAATGATGCTCCTCCAAAACCACCATCTTGACCAGATGATCCTGAAGTACCGACTGTTCCAGAAGAACCAGCGGTTCCAGCAGAACCAGAAGTTCCAGATGATCCATCTTCTCCAGAAGATCCCGAAGATCCAGCACTTCCAGAAGTTCCTGCAGTACCCGTTGGTCCAAGTAATCCATCAACACCCGAAGTTCCAGAACTTCCTGAAGATCCACTTGAAAGATTTTCAATTAAAACATCTCCGCCCATATCAGCATGTGCGTGACATGCATAGTACATTGTAGATGGGGCGGTTTGTGGCACTTTCCATATTGCATATCCATCAGTACCAGGAACACCATAATTTAAAAAACCCTCTAAATAAGGAGTCCAATCATTAACAATTCTTCCATCTTCATATAATGAAACATGAATAGCATGATAATCGTTTTCGCCTCTTTCATTTGTAGAATCTGTTTGATCAAATCTATATGTAAGTCCTCGATAAAACGTCATAGTGGGTTGTGAAACACCATCTATAACAAAGATTCCGGGATTTCCCAAAACAGTTATTATATGATCAACAGCAATTGGATCAGTTCCTGAAGATCCAGACGATCCAGACGATCCAGCACTTCCAGAAGAGCCAGCACTTCCTGCAGAGCCAGAAGTTCCTGTAACTCCAGAAGTTCCAGAAGATCCAGCACTTCCTGCGCTTCCAGCAGAGCCAGAAGTTCCTGTAACTCCAGAAGATCCGGAAGATCCAGCACTTCCTGCGCTTCCAGCAGATCCAGCACTTCCTGCGCTTCCAGCAGAGCCAGCAGATCCAGCACTTCCAGCAGAGCCAGATGATCCTGAAGAACCAGATGAAGCATAAGTCAATCCAGAAGAACCAGCAGTTCCAGCACTTCCCGCAGAGCCAGAAGTTCCTGCTGAACCGGTTCCCCCCGCTGATCCCGAAGATCCTGCAGTTCCAGCAGAACCAGCACTTCCAGCAGAGCCAGATGATCCTGAAGAAGCATATGTTAAACCAGACGATCCAGATGAACCCGCAGATCCCGAAGAAGTATCTCCTCCTCCGCCACCTCCAGATTCACCCCAACCACTTGCTCCAGCTACTTTTTGTGCAGTTTGGGTAGCTTTTTCACTAACTTTCTTAACAACTTTTTTAAAATTATCTAACTCTTTTTCAAGTTGAGTTACATCAGCATCATCACCTGGTTCTCCCTGATCCCCTTTTGGGCCTATGGGACCAGTATCTCCTTGATCACCTTGAGGCCCCAGAACACCTTGAGGTCCAATTCTTCCTGCTTCTCCTGCTTCTCCTTTAGCGCCTGCTTCTCCTGCAGAGCCCCTTTCACCCTTTTCGCCCTTGGATCCTTCAGTACCTTTAATCTCAAGAACTTTGACTTTTTCGCCAGTAACAGGATCTAAAATTTCTTTTACACCCTCAACAAGTTCTTCTTTAGTCTTTTTTAATTGTTTTTTAGTATAAGCAAGAGAAGTTGCTAGAACCTTACTTAAATCTAAGTCTTTTGACTCTTTTTGATCATCTTTCATTTATATCTCTGCACCCACCTGCGGATCAATCTACAAATTTTTCATCATCTTCTAAAACAGAAAAAAGAATATCATTTACCTTATCTTTAATATCATTCTCTTTTTTCGCAAATTCAAATTTTTCTTCTATTTTTTTATCAATATTTTCATTGATTCCTTGTTTATTATCCGTATTTATTTCTGCAGAATTGAACTGCATGTCTTCTTCACCCGAAAATCTAGGATCATCTATCTCTTTTTGAATTTGTTCATCATTAGTTTTAACTTCATCATCTGTCATCATTAAAATATGCTTTCTAATATATTCATGAGACCAATATTTTCCAGCATAATCTTGCATATCTCTTAAAATGTTCAATCTATCTTGCACAAGTTCATGATGTTTTACTTCTGCAAAATGACTATCACTTTCAAATTCATAAAATATTTCATTTTTAATATTTTTCCAATCTTCTTTAGACATTATACCCTTGAGAGTTAATTGCCTTTCCATCATTTCATCAAACATTAGACTAAATCTGCTTTGAAGTTTATTAACAAACCGTGTAAACTTAACTTCATCCCTTGAAATTTCAGTAGCACGTCCAATCGTATAATTTGCTTCTGATTCAAGTCTTGAAATAGGAACACCCAACGATTTGTAAAGTTTTTTCTGAAAATATAATACATCTTCAATATCTCCAAGATTTGAACCACCAGGTAAAGTAGAAATTTCTGTTCCTCTTCCTCCTTCTCTCCTTGGCATCCAATAATCTTCAAGCATTGACATATGTTTTCTATCATCTCTAACTTCACCTGTTTGAGCATCATAAACAAGTTTGTTTTTGTATCGTGTCATTAAATCACGCATGTATTGTTCTGCTTTTAACTTGGGTAAATTTCCAACATCAACATAAAAAATTCTTCTCTCTGGGGCTCGTGAAATACGATAAATTACGAGAGAATCCTCAATCATTCTTAATTGATTTAATGGTTTGATTGCTTTGTGTAGGTAGGATAAAACTAATGAACGTGTACTGTTCATTAGTCCTGAATGTGTATATACAATCGCATCAGGAGATATTTTTAAACCAGCGGCGGCACTTGTAAAAGCAGTACCCATTGTCTGCCCCTGTGATTGATAAATTCCTTTTTGATTATAAACATAATATTCTGTGACGGTGGTTTTTGTTTTACCGTCAGGCTGTCTATCGTTTTTCTTTTCTCGTATTTTCTTTATTTTTCTAGGATCTAATACTCTTAATTCATGAATACCTTTTTCCATGTTGTTTTCATCAACAATAACATGATAATAAATTCTACCATCAATATACCATCTTTTAAAAACATCATGTCCTAAATTTTGTAGGTCTAGAAGTCTACTTATTGCTTTAAATTCTAATCTTATTTTGTCTCTGATAGGCTCAGAAACATTTAAATTATCTACGTTAATTCTTACAAGAGGTTTGTCTTTCGCCGCCACTATTGCTTCATTAATAATATCATCAATAGCCCATTCTACTTCTGCTTGAAGACCCATATCACGATATCTATTTATTAATTCAGACTCGCTTTTTATAGCTCCTTCTGTATCAACATATGTTCCATAAGCACCACCAGATGCTACGGTTAATGATCCGTCTTCATATTCTGGTTCAGCAAAGGTTTGGGCTTTTACGTTTTTCTTTTCTTTTTTTCCGATTGAAAAACCGAACAGTTCAATAGGCATAATATTTCCTGAATGCGAGTTAAATAAAAATAAAACAATAGTTGTTTATATTTATTCACTCGCAAAATCAGAAATTTGATAATTATGCGCTGGAGGCGGTACCTTGAACTATGGCATCAGCTATCGTACCTGATCCACCGGTCATGGGGGACTTGATACGGGTCCAATAATCATAAGCAAAAGTGACAGTATATTCTTCAATGGTATCATTATCTCCCCAATCAAGGGTAATTTCCGAAAGATCAGTTGGAAACATATTTATAAATGAATATTCTGCAGAGGGGGTTCCAGTTCCAATTTTGCTGAATTGCTTAACTTGTCCCTTAGTTACATATGCTGTGGAGTTGTTGGATCCACGGGTATTATCTCCATGATCATTTATAAAATTCATCCATCTTTCAAATTGCGATCTTATAGCAAAATTCTCATCATTAAGAACCGTTATAGTCCATTCTGGAAAAGTTCTATTTCCCGCTAATTTAACTTCTCTACCAAAATAAGGAACTATAACTGTTCCAATGGTAGCACCAGGTATTGATGTTCCTTTGGCAAACAACTCTAAGTCACTCCCCTCAAAGGCGGACCCTAC
>Ga0310345_10006425_pt1 | contig 10278 bp, 6 predicted proteins | sample HC15DNA20500_MG_FD_204667 | JGI IMG/M metagenome (GOLD analysis project Ga0310345, IMG submission 204667) | Marine microbial communities from station ALOHA, North Pacific Subtropical Gyre - HC15-DNA-20-500_MG | ecosystem: Environmental > Aquatic > Marine > Oceanic | place: Pacific Ocean: North... | reverse complement strand
GGAGTCGCTCACTACATCAGCGCGCGGTAGCGGAGCAAAAGCCCACACTCCGTTCGCAGGTAGCATCCAGCCAGCCACGGCCTTCACAAATCCGATCCTCTTATCACCGAGAGCCTCATGGATTGTAACGCGAGAAATTGCTAAACCTGCATCCACAACAGTGCAAATGACTGACTCGGGGTCAGGTGTACGGTCCACAACGAGCTCCGAAATGGCCGCCAGTCCTACCTCGAGTAGTTCATCCAATAAGTTTCTAAACAAAGCCATGTCACCATTGGACATTTCCAAGAGATCATGAACGGCGTATCCCGTAACAGGTCTACCGGCCTCGGCAGCTAGTCGGACTGCCGATACCATCACTTCCGACGAATCCGGAACACCGATGATCCGAAGCTCCATCGCCTCTCCTCTTAACTCCGGAGAAACCGATCCCTGCACAGGCACTTCAGCCACACGAACGAAAGTCGTAGAGTCCCCGTGTCGAGACCGTCGTACATCGTCAGCAAGCATGCCGAGAGAAAGTAGGTCAGTATTCAACGTCAGGTTTTCCACCTGCTCATCACTGAGTTGGCCACCTTCTGTCAACGTCGCGCGAAGGTCATCCAATGCCGCTTCATTAGACATAATCAGTGATCCGCTTTGTGATTTGCTCGGCAAGCGCTAGGGCGCGCCGTCCTTCCGCTCCTGATACACCTGGATTTCGGTTATCACGCACCGCAAGCACGAAATCAGCGAGCTCACGCTCAAGCGGCTCCCCGGCCGTTACCTCAATTGGACCACCCTCGATCGTAGACTCTCCTTCTTCGTCAACCAAAAGACGCCAATGCTCAGCCTGTTGCTTGACATAATCCACTGACAAATAAGAGCCTGACTGAAAGAACCTGATCTTTCGCACACGTTCTCGGCTGATACGACTTGCGGTTAAGTTTACAACGCAACCGGACTCAAACCGGATTCGCGCATTCGCAATGTCAATACGATCACTCAGAATCGGTACGCCGACCGCCTCGATAGATACTACGTCAGAGTTAAGCACGTTGAGAATAACGTCAAGATCGTGAATCATGACATCGAATACGACATCGATATCCAAGCTCCGTGACGTGTGAGCACCAAGCCTATGGACCTCGATAAACCTCGGCTTGTCGACTAACGGTAAAGTCGTCGTCAACGCCGGATTGAAGCGCTCGGTGTGACCAACTGCAAGGCACGTACCAGAGTGCTTCGCTAAGGCTAGCATCTCGTCGGCCTCGGCGAGGTTACTCGCCATCGGCTTCTCAACGAGCACCGGAATGCCAGCGTTAAGAAGTGGCCTGGCAACCTCCAAGTGGTTCTTTGTGGGAACCGCCACGATCACAGCATCCACACGGCCCTTAAGTGCTTCGACGTCGGTCTCAGCCTTCGCCGAGGTCCCGCGAGCGGCTCTAATCGCGCTACCCTCATCGATGTCAACAGCGGCGACGAGTTCAGCGCCTGCTAGGGACGACAGAATACGGGCGTGGTGACTTCCTACGTGACCGACGCCGACAACTGCAACACGGAGTGAATGCTCTGTCACCGTGGCTACCCAGAACGTTCAATTATTCGTCCGACGACTGATAGTCCTGCCTCATCAGCCGCTTGCACGAACGCGTCGCCATCTACTATCAAAGTTCTACCCGCGTCGATCGACAGTGCCGACGCACCAGCACCTCGCATCGCCTCAATAGTCGATACCCCGACGACTGGTACATCGAACCGCATATCCTGATTCGGCTTTGCCACTTTCACAATACGGGTGCCGGGTCCCGCAAGCCGACCGGCTCGCCCAATGACCTTGTCCGTCCCTTCCATCGCCTCGACTGCGACTACGGTCCTATCTTTCACAACAACGGTTTGGCCAATATCAAGACCAGCAACGGTATCGGCTATCCGGTAACCGAACTCAAAATCGGCCAATTCATCAACAGTTGGTTCTCTGCGTGTCAACGTGCCGGACTCGGCTAGCAAGGACTCAAGAAAGGTTGTTGATTCAATTAACGTGATACCGTGCTCTCCGAGAACATCCGCAATCGCCGATAGTAAAGCGTCGGTGGACTGCACCTGAAGCCGTTTCAACACCGACAGTAAAGTCGAATCCGGTATTAGGCCAGAAAACAACTTGGAGTGTTTCACCTGACCGGCCATTACAGCCTCGCTAACACCAGACTTTTTTAGTAATGAGATGCATCTTCCCAATTGGCCTAGCGATACCCAATGGACAACAGCCTCAGGAACACCCTCCGCAGCTTGCTCAATACTGTGATCAGCCTCTTCTTGGATCGCCACAATGGTAACGTTTCGACCAAGTTGGCGTGCCCCATCGAGCACTAGGAATGGAAACCGGCCGTTGCCTGCAATGACACCAATAGGTGGAGTCTCGGAGACTGTGCGGCTAATCATCTACGATCAATTCATCAAAACGTCGACCAGGCCTACGTAAGCCAACACCACGTTCCGACGACCGGATGAAATTCACCAGATAGTCAACCTCGGCACAGAGTAGCGTCTGGTCAGCTTGAATTCTCGCCAGCGCCTGGCTGGTATTGAGTTTCGACTGGAGAAGGTAACGGTACACGCGTTTAAGCTGGGTGATAACCCCTGGTGAAAAGCCTCTCCGCACCAGACCAATCGTGTTGACTCCATAAACCCGAGCACGATTACCAACTGTTCGCGCATAAGGCAAGGCGTCACGGGTAACGACTGAAAACCCGCCTACAAATGCGTGTTCACCAACTCGGCAGAATTGGTGGACACCCGATAGAGCACTGATCGTCGCATAATCCTCAACCGACACATGTCCACCAAGCGTGGCACCGTTGCCGAAGATCGTATGGTTGCCGACTGTACAGTCGTGAGCAACGTGCGCATACGCCATAAAGAGGTTATCGTTACCGATCGTCGTAATACCCCCGCCACCTTTGGTGCCCCGATGGACTGTGACAAATTCGCGGAAGATGTTTCGTTGACCAATTACCAGACGACTCTCTTCCCCATGAAACTTAAGATCCTGTGGAATTAACCCTATGGAAGCACAGGGAAACACCTTCGTGTCATCGCCGATCTCAGTTATACCGTCGACTACAGCCGAAGCGCCTATGTGACAACGCCGCCCCAGTTTGACGTTCCCGCCAATGACCGCGTGAGAACCGATGACGCTACCAGCGCCAATCTCCGCGCTAGGGGCCACAAGAGCTGTGGGATCAATCTCAACATCGATCTCTTTTACGCCAAGCAAAAGTGTTGCAGCGGCAACGGGCTGACCTCCAACGTCCGCCAGGCAATCAACTTCAGTTAGTTCGCCATCCAATCCACGGAGCTTCACCTCGAGACGCAGGCGATCACCTGGTACAACCTGCCGACGAAACTTCGCTTGGTCTACACCTTTAAGAAAAATTCGCTGAGTAGAACGATCAGGGTCTTGTAACACTAGAATCGCCGCAACCTGTGCGAACGCCTCGATCATAAGCACGCCTGGCATCAAGGGCATACCAGGAAAGTGCCCTTGAAAGAATTCTTCGTTGAATGTGACGTTCTTGATCGCAACGATTGATCGGCCAGGCTCATGGTCGATAACCGAATCGACAAGGAAAGAGGGATACCGGTAACTGAACTTATCGAGCGTTGCCGGAATATTGATAGACACGGAGGCTTCGGAACACGCGGCCAAGACGCCGCCCTACGCGAACCAGCAAGCAGCATCCAAGGTGCGGTCCGGTAGTCACATTGCGGCGAACGGGAGCGTTACGGTTATGGCTGGTCGTCGCCCCCTGACGCGGAATGCACGGCGTCAAATCGAGCAATCACATCAGCAGTGATGTTGAGACCTGGTAAAGTCCAGACCACCCCAGAATCGGTTACGCTGAATACAATATGCAACTGCTTCTCAGCAGCTATTTCTCCAATAATCGGCATTAGGCTATCTTGAAAATCGATCTGTAATTCTTCTGTCAGGGTTTGTACCTCGACTTGGGCGTCCTCGGTAGCACGTTGGATCTCAATCTGTAACCGCCCGATCTCGCGCTGAAGTTGCGCGGCGGCAAACTCACTCATCACAGTGCCACCCTGTTCGAGCTTCTGTTGGCTAGCCTGCAGCTCTGTGTTCATCGCGTTGATTTGGGCGATCTTCTCCTCATTGAGCGCCTGCACTTGTCCAGCAAGTTCTTGTCCACTGGCTGATTCGGCAGCGACCTGTGGAATATTGACCCAAGCTACCGGAGCCCCCTCAGGGAGCGCTACCTGCGCTTCTTGCCCAGCTGCCCAAACCTGACCGGTCCCCAAGCCAAGCGCAAACACGGACATCGCGACAACACACAATACTTTCATCGACTGCTTCCCCTTCAGGTATCCGAGCCTCAAAACCAACTCATATTCTTAACTGTGACCAAGCACTTTCGCTAGGCCAGCCATTACGCCAGAACAGCGTTCCATTCTACACCGTTACGACCATTATTTTCGCTTCTACGCATTCGATTCAACCCCATCCCTAAAACGGAGCGCCCACAGCGAACCGAAAATTGAACCGTCCTTCTGGCCTGAAATTATTATCGAGAACACCCGAACGCTGTGGGTTATAAGCAAAAATCAAACGCATCGGCACGTTCATAACGGGCATGAGAAACCGCACTTCAGCCCCAGTCGACGTCTTAAAATTATCATAGTTAAAATTCACGCCAGTTTCCTGGACCTGTCCAGTGTCGTAGAAGAGAACCAAACGCACAGGCTGCGCCAGTGTAATCAAATACTCGGCACTGAGGAGCACACTTTTGGTACCACCGAGCACGAGTCCAGACGCCTCGTCACGCGGCCCAACGGTGCGAAGGTCAAATCCACGAATACTGTACTCGCCGCCCAGATAAATCCGTTCAAAAAGCGGGATGTAGGTCGTTTCGCCATACGGCCTGATGTACTGTGAATCGACCCGAAAACCAAACGACGTCGACGCTGTGTGCGGAACGTAAAAGATAGTTTCGAGGCGCGGCCTATAAAATTTGGTGTTGCCACCAGCACCCGCGTACTCAAGCGAGGCAGTGATGCGTTTACCCGCGCTCGGAAAAATGGGGTGGTCAATCGTATTGTGAATTATGCCCGGGACCCACTTACTGACAGTGCGGGCACCATCCGTTCCAAGAAGCAACGAATCCGTCAGATACGGATTGTACTGTAGCAATCTCGGATTGTTGAAGGCCGGAGCGAGGTCGCTAACCTTTGTTTGCTCGTAGGCATACCCAAACGAAAACCGTGTGAACATCGCAATCGGTTTACTAAAGTTGAGGTTCGCCCCCTGCGATCTCTGCGTGAACTGCCCGATCCAATTCAGTTCCGTCTTATACAAACTGAAACCGGCGGCGATGTTACGGTCAAACAGGAACGGCTCAGTGAACCCGACCACATAACTTTTTGACCATTGGCCATGCTGCAATGAGAGGTTCACTGTCTCACCGCGGCCGATAAAGTTCGAGGTGCCGAACGACAACTGTCCGAAGAAACCATCCCATTCGGAGTAACCCATGCCAAAACTGATTTGGTTACGATTCTGTTCCTCCAACGGGATGCTTAGGTTGACTTCGTTATCTTTTCCCTCACTCTTCTCAACGTCAACGGCATCCTCCTCAAGCGGTATGAAATAACCGAGTTGATTTAACCGCCGGACGCTTATCTTGAGCATTTCGGTATTGAACACTCCGCCTTCAAATACCCGAAGTTCGCGTCGAACCACTTTGTCCCGCGTCGTCGTGTTACCCGAGAAGTCAATCCGACCAACAAAGTACTGCTCACCCTCGTCGGCACGAATCGCTACGTCCACAATCGGCGGGGCGTCAATGCGGCGAACACTGCCATCATCTTCCACAACCTGGTCGCGAGGGGAAAGGTCCGGGAATGCCACAAACTCCATGTAACCGGAGGAGCCATACATCATTTGCGCTCGTTCAATCCCGTCTTGGATCACTTTTTGGTTGTAATAATCCCCTTCGTCGATATCGAACTGGCGTCGGACCGCGTCGAGGCGCATAATCTCCACGCCTTCAAACGTCAATTCTCCGAGCCGATATCGAGTCCCCTCTGAGATGGGAATCCGCATCTTCACGTACCGTTTTTTACCGTCTTCAGAATCCTCAAGGGTAGTTAATTCTGGTTGACCAACCTGGGCCCGCACGTAACCAAGTCTCCTGTAATGCTGAATGATCCCGTCCGCATCCTCAGCAAAACGGTGCTCCTTAAAGGTCCCGCGTCTGAAGAAAAAGTTTAGTGGCCAGAGTTTGACCGGCTCTTTATTTGCCTTCATCTGGCCTCGCAACACACGGTCACTTTGATCTTCGTTACCTGCGAATTCGATCTCCCTGATGCGCGTTTCTGGACCATCCTCGACATTAAAAGTAAGACGCACCCGCTTCGGTCCTCCAGCAACGGCTTCAACGGTGTGCGTCACTACAGGACTGTGGTGACCCTCTTCGGCAAGCATAATCTGCAGAATTGTTTTAGCTTTCTTGATTAATCCGGCGTCGATGAAGGTATCAAGTTGAATCGCAGCCTCAGCTTGTACCAACATTTCTTCAATCTTCGTGCGGTCGAGCTGATCAGAACCGTTGAATTCAACAATGCGAACCCGTTCACGCTCTTCCATGTTGTAGACGATGTTCCGGCCCACCACGCCATTGGGATAGGGTTCGTCGTTATACTCAATAGTTAGGTCGTCGAGGAATCCTGTCGCCCACAAATTGCGGAAGTCATCAAGCGCCCGTTGCTCGTCGTACTCCAACCACACATTTTCAGACGGACGACTCGGGCGTGTCTCGATATAGAACAGGTAAGTGGACGGCTCAATAGAGGGCACGTTCCCCTGCGTTGGAAAGGCAATCTGAATCGTCCGTACAACAGGAACTGACCCAGTCGGCGGCATTGCTTCAGACTGCTGTGCCTCCGCCACTGGTGGTAAAACCATCGTTACAGGCTCAGCCAGAGCTGCCATAGGCCACATGCCAGTGACCAGGACGACTGCAATCCTCCAGACCAACACCGCCCTCACCGTGGTCTGAACAATCCCTTCTAATCTTCTAGTCACAACAACCCGCATCGGTCGTTTCCCCAACCCCTTTCACGCATCGCTCTGGGAAAAGAACTGCCTCCACTACTTCTGACTCGAACTTGAATCGCCTCTCCCTTTGGAGAACCTATGTTTCGTTAACCAGTTGGCGACCATCAAGCTCACCGTCCACGGCCCGGTAAGCAAGAATGCCAGAGTCGACGTAGACCTCGATGTTACCCTCATTTATTCGGCCCCGGATTAGCTCGTCGGACAGCGGATCTTCAACATATCGTTGGATCGCCCGACGCAACGGCCGCGCCCCATAGGAACGGTCCTTACATGTCTGATCGATGATCCAGGCGATCGCTTCTTGTGTCAGTTCTATCCGCAAATGCCGGTTCACCAAGTGCTCGTTGAGCTGAAGAATCAAAAGCTGTGTAATTTTTGCTAAATCTTTGTTGGATAGTGCCTCAAACACGATAGTTTCGTCGATTCGATTGATAAATTCGGGGTTGAATGTACGCTTAACCTCTCCCAGCACCTTGTCGGTAACATTTTTACTAACCTCTTTCGCATCAGATGACTGAAATCCAAGCGACGCCTTCTTCTGGATGTACCGAGCCCCAATATTCGAGGTCATAATGAGAATCGTGTTCTTGAAATTGACACGATTACCAAGTCCATCGGTCAGGTGTCCATCCTCAAAGACCTGCAAAAGGATGTTGAAGAGGTCAGGGTGCGCCTTCTCTATTTCGTCGAGGAGTACCACAGAATAGGGGCTACGCTTCACTTTTTCGGTGAGCTGCCCGCCTTCCTCGTAACCAACGTAGCCAGGCGGCGAACCGATCAGTTTCGATACCGAATGCTTTTCCATATATTCAGACATGTCGAAACGAATAAGAGCTGTATCAGTCCCAAACAAAAAATTTGCGAGTGCCCGTGCTAGCTCGGTCTTGCCAACTCCAGTTGGCCCGAGGAACACAAAACTACCAACCGGCCGATTAGGGGCTTTCAAGCCAGCACGTGAGCGACGGATCGCGCGCGCTAGCGCGGAAATAGCCTTGCCCTGGCTAACAACACGACGGTGAAGTTCCTCCTCCATCTGCAAAAGTCTGTCACTCTCCTCTTGGTTAATGGACGTGAGTGGCACGCCAGTCCACTTGGAGACGACTTCATCAATTTGCTTTTTCTCAACAACAGCTTGCTGAGTATTCGACTTCACGTCGAATTTCTCTCGAACGAGCTGGAGATTCTCCCGCGCGATGACCTCCTGCTCTCGAAAGAACTGTGCCTTTTCATAATTCTTTTGAGCAGCAGCGTTTTCCATCTGTTCGACCGCAACTCGGATACTCTCATTGATTTCGCAAAATTCCTCACTACGCCCAGCGTTGCGTAGTTTAGCGCGAGCACCGGCCTCGTCCACAATATCGATCGCTTTATCCGGCAGGAACCGATCAGTGATGTAGCGACTCGACTGATACACAGCAGCCTCAAGCGCCTCCTGTGTGTATTTAACATTGTGGAACGACTCATAGCGCTCCTTCACACCATGCAGAATCTTGAGCGTCTCGCTCTCGCCTGGGGGATCCACCTTGACTGCCTGAAACCTCCGCTCTAAAGATCGATCCTTCTCTATGTATTTCCGGTACTCAGCTGGAGTGGTGGCTCCAATACAGCGAATTTCACCCCGTGAAAGTGCGGGCTTAAGGATATTCGCCGCGTCAAGAGATCCTTCAGCCGAGCCAGCGCCAACAAGCGTATGTAGTTCGTCGATGAAAACAATGACATTTGAGTTCTCGGCCAACTCTTTCATAATTGCCTTCAGGCGTTCTTCAAACTGCCCCCTGTACTTCGTTCCAGCAACGATGAGAGAGATGTCGAGCACCAAGAGCCGTTTGTCAGCGAGGAAATGCGGTACTTCCCCTTGGACGATTCTCTGAGCCAACCCCTCGACGATGGCAGTCTTCCCAACGCCGGGTTCACCGATGAGAACGGCGTTGTTTTTCGTCCGGCGAGAGAGTACCTGTTGAAGTCGTTCCAACTCGAGTTCGCGCCCAACGAGTGGGTCTAATTCTGTCTTCATAGCCGAGTCTGTAAGATCACGGGAAAATTCAGCGAGGAGCGGCGTTTCTTTTACCCGCGCAACCGTCGTCTTTTCATTCAGAAGGGCTATGATGTGTTCGCGGACACTATTAAGCCGCATTCCCTTTTCCATCAGGATCGACGCAGCTAAAGAGCGTTCTACCCGCAAGATCCCAAGCAAGAGATGCTCGGTACCGATGTAGTTGTGCAGTAAGCGATCAGCTTCCTCGGCCGCAAACTGAAGGAGAAGCTTCGTTTCACCGCTAAAGGGAATCTCTACCGACGTCGACACCTTTTCCCGGAAGACGGTGCGGCCCTCAATCTGCTTCCTGATATTTTCAAGAGAAAGGTTAGAACGCGCAAAAATACGACTGGTTAGCCCCTTACCCTCACGGATCAAGCCAAGAAGTAAATGCTCGGTATCGATAGAAATGCTACCTAGTTGGCTCGCCTCATAACGTGCGAAGAACAACACCCGGCGAGCCCGTTCCGTATACCTTTCGAACATCCTGTTCTCAATCTGCGACCGCGCTGCCGCTCTCTAGAACATTATAAGCCATCAGACTTCCTGGTTAATTGCCTAGTGACCCGTAAACCTTTGATTTTTCTGAGTCTTACAGCCTGAGACGACATCACTTTGATTGAGGGTCATCCCAACTGCACGCTAATTCCATCAAACGACAAATCCTCGATGCTGGCGCTATTCCAAAGGTTACGTCGAATTCAGGTCAGTCGAAGTTGGCCCGCTTCTAAACGAAGCACACGATCACAGCCGGCCGCCAAACGCATGTTATGGGTTGCAATAATCGAGGTAAGTCTCCGCTCCCGGTGCATTTCGCGTAAAAGGTCATGGAGGACCTGGGCTGTCGCCTCGTCGAGGTCACCAGTGGGTTCGTCAGCCAATAGAAGGGTTGGCTCCATCGCAAGCGCTCTGGCAATCGCCACCCGCTGCTGCTCTCCACCAGACAACATCCCCGGACGGTGATCAAGTCGGTTATCCAAGCCCACCCGAACAAGAAGCGCCTTCGCCCGAGGACGGCCCTGTTCTGGATTAATCCGAGCGATTCGCAACGGCATCTCAGTATTTTCGAGCGCCGTGAATTCAGGGAGAAGATGGTGGAACTGAAAAACAAAACCAACTTGCGAATGCC
>Ga0310345_10006424_pt1 | contig 10279 bp, 8 predicted proteins | sample HC15DNA20500_MG_FD_204667 | JGI IMG/M metagenome (GOLD analysis project Ga0310345, IMG submission 204667) | Marine microbial communities from station ALOHA, North Pacific Subtropical Gyre - HC15-DNA-20-500_MG | ecosystem: Environmental > Aquatic > Marine > Oceanic | place: Pacific Ocean: North... | reverse complement strand
CAGACTTGGAGTGAACAAGAGCGTGCTTATGTGGACAAGATGATTCGTGATCCCGAACTAGCCTATCTCAGTGGTAAGTACTATTTGCACGGCAGGTCAGGACAGGTAGGAGAAGGTAGTAATCGGTTTGTTCTCTATCAATCCGATGATGGCATCAAATGGCAGGATGGTATTATCGTCAGTGGGGATAGGAAGCACCCCGATGGATACAGTCACAACTGCATCGTCAACCAGTACAATGACGATGTTCCAAACGAATTAATGATCGAATATAGCATCCTCTACAATGGTGCAGAGTACGATGAAATCATGACATGGGACAAGAGTGCCCGGGGCAGTCCTGGGCATCAAATGGATACAAACGAATACGTCTTCTTCATCAAACCGGAACCAGAAAAGTAATCTAGGCAATACCCGCGGGGGAGGGGGTCGGGTTGCCCCTGGGTGGCTCTAGATGGAACTAGTTGAGCTGTTGGGCTCTTAGGCTCTACCGCTCTTGACCCTGTAACTCATCCATATACCTTAGAGGGTAGTCAACCTTCACAACGAGGAGAACGAGTCGTGAGAGAGTCTAAGCTCTTTGTTTTTGTTTTGTTGGCCGTTGGTGCTGTGGGAAGTTTTTCTTGTTCCCCGAGTGTGGAGAAACAGGTTTCTCCAGCTATTGAGGTGGGAGTAGGGACTCATCTTTTTGTGGATGACTATCTGATTCAGGATACGGAGAAAGTGTGGCGCACTCTGAATCGACCGGGGAAGCATCGGGACAACCCGGTGATGAAACCGGATCGTCCGTGGGAAGGGTACCTGGTGCTCCAACCGGGGACGGTGATCTGGGACGAAGAGGATCATATTTTTAAGATGTGGTACAACACGTGTCCTACCCACAAGCGTCCCTACATCGAAGACTATCTCTGTTATGCCACCTCTAAGGATGGAGTGACCTGGGAAAAGCCAGACCTGGGACTGGTGGAGTTCCGAGGTTCCAAGAAGAACAACATCTTCCTGAAATGGTCCGGCTGGACTCACTGTGTGATCAAAGATACAGCGGACCCAGATCCCCAACGCCGCTATAAGTTGGCCTACTGGGGAACCCATGACCGAGATCTGTGTGGCATCAAGGTGGCTTTCTCAGCTGATGGGAAGCAGTGGACTGAGTATCCTGATAACCCGGTGGTACCCTGCTGGGCCACTGGGGACACCTTCCAGGTAACCCAGGATCCGATGACCAATCAGTACATCTTGTATCATAAGACTATCAGCCGTCCGATCCGGAAGGTTTCGCGCATGGTGAGCGACGACTTCATTCACTGGCGAGACTCGCAACAGGTTCTGCATCCGGACAAATATGATCCGCCCGATACGGAGTTTTATGGTCTCTCGGCTTTTCCCTATGGAGGCCAGTATCTGGGATTGCTGTGGGTCTATCATACTTACACACAGTTCATGGACTTCCAGCTGGTATCCAGCCGAGATGGAATCAAGTGGGATCGGTCAGTGGGGCGTAGAAGATTTATGCAGTTAGCCCCCGATGGAGGCTACCAAAACGACACCTTTGACAGCGGGATGGTATACCCATCCAGCAATCCCATCGTGAAGGATGGTAGGGTCTGGATCTATTACTCTGGCTTTACCAATGTTCACAACGCTCCTGGTAGAGATCATGATGGCCAGATTGGTCTGGGAACTTTACGCCAGGACGGTTTTGTATCCATGGATGCCACGAGCGAAGGATCGGTGCTCACACGACCATTGAAGCTCAAAGGTTCGACCCTTTCGGTGAACATGTCCTCCCTGACCGAGGGACGTTTGAACTTTGAACGGGACAGTGGAAAAGAGCTTTACAGCGGACTTTACAGCAACAATCCATCGGCTGAAGGTTATCTGCGGGTGGAGGTCCAGGATGTTGCGGGTCAGCCCCTGCCGGGATTTGAGGCATCGAACTGTTTGCCACTGAAGCACGGAGATCTTTATCAGCAAGTTTCTTGGGAAGGGAACCAGGATCTATCGAGTGTGGGTGATCGGGAGATCCGACTTAAGTTTATCCTAGGCAACGCCAAGCTCTATTCGTTCAAGCTGGAGTGACTCTCTTTGCGTAGGAGCTGACCATAGGGCAACCAGAGAATCTCTTCCTGGGCACCACGAACACCCCAGGGTATGGCACCAGAAGAGCCCTCAGAAGCTTCGTGTTCCACGTGTGGGGCGACCTTCTAAATCATGCCCAGAATTATGCCCGCAAGGAGCTGTGGTGGGGTGACTCCAGCTGACTCAGGCACGTCGCCGTCATAGCGAGGGATCAGATGGACATGGAGATGAAAGACCGTTTGTCCGCCCGCCTGATGGAGATTGATTCCGATGTTGTAGCCGGCGGGATCATGGTCCTGCTCGATGGCACCCTTCAGCGGCAGCGAGGGTGTGCATTCTTGATTGGGAAACGGAACAATGCGCAAAAAGTCGAGATGTTCGTGTTGCTGGGGTGAGCAGCAGCTCACTCTCATTTTGTTCAGAGTCCGAGGGTCTCCTCACGAGTAAGGTCGAGACCCCTCTATTGCTGTCTTTAAGGCAAGAATGTAATCTTTCCCAATGTTGACTAGCTTGCTCAGGTGTAGTTGGTGTCTCTCCATTGGGGCTGTCTTGTTGCTGGCTCAACCGGTGTTTTTGTCTGCAACAGATCGCGATGCGCTCATCAGTCTCTACAACTCAACGGCTGGGGATAGCTGGACTAATAAGACAGGGTGGAAAGATGAACCGACTTTGGCGGATGGCTTCAACAGCGATCCTTGTGTGGCCCCTCTCTGGTTTGGAGTGACCTGTACGGACGGTAGAGTTACAAAATTGGACGTAGAAAAAAACCAGTTGACGGGGTCGATTCCGGTAGAGCTAGCGGACCTTTCTGAACTGGTACACCTCAACCTATCCTGGAACCAACTGTCGGGCTCAATTCCCTCGGAGCTGGGCAATCTTTCCAAGCTGGAGAAAATCTATCTGTCCATCAATAAGCTAACAGGTTCGATCCCAAAAGAGCTGGGCAACCTTTCCAACCTGCAGGAAATCCTCGTTACCGCCAACGATCTGACGGGGTCAATTCCTTCGGAGCTGGGCAACCTTTCTAAGTTGCAGTACCTCTACCTGTTCATGAATGAGCTAACAGGGTCGATTCCCTCGGAGCTGGGCAACCTTTCTAACCTTGAAGTGCTCGCGTTATACGACAACCAACTTACGGGTTCGATTCCTCCGAATCTGGCCAACCTTTCCAACTTGACATTCCTCTCGCTGTCCATCAATAAGCTAACCGGTTCGATCCCCTCAGAGCTGAGCAATCTTCCGCTGGATATACTCTACCTGAACAACAACCAGCTGACGGGCTCAATTCCCTCAGGGCTGGGTAATCTTCCGCTACGTTACCTCAGGCTGGGAAACAATCAGTTGACGGGGTCGATCCCCAAAGAGCTGGGCAACCTTTCTAAACTGAAGCACCTCCAGCTGCAAGAAAACCAACTGGTGGGAGCAATTCCTCCGAAGCTGGGCAATCTTTCCAAGCTGGAGAAACTCTATCTGCACAACAACCAGCTGACGGGCTCAATTCCCTCGGAGCTGGCTAACCTTTCCAACTTGACGGACATCAATCTATCCAATAACCAACTCTACACGGACAACAACGTGCTGCGGGCCTTTATCACTAGCGAAAGCACCGTGTCGGATTGGGAGAGTACCCAGACACTGAATTCCTATTTTGCGCAGTTCGCGGATGGAGATGGACTAAGTAGCCAGATCGTTCTGTTCAATCTGAACGAGGAGGCTGCGTCCACAGGCCAGATCGAGATTCGTGACGATTCTGGAGATCTGCTGAGTGTGGATCTCAACGGAGAGATCGTCAGTGGACAAGGGGAGATCAGCGTACCAGCAGCAGGATTGCTGACGCTTCGCACCGATGGTCTGGGAGATCTTGAGACAGGATCGGTTCAAGTGACGGTCAATCGTCACGTGGAAGGAGTGGTGATCTTCGGTGGATCGATGGGATTGGCTGGGGTTGGATCGAGTCCTAAGTTTCCAACTGGGTTTGTGGCCCCGATACAAAAGAGCGAACGCAGAGAGATCAACACCGGGATCGCGTTTCAGAGTCTGAGTAAAGAAGAGGGACCATTGGAATTGACCCTTTTGGACCATACTGGAACGACACTGGCAACGAGTTCAGGAATGTTAACAGCTCGGGGCCACGATGCCATGTTCGTGAACGAGTTCATCTGGGGAACGACGATTAATCTTTCAGAGTTCACAGGAACGTTGTTAGTCACTGCAACAAAACCGGTGACGGGGACGGTGATTCAGACCCGTTCTGGAGAGTTTTCGACGATGCCAGTGGCTCCGATTCAGACGACGGAAACGACGGGAGAACAGCAGCTGTATTTTGCCCAGTTTGTGGATGGATTTTTTGTGGATGGACAGGATATAGGAGTATTAGCGAGCGAGATCCTGTTGCTGAACCTGAGTGGGGAGAAGACGGCAACGGCACAGATCATATTGAGAGACGACAATGGGGCAGTTCTTACGGTGGATTTGAATGGGGAAACTGTGGTCGGAGAGAAGGAAGTCAAAATTTTGCCCTGGGGAGTCAAGGTGTTGACGACGGACGGAGTGGGAGAGCTAGTAGTCGGTTCGGTGTCTGTGACATCGGACCAGCCACTGGCGGGAGTGATTGTGTTTTCGGGAAGTGCAGTGGGAACGGCAGGTGTGGGCAGTAGCGCAGCCTATGCGAAGGGGTTTGTGGCGCCGATGGAGGCGAACACGGGTTCTTCCATCCGAACTGGGGTGGCGATGATGAACCTGGAGACGGAAGAGCTACCTCTGACGGCTGAGCTGTTGGGAGCGGATGGGATACTACTGGACACGGTGAACCTGACTTTACCGGCCCAGGGTCATAAGGCGGTTTACCTGGATGAGTTGGGCTGGAGTAGTTACACTATTGAAAGGCATAATGTTACGGGACATCATGTCTTTGAAGGGATTCTCAGAGTAAGTACCAACGGAAACATATCCGCCACAGTGATCCAGACCCGACCAGGACAGTTTGCCACTATGCCCGTAGCGGCTAACATAGTCTATACCGGTGACACAATCAATCCGGGGTTTTCCGATGATCAAGGCAACGGGCTTTCCGATCTCCCCCCCTTCAGAGACCCGCAATAAAATTTCTTGCTCCAATGGGGCCAGCACCTCTGCATACAGCCGAAACGGAACAATTCGCGAAAAGTCCAGATATTCGTGTTGCTGGGGGATAGAGATCTCCGGAAGGCCGGGCGCAAGACCTGGGGGATGGTCCAGACGTACTGGCGATGATCAACCGGTTCCAGGACTTCTTCGGTGACCCACTCCACAAAGGCGGGCCACCCGCTTGGCTTGGCAGGAGGGACAAAAACATCTCGTTTTGCGGGAGAACGCTAAGAGCGCCTGCTGAGAACATCGGCCACATTTCAGACGGGCAAAACCATGGCGCGAGAGGCCGCACTCCAAGAAGCGGTCGACGGTCTTTTCCACCACCGGCCGCCAGGGTACATACTCGGCTCATAGAAATAGGGGTAACTCTCCAGTTGAACTCCTCCCAGTAGTCCTGCAAACACTGATAGAAGGGCGTCCTCTCGGGATGGCGGGGCCGGTAGGTTGCCGTCGGAGACATGCCCTACCGGAAACCAATGCGTCGTCAAAGCTACAAGGTCAATACTGGCACCATCTGAGAAAATCAAAGGCGATGGGTGCCGGTGAGGAGGGGAAAAGGTGGTTCGGCATAGCCGGATCGTGACTTTTCAGATAGCGGAGGTCGCGGTAAGCGAGAAGATATGGGTTGAGCTGTTGTCTCGGATCCACCGTCTAAGATGGATAATTACCTAGCAGCAAGTGCTTCTGACGAGCGGATGGAGACGTGGTTTTGGTGATAAGATTCTTGACGAAAAGCACCTGGAAACCGAAGGATTTAGAGGCCCCTTCAGCAGAAGTATGAGAAAAGGTGCTTGCTCCGATGGGGCAAGCTTGGTAGCTTCATGCGGACTTCAGAGAGACTCGGATCCGAAGTTGATATGAGGAATGTCGGTTCTATGGAGCGACGTGGCTTTCTCAAGCAGTCTTTTTCGGCCCTCGCCTTGGGTGTGGCTGGAAGATCCACCCGGGGAGAACGTTCAGCTGGATCTTCCGGGGCTCTAGACCCGGCCCGGCTGCACCGGGAAGCCATCGTCATCGACACCTACGGGAGCCTCTACGTGGAAGACTTCCAAAGAGGGCACGTAGACGTCACCGTCCATGGAATCGGTGTCGAGGAACTCTTCGTGAGCGATGCCCGGGAAGGAATCATCGATCCTCCCCAGCAGGGCAAGAACATTATCGAGAACCTGTTTGACGGCCCGGAGGTGGTCAAGCGGGTCCTGCAGCGCGTCGACCAGGTGCTGCAGAGCGTGCGGCGGCACCCGGATACTGTGGAGCTGGCTCTTCGGTCCGCTGACGTGAAGCGAATAGTCCGAGCGGGAAAGATTGCGGTGATCCCCATGCTCAACGCGGGCTGGATTGACAACGATCTGGCCGTCCTGAGGATGTATCACCGCCTGGGGATCCGGGTCTTTGCGTTGACCCATATTGCTGCTTTCGACTGGGTTGACTCTAGCGGAGAGCTGAACCCGAAGTCCGGGTTGGATGACTTCGGCCGAGAGGTGGTTCGGGAGTGCAACCGGATCGGAATGTTGGTGGATGTCTCCCATGCCTCGGATCAGGCTTTCTGGGACACGATCCGTACCAGTTCTAGACCTGTCATCGCCACCCATTCCGGTTGTCGGGCTCTGTGCCGGGTGCAGCGCAACCTTACGGACGAGATGCTGCGGGCCCTGGCCGAGAACGGGGGTGTGGTGGGAATCTTCACCGTTCCCTCCTACCTGGACACCAAAGCCCTGGACGACATGATGAAGAGCAGGTTCCTCCCCGACTACTCGGACCGGGATCGGCGCCTGGCCCAGGAATTCTCCGATCCCTTCGAGCTGGCGGCCGCCATGAGGAATACGCTGGATTCACATTCCTACGTCGAGAAAATCCAGCTGCCTTCTATCGACGTTTTTCTAGACCACATCGACCATGCCGTCCAGGTGGCCGGAATCGACCATGTGGCGGTCTCCTCCGACAACGAGGGCGTGGAGGACCTGGAAGACCGATCCAAGTGGCCGAATCTGACCCGGGGTCTGGTGGAACGGGGATACAGCGATCGGGACATCCGAAAGATCCTGGGAGAGAACTTCCTCCGGGTCTGGGACCAGGCGGCCAGGTCCTGAGTTCGCTTCTTTCCTGAACGTCCTTCGGCTAGCATACGTGGAGGTCCCTGAGGGAACGTCACGCAGCTCGGACGGGTGACGGCGGCGGCGCAGTGGTTGAGTGTGAGAGGTTCGGGACAAAGCCACCGGATGTGAGTTAAATGGGGCATTAGATCCGGGGCTGTCTCATCATCCATATTAAGATCAAGAATCATGTACGGAGGAAACCGATGGTAGAACTGAATCCGAGTTGGAAGAGGAGTTTTGATGTCTACGATAGGATCAGTCGGCTGGGAGTCGATCTGGGGCAGAAGCAAGACGCAGTTCCGCCTCCAGGTGTGCAGCATATTGCCCAAGTCACCTTTACCCCCTCGGGTCTGGCCTTTCTTTCCGGCACGGTCGGTGGCATGGGAGCTGTCACCAACGAGGATGCTGAGGTCGAGACGGGGATCGAGGCGGGTCGTGAGGCGGGTATCCAGCACATCCGCTGTCTGCACTGGGGACTGCATCCTCTGGGGACGCTGAACGATGTCTGGTACTGCGTCAAATGCCTCGGCATGGTCAACTCGGCCGGCGGCGGGGTCCTGACCCGCTCACACGAGGTCGTCGACGGATACTCCAGGGTCTTTCATGACGTCTTTGGCGGACCGCTCTCTCAGTTTGCAGACGATGGCAGGGATCAATCTCTTTCAGGTTGGCACTCACGTAGTGCCGTCGGGGGGTTCGATCTGCCCGGGGGATACCGGATTGAGCCCGAGATGATCGTCCAGATCGATCCCGAGCTTGCTTTGAGAATCATCCAGGAGCGTGGCCCTCATGCCTAGCCCTGACTAGCCGGCATTTCTCATCGCTGGTCTACTGTGTCGTCGCAGTCATCCGCCCTGGCTGTGTTACGCTTCGTCGGCCTCCTCGACGTACTGCACGAGTGCGACTGCGGGGGCTCGCCACGAGTGGTCTCGGGCGCAAGCCTTGCCAGGACGGCGCTTGCGACGCCTCGCTACGACAAGCGATGAGAAATGCCGGCTAGTGCTTGAGGGAGGGGAAACAGGATCGGGACCACAAGTCGAGAGAACCAGATCCAAGTCTAGACTTTTTGCGGGTTGGTTGGTTGACTGACCTGTTCCCGTGCTCCTAGGCTCTTCGATATGCGACTCATCCCCGTCGGGAAGCCTGGGGAAGAGCAGGGGTATATGTTTGGGCCGATGAAAGGGAAGATCTATATGAACGGAAAGCCTTCGACTCCCGTGAAGACCAGGACAACCGTGCTCACAGGCCTGGTCCTGTTGGCTCTCGTGAGCTGTACCCCCCAGGAGTCGACGGCTCCAGTGGCACAGGATCCGGTGACCCGTATCCTGAAAGAGGTCACCGTCGTCGACTCCGGCGTCACCACCCGTTTCTTTCGCTTCGAGGTGGAACCGGAGCGGCCCCTGGATCCGAAAAGACTGGTGGAAGCCGGTTTCGATGTGGCCGGCCATGGGGTGGGAAGCCTGGTGGAGAGCTACCAGGTTCAGAACTTCCACACCTACCTCTACACCCAGCCTCCGCGTGGCGAAACGGTCTTTCGGGGAGTCTTCCAGGGTGCGGATTCCGTCCGGCGTTTTCTCTGGGAGCTGGACGCCCTCCACCGTGCCGTGGAGGAGCATAAGGAGGACCTGGAGATCGCCCTGACGGCCGACGATGTGGGGCCGATACGAGCAGCAGGAAAGCTTGCCTTGATCGTGGGTCTGGACACCGGAGAGGGCATCGAGGAGCTGAGCACCCTCAGGATCTTCCACCGCCTGGGCGTGCGAAAGCTGGCGCTGGTCCACGCCTTTCCCACGGCCTGGGCCGACGCCTGCTCCGGGTCGCTGGACGATGATGAACCCGGCCTCGAACCCTTCGGAGAGGAGGTGGTGCGCGAATGCAACCGTCTTGGGATCATCGTTGACGTCTCACACGCCTCGGACGATACCTTCTGGGATGCCATCCGGGCGACCAGCAAGCCGATCATCGCCTCCCACTCCGGCGCTCGCTCCGTGGCTGACGCCGTTCGCAATCTGACCGACGATCAGCTCAAGGCCCTGGCCGAGAATGGCGGAATGATCGGGGTGGGAGCGTATGATAACTACGACCCGGCCATCTTAGATCCGATCGCGAAGACCGGGCACTACGAGCACTATTTCAGGGTGCAGAGCTACCTCACCGAGCGGCATACGGACCCATACGAATTGGCGGTTGCTCTGCGGGACCCGGCAAAGATTCGGCAGGCTCGGGAGGAACTGGGGCTGCCGCTCAAGGAAGAACCTCAGATCTCACGGGACGCGACGCTTGCCCGAACCCTAGACCACATCGACTACATCGTGAACCTGATCGGTATCGATCACGTGGGCATCGGGACGGACATCGACATGCGCGGAGAAGACTACATCGAGATCTGGCGCTACCTGACCCAGGGACTACTGGACCGGGGCTATAGCCGAGAGGATATAGAGAAGATCCTGGGGGAAAGCTTCCTGCGGGTTTTCAGGGCAAATAGTCCTTCCGAATGAAGTGTCGCGAAAGCTGACCGATGACCGTGTACAATCGGCCCGACGACTGAACGTCCTGCATTGATCGCCCGGAAACTTTTCCCACGCGGCAGAGACTCCTTGATACCTGTGCCGCAATCTGTAGGATCGGGGGGCAAACAATCGAGTCTGTGGTGGTCTTGGTTCCGTGCTCGGCGTGAAGGGGGGACAGATGATGACGTTTCTGAGATGTAGTGTCGGCTGTTTATTACTGATCTCGAGTCCGCTGGTGGTCGCCATGGGTGCTCCTACCGCAGCCATTCCCACGCTAGCCTCAAAATAAGCGCAATTTAAAAAAACAGGACCGTTTCCCGGCTCCTAGGAGTCATTTTGGAGGCCCAAATTCTAAGTTTTTGCACCAAGCCACTCAGAACTCGGCTCGGCTGTTGCGGTACTGCCCGCCGATCGCTTATGCCGATCGCTTATGAGGAGCTATTCTACCCCCTCTGTCGACGT
>Ga0310345_10006422_pt1 | contig 10280 bp, 8 predicted proteins | sample HC15DNA20500_MG_FD_204667 | JGI IMG/M metagenome (GOLD analysis project Ga0310345, IMG submission 204667) | Marine microbial communities from station ALOHA, North Pacific Subtropical Gyre - HC15-DNA-20-500_MG | ecosystem: Environmental > Aquatic > Marine > Oceanic | place: Pacific Ocean: North... | reverse complement strand
CCCCCTCCAGATGTTCGGTCATCAGTTTCACTCCTTCGCTCATTACACACGTCTCTTTCCATGACATGACTCCTCTTAACCTATGTGCCTGGGAGAAACTGTTTTACCTATGTGCCCGGAACATACCGAGGGAAGCTCGCGACGGATGTAGTTCTCCAACTTCTCGATATTGTTGTTGAGGGCGGTTTCCAGTTCGAATAGTCGATCCGTCGAGAGGTTCTCGACCCTCTGGAGAGGCCGGTGATGACGGATGTGCTCGTGGCCCAAAGGGCTCTTGAATCTCTTGATGCGCCGGATCAGTTCGTGAAACGCCCTCAAGCTGCTAGTGGAAGGATTCGCCTCGACTTTCTCTGTGCCTATCTATGTCTGGGGCACGGTTAGGACGAGGGCGGTTTCATACTGGTTGCGGGGTTTCTTCTCGATTGTGAGGTGCAGATGCAGATCCTAGGGCGCAAAGGTCGGTAAGATTCTACGCACCTTTGCGCACTGCTTCCCAATCAACCTCTGCAGGTTGGGCGAGAGGTGCATATTCCGTTTCTGGATCTTGACGTTCATTGAAAGTACCCAAGATTATATGTCCCCGCCTGGGGCGGGATCAACCCAACAAAGCCGGGGAGAGCCGGTCTCACCCCTGCCTTCGCCTTTGCCCTCGCCCGGAGAGAAATCCCGCAAGTCAGGGCACCGGCACGGGCAAGGGTCAGAGGGGAGTCACTGCTCGAAAGTCTCGTAGGGACCCTTGAACACTACTCGGTCGAGGTAGCGGTCGAAGGGTGTGAAATCGGATTGCCCTCTGTCCTCCATCAACAGGCGGGAAAAGCGATTCATCTTCGAGTCGAGGTCGTCGACGTAGTGGATGATCAGGGCTTCCGGAATCTTGGGACGCCTGGGAGAGCCCCTGGTGACTGAGGATGAGATGTTCCAGAAGCATCAGGAGAGTCGAGGGGAAATCGTCGATCTGGGCGGCTCCCTCTCGAAGCAGATCGCGACCTAGCACTACATGACCAATCAGGGTTCCACGGGTGGGGTAGGATGGGTTCTCCGGGTTGCCCAGTTCTTCCAGCTTTCCAATGTCGTGCAGCACGGCTCCCGGGGCGACGAGAAGGTCTTTGTCCAATCCTGGATACCTTCTGGCAAAGAAGAGGGCGCCCTCCAATACTGAGAGGACGTGTTCGAGGAACCCTCCCCAGTAGTTGTGATGGACCTCGGTCGCGGCTGGATAACTCTTGACCTTGTCCCGATGGACATCGAGGATGTTGGTCAGCAACTGCAGCACGCACGGTCACCTGGTGTGCGTCCTGATGAGGCTCCGCAATCGGCCCCACATTTTCTCGATGTTCTGATCTGTAACCTTGAGCAGGTCTCTGATGTCGAAATCTTTGCCTCTAGCCTCGGGTTTTGCCTTCGAGATCCGCTTGACCAAGAACCGCCTCTCCCCGTTGGAAACCTCGACCACGCCTTCGTAGCTGACGATGTCTCCTGCGACAACTCCACCCTCGATATCCGCGCTTTCGAGGGACACCCTTGCCTCAATATCGCCGGTTCGGTCTCGAAGAGTCAGATGGAGATAGGGTTCCTTACCCTCTTCCTCGACGACTTTTTGAGCACAAGGAGAGAGTAAGAGCTGATCCAGTCTTTGTTTCCGAAGTCTTGAATGTACTTCATTTCGCCATAAATGAACTCAGACCCAAATGAGCCATTTGCGACGGTGGCACGCGCCGATTTGCTGTGCGATCCCGGCCCGGTCGCCTCCCAGAATATCCAGGTGCTCCTAACTACGGTTTCCACAAACCTCACAATTAAAACACCTTGGAGGATTCTGTCCGCCACAACCGCCTAAGCTGAGTCAGAATAGAACCGCCCACTGACAAGCATGAGCTGGCTCTATGAGGTCGATGCTAAACAGGCCAGGATCCTGTCGTCAGCCAGACGAAAACTAGTTTTGGCGGAGGCGCCTGCGATGGTAGAATAAGGAGTCCGACGAGGCCGACTTTAGACGATTAACGCTTTCCTTGTTCAGGATGCCAGGCATGCGGGTCGTACCTCTTTCAGAGGTCACAATCGAGAGCGCCGCTGAGCTTTTCGAAGAAGAGATCCAGTGCTGGCGAAGCCAGTTGTTCTGGGACTATCAACCCGCTGTTTCTCTCATCTCGAAATATATCGAATCTCGAACTCTACCCGGCTATGGCCTCATCACAGCGAGTGGCAGGGTAGCTGGATACTCCTACTACGCAGTCAGCCATCCCATAGGCTACGTCGGCAACATGTTTGTTCGACGCAAGTCTGCTTCGCCTCAGAGCTACGATCAGTTACTTGATCCCACGGTAAGCTCCCTTCGAGCCTGGGGCCGGGTTCAGAGGATTGAATGTCAGGCCTTTTCCTTCAACTGCGATCTTGCGCCCCTCTTTACGCGATACGGCTTTGAGGCCTTGGAGCGACACTTTCTCTGTCGGGACCTGGTTTCCGGGAAGGACATCGGCAAGCAGAGCGATTTAGCCTCGGCCTTCCGGATCGTGAATTGGGAAAGTCGCTACCTGGAACCTGCAGCTCAGGTCGTATTTGATAGCTATCAGACCTCTGCTGATTATCGGATTTGCCGGGACTATCAGAGTCAGCAGGGCTGTCTGCGTTTTCTTAGGAACCTCGTCGACAGTCCGGGGTGTGGGACCTTCTTTCCTGAAACCAGCTACCTTGCTCTGGACAGCTCAGGACGGGTTTGTGCGGTTCTCATCACCTCGAAAATTGGTCCTGAGACCGGAATGATTCCACAGATCTCTGTGCGTCAAAACTGCCAAGGGAAGGGAATCGGAAGCCAGCTCCTTGAAACCTACTTTCAGAGCGCCCACCGGCTGGGACTCAAGCGGGTCGCGCTGTCAGTCTCAAAGAGCAACAAAGGTGCCCATCAGCTCTACACCCGGCTCGGTTTCAGCACGGCCCAGGATTTCCACGCGTTTATCTGGAATGTTTGAGGCAGTGAATAGTGGTGCAGTGGGAAGTGAGTAGTGAGCAGTCCCAGACGAGGCGGGTCTAGCAGGCAACCAGGAAACCCCAGGCTACTGGCTGAGCACTCCTTGGAGGCGAACGATCGTACTCGAAATGGATCATCTTTGAGACTCCTCACTTACCGCACCACTGCACTACCGAACCACTCCACTACTACATCACTGCTCACTGTTCACTGCTCCCACCCATTCTGGTATCATACGCCCCCCGGTGGGACTGAAAGCATTGGATTGTTTTCTCAATATCTTCAATAGATTCGTAGTTAAAGAAGGAGATCGACATGAGCCAAGAATGGAAGACTGATCGCTGGTTTGCCAGTCCCTGGAATTTCTCAGCAGAGGCCCAGCAGACGCTGAACTTTCAGGACGGAATCAGACTTCATGACGTTACCTTGCGTGATGGCGAACAACAGACTGGGATCGTTTTTCGGCGTGAGGACAAAGTGGCCATTGCCAAGGGACTTACCCGCGCTGGCGTCCATCGAATCGAGGCTGGCATGCCCGCAGTTTCGGCCGAGGACGAAGCTGCCATCAAGGACATCGTTGCCTTGGACCTGGGGCCAGAGATCTTTTCGTTTGCCCGCTGTATGCCCGCGGACGTGAAACAGGCCAAAGACTGCGGAGTGGACGGAATCATCACCGAGATTCCTTCCAGTGACCACATCATCAAGCACGCCTACGGCAAGACCATGGATTGGGCTATCGAGTCTTCCATCGAAACCACGCTGGCGGCCAAGGAGGCCGGTCTCTATACCGTGTTTTTCACGATCGACAGCACCCGTTCGGATCTTGATCGTTACATGGACCTTATCGAGAGGGTTTCCACTGAGGGACACATGGACGCCCTGACGGTGGCTGATTCCTTCGGCGTCTGTACTCCCGAGGGCATCGCCATGGTGCTCAAGAAGTTGCGAGCTCGCTTCAGTCAACCCATCGAGATTCACTGCCACGAAGACTTTGGGCTGGGAGTTGCGAATACGATCGCGGCATTGGCCAATGGTGCCTCTGTGGCCCATGTGACGGTTTCAGCCACTGGCGAGCGAGCCGGCAACGTGCCACTCGAAGACACCGTAATGGCCCTGAAGATTCTCTACGGGATCGACGTGGGGATTAGAACCGAGGAACTGTACGGGCTCTCGAAGCTGGTGCAGAAGCTAGCCGGTTTGGAGCTTCCCCCCAATCGACCCATTGTCGGCGACTCCCTCTACCATATTGAGTCCGGTATCGTGTCTATGTTTCACCGACGCTGTAAGGATGTAGAGCCTCTGGAGTACCTACCTTTCTTGCCGGAGGTGGTAGGACGTCCGGGGGTGGACATCGCGTTGGGCAAGGGAAGTGGCCTCGCCAATATCGAGGAGCATCTCGAGCGGCTGGGCATCGAGGTATCAGCGGACCAGGCGAAGGCCATCCTCGACGTGGTAAAACAAACTTCCATTGAAAGGAAGGCGCTGTTGGCCCCCGAGGAGTTTGAAGGCATCGTCCGATCCGTCATGCCACCTGCCTAGGCTGACAGTGGATTAGATCAACTGGAGAAGCTAAAGGTGTTTCGTAATCTGGATGAACTGGTACAGGCGGCGACCTCCCAAGGTCCGACGCGGATTGCCGTCGCTGCTGGACATGATCCCGACGTCATCGAGGCCCTGAAGCAGGCCCAGGAAATCGGTCTGGCCGAGGGGATATTGGTTGGCGATGGCAAGAAGATCCGATCCATGACCCAGGCGATTGGATTCGAGCTTTCGGGCCATCAGCTCATTGATGAGCCGGATGACGCCAAAGCGGCACGCAAGGCCATCGATCTTATTCGCCAGGGGGAAGCCAAGCTGCTGATGAAGGGAAAGATCAATACCGCGGCCTTGATCCGTGCGGTCCTGGATAGGGAGGCAGGGCTGAGGACCGGACGCCTTTTGAGTCAGGTCATCGTCTTTCAAGTGCCCGGGTTCGATCGCCTGATGGTCATGACCGATGCGGCCATCAACGTCGCTCCCACGCTGGCACAGAAAGCCGAGATCTCGCGCAACGCGATCGAGGTGGCTCATGCTATCGGGATCCCAGAACCTAATGTCGCTATTTTGTGTGCGCTCGAGTTTGTCAACCCGGACATGCCGGCGACAATGGATGCTGCAGCTCTGACCCTGATGAATCGGCGTGGACAGTTGACTGGCGGCTATGTCGAGGGCCCTATCGCCCTGGATGTCCCACTCAGTCAGTTTGCGGCGAGCCGCAAGGGGATCGAGAGCCCGCTGGTGGAAAACACCGACGTTTTCATCGCTCCTGACATCGAGGCCGCCAATATCCTCTATCGAGCGATCCTCTATTTTGCCGGTGGAGAATCGGGTGGAATTGTGATGGGAGCCAAGGTTCCACTCGTCCTGCTCTCTCGAGCGGAATCCCCAGAAACCAAGATCTGCTCCATGGCAATTGGGACGTTGCTGGCCACGGCGTGATTCGCAGGAGGTGTGAAGAGAAGTGAAAGTTCTGGTCGTCAACGCGGGATCTACCTCCCTCAAGTTCCGTCTGTTCGAAATGGCGGACGAGTCTGTGATTGCCGTCGGAAGGATTGAGCGGGTCGGAGGCGCAAGTTCGCCTTTCAGCTACCAGATGGGCGCCCACCCCAAGCGGGAGGAAGAGATCGAGTGTCCAGACCAGAGGGCCGCGATAGAGTACGCGCTGAAGACCTTAACGGACCCCGGAACGGGAGTGCTCAAGGATCTGGAGGACTTGGATGCGATCGGCTTCAAGCCGGTACACGCCAAGGACATCGCAGATGCCGTCCGGATAACCGACGATGTTTTCGAGGCGATGGAAGCCTATATTCCTCTCGCTCCCGCCCATAATCCACCCTATATCGAGGCCTTCCGTATCTTTCAGGAACTCCTTCCCAGCAAACCCCTGGTGGGTGTTTTCGAGCCGGCCTTTCACCGAACCATACCGGACTATGCCCGCACTTATGCCATCCCCTACGAATTGTCACAGAAGTACGCCATTCGTCGCTACGGATTCCACGGGGCTTCCCATCGCTATGTGTCCTACCGCGCTCCCCAGCTCGTGAATTCCGGGCCAGAGGGGCTGCGGATCATTTCCTGTCACCTTGGCGGAAGTTCCAGCATGTGCGCGATCAAGGATGGCCAGTCCGTTGATACCAGTATGGGATTCTCTCCCCAGTCGGGTCTTCCCCATGCTACCCGAAACGGTGATCTGGATCCCTTCATTCTCCTCTATCTGATGGATCAAGAGGGGCTTTCGACAACCGAAATGACGGAGCTTCTTTCCAAGAACGGAGGGCTAAAGGGCATTTCGGGGGTCAGCGGCGACGTCAGGGATCTGGAGGAGGCAGCCGATGCCGGCAATGAGCGCGCTGCCTTGGCAATCAACGTTTTGGTTCATGAAACCAGGAAGTACATCGGAGCCTATACGGCAGTTCTGGGGGGACTGGATATCCTAGCTTTCACAGGAGGGATTGGCGAGAATGGGATTCGAGTTCGCGAGGCCATCTGCCGAGGGCTCCAGTGCTTTGGTGTGCACCTGGACCCTGGCGCCAACTCGATTCGAGGTCAGGAAGGAGTGGTCTCCAAGCAGGATTCTCCCGCCGGTGTGGTCGTGGTGCTGGCAAATGAAGAATTGATCATTGCCCGAGAGACCAAGCGTGTCCTGACCCGGTGAGCTATCTTAAGACTACTGTCCCCCTTGGGCTCCCTCTAAACTCTTGCGCGAGACCTTGGCCTGGGGTTTCACCTTGATGGCTTGTCCCGGATGGATCACCTGCCGGCTTCTTAGATTGTTCCATCGCAGCAGGTCACTCAGACGGACGCCATAGATCCGGGCGATCTTGCCGAGAGTCTCGCCGCGGTGGACGATATGCTCGTCGGCTGATCCAGAACTGGCCCGAACCCGCCTGCCCTGGACCGACCGCGCCCCTTTAAGCGGGATGATCAGATCCTGACCTAGACGCAATCGGTGAATGTTGCGGATTCGGTTGACCTCGGCGATGGCCTGGATGGAGGAGCCATAGCGACTTGCGATCAGCGAGAGTGTCTGTCCTGACTCAACCCTGTGGTGACGGACCCTGATGCGTTTATCCGGAGGGAGCTTTGCCAGGCCAGCCTGGAGTGGAATGGCCATGCCTATGGGGACCTTCATCAGGTAGCCGGGATAGTCGAACGGTGTTATTCCACGCCGCAGTTCAGGGTTGTACTCCATCAACAGAGAAGTGGGGACGTTGATCAGCTCTGCCGCAACCTCCAGATCTACCTGCTCCTTTATCGGCAGCATTTCGAATTCAATTTCGGGATCCCTGTCGACGTGAAAACCATACCGCTCCGGGTTCTTGAAGATAATCATCGAGGCTAGGATGGAAGGGACATAGTTTCTGGTCTCGCGCGGGAGCCAGCGTCGTTCGACCATCTTCCAATAGTCCACTTGGCCGTGGCGCCCAAGTACTCGTTGAACCCTGCCTGCACCCGAATTGTAGGCTGCGAGCGCGAGGTACCAGTCCTGAAATCGGTCATAGAGATCCCTCAAGTGGCGGGCGGCTGCCATGGTTGACTTGAGGATGTCCGAGCGCTCGTCGATCCACCAGGTCTGCTTCAAACCGTATATCCGTCCGGTGCCCCGAACGAATTGCCAGATACCTTTGGCACGTGCTCGCGACAATGCCCGAGGTTTGTACAGACTTTCTACGTGTGCGACATAGATCAGATCGAGCGGTACTCTCTCTTCTCGAAAGATCTTTCGAAACAATCCGAGGTACTTCCCGGATCGCTTTATTCCTTCCGTCATGATCCTGCGTCCGCGGGTCCGATAGTAGCGTAGAAACTTCAGCACCCTTTCGTTCAGTACGATCGGGATATCGAAACGGGAGTCGAGAAGATCCTCGTGGGCGAGCTCCCGAAGCGCCGGATCGACCTTGATCGTAAAGAGGTTGATATGGGCAAGCTGGTCGATCGCACTCGGCTCGTCGCCGAAGCTGGCTTCTGGCGACTCCGTCAGAAACTCAAGTTCGAGTTCCTGGACCTGGCTCAGAAGGGCAAAATAGTGAGCCTCGAACTCAGAATGAGAAGGGTCCTGGACATCGTCCTTCAGATGGTCGAGCGCCTGGCGGAGATAGCTCCGACCTGCCTCGACCTTTCCCGCCCCGAATAGCTGTCTTCCTTGTTCGAAAAGCCGGTCGGCCTCTTCGATTCGTTTCTCCACCACTTCCCGGTGAAGGAGCTCCTGGCGCTCAGCCTCTGTCGGTGTTGGTTCGGCTTTGGGGGGAACGGCGACCGCTACCGGTGGGGGTGGAAGCGTTTCGGGTGGTTGCTGAACCAGGACCTTGCGCTGATTACCACAGCCTGGCAGGAGCACGAGGCCCGAAAGTACTAGAGCTTTCCTGAACAGGAATCTCTTCTTCAAATGTTCCCAGTCCTAGGACAAGAATTTGTCGCGAAATGACTCGTCAGGCACCAAGACGGGAATCATTGTACGGAGTCTGCCCGTTTTTTTGCAGCCATATCCTGGAACAGAGCGCGAGCCTTCGGCAAGAGTTCGACCGCCCGCTGCACTTGTCGATCGACTTCCAGCGACGCCCTTTTTCCTTCCTCGTCGTCGAGAAGTTTGGCGAATAGCCTCTGCTTGAGAAGATTCACGATCAGGCGGCGATCCTTATTGAAAGTCTCCTCGGTGAAGTCTACTTCGTTCTCTTTGAGGAGCTGCTGAAAATGAATCAGGGTCTGCTCGGAGATCACTAATTCATCCCGCAATCTAGCTTTGTCTTCGCGGGTTAGCCCGGCTCTTTCCTGAGATGTGTAGCGGAAGCGGACGTCCGATACAATCTCTCCGTCTGCCAATCTCTCGGCGAATTTCTGGAATAGGCTCTTGCGCCTGACCTGCTGCAGGAGCTTGCTCAACCGCTCTGCTGAGACCTTCTCATCGGGGGTGATTCCGCCCCCTCCAAACACCGTTCTTCCGCTATCTGTATAAGATACCGTCCGCTCACTCTCGTCGGACTCCTGGTTGCGAGCCCCCCAAAAGTAGTCATAAAAACTTTCCGAGTAGTTGCGTTGAATCAGACGGTCCGAAGGGGTGTAATACTTGCCGGTGGTCAGGGCCAGGCCTCTGTTGCTTTCCAGGGGATAGATGGTTTGTACCAGGGCCTTTCCAAAACTGGTTTCGCCCACGATCAGCGCCCGGTCATGATCTTGAAGCGCTCCTGCCACGATCTCGCTGGCGCTGGCGCTGCTCTGGTTGATCAGGACCACCATCGGATAGTCATGGCGACGACCACGTGGAGCCAGATACTCGTGACCCTTCCCTCGACGCATCCGTGTCTTCACCACCAGCTGCCCCTTCTCGATGAACCGATCGGTCACCTCGATGGCCTGACTGAGGGCTCCACCAGGATTGTTACGCAGATCCAGAATGAGCGCCTCGAGCTCAGATTCCTTCAGTTTCTCCAAAGCCTCATCAAGCTCCTTGCTCGTGGTCTCGGAGAACCTCTCAATTCTAATGTACCCTGTCGTCGAATCGAGGTGGAACGCGTACTTTATGGTGTAAAGGGGAATCTCGTCACGCTCGACGCTCATCTCGATCGGTTCAGGCACACCGGGCCGCTCGATTGTGATGTTGACCTTTGTCCCCTTGGGACCTTTCAGGTTCTGGATTACCTCTTCCATAAGTTCCCAATCATGGATCGACTCTCCCTCGATCTTGGCGATCACATCGCCGGCACGGATCCCAACCTTGTATGCGGGCGTCCCCGATGCTGGAGGGTCGACTACAACGACGCGGCCACTGCCCGGTGACTCAGGCCGTATCGTGATGCCCAGTCCGTAGTACTTTCCCTGTTGTTCTTCCCGAAGTTTCTTGTAATCGGTTCGCGAGAAGAAGGAGCTGTGGGGGTCTAGAGATCGAAGTAATCCCCGAATCGCGCTCTCCAGCAGGCCTTCGGCGTCGGCCTCGTGAGCGTAGTCCGATTCGACGATCGCCAGTGTCTCAGTGAAGCTCTTCAAGAGCTTCTGAGTCTCTTCCTTGAGAGGAGTTCCGGCGTTGACCCTTTCCCCAAACCACCCGCCCAGGACGGCTGCACTCAGTATGGTCAGTAGCAGAAGAATTGTGAGCCGACTCCTCTTCTCGTCGCCTGGGCGTCTCAACGGTTTACTCCTTTTTCGGTTTCAGTATCGAAGATTTCTAGCCCCAAAATAAGCGCAATTTCAAAAACAGGATCGTTTCCCGGCTCCTAGGAGTCATTTTGGAGGCCCGAATTCTAAGTTTTTGCACCAAGCCACTCAGAACTCGGCTCGGCTG
>Ga0310345_10006421_pt1 | contig 10281 bp, 10 predicted proteins | sample HC15DNA20500_MG_FD_204667 | JGI IMG/M metagenome (GOLD analysis project Ga0310345, IMG submission 204667) | Marine microbial communities from station ALOHA, North Pacific Subtropical Gyre - HC15-DNA-20-500_MG | ecosystem: Environmental > Aquatic > Marine > Oceanic | place: Pacific Ocean: North... | reverse complement strand
TGTACGACTACACCAAGATGAAGGGGGTGTCGCAACTTGAGGACCTGGACAAGACCATGCTGAGGGCATATCTTGCGTGGCTGATCGAGCTGGGCTATGTCAGGTCCAGCATCGTCAGGAAGCTCAGCGCCCTGCGGACCTTCCTCGGATGGCTGGTCCGCCAAGGAGTGATCGCAGATGACCCGTTGCCAAAACGCGGGGTGATGAAGAAGGAGACAAGGCTCCCCAGGTTCCTGTCGCAGGAAGAGGCAGCCAGATTGGTCCATTCCCCCGATCCGTCCGAGAAGCTCGGGGTCCGTGACAGGGCGCTGCTGGAGCTGATCTACGGTGCGGGACTGCGGGTCAGCGAGGCGCGGGGCCTCGACCTACAGAACGTGAACCTGAAGGCCAAGGAGATGCGAGTTACGGGCAAGGGCTCTAAGCAGAGGATGGTCCTCATCGGCGCTGCCGCCAGGGACGCCTTGAGCACCTACCTGCGCGAGGTGCGTCCCCGACTGGAGAGCCAAGAGAGCGGCTCCGCTCTGTTCCTGAACCGCTACGGAGCGCGACTGAGCGAGCGCAGCATCCAAAAAAAGGTGCGCCGCTACGCCACGAAGGCGGGTCTGGGACCAGGGGTCCATACACACACGCTGCGTCACTCGTTTGCGACTCATCTCCTGGAGGGCGGTGCCGACCTGAGAGTTGTGCAGGAACTACTTGGCCACGCTAGTCCGGCTACAACCCAGGTGTACACGCACGTTACGAGCTCCGAGGCGAAGAGGGTCTACCTAGCAGCCCACCCAAGGTCGGAGGCCGAAGACGAAGACCCTGCATAGCCCCTGCCACGGCAGAGGCTTGAAGTACGTCCAGACCATACGAAGATCTGGAGCCCCTGCGAGACTTTCGGTTCTGCCCTTGTTGCATCCAGGCTTCGCCCATCGGTTACAATGATTGGCAACTCCAGATCTTTCCGCCAGCCGTTCCAAAGGACTCATGAAAATACTGGTCGTCAACGGGCCCAACCTGAACGCTCTGGGCAGCCGAGAGCCCGCCCTCTACGGCGCTCAGACGCTGAGTCAGATCGAAACACTTCTGGCCGAGAAGGCCTGCAAGCTTGGGGTAGAGGTCGATTTCTTCCAGTCTAACCACGAGGGAGCTATCATCGACTACCTGCAGGGCGCGGATGACGCATCGGGCGTGATCATCAACGCCGGAGCGCTGACTCACTACGGCCTTTCGCTGCGGGACGCCCTGGTGGGCATGCGGCTGCCCATCGTGGAGGTGCACCTTTCGAACATCCACGCCCGAGAGAGGTTCCGGCGGCGTTCCGTGATCGCTTCGATCGCCGTTGGCCAAATCGCCGGCCTTGGGTGGCAGGGATACCAGTTCGCGCTCGAGTTTCTTTCGCGGCATCTGGACGAAGAGCAGCAAGCATGATGTTCGAGGAGGCGTGAGTGGTCCCTTCGGACGAAAGGATCGGAATGAGCGGAGTCAATAGACTCGGACGGCTGCGCGAAAGGCTCCGGAAAGAGGGGTTGGACGCGATCTTGATATCGTCGCCCGAAAACCGGCGGTACCTATCGGGCTTCACCGGGTCCGCGGGCTACCTGCTGGTCTCTCAGGACGATGCGTCACTGGCGACGGACTTTCGCTACATGGAGCAGGCCGCAATGCAGGCACCCGACTTCCAGATAGAGCGTATCGGCGGCCGGCCCGGCTGGTTTCTCAAACTGATCCATGCCCACGGCGTACGCCGCGTAGGCTTCGAGAGCGAAAACCTTACGGTCGCAATGCACTCAGCCCTCGAACAGGCGCTGAGTAAGGACCAAAACGGCAAGGAGCGGGAGCTTGTCGCCGTCGCCGACCTGGCAGACCGGCTACGTCAAATCAAGGACGAAGGCGAGCTCGAGATACTGACACGGGCGGTGGAGATCGCCGACCACGCTTTCGAAACGGTCGCACCCGGCATCCGGCCGGGGGTAACAGAGCAGGAGGTCGCATGGAAGCTTGAGCAGGAAATACGCGAGCGCGGAGCGGAGGCGCTCGCGTTCGACATCATAGTCGGCGCCGGTCCCAACGGGGCGCTTCCTCACCACCGCGCCGGAGAAAAGGTAATCCAGGACGGGGAGGCCGTCGTCATAGACATGGGCGCCACGTATCAAGGATACTGTAGCGACTTGAGTCGTACGATAGTGGTAGGCGAACCGGACGAGACCTTCCGAAGGGTATACGAAACTGTGCTCCAAGCCCAACTCGCCAGCGAGCAAGGCGTCGAGCCTGGGATGACCGGCGCCGAATGCGATGCCATTGCTCGCGACGTCATAGCCAAAGAGGGCTACGGAGATAATTTTGGACACAGCCTAGGTCACGGCGTGGGAATTGCGGTCCACGAGTACCCGTTGGTCGGCCCGGCCGCCGCCAACGAACTGGAAGACGGAATGGTGTTCACCATCGAGCCGGGTATCTACCTCTCAGGGTGGGGCGGCGTGAGGATAGAGGACATAGTCGTACTTGAGAACGGGAAAGCGAGGGTCTTGAGCAAGGCGCACAAGAGGCCGCAGGTCGGAGGCCACTAACCATGAGGGAGTGTTCATGACGATGGGGTTCGGTGATCTAAAGAAGGGCACGGCCGTCGAGTTAGATAACGAGCCGTACATCGTAGTGGACTACGAACAGCGCAAGATGCAACAGCGGGCGCCCGTCCTACGCATCAGACTGCGCGAGTTGCGGACGGGCCGACTGGTCGAGCGAACGTTCCAGGGCTACGACGTGGCGTTCACGCCGGCGTCGGTGGAGCGCCGGAGCGTTCAGAAGATCTACACTGAAGACGATCTGCACTACTTCATGGACACGGAGAGCTTCGATCAGTTTCCGCTAACGAAGGACCAGATCGGAGACGCGCTGCAATACCTGGTGGAGCAGACCACGGTAGACCTCGTTCTGTTTCGCGACCAGCCTGTCACCATAGAGATGCCCATCACTGTCGACCTGAAGGTCACGGAGACGGCTCCAGGCTTTCGCGGTGACACCGCGCAGGGAGGCTCCAAGCCAGCCACCCTGGAGACCGGCCTCGTTGTCCAGGTCCCTCTATTCGTGGACGAGGGTGACACGCTAAAGGTGGATACTCGGTCTGGGGAGTACCTGTCGAGGACCTAGCATGGCAGTCTACTCGGTCTCCCAGGTCACGTCATACCTAAGAACGCTGCTGGAGCGCGACGACGTGGTGCGGGAGCTGTGGGTCGGCGGCGAAGTCGCGAGCCTCAGCCGGTCCGCAACCGGACACTCCTACTTTTCCCTGAGGGAGACGGACAGCACACTGAGATGTGTGATGTTTCGCAACTCACTGGGGGCCGAGCGACTGACCGGTGGCGCGGCGGTGATCGCCCACGGGCGCATCTCTCTGTACGAGGCCAGAGGCGACCTCCAGTTCATCGTCGACATGGTCCAGGACGAAGGCGTCGGCGAGCTACAGCTCAAGCTGGATCAGCTGAAGCTCAAGTTGCAGCAAGAGGGCCTGTTCGAGCCGTCCAGGAAGCGCGGGCTACCGGCCTATCCGCAAAAGGTCGCCGTCGTGACTTCGCCTACCGGAGCGGTCTGGCAAGACATCCAGACGGTGATCGCGCGCCGCTACCCCCTGGTAGAGCTACTGCTGGCTCCCACACCAGTCCAGGGCGACTCCGCCTCTTCGGGCATAGTTGAGGCATTCAAGGCGCTGAACGACCTCAACGACGTGGACGCGGTAATTCTGGCCCGCGGAGGCGGCTCCCTCGAGGACCTTTGGCCATTCAACGAGGAAGCCGTTGCCAGGGCTATCTACGCCAGCCGCTCGCCCGTCGTTAGCGCAATTGGCCACGAGTCCGATTTCACGATAGCGGACATAGTGGCCGACAGGCGTGCGCCGACACCCTCGGCGGCTGCAGAGATGGTCACGCCTGACAGGCTGGAGCTCGCAGCCAAGCTGCTGGTGGACCGACGGGCCCTCGCTGCGGGCGTCGCCAGAAACCAATCTGCCAAGGCAAACGGCGTCGAATTGTCGATCCAACGGCTTCGTCGAGGCCTACCCGACCTGGACTCGATGCGCATCCGCATCGACGGGTTGCTCGGCAGCGCCGATACATACCTGAAGCACAGCGCCGACCTCAGGGCCGAGCGACTCGACGGTCTGAGACTCCGCCTGGAGGCTCTGAGTCCGAGAGACACCCTTCGCAGGGGCTATGCCGTACTTGAGCGGCTTGACAATCGCGCCATCGTCACCGATGCCGACCACGTAGACGTGGGCGATGGGGTGCGGGTAATGCTCAGTCGAGGGAGCATCGACGCCGATATTGTGTCGGCAACGTCGGCCGATCGTCTACACGAAATGGAGGCAGGTCACAGCGATGAGTAACGAGAGTAGCGAGAGTAGCGACGACGTCGACTCCGGCAGCCTCTCCTTCGAACAGGCGGTCGGCCAGCTCGATGAAGCAGTCTACGCCCTAGAGGCCGGCGGGCTCCCTCTGGCCGAGGCGACACGTCTATTCGAGAAGGGAATGAAGCTAGCCCGGCTCTGCAACGAGATGCTCGTCTCAGCGGAGCTCCGGATCACCCGGATACAGACAAGGTACGGTGAACAGATGCGCATGCTGGACCAGGATGAGACCTCCATGCCAGAGGAAGAGTTTTGCTGAAGGCGGATTTTCACATTCATAGCCACTACTCCCCGGACTCAGGGATGTCACCCGAGAAGATGGTTGCCCGCTGCCAGAAGGTTGGCCTCAACTGTATCGCCGTAACCGACCACAACACGATCGACGGCTCCCTGGCGGTGAAGCGCCTAGCACCATTTCAGGTCATAATCGGCGAGGAGGTACGCTCCTGCGAGGGCGAGATAACGGGGCTTTTTCTGTCCGAGACGGTGCCCCGCGGACTGACCGCTGAAGAGACTGCGAGGCGCATCAAGGAGCAGGGCGGGCTTGTGTCACTGCCCCATCCGTTCGATCACTTCCGCAGCGGCGTGATCACGCGGGAAGCCCTATTGGATGTTCTCCCGTACACGGACATAGTCGAGGTGTTCAACGCGCGAAACCTCCTCGATGGCGACAACCGCAAGGCCAGGGAGTTTGCCGAAGAGCACGAGCTCATCCCTTCAGGTGTAAGCGACGGCCACTCCACTGTCGAGCTGGGTCGGACATACGTCGAGATGCCCGAGTTCGATGGGACCCCAGAGGGGTTCAAGAGATCGCTTGCGGAGGGGACCATCGTCGCCCGCAGGACCAACCGTTTGATCCACATCGTCACGGCTACCACCAAGATCCGAAAGCGGGTATTTGGTGGACTACGACCACCGTCATGATGGACCTGCCACCTCGGCTCGCCCTAGCATCGGCCAGCAATGCAACCGATTGACGGACGATGAGTGACGAACGGCGGAATCCTGGTAAAATTGGCCACAGGTTTCCTTACTCGCTCCGTGCGTAAACAGGATAATGCTACCACGCTGCGTACCTTCCTCGACGGTTAAGGAAGAGGGATGAGACGGGCATGCGGAATGGTCAAGATGGTTGAGGAGCACCAGCAGGCGATGTACTTAAACGGCCAAATGAGGCCGCACAGTCAGGCCGTAACGTAGCTCCAAGGCAGGGACGTGCAGTCGGTCGGCGGATTCTATGACACCGAACGTACCTTCAACGGCAGTCTATGCAATCTCACGGAGCACCTGAAACGACTCTGCCGGGGCCTGGAGGTCGCCGGAATCGACGCGGGCATGAGCCTCCAAGTGATGGAGACAGCCTCGTAGGACGTTCTTGAAGCCAACCGGCTCCTGATGGGCACCGACCGCGAGCTCACCGTTCCCCAGATCGTGAGCCTGAGTCGATCCGGCGCTGCCGACGCGCCGCGCGGGTTCAACATCGTGATATGTTGCCAGTCCCTCGACTACTCCGAATTTGCCGAAGACTACTCGCACGGTGTACGGCTGGTGATCCCTATGACCTACAACGTGCCCGAGCTAGAGGAGCAACTCCGCGAGAAACGGGGTTTCGAAGCGTGATCCCGTTGTTGACTAATGCAGAGGGCGACATCACGGAGTATGCTCGTGCGAATTTCATGTTTGTACAGGACGGACGGATAAAGCTGCCTGATCAGAACAACGTCCTGCCTGGAATAAGCATGCAGACTGTCTTGGAGCTCACCGACGCGGCGGGCATATCCGTTGACGAAGATGACTATTCGACTTACCACGCCTATCTTGCAGACGAGGCGTTCATCTCAAGCACACGATGTTGCGTTCTCCCCGTGGCGACCATCAACGGTATCCTGCTGAATGACTCGCCGCCCGGAGCTGTCACAACTAAACTGATCGACGGGTGGCGGGAACTCGTCGGCGTGGACTTTGTCAGACACACATTGGACCGCGTGCACCCGGAAAATGCCGACGCTGACCGCGCGCGGCTGCTAAGCGGGTGACGGGCTACGGGGCAGTCGCCTCACTCCTGTTCCTCGCTATGTTGGTCGCGGCCTGCGAGGAGAAGGTCTCGGACGCCCCGCTAGGACGAGCGGTCAATTGGTCGAGGATGTAGAGGCTGCCGCCGAACCATCGCCCACTCCCGTGCCGGGGTTCCGAAGCATATTCCTCCGACCGTCACCAACACCTACCAGAACGCCGATTCCCCCATAACCTACGCCTACACCACCCGCTACGCCTTCACCCAATCCCAACACCTGAGCCGACCGCCACTCCGACCGCAACGCCTACCCCCGTTCCGGCGCTGTCGCCCTTCGGTCTAGAAGGAGCTGCATCGTTCGCTCAGGGGCCGCCCTGCGCGGACTCTGCGCCACGTTCAGCATGAGTCCTGAGACAGCATAGACGTGGCGGAGATCTTCGCCCCGGACACCGAGGGACGAATCTCATTCGACCATCCTTCGGTCGACAAAAGGCGTGCGGTTTCGTCTGTGTTTGTCCGTACAGACCACCTGCCTAGAAACATCAGCCGAATACGGTTCCGGAAAGTACCAGACCTGTCGAATTCAGGCTGGCAGCCCCGGATGAGGACAGCCTGCTCAACGGATGTACGGTATCCGAGCCTGACGGCTAGGGGTTCTACGGCCTCTCCTCGGACGAGCCATTGGAGTTAGGTAACTTCGGTCTCATATTCATGGTCACGGTCCCTCGACTCTTCGAGGCTGTTCTCGAGATAGCGGTGGTCTTCGACAACAGCACCTACACTCCTGGGAAGCGGTTCATTTACTCCCAGGTGATCTCGTTCGGACAGTCCGCACCCGACTCGTGCCGACCGCGACTACTGTCCAATGGAGCGTGTCACAAGGGGCCTCCATGGACTTACGTCTGAGTCGGGTTTCCACCAGCCATCGTCGTCCTGTAGCGAGGCGCGAGGGCGGTTGATCTCGCCCACGTGTTAGAGTTCGTGCTAGAGCATCGTCACGATAAGGCTATGAGTAGGGAGCAACTAGCCATAGTGGGCCTTGCGGGCCACATCCAGCTCGCCATCGTCGGAGAGCTCGCGGATGAACCCGATCAAATAGGCGTGGGCCTCGCCAAGCCATTGGGTCGCAGCGGCCCGGGTGGCCTGACGCTCCGGCGCCGGGTCGGAATAGTCCATGTCAGCGCCATCGAACGCATGGTTGGCGTAGATGTACGTGAACAGTCTGACGTGCCGAGTGGTCTCCCACGCGGAGCGTTTGGCTCCTTCAGGGACTGCGTCCCAGTACTCGTCTCGTACGGAGCGGATGTTTCCAGCACGGGAGTGCTCGTTGCCCGACAAGGCTCAGTCCATCAGATGGACCAACTCCTCGATGCGAGGTCTGGCCAAGGGTCCCACCCCCCGCTCGTAGCACGGCTTGCTCTAAACCACCACCACGTCGTTCTCCAGTGTGCCGATGCCCTCAATGGAGATATTTACCACGTCCCCCTCCTCGAGGGTAAAGTCCGGGGGCGGCACGACCGAGGTCCCGGTGAGGACTGTCGTCATGTTGACTACGACGTTGTGGCGCTGCAACCAGTCAGCGAGCTCTTCGCAGGTCCGCGCCATCTGCGACGTCGACGTCTCCCCCATAAATACCTCCCTGTCGTCGCGGAAGATCGCACAGGTTATGGTGAGGTTATAAGGATCATCGAGCGTTTCGGCGGAGACCAAACACGGGCCAATCGCGCAGCACCTGTCATAGACCTTGGCCTGCGGAAGATACAAGGGATTCTCTCCCTCAATGGAGCGGCTGCTCATATCGTTGCCGATGGTGTAGCCGAGGATCTTGCCCTTGTACAGGACAAAAGCAAGCTCAGGCTCGGGAACGCTCCAACTCGAGTCGGCTCGTATCCCGACCGATTCGAAGGGCCCAACGCAACGTTCGGGCGTAGCCTTGAAGAAGAGCTCGGGCCGCTCGGCCGTGTAGACTTTGGAGTATATATCCGGGGTATCGCTCTCGCGACGACGCTCCATCTCGCTGGTCCTGTAGGTAACGCCCGCAGCCCACACTTCCGGCGGCTCGATTGGCAGGTCCAGTCGCATCTCACCCTCACCGGCTCTCGACCCCCCCACGATCTCGGATAGGCTGTACGTGTCCGGATCACCCGACTCGAGCACCACTCTGGCCAGAGCATCGACGCCGGTCCCAGAAAGAGAAGCGGCTAGCGCCAGGTCGTCGATGGCCGCAAGGTCTTCGTTTACCGAGGTTAGATCTGTCAGAACACCATCCGCCACTTCAGTGCACAGCCTTGGCCTTCCATCGAACCCAACCATCTGGTAGTACTTCATGATGTGTCCTTTCTGGGGATGTCCAAGCTAAGTTGCGTCGGTCTCAATGGCGCGGGAGCGCATTGCAATAACAAGGACCAAGCAATCGACCTGCAGCGATTTTTCTCGAAATCCCTACCTGCAATAGGGCGGATTAGGTTGGAAGCCCGAGCATCGGGGCTTACGTCCGGATAGCACTTGACGATCCGTGATCCGATGGCATGGCCGGTTCACAGCAGTACGCGGCCGTTGCCGCCGAAGAGGACCGTTACGCGCAATCAGATCCTCGCGAAGAGAAACTCACTAACCCACCGAAAGAGGGCCGGCACTCCTCCGAACATCATACACCAATGGAAATCCGATTCACGGCTGCGACAATTGACCGAAATCCGATGACAGGCTGGTTGACAGGCAAATTGGCCACAACCTATACTTTTCCAAACAGGGATGGAGGTCTCCGGCCATAGGCACAGGGATTCAGGTGTGCTCTGAATTGGCTTGTACCGTGATGGAGCGGGCTTCGGTGCCCCACCACGCAGCCCGCTACCCTACTCTTGTACCCCACGTCGGGTTCAATCGACGATTAACCCATAATTCGCTCGCACCGACCCCGGGCGCTCCCGTACTTGTTTCGAGCCATCCATTCGAAACCGGGCTTCGCCTGTTCCATCCCCCTGTATGCAGTCGTCCATGAAATCGACCGACGAGTCGCCTGCCCTGATATTGCGAGGCAGATCGTAAACCTCATGACCAGGCTGATATTTGTCACAGGTGGAGTTGTAAGCTCCGTGGGTAAGGGCGTCAGCGTGGCGTCTATCGCGCGCATCCTGAAGAGCCGCGGGGTTTCGGTCTCGGTTCTCAAACTAGACCCGTATCTGAACGTCGATCCGGGAACGATGTCTCCGTACCAGCACGGAGAGGTGTTCGTGACCAAGGACGGGAGCGAGACGGACCTGGACCTCGGGCACTACGAGAGGTTCATCGACATAGACCTGACCAAATATTCCAACGTCACGGCGGGACAGGTTTACAGCGACGTCATCGCCCGCGAGCGCAGGGGCGAATATCTGGGAGGAACCATCCAGCAGATACCCCATGTGACCGACGCAATCAAAGAGCGGATATTTCGTCTGGCCGAAGAAAGTGGCGCGGACGTTATCGTCGTTGAGGTGGGCGGAACAGTAGGCGACATCGAAGGCCTGCCATTCCTCGAGGCCATACGCCAAATGCGCAACGAGGTAGGCAGGGACAATGTTTTCTATATCCACGTAACGTACCTGCCCTACATCGACTCCGCCGGAGAGCTGAAGACGAAGCCGACGCAGCACAGCGTGCGAGAACTCCGCAGCATCGGAATACAGCCCGATGCCATTATCTGCCGGAGCGAGTACCCAGTCACTGACGACATCAAGCAAAAGATAATTCTCCGCTGCGACGTCTTGCCGGCCGGCGTCATTACCCTACCTACTGTCTCCAGTATCTACCAGGTGCCACTGATCCTGGAGGAAGAGGGTCTCGGGGACATGGTGGTGCAGAGTCTTCGCCTTTCCACATTGGGGCGGAACATGACGAA
>Ga0310345_10006420_pt1 | contig 10282 bp, 10 predicted proteins | sample HC15DNA20500_MG_FD_204667 | JGI IMG/M metagenome (GOLD analysis project Ga0310345, IMG submission 204667) | Marine microbial communities from station ALOHA, North Pacific Subtropical Gyre - HC15-DNA-20-500_MG | ecosystem: Environmental > Aquatic > Marine > Oceanic | place: Pacific Ocean: North... | reverse complement strand
TGTCCGCCATCAGCGCCCATGGAACAGTTTAGCCTGATTGCGTAGCGGAGGGTTTGCGGCTCATCTTTACCCCAGTTGGAGTTGAAGATGATGAAGAAACCCGTGACGACGAAGGCCCCTGCCGAGCAGGTCGTGAAGGATATCCGGCGCGCAACGCGCAAGTTGCACTCGTCGGAGGAGAAGATCCGGATCGTGTTGTCCGGCCTTCGCGGTGAAGACAGCATTGCCGAGTTGTGCCGCAAGGAAGGGATCGCCCAAAGCCTGTATTACAGCTGGTCGAAGGAATTCCTCGAGGCTGGCAAGAAGCGTCTGGCCGGTGACACGGCCCGCCAGGCGAATACAGGCGAGGTGAAGGATCTGCGCGCCGAGGCTTTGGCACTGAAGGAACTTGTGGCCGATCTGAGCCTTGAAAACCGTCTGCTCAAAAAAAACATGACCGGGGCTGGGGGCGACCACGAATGAGATACCCCGCCGCCGAAAAGCTCGAAATCATCCGGCTGGTGGAGCAGTCGCATCTGCCTGTCAGACGCACCTTGGCCAAGATCAGCATCCCACCGACTACCTTCTATCGGTGGTATGACCGCTTTGTCGAACATGGGCCTGAGGGATTGGAAGATCGCCCTTCTTGCCCTTCCCGGATCTGGAACCGCATCCCCGATGCGGTGCGGGATCAGATTGTGGCGCTGGCGCTGGACGAGCCGGAGCTATCGCCCCGCGAATTGGCAGTGAGGTTCACTGATACGGAAAAGTATTTTGTGTCAGAGGCTTCAGTTTACCGCCTGCTCAAGTCCCACGACCTGATCACCAGCCCCGCCTACGTCGTAATCAAGGCTGCGGATGAGTTTAAGGACAAGACCACGGCGCCAAACCAGATGTGGCAAACCGATTTTACCTACCTGAAGGTGATCGGCTGGGGCTGGTTTTACTTGTCCACGATCCTCGACGACTACTCGCGCTACGTCATCGGCTGGAAGCTCTGCGGCAACATGCGAGCCGAGGATGTCACCGACACGCTCGACATCGCCCTTGCCGCATCAGGCTGCGACAGTGCCAGAGTTCTGCACAAACCCAGGCTTCTGAGTGATAATGGCTCGTCCTATATCGCGGGGGATCTGGCGGAATATCTCGAAGACAAAGGCATGAAGCACGTTCGTGGCGCGCCAATGCATCCCCAGACCCAGGGTAAAATCGAACGGTGGCATCAGACCTTGAAGAACCGCATCTTGCTGGAAAACTACTTCCTCGAGGGCGAACTTGAAGCAGCCATCGCCGCCTTCATCGATCACTACAACAACCGCCGTTACCACGAAAGCATTGGCAACCTGACCCCAGCCGACGTCTACTTCGGTCGCGGTGAAACCATCCTGGCCGAAAGGAGACGCATCAAACAGAAAACCATCCAAAACCGCCGCTTGAACCATCAGCGTCAAGCAGCATAACCTGAACCCGATGAGCCCAAGACTTCCGCTCCCGAATTAGGCCGCCTGTTCCAAATCATTCGACGACGGACAGCTGACTTGGAGAAACAGGTTGGACAGGTTGCCGGGGTTCAAGAACCGGTCGGTCGTCAGCGCGACGAAAACAGCCACGATGACCATGGCCGCGAAGGGCCCGATCAATTGGGCGTCGAACATGCGTTTCATGCGAAAGCCTCCTCTTTCACGGTGTCGGTCGAGACGGCTGAGGCGCGCACGAGATCGTCGTGGCTCAGCTCCGATGCGGGCACGATGCGCCGGATGGCGCCGTGCTGGACAACCGCGATGCGGTCGCTCATGGCCAGAAGCTCGTCATGGTCGGAGCTGATCAGGATGATCGCTTTTCCGGCACGGGTGAGCTTGTTGATGAGCTTGTAGACGGCGATCTTGGCGCCGATATCGATGCCCTGCGTCGGCTCATCGAGAATGAGTATCTGAGCGTCCGAAAACAGCCACCGGGCGATCACGATCTTCTGCTGGTTGCCGCCAGAGAGGAAATTGACCGTTTTCTCCTCGGCCTGGGCCGATATGTCGAGATCGCGGATCAGATCATGTGTCGCCCGATCCTCGGCCCTGAGGTTCAGGACACCGAACCGTGACAACCCGCCAAGCGAGGCGGCGGTAATGTTGCCACTGGCGCGGAAATTGAAGAACAATCCGTCATACTTGCGGTTTTCCGGCACCAGAGCGATTCCGGCCTGAATCGCGTCGATCTCGCGCCGAAACCTGACCGGCTTTCCATTCAGGACCATCTCGCCCGCCGTCAGGACGTCGGTTCCAAAGATCGCGCGGGCAATCTCGGTGCGACCCGACCCGAGCACACCTCCCAGCCCGAGAACCTCGCCTTTTCGGAGTTCAAAGGAGGTGTCGGTGACGCCCGATCGCGTCGCAATGCTGCGTGCCTCGAAAACAACCTCGTCGGAGGCATTGTGCTCTTTCGGATAATGCTCCCCAATGTCACCGCCCACCATGGCGCTGACAATCTGGGCGACGTTGATCTCGGTTTCGCCACTGGCGCGAACGACCCGCCCATTCCGAAGAATTGTAACTTCATCTACGATCCGCTCGACCTCATCAAGGCGATGGGAAACGTAAAGGATTGCGATGCCGCGTTTCCGCATTGACCGCAGAAGGCGATGGAGACGTTCGATCTCCTCTTCGCCCAAGGCCGCGGTTGGTTCGTCGAGGATGATCATTTTCGCGTCAATTGCGACTGCCTTCGCAATCTCGACAAGCTGCTGCTCGCCCACCGACAGGCTACCGGTGATCGCCTCTGTCGGAATATCGACGTTCATCTCGGCCAGAACGGCCGCAGCGTCGGCATGCACCCTTTGCCAGTCAATGACGCCAAAACGAGAGAGCGGCATGTTGCCCAAGTAGATATTCTCCCCCACCGACAACGTTGGCACGATCGAGAATTCCTGAAAGACGGTGGCGATGCCGAAATCTCGAGCCGCCTGTGGGTCGGGGATGACGACGGGTTCGCCGTTGTGCAGTATGGCTCCGCTGTCGGGCTGTTGAACGCCCGAAAGCGTTTTTATCATTGTCGACTTTCCGCAACCGTTTTCACCCAGAAGTCCGTGAATCGAGCCGGGCATCAGTCGGATGCTGACCTTGTCATTGGCCAAAACCCCGGGATAGGCCTTTGAGATATGGACAAATTCCCAGAGTGGCGTTTCCGCGTGCGCCGTCATGGCATCACCTGTATCCTGTCGATTTGAAAGGTGGGCCCCGAGGCGCGAAACCGCGCCACCGGAGCCCTGGGGAGAGTCTCAGTATTCCTTCGAGGGTTTCGGGAAGAGGTTTTCGGGATGTTGCAGCGCTGCGACGGCGCCGGCTTGGTCCAGGATCTCCGTCGGAGTTTCGACCCACCCGCCGACGAATTCGCCGCGCAGAGCATCCAAGGTGACCCGCGCCGCAATCTTGCCCATGAGAAACGGTGCCGTATTCACAGTCCCGGTGATGTTGCCGGCAGCAATCTCTTCGAGACCGGACGTGTCACCATCGTTGCCCAGAAGCACAAGATCGTGCCGTCCGAGCGCCTTGGCGGCATACGAGGCGCCAATGATCATGTAGTCGTTGGCTGCGAAGATCATGTCGAGATCGGGGTGTGCCTGCAAGAGGTCCATGCCGGCCGTGTTCCCACCCTCGACGTTCCATTTCCCATCGATGGAAGCGACGACATTGAAGTTCTCGTTGCCGTCGATCCCGTCAAGAAAACCACCCACACGCTCGGTCGAGTGATAGCCGGGCTGTCCCTCAATGACACCGACCTTCAGCGGTTCGCCGCCGTAATGCTCGATCGCCCACTCGGCCAGCTTGTGGGTGCCGTTCCGTTGCGAGTAGCCCACCACACCGTGGATTGGCGTCGGGAAATTCGGAATGTCCGAGTTGATCATCACGACCGCCATGCCCTTGTCGACCGCCTGCTTCAGAAGCGGCGCGGCAGCGAACTCGTCGTGGGTGCCGAAGATGATGGCATCCACATCCTGGGTCAGCACGTCCTGGATCATACCCATCTGGCCGTTGATGTCGGCGCCGGACTGAGGGGCCAGCATGAAGACTTCGACACCTTCTTCCGCAGCCACGGCCTTGATGCCCTCGCCGATGGCGATGTAATAGTTGAATTCGGTTGCTGGCGGCATGTAGGCGATGCGAAAGGTCTCGTTTTTCGGTTTGATCGTGTCGATCGATGCCTGCGCTCCGTCCTGAAGCGGCACTGGCGCCGGGTAATCTCCGGCGCTCGCGGCGCCGGCAAGGGCCAGCAGGCTGGCCGCAAGAGTGGCCTTGAATACGGATTTCAGCATAGTTTCTCCTCCCGAGATCTGTTGGCTATCCGTTGAATGGCGTGTCAATCACGCCGCTGACGCCGGGTTTGATGGCGAAGAGGCCGCCAGAATCCGGTTCTTTTTCCAGCACATCTTCACTGCTCATCAGCCGAGATGTGGTTATGTACAGGGTATCCAGATTTGGTCCGCCAAAAGCGCAGCAGGTAGGCTTCCAGACGGGCACGTCGATCACTGCGTCGATCGTTCCGTCCGGCGCCACGCGGACAACGCGCCGACCTTCCCACTCAGCATTCCAGACCCCGCCCTCGGCATCGACGCAGGATCCATCAGGCAGTCCGGGCTCTGACGAAAAGTCGGCATGCACGCGGCGGTTCGATACGAGACCGGTGGACTGGTCATAGTCGAAGGCGAGGATTTCGCGATCCGGCGTATCGGCGAAATACATCGTAGCGCCGTCGGGGGAAAAGCATGTCGAGTTCGCGCAGGACACACCCTCGATCAGGGCCTTGACAGAAAGATCTGTCCCGATCGAGATGACCGAGGAATTTGGCTGACCCGAAACCTCGTTCATTCCCCCCAGAACGAATCGCCCTGCCCGATCCGTGCGACCGTCGTTCAGGCGCGTTTCCGGGTTGTCGGGCTCGAATCTGTGGATCAGCTCTTCGGACCCGGTGACTGGATCAAGGAAAACGACGCGGTCGGCAAACGCCGCAATCAACCCGCCACTGTTCCGTGGCGCGAAGCAGCAAACGCGATCCTGTGTCGGGGTTCTTGTGGTTGCACCGCTATCGGGATCGAAGGACCAAAGCGCGCGACCTTCGATGTCGGTCCACCAAATCAGGCCATCGGTCGGGTTCCAGAAAATCCCCTCACCATGCTGATTCCGGCAATCGACAACCCGCTCTGCAAGCACTGTTTCCTTCCTCCCGCCGCAAATCTGATATCTGATATTCCAACTTGCTAAATCTGGTGTATCAGATATCTTGATCGATGCAAGAGAAATTTTCGGAGACAAGCCATGGCCATAGAGAGACCCAAATCGCTGCGCGAGCTGGCGTTGGAGCATCTGCGAAACAGTATTGTCGATGGCTCTCTAAAGATGGGCCAGGTGCTATCGGAGCGCGGAATCTCCGAAGAGCTTGGGGTTTCGAAGTCCCCGGTCAGGGAGGCCCTGGCTCAACTTAGAGATGAAGGGCTTGTAAACATCGAGCCTCAGAAAGGGGCTCGCGTTTTCACATTGTCGGAATCCGAAGTTGCCCAGATTTGTGATTTTCGCCAAGCGATAGAAACCGCCGCCTTCGAGCTTGCGCTCAAGCGCAGCCCCGATGGGCTTGCCGATGACATGAGTCGTGTGGTGGATGACATAAAATCCGCCCGGAAAGCCGGAAACGAACGAAAATATCTGGAACTCGACACCGAGTTCCACCACCTGATCTTTACCCATGCTGGCAACGACTACCTGACGTCCAGCTATACGCGCTATGTTGGCAAGATTGCGGCCCTGCGCACCCACCTTGCGAAACTTCCGCAACACACCGAGCTCTCCTACGCGGAGCATGTCGGCCTCGCCAAGGCGGTTCGCGAGGGTGACATGGGAGTGATTCGCGATCTGTTGGCGCAGCACATTGACAGGACCCGGCAAGTTTACAAAAGCGCGACGACCGTTCTGGAAGGTGCCGAAACCACCTGAGAACATTTGGCGTGGGCGCTCGAAAATTGCGCCCAAGCCATCGGTTCATTGGCAGTTTAGCCTGCCGGAAAAGTCAGGCCAGATTTCTCAGTTGACATCTGATATCTCAGATGTACCATGCCAAAGAATCAAACGGAGGAGAACCTTGATGAAACGACTGTTTGCCAGCTTGGCAGTAGTGACTGCGCTAACCGCGGGAACGGCCAACGCTGATCCCTTCTTGATGGACGGAATGGTGCCGCGCGACGGGGACAATCGCATTATCGAAGCCGGTACCTATGCCAAGGAAGGACCATGGAAGATCGGCTTCAGCATTTGGGGCTTTGGCAACACATGGATGATCCAGATGGCCGAAGAAGCCCGCTATGCTGCGTCGCAAAATGAAAACGTCGGCGAGTTCATTTTCACGAATGCGGACTCAAATCCAACCAAGCAGATTGCCGATATTGAAGACCTGATCGCGCAAGGTGTTGACGCTCTTGTGATCGCACCGATCTCGCTGAGCGCGGTGTCGCCGATCATTGACAAAGCAAACGAATTGGGCATTCCGACGATCGTGCATTCTACGGCCGTGGACACCGACAACTACACAGTCGACATCCAGGGCGACCCGCACCACTTCGGCAAAGTGATGGGCGACTTCCTGGTTAATGAACTGGGCGGCGAAGGGAACATCTGGGTACTCCGCGGTCAGGCTGGTGTTTCGGAGGACCTCTTCCGCTACGAGGGACTTCAAATGGCGCTTGAAGGTCACCCGGGCATCACCATTTCATCCGAGCAGTACGGCGATTGGGCCTATGACAAGGGCAAGCAGGTGTGCGAAAGCCTCGCGCTGAGCGATCCGAACCCGTCCGGCATCTGGTCATCGGGCGCGGCCATGACACAAGCCTGCATGGACGTGTTTACTGAGCTTGGGCTTCCGATTCCGCCGATCTCAGGCGAGGGTAACAACGGCTTCTTCAAGGCTTGGAAGGCGTCTGGAGCCAAATCCATGGCGGCGGTATTCCCGCCCGCCCAAGGGGCCGCCGCAGTTCGTGCCGCAATCGCGCTGTTGGCCGGTGAAGAGATGTATCACCGCTATGTCGGCCGACCCGATCCTATCCTTCAGGCAGACAGGGACAAGTATCTGCGCGAAGACCTCAATGATAACCTGTGGTTCCCTTCATCCCTCCCGGAAGAGAAGCTTCAGGAGATTTACGGAAAGTAACGGCCGAACTGATGCGGCGGGAATGCCCCGCCGCATCAGCTTTCTGTGGGGGAGGACAGCATGATACGTGTCGAAAATCTTACGAAATCCTATGGGCCTGTGGTCTGCCTGAGCGATGTATCGGTTACTTGCGAGGATGGTTCCGTCCACGCATTGACCGGAGAAAACGGCGCCGGGAAATCGACACTGATGAAACTGATCGGTGGGGTAATACAGCCCAACAGCGGACGCATCTTCCTGGATGACCGGGAGGTACGATTTGCCAACCCGAGAGAAGCTCTGATGGGTGGAATTTCGACGGTTTTTCAAGAGTTTTCTCTAATTGAGAACATGACCGTAGCGGAATCAGTATTTCTTGGCCACGAACGCGCAAACAGGGGATTTCTGCGTAAATCCGAAATGTATGACGAAACCCGCAAGGTGCTGGACCATGTCGGCCTCGACATCTCGCCCAAGCGGATGATTTCGACTCTGACGGTGGCCGAACAACAAATGGTCGAGATCGCGCGTGGCGTTTCGGCCAACGCCAAGGTGTTCATTTTTGATGAGCCTACCGCCGCGCTCGGTGACGAAGATGTCAGAAAACTCAAGAACCTGATACGCGAATTGCAGGCCTCAGGGAAAAATATCTTTTATGTCTCGCACAGACTCGAGGAGATTTTCGATCTTTGCGATACGATTACCGTCCTGAAAGACGGGGAGCATGTGATCACCAAGCCGGCTGCCGATCTGAACGTCGATTCTCTGGTCACATATATGGTCGGACGCGAAATGGGCGATTGGTTTCCGGCAAAGACTGCGCTGGACGAAGACCTGTCAGTCAGCGTTGAAGACCTCAAGCCTATACCCGGTGCACCATCCGTTTCGCTGCAGGTGCGCAAGGGCGAAATCTTGGGGTTGGCTGGCCTGGAAGGTCAGGGACAGCAGGAAATCTTACGTGCTCTGGCCGGTGTCTTTTCTGAAACGACGGGAAGTATGACTTCTTGGTTCGGCGGAAAGAAAATACGGCACAAACTGAACGGCGGCGTCCGAGAGCAAGTTGCGCGCGGTGTCGCGTTTGTTCCCGAAGACCGAAAGAAGGAGGGGCTCTATTTGACCCTTCCGATTGATCAAAACATTGCTCTTGGTCAGCACCAAAAACGTGGAATCATGGCCTTCGCGCGCCGAACGCGGGACCAAGTCCTTGGACTTATGGGCAAGATGAATGTGTCGGCTTTTGGCCCAGAACAGATTGTCGAAACCCTATCCGGTGGCAACCAGCAAAAGGTAATGCTCGGACGTTGGATGGCCTCGGACGCGCATGTTTTTCTGATCGAAGAGCCCACGCGCGGTGTGGATATTGGCGCCAAGGCCGAAATCTATCAACTCTTGCGTGATTTGGTTGCCGGGGGAAAATCCGCCATCGTCCTTTCTCGCGAGATGAACGAACTCATTGGCCTGTGTGACCGCATCCTGGTCGTGCGTTCTGGCAAGATCGTAGCAGAAATGGATCCGGAAACCGCAACTGAACACAGCATTTTGCGTGCGGCGATTGCTGGCGAAGCTGGACAGGAGATGGCGGCATGAACTTCCCATCAATGGGCATTTCCACCACGTCCCGCAAGGGCGGGCAAAACCTGTCCTTGCTGATCGTGTTGATTGTGGCAATAGGCCTTTCGGTGTCAACGCAGGAGTTTCTCGGCGGTGAAAATGCGCGCAACCTAATCGTTCAAATCTCGCCCCTGCTTCTGGTCGCCCTTGGGCAAGCCGTTGTGGTTCTGACGGGCGGACTTGACGTATCTGTCGGGTCGCTTATCGGACTTTGCGCAGTGATCATCACATTGCCAATCGATCCTACGCCGGCACTGGCACTTGTAGCAGTCGCCGCTATTGCGACCGGACTTGTCAACGGATTGGCAGTCGGCGTTTTGGGGATTCACCCGATTATTGCGACACTTTCAACGAGTACAATTTTTACAGGCATCGCGCTTACGCTACGGCCGACACCTGGGGGCGACGTTCCAACTTGGTTGGATGCCTTGGTCGGAACGCACGTATTGGGTCTGCCGGTCGAGCTGTTTTGGTTCATCTCGGCGGTTGCGATCGGGTTTACTCTGCTGCAGCGTTCACGCCTTGGGCTGCACCTTCACGCGATTGGCGGGTCCGAAGCGAACGCACGCCTTGCCGGAATAAAGGTGTTGCGTGTGCAAGTTTCTGCTTATGTGATCTGCGCGCTATTCGCCGCCAGTGCTGGTCTGTTCCTCGCGGCACGCATTTCGGACGGAGACGCGATTGTCGGACTGCCTTTCACGTTGATGTCGATCACTGCCGTGGCGCTGGGCGGTGTGCAGTTCACTGGCGGGTTGGGCAGCACAACGGGTGTCGTTCTGGGCTGCCTCCTTCTTGGGTTCTTGTCGAACGGTATGAATCTGCTGAACGTTTCACCCTTTCTGCAATCAATCGTGAGTGGGGCATTGCTGCTAGTGGCCATTTCCTTCACCCGCAGAAAGACGATCGGAATATGAAATGACTGTGACAGACATGTCCTTTGTTCCCAAGAACGCAGCGAAAGCGATATCTCCATGGCGTAAGGTTGGCCGTATCCTGAACCTGCCGCCCTCCGTCTATGTAGTCGCCGTATTGGTGGCCCTGTCGGCCTACCTTGTTCCCGTGCTTACCAAACTGCCATTTCAGATGGTGATCCTTCGGCAAGCCGCGCCCATTGGCCTTGTGGTCTGTGCCCAACTATTGGTGATGCGCACCAAGTCCATCGATCTTTCGGTAGGCGGCGTTTTCATCCTGATGAACTATCTTGTCACCAGTTCGACCTTTTCCAGCTTGCCCCCAGCGGTTGCGCTGACGGCACCAATGCTTGCCGCGATTCTTGTTGGGGCTATCAACGGCCTTTTCATCGCCTGGTTGCGCGCGTCTGCCGTTGTTGTGACGTTGGCAATGGGCGCGATCCTGTTGGGCATCGTACTTTTTTTGAGCAGCGGAAGGCCGCCAGGATCGGCCGGCGAGTTCGTCCGCTTTCTCGGGGTTGGCAAGGTAGGGATCATCCCTGTCGCCGTTGCATTATGGCTGGTTGTCGCCATCCTGGTTGACATTTTTCTGCGTCGCAGCGTGTATGGGCGCTTTGTGA
>Ga0310345_10006416_pt1 | contig 10284 bp, 5 predicted proteins | sample HC15DNA20500_MG_FD_204667 | JGI IMG/M metagenome (GOLD analysis project Ga0310345, IMG submission 204667) | Marine microbial communities from station ALOHA, North Pacific Subtropical Gyre - HC15-DNA-20-500_MG | ecosystem: Environmental > Aquatic > Marine > Oceanic | place: Pacific Ocean: North... | reverse complement strand
TATACTCCATTCGATCGACAATTGCTTAAATCGGTACCAGGCAGAAAGTCTTGGATGGTTATTCCACCAAACATGGCTGGCCAAGGCTCCCGGTGTTTCTGAAATAAACCGTCTGGCATGATCGGAGTTGAATTCGTGTAAGAAATCATTGAAATAGTTTCTGCCGTTCAGTATTTCTGTGAAATTGATCCCATGTGAGTGGGCAAAGCGACGATTTTCAGGTGTGTCAATAGGTTCTGCCCAAATGTCATCGCGGTGTCCAGGTTTGATTTCCCATTTGAAATCTGGACCATCCAGAAAAACACCGCTAATTTGATGGAAATTAGCAACCGTATCTCTAGTACGGGCTACCGTCATTGCAATTGACTCAGGATCAGTGAAGCTTGGTATTTTACGATTCGTTAATCTACCCGAACCAAAGTTTCCAAGGCGGAAATATCCTTTATCATCCATAACGTATATAGAGAATCCTTTGGATTGACCTATTTCTAATGCTTTTTTTAATTTTTTAGACTCATCGGACAGATGATGGGGCATATTGGGTGGCCGCCAAGAAAAACCTTCGTAAAGCATAAGGTTTGGTTCGTACGCTGCTACGGGCACCCTGTTAACTCGCTTACCGCCAAATATTTGTAGTCCTCTGGGGTGTCCGTCCTCTTGTTGAGGATAAATATTTCCTTCCTTTGGACCTTGGTCATCCAGTATGCATAACCACTGTAGGACAACTTCTTTGACGCCTGCGTCAGACAGCTCATCCCAAAAAGAAGGGTCATAAAGTATGTCATTCGGAGGTCGGACACACATTATTGGTTTCAACGGCCTTAAATTCGAACTCACGAGATTTTTCCTCTAGAAAACGAATATTAGCACCCTTTACTCGGTAAGTAACTTGAATCTTTTAACTTATATCACTGTATTGAAATGTGGTGCTTCAAAATATTTTGTCTATTTTATATAAATTTTCGTATAACTCCTTTAGTGTAGAATGAAAGGAAAATCGATCTATATTTTTTTGTATAAACCAGGAATAACAGATATGCATCGGCCGTTTTCGGAATGTATGTAATCAATAATAAATATGAATAGTGCAACCATAAAAAAGGGTGAGACCCAAACTGTTTTGGGATCAGTTGATCCTTCAAAATTAGGTGTAACCCTCACTCACGAGCATTTACTCATTGATCTGAGTATAGTTTTTGTTAAACCTTCAAACGAAGTTGATCGTCCGCTGTCCGATGAACCCGTAAATCTTCATAATCTTGGTTGGATGAGGTTCAACTGGTCTTCAAATAAGGACAATCTTGTACAGAATGATGTCATGTTGGCAACCCGTGAGGCCGGACGTTTTCGGGATGCCGGTGGAGGGACTTTAGTTGATGTTACCAGTGTTGGGATTCACAGAAATCCCAAAGCATTGGTTGAAATAAGTCGGGCCACCGGAGTTCATATTGTAATGGGATCGGGATACTATGTCGGACCAGCACTCCCCGAAGATTTTGTTCAAAGGACGGCGGACAATATAACGGAAGAAATAGTGCGAGATATTCAAATAGGTGTTGGTGATAGTGGTGTACGTAGTGGGATCATTGGTGAGATTGGATGTTCCTGGCCTTGGACGAAAGAAGAACAAAAATCCGTTGCCGCGGCAGTCGCCGCTCAAAGAGCAACCGGAGCACCTTTAATGATACATCCAGGTCGTTCAGAAAAAGCCCCACTAGAGATTGTCAACTTTATTGACCGAGAAGGAGGTGACCTTTCGAGAACCGTAATGTCGCATGTTGACATTCGTGTTTACGATCGTCAGATATTACGAGATTTGGCCTCTACGGGCATATACATACAATACGATACCTTCGGATTGGAATCACCTTTTCCTCCCCATGCTCCCGATACCTACATGCCTTCAGATTACCAGCGTATTGAACAACTTATAGGATTGATTGATGACGGTTTTATCAAACGATTGGTAATAGCTCATGACAACTGTACGAAACATCGGTTAAGGGAATTTGGAGGACATGGGTTTGATCATATTCCACTGACTGTTACTGGATGGATGAAAAGGCAAGGCATTAGTCAGAGCCAGATAGAAACTATATTAATTCATAACCCAAAACGCATTCTTACATTCTCTTGATTTTTAAGTTTATTTATCCACCGTTGATCAAATTTTTTCACTGGGGTAAGTCAAACGAATTCAATTTGTTGAACAATTAAAATCCGCTAATGCTTCCAATTCATTTACAAGCCCTTTCTTTAAGCGATGTATACGGGACCAATGAAAACTGCATTCACGCGGCTGCTGAAATGGCGTCTGATCTTGGACTGGCCGGAATCGACATTGAAGACCGTTTGTTGAAAACATATGAGCCTGAATACCTTGAACGTTTAGCGGATCGGATCAAAAGTCTAGGGGTAAATCTAGGGTACTGTGGATTGTTGGTTGACTTTAGTGCACCGGTACAATCTATAACGTTGGAGATAGCTCGCGCGAAAAAATTATCCCGTGCCATTAAACATCTAGGGATGTCCTCAATTCGGGTGCCTGGTAATGGCGTAGTTGGTAACCAGACTGTAGAATCAACTTTCAAATCTGTCCGCAAAAAAATACAACAAATTTGTCAAGATGCCGAACAGCAATCAGTTACCGTATATTTACACAATCACAATCATGGATCTGTGCCATCAACTGGAGACCAGGTAATTCGTATGCTAAATAAAATAACAAATCGGAATTTATCCTACATCCTTGATACCGGTCAATTTCAAGGATCTCCGGGTGCAAGTGGAAAAGGGTGTTTAGATGAAATAGCTCGGCCTGAACTCTATGATTCTATAGCCAAATGCGCTGATCTAGCTGGAATGGTCCGCGCAAAATTTTACTTATCAAAATCTTCTTATGAAAACTGGCTTGATTACCCTAGAATTATAAATATTTTAAAAGACGTTAATTTTAACGGGCCTCTTTCGATCGTTTACGAGCCAAAAGGGAAAATACCTTCAACCGAAGCCGTACCCATCGCTGTAAAATATTTGACTAAATTGTTTGAAAACTAATAAACGGAATTATTGTATAACTTGATGACAATAACTTTTCTTCTTTTTACATAACCACATTAGATTTGTATGAAGAGATTTCTTTTAATAGTTGTTGCCGCTGTAGCTTTGGTCAGTTGTAACGTTTCTCAATCACCACGAGATGGGAAAACTTATGGCGTACCAGATGAAGATGGGGTACGTATAGTAGTGAAGTCAAACAGGATTTTTGCGATAGATGATTTTGTAAAAGCAGGATATAAAAAATCGAAACAGTTTGATGTCGAAACAGTTCCAGGTGCAGTGGAAGTTTGGTACGGTTTCTTCAATAAGAAAAACATTGAAGTACGCATTTTCGAGTCACATGAAACAGCGCTGGAACTCGGTAAAGAGCCAGCAGAAATTATCTTGAAGAAAAAAAGAACTGGCCTAATTGGAAGTTCTGTGGTTAGCCCCTATCCTGCCTACGCCATTGTAGGAAATGTCGTTATGTTATGTGAAAGAGAACTTAAGACATGTACTGATCTTGTAGCCGAACTACCATAAGTGCATCTTATACGGTTAAATTATGGCTGTTCTTACCTGTGGATAATTACCATCTTTAATTCGGTCATTTCTTCAATAGCATACTTTGGCCCTTCTTTCCCCATACCGCTGTCTTTTAACCCTCCATAAGGCATAAAGTCAGCTCTAAATTGCGTCCCACTGTTGATGTTTAGATTACCTGATTCAACTTCCAATGCGAATCTCAAAGCATGATCAAGGTTCTCAGTAAAACATGCGGCACTTAATCCAAATCTGGTGTCATTAGCTAAGGCAATTGCTTCGTCAATGTTTTGAGCTGGCATTACGGTTACTGCTGGTCCAAATAACTCTTCTCTACAAATTCTCATATCTGGTCTAGCGTCGGCTATGATAGCCGGACTTACAGAAGCCCTTTCTCGTTCTCCTCCTGTAAGTAATTTTGCTCCGTCAGATACAGCTTCATCTATCCATTCAGAAACGCGGACCGCGTCACCTTCCCTTACCATTGGTCCAACTTTTACTGGGTCGTCTATGGGGTTTCCCATAGTTAAGGATTCAACAACCGGAAGTAGGGCATCAAGATAATCTCCGTATACCGACTTGTCGACAATGACCCTTTGAGTTGAAATACACACTTGCCCAGCGTTCGAAAAACCACTTTGGGTGGTTGCTTGGGCAACTTTCTCTAAATCTGCATCAGGTAGTACTATTAGGGGGCTATTAGATCCTAGTTCCATAGTGACTTTTTTTAACCCAGCTGTTTTACAAATTTGTTCCCCGACTTCCTGACTACCTGTGAAGGTTACTTTTCTTATTTTGGTATTGGAAACTATAGCGTTCCCAATAGTTGCTCCCGATCCCGTAATACATTGGATGGCTTCGGGTGGGAATCCCGCATCCACCATTATTTCGGTTAACTTTAATGCTGACAAAGGTGTATCAGAGGCTGGCTTCAATACGACAGCATTTCCAGCAGCTAATGCAGGTCCTATCTTATGTGCAACAAGATTTAGAGGGAAATTAAATGGGCTTATAGCTGCGACGATACCTACCGGTACTCGCAAGGTAAACCCAAATTTTCCTTCATTCCCCGGAGCTGCGTCGAGAGGTAACACCTCAGATTGTATTCTTTTGGCTTCTTCAGCGGAAACTATTATCGTTTGTTTGCACCTGTCTGCCTCAACGCGTCCTTCCGAAATCACTTTTCCTTCTTCAAGAGTGATAGTTCGGGCAAGGTCCTCTTTTCTTTCTTCGATTAGTTCTGATGCCCTCATTAAAAGGGAATATCTATCGTGAGAACTTAGAGACTTCATCGCTTTAAATCCTCTTTCAGCACTATTTACAGCGATTGCTACATCTTCTACAGATGCCAACGGCACCGTGTCTACAACCGAATTATCATAAGGATTTAATACTTCTTGAACATTATCTCGAGAGACCCACTCCCCGTTTAAATGCATTTTCATTGATGAGCCTTCCTTTTTCCTGTAATTAGTGATGTTTCATCAATATAACAAGAAACGAGCCGGATGAATAGGTAAAACCGTTAAATTTTTAACTAGGGATTCATGTCAAACAACAATTTATTTAAAGGAATGAATATTGATAAGGGAGGTTGAGGACTTATGAAATTACGAGATTTCATCCCTAAAATCTGCGATAATCTTGAGGAAAAGAAAATGGTTTACATAATTTAATAAATTGTAAAGTTAGTTACCCAATGTTATTCCCTTACACCTCTTATCTGCACCTTGAATTCTTGCAGATCAGACGTTTCAAACCACGTTTACATGAGGGAAAATTTCGAAATATAAACTCATGGTCGATATTGCCGGTGGCAATGTTTATATTATTTTTAGCGGGATGTTCTAGCGGAAATTCCGAAATTGAATCTCAAAAACTAGGGTCCAACAAACAAGTCTTATCTACATCAACGCCTCAGCCGGTTATGTCCAGTAACTCATCAAGTGAGTCCAAACCCACCCCGTCTAGTGACTCATCAAGTGAGTCCAAACCCACCCCGTCTAATGACTCATCAAAGGGCTCTGAACCTATCTCGTCTAGTGACTCATCAAAGGGCTCTGAACCCACACCGACTGTTGTTCCGTCACCGACACCCAAGCCCAACTTACTAAAAAAGATTGTCACAAAACTGACAAATGACTCTCCGTCCGACAAACCCGCTCCCAGACCGGAACCTACTTCAACGCCTGATCTTCCCGGAAAATCGTCTATACCCATAATTCCTGATGTTTCCGACCTCACTGTGGATTCTTCCGGGGCTAATTGGAATCACCGTTCAGCAGATGAAAATAGTATGGTTCTATCGCCACCCGACTCAACTTTAATAACCATCCAACATGACCCGGAAACAGGGAAAGCCCTCGTTTCCTCAGATAAGCAAGCTGTTCCTCCTGAAGCCTATGTTTTAATTGCGAACATGGAACTTGGAAATGTTGTGTTGGTGAGGGCCGATTCGAATGGCATGTTTGAGACCACCATCCCATCTCATGCGGGTACTCATATATTAGTGAAACAGGACTCTTCGGTAACAGGTCGCTCTCCATTCAGAAGTGTTGAAGATGTTCTTAACGGTGAACAAATAGCATCTCCAGGTATCATACTACGGGTACCCGTGACGCCATCATCATCAGGTGGATTTTCAGTCGCGGGTGGAGCCAGGGTCACTCCTGAAGGGCCTCCATGGCTTTTCGAGGGTAACGTCACTGATATTACGTTAAAATCCAATGGTAAATTTAACGTAACCGGTCAGATAAAAATGCTTACAGATGTTCAGTTATTAAGCGGGGTATCTTTTAATTTTTCGGGTCAAATTCTGGGTGATGAGGTGGGATACCAGATTGGACCTTCGGGAGAATTCCTGTCTAACGATGTCCTGACGCCGACCGGCTTACCAATTGAACGGTCTAGCCAAAATACAGCCTTCGATATTTTCGAAAAAAATTGTCAAACAAATAACTTGGAATGGCGACCGGAAAATGACGGACAGGTGGCAGATATTTCGTGTGAAGTCCAGATTGATTCGGACGCCCCAACGGGAACTTACGTAACCTGGCTTACACTTAATACCCCTTTCGAAGTTATGGAGGCTATCCAGCCCTCAAACAAACTGCTTAATATCAAGAGTCCGACGGGTCAGATAAACAGCATCGCGCTATCCACAATTACTATGGGAGCGACCGAACCGTTACGTCTCACCACCACCCTTTTAGCCGATCTTCTACAGGAAGGCACTCGTGGCGGTGTAATAGCCCGTGAGGACGCTGACCGAATGGCTATTGGGTCAAGAATCATTACCCACCACAACCCAGTCATTCCCCGCCTTGATCCGTATGGCAATCCACGGCGCCACCGGCTAGACCCTTACCTACCGCTGATGGGGATAACCGACCGTGCTCCCCCGGCAATACCGCTGATTGGATTTGATTTTTCAAACAGCGAACTCGAGATATCAGTAAAAAGACCCGACGGTAAAACAGATTTACTTGGACCTGCACCACTTGTTAGCTACGGAGTTAAATCTCCTATGACTCCTAATGGAAGCCAGATTGCGGGAGGTGGTGGACACATTGGCGAGATCCCGCAGTTACTGGCGGATAAAGATGTTTTCAAATACGAGTTTCCGATTGATGGTGATTATGTGGTAAACCTGATAGGCCACATCGCCGACGATAAAGGGCAACTCTTTGAATTGTCGGGTACGTATGATCTGATGGTGGCAAACAGCCTGGATATTGAAACATCACTTTTGCCTGGAACCCCTTTCGAAATTGGCGATAGTCTCCCAGTAGGCTTGCAGGTCTATCCAAATATTCCAGCCGATATCAAATTCACCGTTACTCATATCGGGGCAGATAACGCGGTCACCAACAATGAATATTTTGGTACGGCCAACTCCAGCGGTTGGTGGGACGGTGAAGGGCAGTCTTTTTCACTCGTATCCGCTGGCGAGTACTTGGTGGAGGTAGAAGCACGTTACCCGGATAAAGAAGGTCGCTTATGGGGCGGACGAATGAACTATGGCGGTGTCGTTGCAACCTCCGACGGACCAATCATCGCTCATGGACTCAGAGGACACGATGCAATCGACTATATTCCTCCACCCTGGGGTTTTGGTTTAGACTTTCCTGCTGACGGCCATCTGCAATTCCCATTCTTTACAGGTGATATTTTATGGGGGATGGAAGGACCGGAAAATAGGGGTGATCTAACAGGTCTCGATCATTTCCACTCGACTGGACCAGGGGACTCGGTGAACGTTGGTGTAAGTATGCAGGTCATAGACGAGGACCATCCACTTGTGGAACGAGCTCTAATACAGGCAAAGAGGCGTATGTCTGGAGACTATTACCTGGAGTTACTAAATGCAGGACAAATTCCACTTATTACAATTCCGGAACAAGACGATTCAGTTGATTGCGGGAAGCGTTGTGGGGCAGGGCCCGGCGGAAGCGGGGGTATAAACCTGGAAGAATTAAGCCTTCTTGCCTATACGTATGGATCTGCCCAACGTCCAGGAGTTCGTGTACGTGAATTAATTCAGGGAGAAGGTGCTTCATCAGCATACTGGCGCTTCGGTGACGCATATCATATGCAATCTGGAAATGGGGAAGATGAAGGCGACCTGCCGGGTGATTTCAAGTTCATGTATGGTGGAGCCGTAATTCGAGATATTCAGGCTAGGGAAGGAGTATTTGCTATCTATGGTTCAGGCTGGGTGCTCACTGATGACGATGACCCGATGGGCTCCCGTTTCATGCCGCCATTTCAAGGTAATGCTGGAGGACCAAACGGAGGTCCTCTGTTTACAGTACATGGACGCGAAATCGATATTTTCTTTGTACCATTGGCTGTACGTCCTGGATCTATTTTGGAAATTGGTGACATCTTCCGAATGGCTGGTCCCATTATGCCTACTTTGCCAAGCAGAGTCGATTATACAGTTACGGCACCTGATGGCAGTAAACGCTCATTTGATGGTCGAGGAAACGCAGTTGGTTATTTCTATGATCCCGAAGACGACTTCGAACTAGATAAACCGGGTCTTTGGACAGTCGATCTTGTGGTAACACATGATGGCATGACTAGTGCTGGCCCAGTACAGGAGCCCTATCCGCAGGGTGGACCACTTACTCCGGATGGCACTACTTTCACCTTTGTAGTAAAAGATAATGATACTATCCCGCTGAACCTATCAACTGACCTGACGCGTCTTCCACCTACGGACTGGTACGAAGGCCCCACGCAGGCAAGTTTCGAAGCACAATTACCACGGGGCTGGACCGGAACAATGGGTCATGTAAATGTTACTATTCCTGGAGTGGTTTTGGTTGACATGGATATTCCAGTTAAAAACGGGTTGATTAGATGGAATCTCGACGCGGGAAAAATCAATAAACGGGTCCAAAATTTTGATTCGGGGTTTCTTTCAGACACAATCACTGTCACTTATCATGCGGAAGATCCTTCGGGGATCAATGCTGCCGGCACTATTGTCACGCATGGAACTAGGGTGCCTCGTTACCTCGGCACAGAATTCGATAAGCCGGTTAACCTTGAGGGATTAGCGACTGATCAAACCGATTGTGTCGAGGGTGAAACCGAGCTTTTTGAATCTACTTTTGAAAAAGGTTTCTCTGATTGGGAATTTAGTGATGAAAGAGCTTGGTCCGTTGTTGAGGATGACGGAGAGAAGGTTCTACAAGGTGAAGGTCACGAGCATGCCTTTGCGGGGAATAACTGGGATGAAGTAGTTTGGCGCTTGCTGGTTAAGCTCGTTAGAGGAAATGCCCACTTAAACCTCAATTCAAAAGATGCTAACCGTTACCTAGTTTCTTTTAGAGAAAATGGCACGAGCGTTAATCGTATGGATCCTTACGGTAGTTCTGATATGGGGACATCGAGCAATCATCATGACCTTGGTAAGTGGCACGTAGTAGAAATAGGGTTTAATAAGGATCTTTTCTTTGTTGCAGTTAATGGTGATCTTGAAATTACCCAAACGGAACCCTCACCACTTCCCCCGGGTAGAATATGGCTAGAAGTGCTAGATAATAGTACGGTCCTTTTTGACGAAATGCGTGTTTGCGCTCGCGATAATTAAAGTTCTAATTGGACCAAAAAAAGAGGGTTCTTCCTGAGTTGAATCATGGAAAGTCTAAAAATAGAACAAACGACACTGCATATTAGATTTACTTCAATACTATTAATTTTTTTCCTTTTTGGCTGCCATGCGGGTCAATCCCCAGAGTCTCAGTCCCAAGATCAGGTTATAACCACCTCACAAGAACGAAATGTTGACTCCACCAACGAGACACCTGTGATAAACGCAAAGGAGTCGATCAAACAAGAACGAAATGTTGACTCCATTGACTCCAAAAAGATACCTGCGATAGACGCAAAGGAGTCGATCAAAGAAACGGCATCAGTGTCTCATGATTTTCCAGAACTTAGTCAACCAATTTCATCGTCTGCATTGGCGGTATCGCCCAGTGGAAAATTTATTGCTGCCGTAAATCCTGACAGTGATTCAATTACGTTGATTGATGCGACCATTTCAGGTTCAGAGATTTTAGACGAAATATCTGTTGGAAATGATCCCCGTACATTATCTTTTACCCCTGACTCGGGGAAAATATTAGTTTCCAATAACGGCTCATCGAGCATATCTGTAATTGATGTTGCCAATCGTATCGAAGAAGC
>Ga0310345_10006415_pt1 | contig 10284 bp, 9 predicted proteins | sample HC15DNA20500_MG_FD_204667 | JGI IMG/M metagenome (GOLD analysis project Ga0310345, IMG submission 204667) | Marine microbial communities from station ALOHA, North Pacific Subtropical Gyre - HC15-DNA-20-500_MG | ecosystem: Environmental > Aquatic > Marine > Oceanic | place: Pacific Ocean: North... | reverse complement strand
CGGCCGTCGGGCGACATCCCCGAGAAGCACAGCCCCTTGGCCTCGAGCGCTTCGCGATACTTGGTGTCGACCTCGTAGCGGTGACGGTGGCGCTCTTCGATGCGGCTCGCACCGTAGACCTCGGCGACGCGACTGCCCTCGGCCAGCGCGGCGGTGTAGGCGCCGAGACGCATCGTGCCGCCCTTGTCGTCGGTCACCGCCCGCTCGACCACGTGGTTGCCCTGGATCCACTCCTTGAGGTGGTAGACGACCGGCTCGAAGCGGCGCTTGCCGGCCTCGTGGTCGAACTCCTCGGATCCCGCGGTCTTGAAGCCCGCGACGTTGCGCGCCGCCTCGATCACCGCGAGCTGCATGCCAAGGCAGATGCCCAGGTAAGGAATGCCGCGCTCACGTGCGAACTGGGCGGTCTTGATCTTGCCCTCGGTGCCGCGCTCGCCAAAGCCGCCGGGCACGAGAATCGCGTGGTAGCCCTCGAGATGCGGGGCCGGATCCTCTTGGTCGAAGCGCTCGCTATCGACCCATTCGACCGTCACGCGCACCCGGTTGGCCATGCCGCCATGGGTCAGCGCCTCCTTGATCGACTTGTAGGCGTCCTCGAGCTGCACGTATTTGCCGACGATCGCGACCTTCACCTCGCCCTCGGCATGGGTCAGCCGGTCGTTCACGTCGTGCCAGCGCGCGAGGTTCGGCTTGGGCGCAGGTGCGATGCCGAAGGCGTCGAGCACGGCCTGGTCGAGCCCTTCGCGGTGATAGGCCAGGGGCGCCTCGTAGATCGACTTGAGGTCGTAGGCCGCGATCACGCTCTCCTTGCGCACGTTGCAGAAAAGGCCGATCTTCTCGCGCTCCTTTTCCGGGATCGGGTGCTCGGAGCGGCAGACCAGCACGTCGGGCGCGATGCCGATCGAGCGCAGCTCCTTGACCGAGTGCTGCGTTGGCTTGGTCTTCAGCTCGCCGGAGGCGGCAACATAGGGCAGCAGCGTCAGGTGCATGAAGATGCACTGGCCGCGCGGCCGCTCCTGCGCGAATTGGCGGATCGCCTCGAAGAAGGGCAGACCCTCGATGTCGCCGACAGTGCCGCCGATCTCGCAGAGCTGGAAATCGACCTCGTCGGCGCCGATTGAGAGGAAGTCCTTGATTTCGTTGGTGACGTGCGGGATTACTTGGATCGTCTTGCCGAGGTAGTCGCCGCGGCGCTCCTTCTCCAGCACGTTCGAATAGATCCGGCCCGACGACACGCTGTCGGTGCGCCGCGCCGCGACGCCGGTGAAGCGCTCGTAATGGCCGAGATCGAGATCGGTCTCGGCGCCGTCATCGGTGACGAAGACCTCGCCATGCTCGAACGGGCTCATCGTGCCGGGATCGACGTTGAGATAGGGGTCGAGCTTGCGCAGCCGAACCGTGTAGCCGCGCGCCTGCAAGAGCGCACCCAGCGCCGCCGAGGCCAGTCCCTTGCCGAGCGAGGAGACAACGCCGCCGGTGATGAAGATGTAACGCGCCATGGTCGGAAGTACCCCGTGATCGTCGAATGAGCATCGAATGGAAGACTGCCGCGAAACGAAGGCTTCGCGGCATCACGGGATTTGAGGATATCCGGATTCGGCCCGTGACCGCAACCGGGGGCGCAAGATCATGTGGCCGAAATCGGCCAACGCCCAGTGGTTGTGGTGGCCTTTACTCGGCCAACGGCACGACGGGGCCGTCGGTCGGCGCGGGCGGCAGCAGGCTGTCACCCAGATCGGTGACGGGCGCGTCCTCTTCCGCCGGGGTCCCGGTGGTCAGCCGGTCGAGCACCGACCCACCGGCCGAGTTCTCGGCGGCGATGATCGTCAGCGCGATCGAGGTAACGATGAAGGCCGCGGCGAGGCCCCAGGTGACCTTGCCCAGCGCGGTCGCGGCTGCGCGGCCCGACATCACGCCGCCGCCGCCACCGCCCATGCCGAGGCCGCCGCCTTCGGAACGCTGCAGCAGAACCACGCCGATCAGCGACAAGGCGAGGATCAGGTGGACGATCAGGACGACGTTTTCCATGCGGACCTCTGCGTGCGGCGGGATGGGGCGGAACGCGCCGTATCTAGAAGAGGGCGGCCTCTGTCGCAACCCCGAAGTGGGCGGGGGCGGCGGTCGCAGGCCAGTTTGCGGTTTCGCGGAGCCGCGCCCGGCGCTATAGGGACGCCGGATTGAAAGACCGGAGAGGGTAGGTCCATGGCGAATGTGGTGGTCGTCGGCACCCAGTGGGGCGACGAGGGCAAGGGCAAGATCGTGGACTGGCTGTCCGAGCGCGCCGACGTGATCGCGCGGTTCCAGGGCGGTCATAACGCGGGCCATACGCTGGTCGTCGGCGGCGAGGTCTACAAGCTGCACGCGCTGCCCTCCGGCGTGGTGCGCGGCGGCAAGCTCTCGGTGATCGGCAATGGCGTCGTGCTCGACCCGTGGCATCTTCTGAAGGAGATCGAGGGTATTCGCGGCCAAGGCGTCGAGATCACGCCCGAAACGCTGATGATCGCCGAGAACACGCCGCTGATCCTGCCGTTTCACGGCGAACTCGACCGGGCGCGCGAGGGGCTCAACACCGTCGCCAAGATCGGCACCACCGGGCGCGGCATCGGGCCCGCCTATGAGGATAAGGTCGGCCGCCGCGCGATCCGCGTCGCCGACCTCGCCGACAACGCGACGCTGGAGCTGCGTGTCGACCGGGCGCTGGTGCATCACAACGCGCTGCGTGCGGGTCTTGGGCTAGAGCCGATCGACCGCGACGCGGTGCTGGCGCAGCTGCGCGAGATCGCGCCGGCGATCCTCGAATACGCGGCCCCCGTCTGGAAGGTGCTGACCGAGCGCCGCCGCGCCGGGGAGCGGATCCTGTTCGAAGGCGCGCAGGGCGCGCTGCTCGACATCGATTTCGGCACCTATCCCTTCGTCACCTCCTCGAACGTGATCGCGGGGCAGGCCGCGACCGGCACCGGCATCGGCCCGGGCGCGATCGATTTCGTGCTTGGCATCGTCAAAGCCTATACCACCCGCGTCGGCGAGGGTCCGTTCCCGACCGAGCTTGACGACGATGATGGTCAGCGGCTGGGCGAGCGCGGTCACGAGTTCGGCACCACCACGGGCCGAAAGCGCCGCTGTGGCTGGTTCGACGCCTGCCTGGTGCGCCAGACCTGCGCCACCTCCGGCGTGTCGGGTATCGCGCTGACCAAGCTCGACGTGCTCGACGGCTTCGAGACGCTGAAGATCTGCACCGGCTACGAGCTGGATGGCGAGCGCTACGATTACCTGCCCACCGCGGCCGACCGTCAGGCGCGCTGCACCCCGATCTACGAGGAGATGCCGGGCTGGCAGGAGTCGACCGCCGGAGCACGGTCCTGGGCCGATCTGCCGGCGCAGGCGATCAAGTACATCCGCCGCATCGAGGAGCTGATCCAGTGCCCGGTGGCGATGGTCTCGACCAGCCCCGAGCGCGACGACACGATCCTCGTCACCGATCCCTTCTCGGACTGAGGCGGGCATGGCGCGAAAGCTCAGCCACAAGGCGCGGCGACGTTTGTCGCTCTTGATCCTGCTGGTCGGCCTGCCGGGCTACATCGTGGTGGCGATCACGCTGGTCGGGTTGATCGAGCGGCCCTCGATCCTGGTCGAGCTGGCGATCTATGTCGGCCTCGGCCTGGTCTGGGCGTTGCCGTTCCGACGGATCTTTCTCGGTGTCGGCAAGGCCGACCCGGAAGAGCGGGACGACGGCTGAGACCGGCGTCGAGCCGAAACGCGAGAAGGGGCGGCACCGTGCGGTGCCGCCCCTTCTCGCATGTCATGTGGCCAAGCTCAGCCGGCGCGGCGCTGCGGGTTGAAGCGGCTCGACGGAGCCACGGCAAAGCGGCCGCTGCGCACCCGCGTCAGCGCACCCTGCCGCAGCAGCGTGCCGAAGCTGCGCAGCCCGTCCTCACGGCTGACCGGCTCCGGACTGGCCTCGCGCACCCGCTCCATCAGTTGCGGGCGCGAGACATCCTCGGCCCCTTCGATGAAGGCGGCATAGGCGGCGGCGGCTTCCAGAAGCTCGCCCAGCTCCTGCGCGCCCATTCGCGCCGCGAAGGCCGAGAAGCTCTCGGAAGGGGTGGGGGCCGAGGTCGCCTCCGCACTGGCCGCGGGGCGGGTGGGCTGCGGCGCCGGTTCGCTGGTGTCGGCGACGGAGACCCGGCGCGGCCGCACCGGTGCGGCGCACTCCTGCGACGGCGCGTCGCTCAGATCGACGCGCTGGGCGGCGACCAGCTTGAGCGGCGCGGGGCGCGGCCGCTCGGGCCGGGCCTCTGCGGCCTCGTCATGACCGCGCGGCGGCAGCGCCGGTCGGCGTGGCCGGACCGCCTGGCGCAGATCATTGCGGAACGCTTCCTCCACCTTGGCAGGGCGCTCCACATCGCCCAACCGGCGCGCCGCTTCGGTGGCTGCGACGGCGGCCTTGAGCTGCGAGATCGATTCGCGCCGGCGGCCAGATTCGGGATCCGCCATGCGGGCATCCGTGGCGGACATGATGCGCGACAGATCGGCCTCGTCGGTGGCCAACGCGTGATGCGCCGTCGACCGGGCCGCGCCCGCGACGTCCTCCTGCGGTGCCTCGACCTCGACCTCGACCTCGGCGTCGACGGCCTCGTCTTCATCCGGTTTGGCCTCGGCCGAAGTTTCGGTCAGTACCGCTTCGTCGTCCTGATCCTCATCCTCGTCCGACAGTGCCGCCACCGCGGCTTCGAGATCGGCATCCGCATCCCGGGTTTCGATCTCGGCGCTCTCGGCCTCGCTCTCCGCGACGGACGATTCGTCTGCCGCGATTTCCTGGGAGGCGGGGCCATCCTGGCCGACGCCCATCTCGCGCTCCAGCGCCGCCAGTTCTTCGAGCAACGCCCGCTCGGCCTCGGCCGACAGATCCGCGTCTTCGCTGGTCGAAGGGGTCATGTCCTCCTGCGCGGTCTCGGCAGCGGCAGCCTCAACGGCCGTCTCATCCGTTTCGCGCCCGGCCTCCTCGGCGTCCTGCCGTGCGAGGGCCGCCATGATGTCGGCGTCGGCATCCGCGTCGTCGGAAACCGCGTTCGAGGCTTCGGCTGGGGACGGCGCGGCTTCGGTCACCTCGCTCACCGCCCGATGCGCTTCGCCGCGCGCGACGGCGCGCTCGAAATCGGCCTTGCGCATCCGCACCACGCGGGCACGCGCCGGGCGCGATGCGTCGGTCTGTTCCGCCGCCGATTCGCTCGACTGGGCCGATGTGGATTCGGCCTCCGCGGGCTCCTGCTTCTGCTCCTTCTCCGCTGCGGGCTCTGCCTTAGCCGGTTGCGGAGCGACGGGCCTGGGGGTCCGGACGGGGGCCGTGTCGAACAGCCCGGCGGCGGGGCGCTGGCGGGAGGCGGGCGCGATGTCCTCCTCCTCGTCATCGCTGGCAAAGGAAGGCTGGCGGCCGACCACGGCGCGGATGCGCTGCAGCTTGGCCGCGACGCTGTCGCCATCCATGGCCGGGCGCTGCGGGGCAGGGCGCGGCTGCGCCGGGGCGGGCGCCTGCTCGGCGGTTTCGGGACGCGGCGCCTCCTGCGGCGCGGCGGGGCGTTCGGCCTGGGCGGGTTGCTGGGCCGGTTGCGGCTCGGCCTCGCGCGGCGCCTCGGCGACGGGCTGCGGCGCGGGTTCTGCCTGCGGCTCGTCCTGCTCCTGCGTTTCGGGCGCGGGGACCGGCTGGGGCTGCTGGGCCTGCGGAGCGGCCTGCGCGGAAGGCTGGGGCGCCGGGCTGGCCGAAGGGGCCATCGGCGGCAGGGCCTGGCCCGCGCGCAGCACGATGCCGCTCGATTCGGTGCGGGCCTCGACCCGGCGTGCGACCTCGCGCTCGGCGATGCGCGCCAGCATCTCGGCATCCGGGGTCGGGGGTTCGGCCCCGAAGTAACGGTCATCGGCGGCCAGATCGCGGAAATACTCGGCGATGGCCTTCATCGTGTCGAACGAGTCGTCGAACCCCTCCAGCGTGCAGGAAAAGGTCCCGTAGGACACCGTGAGTATCTTGCTTGATCCAACCATCTGAGTGCTCGCTTTCTACCCTGTCCGTCCCGATGTAGCAGTGAATAGGTTTGAAACGGGATCACGACATGGGTGGCCGTGGGATGATTTCATGGCAAAACCGCGGCCGACCGTTTGGTTCGCGGGGATGATGGGGGAAGGCCGTGACGATTGTCCAGTGCGCCAATGAGGTTACTCTATTGGGGGGTGGGACCCTCGGCGAGGGGGACCTCGCGCTGGCTCTGGCGCGCGCGCCGGTGCTCGTCGCGGCCGATGGCGGCGCGCGCCACGCCGCCGCTGCCGGGCTGGAGCCCCGCGCCGTGATCGGCGACATGGACAGCCTCGGCGATGCCGCCGCCCGTTTCGCCGACCGGCTGCACGAGATCGCCGAGCAGGACAGCACCGATTTCGACAAGGCGCTCAGAAACATCGAGGCAGGGTTGGTGCTGGCGGTGGGCTTTACCGGCGGGCGTCTGGACCACGAGCTGGCGGCGTTTCACGTGCTCGCCGCCCGGCCCGATCGGCGCTGTCTGCTGATCGGTACCGAGAGCCTGGTGTTTCTCTGCCCGCCCGAGATCGCGCTCGACCTCGCGCCGGGACAGCCTTTCTCGCTGTTCCCGCTGGGCGAGGTCGGCTGCGTCTCCGAGGGGCTGCGCTGGCCCACGGCGGGCATCGCCTTTTCACCGGCGCAACGCATCGGCACCTCGAACGAGGTGACCGGGCCCGTGCGGCTGCGGGTCGACGCGCCTTTGATGCTGGCCATTGCGCCGCGCGCTGCGCTCGACGCGGTGCTGTCGGGATTCCGGGGTGCGCCAGAGGGCTGGCCGCCGCGCTGAGCGCACATGCTCCCCGCGCGAGGTCAACCCGGCGCGCAGCCTTGCGGGCTTTGCAAAACCGGCCCCAGCCGTTATCTGCACCAGCATCCCCGCCTCGGCCCCAATATCGTCAGGAATCGCCAGTGACCGAAAGCTTCGAGACCCCAGGCCCCGTGGAGCGCGACTGGTCCGACGCGATCAGCCCGATCGAGGAGATCATCAACGACGCGCGCAACGGGCGCATGTTCATTCTCGTCGATCACGAGGACCGCGAGAACGAAGGCGACCTGGTGATCCCGGCGCAGATGGCGACGCCCGATGCGATCAACTTCATGGCCACCTATGGCCGCGGCCTGATCTGCCTGTCGATGCCGGGCTCGCGCATCGACGCGCTGGGGCTGCCCTTGATGTCCACCAACAACTCATCGCGCCACGAGACCGCCTTCACGGTCTCGATCGAGGCGCGCGACGGCGTCTCTACCGGCATCTCGGCGCATGACCGGGCGCTCACCGTGGCGGTGGCGATCGACGCCTCGAAGACCGCCGCCGACATCGCCACGCCGGGCCACGTGTTCCCGCTGCGCGCCCGCGAGGGCGGGGTGCTGGTGCGCGCGGGTCATACCGAGGCGGCCGTCGACATCTCGCGGCTCGCGGGGCTGAATCCCTCGGGTGTGATCTGCGAGATCATGAAGGAGGACGGGACCATGGCCCGTCTGCCCGACCTCGTCGCCTTCGCGCAGAAGCACGCGCTCAAGATCGGCACGATCAGCGACCTGATCGCCTATCGCCGGCGCCACGACAACCTCGTGCGGCTGCGCGACGAGCAGCAGATCCAGAGCGAGTTCGGCGGCGACTGGACCCTGCGCGTCTACACCGACACCACCCAGGGCGCCGAGCACATCGCGCTGATCAAGGGCGACATCTCGGGCGACGCGCCGGTGCTGACGCGGATGCACACGCTCGATCCGATGCTCGACGTGGTGGGCACCGGCCCCAAGGGCCGGGCCCGCGAATTCGGCGACGCGATGCAGGTCATTGCCGAAGAGGGGCGCGGCGTGCTGGTGCTCCTGCGCGACCTGCACATGAAGCTCGCCACCACTGAGGAGCATTCGCCGCACGTGCTCCGGCAATACGGTCTCGGCGCGCAGATCCTCTCGGCCCTCGGCCTGTCGAAGATCGTGCTGCTGACCAATTCCCCCAAACCCCGCGTGGTCGGGCTCGACGCCTACGGGCTCGAGATCATCGACACCCGCAAGATCTCGGAGATCGGATGATGGCCGGCCCCACCCACCACGCGCTCGCGCGTCCCGAATTCGACGAGGGTCCGAAGATCCTCATCGTCGTCGCTCCCTATTACAAGGACATCGCCGACAATCTCGTCGCCGGTGCCATGGCCGAGGTCGAGGCCGCTGGAGGAACCTACGAAGTCGTCGAGATGCCCGGTGCGCTGGAATTGCCCTCGGCGATCGGCATCGCCGCCCGCATGGGCGAATATGACGGCTTCGTCGCGCTGGGCTGTGTGATCCGCGGCGAGACCACGCATTACGACACCGTGTGCAACGACAGCTCGCGCGGGCTGACGCTTCTGGGGCTGCAGGGGATCTGCATCGGCAACGGCATCCTGACCGTCGAGAATTACGAGCAGGCGGCGGTGCGCGCTGACCCGCAGGGCCAGAACAAGGGCGGCGGCGCGGCGGCTGCTGCGCTGCATCTCATCGCGCTGTCGCGCAAGCTTGCGCGCAAGGACAAGGGCCTCGGCTTCACTGCCGATCGGCTGGGAGAGGGCTGATGGCCGAATCGAATACCCAGAAGCGGCGCATGCGCTCGGCCTCGCGGATGTATGCGGTGCAGGCGCTGTTCCAGATGGAAGCCGCGGGCCAGACCGTCGACCGGGTGATGCGCGAGTTCGAAACGCATCGCTTCGGGGCCACCTATGACGAGGTGGAGTGGGAGGAGGGCGATCTCGCCACCTTCCGCAACCTGATGGAGGGTGCGGTCGAGGAGCAGGCCAAGATCGACCAGATGACGCATCGCGCGCTGGTCGCCAAATGGCCGATCGCGCGGATCGACCCGACGCTCAGGGCGCTGTTCCGTGCTGCCGGGGCCGAACTGCTCGGGAAGGTGACGCCGCCCAAGGTGGTGATCGTGGAGTTCGTGGAGATCGCCAAGGCGTTCTACCCCGATGGCAAGGAATCGAAATTCGTCAACGCCGTGCTCGATCACATGGCGCGGGAGGCGCGGCCGGAGGCGTTCTAACCGGCTCAAAAAGCATCGCATTTCAAGGGGCGCGGCCGCTGGCTGCGCCCTTTTGCATGTCGGCGGCCAGATGGGACTGCGGAACGGGTCTCGTTAACCGTGCCCCGATCCGCATGCCAGATGATGCGCAGCAGAGCGGCTCAGAACTAAAGATTCTCGATTTCGCACCCCGTGGCCTCACGGATCCTCTCCGCCACAATCCTGCGATGACCGCCGCTCGCGCAGGCCTCGAAGCACAGCAGCGCCGCGTGCCGCTCCCGTGCGATGTTTATTGCGAGGGCCAGGCCGTCCTGAGCCTCGGGCGTATGCATATGTGCGTCGAAGATCGCTTCCATCTCGGTGATGCGGCCCCGGCGGGCCGCTTCCCGCCCCGGCTTGGGCGTGCCGAGCCCTCGCAGATGCGCGTAGGCGATGCCCTCGGCCTCCAGTGATGCGCGCAGCATGGTCTTGGAGAACCCGGCCCGTCGCGAGGCGGCCACGGCCCTGACATCGATGACCACCTCCACGCCCGCGGTCCGCAGCTTCGCGACCACCTCAGGCAACGTCGTGGATTCGTATCCGATGGTCGAGAGAATCATGTCCCAGCCTCCGAGGCGGCGGCTTCAGGCATATCATGACATCCTGGGTGATCCGAAGCCGCACGGCATTTGCCGCGCATCGGACCTTAGGGCCGTGTCATGGGCTCGCTGGGAAGATGTGGCGGGAACCGCAGCGACCGTAGGGGTGAGAATTCCCGGGGACCTGTGTATACAGGTGGGCGCCAGGTAATCGAACCAGGGTCCGAACAGAGCCAGCTCCCGTGGAATTGCTTAAGGCCTCTGGAATTTGACCCCTTGGCACGAGAAGAGCAGAACCCGCCGCCACCACATCTAGGATCGTGCCGGGGATGTGACAAGGGGCGGCATGCAGGCTTTCGCTGCTTGAAGCATGTTGCCAGATTGTTCATGATGGCGACCATGCCTGATGATTGGGATGACTGGGAAGAGGGAGAGCGCCGCGTCGCCGCGCTGCCCGATGACGCGCTTTCGGCCGAGGCGCTGTCGCGGCCGCGTTCCGTGCCGCAACCGGGGCAGATCCTGGCGCGGGGCGTCTGCCGCCACCTGCTGGGCCATGGCTTCGTCACGATAGAGGAGTTCGTGCCGGCCCCGGGGCTTCGGGTCGACGTGATGGCGTTGGGGCCCAAGGGCGAGCTGTGGGT
>Ga0310345_10006413_pt1 | contig 10285 bp, 9 predicted proteins | sample HC15DNA20500_MG_FD_204667 | JGI IMG/M metagenome (GOLD analysis project Ga0310345, IMG submission 204667) | Marine microbial communities from station ALOHA, North Pacific Subtropical Gyre - HC15-DNA-20-500_MG | ecosystem: Environmental > Aquatic > Marine > Oceanic | place: Pacific Ocean: North... | reverse complement strand
CGCTGGGGGGCTTGTCCTTGACCCCCGGGGGCGAGTCGCTCAGGCATCCATCAGCGAGAGACGGCTCCGGAGAACAGGCGCGGGCCTTGTTCTCTGGTGAGTCAGGAGCCCGCCGGAGGCAGCAGCGCCCGCCGAAGGCTCCCCCCACTCCAACCCCTTCAGACCTCCCCCCCCACGCGCCGCAGCCAAGCCCGCCCGCAGGGCGCCTGTGGCCCTCCTCCCCTTGACCGCGGCCCTTGCCGCGTGTCTCAACGCCCCCGACCCGCCGAACAGGAGCCCATCCGCCATGCGCCTCGTCTTCATGGGCACGCCCGACTTCTCGGTCCCGATCCTGCGCGCGCTCCATGCCGCGGGCCACGAGATCGCCGCCGTCTACTGCCAGCCGCCCCGCCCCGCCGGCCGGGGCAAGAAGCCCCGCCCCTCCCCCGTCCAGGCCGCGGCCGAGGCGCTGGGCCTGCCGGTGCGCCACCCCGTCTCCCTGAAGGACCCGGCGGAGCAGGCGGCCTTCGCGGATCTGCGGGCAGAGGCCGCGGTGGTCGTGGCTTACGGGCTGATCCTGCCGCGGGCGGTGCTGGACGCGCCTGCGCTGGGCTGCTGGAACCTGCACGCCTCGCTGCTGCCGCGCTGGCGGGGCGCCGCCCCGATCCAGCGCGCGATCATGGCCGGCGACGCCGAGACCGGGGTCGGCGTGATGCGCATGGAGCCCGGGCTCGACACCGGCCCGGTGCTGGCCGAGGCGCGCACCCCCATCGGGCCCGCGGACACCGCGCAGGATCTGCACGACCGTCTCTCCGGTCTCGCCGCCGAGCTGATCGTGGCGAGCCTGCCGGCCATCGCCGCGGGCGAGGCGCCGATCCCGCAGCCCGAGGCCGGCGTGCTCTACGCCGCCAAGATCGACAAGGCGGAGGCGCGGATCGACTGGACCCGCCCGGCGGAGGCGCTCGACCGGCTGGTGCGCGGCCTCTCCCCCTTCCCCGGCGCCTGGTGCGAGATCGGGGGGGAGCGGGTGAAGATCCTGCTCGCCCGCCCTGAGCCGCGTCCCGGGCCGCGCCCCGGGGACGCCCCCGCCGACGCTGTCCCGGGCGAGACGCTGGACGCGGCGCTGCTGGTCGCCTGCGGCGAGGGCGCGCTGCGCCTGCTGCGCCTGCAGCGCCCCGGCCGCGGCCCGATGGAGGCGGGCGAGCTGCTGCGCGGCTTCCCGGTCGCCCCGGGCGAGCGGCTGGGCTGACCCGCAAAGCGGAACGCCGGCCCCGCGAGGGGCCGGCGTCCGGAGCGCCGCGCGGGGCGGCGGGGATCGGGCGGCGGCGAGGCCGCCCGCGATCAGTCCTCGGCGCTCAGGCGGCGGCGCGGCGGCGGCGGGCGGCGACGCCCAGGGCCGCGAGGCCCGCGCCCAGCATCGCCAGCGCCGGCGGCAGCGGCACCGCGGAGGGAGAGCCCGTGTCGCCCTCGGTCGGATATTCGATCGAGCCGCCCGGGATCTGCCCCGGCGCGCCGGGGCCGACGTCGCCGGCGCCGACCTCGGCCAGGATCGAATAGGCCAGGCCCGCGCCATGGGTGAAGTAGAGCCCCAGGTAGAGGTCGCCCGCGAAGCTCTCGGGCAGGCTCAGGGTCACGGTCTTCTCGCGGATGTAGTAGTCGAGGTTCACCTCGGCCGCGGTGGTGCCGTCCCAGCCCCAGCGGAAGGGATCCTCGCTCCACTTGACCGCGGCGCCGGCGGAGAAGGACCAGTCGATCCCCTCGGGCGCGACGAAGGTCAGCGTCAGGTCCTGGGCGCCGGCCGAGAGGCCGGTGAAGTGGAAGATGTCGTGGGCGTTGACCGAGCCGGTCCCCTCGACCCGCTCCACGCCCGTCCCGATTTCGGTGGGAGACGACCAGTCGGAGGAGAACTCCCCGGACCCGGATTCGGAGACCGTCAGGGCCTGGGCCCCCACGGCAGGAAGAAACGCGAGGGCGACCCCCGCGACCGCCGTCCGGAAGGCTCCGGCGGCGCCACGCGACGCAGCGTACATGTCAGGCATCCCCAGTGATGCGATCGGATGTCAGCCCGACTCCCCAGCCAGCTGACGTGCGGGTCAGTTATGCCTGAACTCGTTTGTGCGCAAGCGATCTTAACGCTGATTTCGCGCCCGTGGCGAAAATGTCTCGGGGGGATCGCCCGCCGCCCACGCGACCCGGCCGAAGGGGCCCCGGGCGATGCGATGCAAGGGGGCGCGGCCCGGCCGACGCGGCCCGGCAGAAGCGGCTCAGCCGATGCGGCGCAGGGCGTCGCGGCGGGCGAAGGGCTTCATCGCCGCGCCATGCTCGGCGAGAAAGGCCCGCACCCGATCCGGGTCGCGGGCCGAGAGGGTGCGCAGCCACCACGACACCGACTTCTGGATGAACCACTCCCGGTCGGCGACATAGCCGGCGGCCCAGGAGAGAACGCGCTCGCGCCGCTCCCGGTCCTCGGGCGAGGGGTGGTTGAGCTTCGCCCAGGGCAGGGTGAAGACCATCGCCGCGCGCTTCGTCCACAGGTGGTCCGAGCGGGTCCACCCCTCCACCTCCTCGAGGCGCGAGGGATCGGCGACGAGCCGGCGCGCGCCCGCGTCGGCGGCGTGATCGGCCAGCGCCCAGCCGTCCAGCGTCGGCAGCCAGGAGACGACGAGGTCCCACACCGGGCGATCCCCCTCCGGCCCCTCGCCGCGGATCCGGGCCTGGGTCAGCAGCTTGGCGGCGGCGATGCGCGCCTCGAACACCTCCGTCTCCCACAGGGCCGAGGCGAGCGCCACGCGCCCCGCGACCGTCGGATCCTCGGCCCGCCAGCCGTCGGCAAGCGCGGTGATCTCCGGCACGGGGACGCCCAGCATCTCGCGGTCGGTCTTGTGGTAGGCGGAGGCCTTCGCGGCCCGCTCCGGATCGGCGAGCGTGCGCAGCGCCGCCATCGCCCGGGCGGGGTCCACCCGGGCGGGGGGGGCTTCTTCGGTCACGGCGCCGGGATCCGGGCTCAGGAGCGGCGGGTCATGATCACGTGCTGGACCTTCTTGCCGATGGTGCGGGTGCCGTGCAGGCGCCCGTCCTCGGCGATCCAGTACTCGACCACCGCCGGGCCCTTGCGCACGCGCATCCGCCCCTCGGGCGTGATCCGGCCCTTGCGGGTGAAGGCGGTGGCGTCGGGGAAGAAGCCGGGCCCGTGGGCGTCGAACATCAGCACGTTGCCCGAGGGATCGACGTTCATCACCCACAGGTCGTGGCAGACCGAGCCGTCCCAGGCCCCGCCGCCCCAGGCGCCGAGGAAGGCCTTCATGTCCTCGGGCACGCCGGCGGCGGGCTTGTCGATCCGGATCGGCTGGTAGGGATCCACGGTGTAACAGTCGGCCTGGTAGAGATTGGCCGCGGGCTTGGGGGCAGGCTTGTCCCCCCCGCAGGCGGCGAGGCCCAAGGCCATCGCGCCGACGAGGGCCAGCCGCGCACGTGACGACATCATCCGATCGCTCCTGATCCGCGCGCCCTGCGGCCCCGACCGCTCGCGCGCGTGTTCCGCTCGTTCCTTCGCGCCGCCCGCCTGGGGACCGGCGGCCTCGGGTCTGCGCCCGTTCGCGGCAATCTACTCCACGGTGACCGACTTAGCCAAGTTCCGAGGCTGGTCCACGTCCTTGCCCAGGAAAGCCGCCGCATAATAGGCCAGAAGCTGGGCCGGCACGGCGTAGACGATGGGGGCGATGAACGGGTCGCAGGCGGGCATGGTCACCACCCGCGCGGCGCCCTCGCCGGCGGTCTCGGCCCCCACGGCGTCGGTGAACAGGATCACCCGGCCGCCGCGGGCCATCACCTCCTGCATGTTCGAGACGGTCTTGTCGAAGAGCGCGTCCCGCGGCGCCAGCACCACCACCGGCACCGTCGAATCGACCAGCGCGATGGGCCCGTGCTTCAGCTCCCCCGAGGCATAGCCCTCGGCGTGGATGTAGCTGATCTCCTTGAGCTTCAGCGCCCCCTCGAGCGCCAGCGGATAGAACGGCCCGCGGCCCAGGTAGAGCACGTCGCGCGCCTCGGCCATCTGCCGGGCGGCGGCCTCGATCTCCGGCGCCGCGGCGATCGCCTCGGCGAGATGCCGCGGCGTCTCGGACAGGATCCGCACCAGCCGCTTCTCCGCCTCCGCATCCAGATGCCCCCGCCGGCGGGCGGCGAGGATCGCCAGCGTCGCCAGCGTCACCAGCTGCGAGGTGAAGGCCTTGGTGGAGGCGACCCCGATCTCCGGCCCCGCCAGGATCGGCAGCACCACCCCGGATTCGCGGGCGATGGAGGAGGTGACCACGTTCACCACCGAGACCACATGCCCCACCTGCGGCGCGGCGTGGCGCAGCGCGGCGAGCGTGTCCGCCGTCTCGCCCGACTGGGAGACGAAGACGGCGACGTCCGACTTCGACAGCGGCGGCTCGCGGTAGCGGAACTCCGAGGCGACGTCGATCTCCACCGGCAGGCGGGCCAGCTTCTCGAACCAGTACTTTGCAATGTGGCAGGCGTAATGGGCGGTGCCGCAGGCGACCAGCACGATCCGGCTGGCGGAGGCGAAATCCACCGACTCGGCCTCCGAGCGGATCAGCCCGGTCTCGTTGTCCACGTAATGCGCCAGCGCATAGGCGGAGACGGTCGGCTGCTCGTTCACCTCCTTGAGCATGAAGTGCTTGTAGCCGGCCTTGTCGACGACGACGGAGGAGACCTCGATCACCTGCACCGGCCGGGTCACCGGCGCGCCGGAGGCGTCATGAACCTGCGCCCCCGCCCGGGTGACGATGGCGAGGTCGCCCTCCTCGAGATAGGAGATCCGGTTGGTCAGCGGGGCCAGCGCCAGCGCGTCGGAGCCCACGAACATCTCCCCCTCGCCATAGCCGATGGCGAGCGGGCTGCCCCGGCGGGCGGCGACGATCAGGTCGCCCTCCCCCTCGAACAGGAAGGCCAGCGCGAAGGCCCCCTCCAGCTTCGCCAGCGTCGCCGCGGCCGCGTCGGCGGGCGCGAGCTGGCGGTCGAGGAACGACTGGCACAGGTGGACGATGGTCTCGGTGTCGGTCTGGGTGACGAAGGAATGCCCCTCGGCCCGCAGCTGCTCGCGCAGCTCGCGGAAGTTCTCGATGATGCCGTTGTGGACCACCGCCACCCGGGCCGAGGCGTGGGGGTGGGCGTTCACCGTGGTCGCAGCCCCATGGGTCGCCCAGCGGGTATGGCCGATGCCGACCGAGCCCGCGATGGGGGCCTGCTCCAGCACCTTGGCGAGCTCCGAGAGCTTGCCGGTCGCGCGCCGGCGATCGAGCCGCCCGTCCTCGACGGTGGCGATGCCGGCGCTGTCGTAGCCGCGATATTCCAGCCGCTTCAGCGCGTCGAGCAGGATCGGCGCCGCCTCGCGCCCCTGCCCCAGAATGCCGACGATGCCGCACATGGGCCGGTCCTTTCCGCTGTCCTGCTCCGAGCCCGCCGGATCTCCGCCCGGTCAGGCGATCCCTGTTCAGCCCTTGCGGGCCGCCTTCTCCGCCTTCTCCGCCGCCAGCCGCTCGCGCAGGCGGGCGGCGGCGCCGGGGCGCACCTCCTGCCGGCCGCGGGCCACGGCGAGCGCATCCGCCGGCACGTCCTCGACCACCACCGAGCCCGCCCCGACCGAGGCGCCGTCCCCCACGCTCACCGGCGCCACCAGCGCGGTGTTGGAGCCGATGAAGGCCCCCTCGCCGATGGTGGTCCGGTGCTTGAGGAAGCCGTCGTAGTTGCAGGTGATGGTCCCCGCGCCGATGTTGGCGCGCGCGCCGATCTCCGCGTCGCCGATATAGGTCAGGTGGTTGGCCTTGGCGCCCTCGCCCAGCGTCGCGTTCTTGACCTCGACGAAGTTGCCGACGTGGGCGTCCGTCCCGATCCGCGCCCCGGGGCGCAGGCGGGCGAAGGGGCCGACGACGGCGCCGGAGGCGACCGTGCAGCCCTCCAGGTGGCAGAAGGCCTTGATCTCGACGCCGCTCTCGATGCGCACGCCGGGGCCGAAGACCACGTTCGGCCCGAGCGAGACGTCCTGCCCCAGCTCGGTGTCGAAGGCGAAGAACACCGTCTCGGGCGCGGTCAGGGTCGCGCCCCCCTCCATCGCCGCGCGGCGCCGGCGCGCCTGGAAGGCGGCCTCGGCGGCGGCGAGGTCGATGCGGGAGTTCACGCCCAGCGTCTCCGCCTCCGGGCACTCGACCGCAGCGGCGCGGGCGCCGTCGGCCCGCGCGATGGCCACGAGGTCGGTCAGGTAGAACTCGCCCTTGGCGTTGTCATTGGAGACCCGGTCGAGCCAGGTCCACATCCGCGCCGCCTCCACGCACATCACGCCGGAGTTGCAGAAGCGGATCGCGAGCTGCTCCGGCGTCGCCTCCTTCGCCTCGACGATGGCGGTCAGCTCGCCCCCCTCGACGATCAGGCGGCCGTAGGGGGCGGGATCCTCGGCCTGGAAGCCCAGCACGACGACCGAGGCGCCCTCGGCCCGCGCCGCGGACATCGCCGCCAGGCTCTCGGGGCGCACCAGCGGCGTGTCGCCGTAGAGCACCAGCACGTCCCCCTCGAACCCCGCCAGCGCCTCGCGCGCCTGCAGGGCGGCGTGGGCGGTGCCGAGCCGGTCCTTCTGGGGCACGTCGAGCGCGTCGGGGCGCAGCGCGCGCGCCGCCTCCCCCACCGCCGGCGCGTCGGGGGAGGTCACCACCACCACCCGCTCGGGCCTCAGCGCCTCGGCCGTGCGCAGCACGTGGGCGAGCATCGGCGCCCCCCCCACCGGATGCAGCACCTTGGGCAGGGCGGAGCGCATGCGCGTCCCCTGCCCGGCGGCGAGGACGACGACCGCGACGGGTCGGGGGGCGGCGGAGGAGGAGACGTCTGGACGGGTCATGGCGCAGCATTTACCACCCGTCGAGCGGGCGAGGGAACGGAGAGGCGGGTCATATGTTGTTGCAGTGCATTTCGCATGCGGCGCCCATGGGGCGGAACGGCGACGAATGACGCGCGGCGCCCTCTTCGACCTCGACGGCACGCTGGCCGACACCTCCGGCGACCTGATCGCCGCGGCCAACGCCACCCTCGCCGCCCGGGGCGCGCCGGGGCGGCTCGATCCCGCGGCGGACGCCGGCCTCTCGGGCAAGGGCGGGCGGGCGATGCTGCGCGCGGGCCTCGCCCGCTCCGGCGCCCCGGCGGCGGAGGTCGAGCCCTGGGTGGAGGACGCCCTGCCCCTGTTCCTCGCGCAGTACGAGGCCGCCATCGCCGTCCACTCCCGCCTGTTCGAGGGGGTGGAGACGACGCTGGAGCGGCTGGAGGCCGCCGGCTGGCGGCTGGCGGTCTGCACCAACAAGCCCGAAGGGCTCGCCCGCCTGCTGCTGGCGGAGCTCGGCGTGCTCGACCGCTTCGCGGCCCTGGTCGGGGCGGACACCCTGCCGGTGCGCAAGCCCGACCCGCGCCCGGTCTGGGCGGCGGCGGACCGCGCCGGCGCCGCGCGCGCCCGCTCTGTGATGGTCGGCGACACGGTCACCGACCGCGAGGCCGCCCGCGCCGCGGGCCTGCCCTGCGTGCTGATGGACATGGGCGTCTCGGCCGACGTGGTGGCCGAGCTGGACGCCGAGGTCGTGCTCGACCGCTACGCCGACCTCCCCGCCGCGCTCGACCGCCTGCGCCCGTCGGATTGATCCACGGCAAGGCCGGCCCCCGGGGGGCGCAGTCTTCGGCGCAGTCTTCGGCGCGGTCTTCGGCGAGGGAGGGGGGTTGGAGCGGGTGAAGGGAATCGAACCCTCGTCGTAAGCTTGGGAAGCTTCTGCTCTACCATTGAGCTACACCCGCGACAGCCGGATAGCTACGCCGGGCCGGGGTCCCCGTCAAGATGGCCGCGGCGCCTTCGCGAGAGAGTTTCGCGCCCGCCCCGTCCCCGCCCCTTCCCAATGCAGCCCCGCCTCGGCGGCGATCTGCGCAGGGACGTCCAGAACGCATCTGAAATCGACAATCCTGCGGCCGCCCTTCGCCCGAGTGTGGGGGCCCGCCGCAGGAGGATCCCGCCATGCCGCCCCCGTTCCCGCCCCGCGCCGTCCCCGCCGCGCCGGCGCGGCGCGCGCGGCCCCGGGTCCTTTCGCGGCGGGCCCTCTGCGCCCGCTCCCCCGGGCGCCAACCGACCGCGCAGCCCCAGGACCCCGCCTCATGAGCCGCTTCACCACCTCCGACGGCGTCGAGATCTTCTTCAAGGATTTCGGCGCCGGCCGGCCCATCGTCTTCTCCCACGGCTGGCCGCTCTCCGCCGACGCCTGGGAGGCGCAGATGCTGTTCTTCGGAACCCGCGGCTTCCGCGTCGTCGCCCACGACCGCCGCTCCCACGGCCGCTCCCAGCAGGTGTGGGAGGGCAACCACATGGACCGTTACGCCGACGACCTGCACGAGCTGCTGGAGCATCTCGACCTGACCGACGCGGCGCTGGTCGGCCACTCCACCGGCGGCGGCGAGGTCGCCCGCTGCATCGGCCGCCACGGGACCGCGCGGATCTCCGCCGCCGTCCTGCTCGGCGCGGTGCCGCCGCTGATGCTGAAGACCGAGGCGAACCCCGAGGGCACGCCGAGGGAGGTCTTCGACGGCATCCGCGACGGCGTCGCCGCCAACCGCTCCCAGTTCTTCCAGGACCTCGCCGTCCCCTTCTACGGCCACAACCGCGAGGGAGCGCAGGTCTCGAAGGGGCTCGAGGACGCCTTCTGGCGCCAGGGGATGCAGGGCGGGCTGAAGGGCCTCCACGACTGCGTGCACGAGTTCTCGGAGGTCGACTACTCCGAGGATCTCAAGCGCATCGACGTGCCGACGCTGATCGTCCACGGCGACGACGACCAGATCGTGCCCATCGCCGCCTCCGCCGAGAAGGCGGCGAAGCTCGCCCCCCGGGCCGAGCTGAAGGTGGTCCCCGGCGGCTCCCACGGGCTGGCCGAGACCCATGCGCAGGCCTTCAACGCCCTGCTGCTCGACTTCCTCGCCGCCTGAGCGCGGCCCCCATCCCCCTACGCCAGGAGGCGCCCATGTCCGGCAAGCTCGACCTGCTGACCCCGCAGAATTCCCAGCTGATCTTCATCGACCAGCAGCCGCAGATGGCCTTCGGCGTGCAGTCGATGGACCGCCAGGCCCTGAAGAACAACGTGGTGGCGCTGGCCAAGTCCGCGAAGATCTTCGCCATCCCCACCACTATCACCACCGTCGAGACCGAAGGCTTCTCGGGCCACACCTACCCCGAGCTGCTGGCGGTGTTCCCCGAGGCGCCGCTGCTGGAGCGGACCTCGATGAACTCCTGGGACGACCAGAAGGTGCGCGACGCGCTGGCCGCCAACGGGCGCAGGAAGGTGGTGGTCTCGGGCCTGTGGACCGAGGTCTGCAACTGCTCCTTCGCGCTCGAGGCGATGCGCGACGGGGGCTACGAGATCTACATGGTCGCGGACGCCTCCGGCGGCACCAGCCTCGCCGCCCACGACTACGCCATGCAGCGCATGGTGCAGGCGGGCTGCATCCCCGTCACCTGGCAGCAGGTGATGCTGGAGTGGCAGCGCGACTGGGCCCGGCGCGACAGCTACGACGCGGTGATGGACGTGGTGCGCGAGCATTCGGGTGCCTACGGGATGGGCGTCGATTACGCCTACACCATGGTCCACAAGGCGCCCGAGCGCGTGACCCACGGCGAGACGCTGGCCCCCGTCCCCGCAAACTGAGGCCCGCCGCCTGAGGCTCGCCGCCTGAGGCTCGCCGCCTGAGGCTCGCCGCCTGAGGCTCGCCGCCGCCGCGTCCCCCGCGGCGGCGGCCCCTCGCCCGTCTCCCTCCCGTCCCGGAGCCGCCCATGCCCCCGACCAGACCCCTGCCGGCCCTCGTTCTCGCGGGGGCGGCCGCGCTGCTCCCGCCCGGGCCGCTCGCGGCGCAGACGCTGACCTTCCAGGGCCGGGTCGAGGCGGCGGTGCGCGCCACCGTCACCTCCGGGCGCGACGGCAAGGTCGTCGAGGTGCTGTTCTCGGGCGGCGAGGCTGTGGCGAAGGGCGCGCCCCTGGTGCGCCTCGACGACGCCTTCCAGACCCTCGCCCTGCGGATCGCCGAGGCCGAGGCCCGCGCCGCCCGCGCCCGCGCCGACCTCGCCGCCGCCGAGGCCGCGCGGATGGAGGAGCTGGGCCGGCGCGACGTCGCCTCCGCCGCCCGGCTCGACGCCGCCCGCGCCGGGGCCGAGGCCGCCGCGGCCGAGGCCGAGCGCGCCGCGGCCGAGGCCGAGGCCGCCCGCCTGCGGGTCGAGCGCAGCGTGCGGCGCGCGCCC